>Ga0105107_10000600_pt1 | contig 23042 bp, 20 predicted proteins | sample PPLLaktember2015_6_FD_79335 | JGI IMG/M metagenome (GOLD analysis project Ga0105107, IMG submission 79335) | Freshwater sediment microbial communities from Prairie Pothole Lake near Jamestown, North Dakota, USA - PPLs Lake P8 Core (1) Depth... | ecosystem: Environmental > Aquatic > Freshwater >... | reverse complement strand
GCCTCCGCCCGCAGCTGAAAGCCGAGCGCCTGCATTCGGCCGAGCAGCAGCCCCTGCCGATGACGGGCCATGGCCAAAGGCTTGGCAATCCGTCCCTCATCCCACGTCCATCCTGGCCACTGGGGTAACGCCCAGACGTACACGATAATCTCCGCGTTTCGTGCGGAGATTATGCCGAGAATTCTCCGCACGGGCAACGCGCATCGCTGCAAGGTATGCGGAGATGACCGCCAGCACTCTCCTCCGTGCCACCGTCTGACCCCGCGAGGCTGCGCGCCTCCTCCTGCAGAACGCGGGGAGCGCGTGTGTGTGGATGAGAGAGGCCGGGGAAGCGTTCTGCGCCGCGCACCACGGCGCGACGGCGCGAACGATGACGTTCGTGGAGCGGCTGATCGTCGGCCGGTGATGCAGGCCGGCTGACGCCGCCGCTACTCTGCGCCGGGGACTCTCGGGTCGACGAACTTCACCACGCGCGTCGTGCCGTCCGAGGCCGTCGTCCCTGCCTCGCCGGCGGGCGCGACGGCTTCCGGAGCGGGTGCGACCGGCGGGACGAGGGCGACGGGCTGCAGCTCGGCCGCCTCCAGCGGAGCGGCGACCGATTTCTCGGCGATGGCCGCGGTCTCGGCCGCAGCCGCAGCCGCCTTCGATTTCGTCGCGGGGCGGCTGGCCGTCTTCTTGGTCGACTCGGTCTTCGCGATCTTCGTGGTCTTGCGATCTGCGCGCGACTTGTCGGACGCCGGGGCGTCGGCCTTCGGTGCCGCGGCTTTCTGCGACCGCGCGTCGACGGCCGATTGCAGCGCCAGCGACGTCGTCGGTGCGGCCGCGGCGAACGCGGCCGGCACGGCCGGGGCGGTCGCGGCGAGCGGCGCCATGGTCGCGCTCGACTTCGGCGCCGGCTGATCGAAGCCGAGGAGGCGGTTGACGTCTTCGACGTCGGCTTCGCTCAGCGCGCCGGCCGCAGCCTTGAGCCTGAGCCCGTTTACGATCGTGTCGTAGCGCGACCGCGCGAGGTCGCGCTTGGTCTGGAACACCTGCTGCTGGGCGTTCAGCACATCGATGTTGATCCGCACGCCGACCTCGTAGCCGACGCGGTTCGACTGCAGCGCCGTCTCGCTCGAGACCAGGGCCTGCTCCAGGGCCTTCACCTGCGCCAGCCCGTTGGTGACGTTGAGGTAGGCCTGCTGGGCGTTGAACTCCGCCGCGCGGCGGCTGGCCTCGAGGTCCTGGCGCGCCTTCTCCTTCAGCGCGACGGCCTCGCGGGTTCTCGACATCACCGACCCGCCGGCGTAGATCGGCAGGTTGAGCTGCAGCCCGATGACGTTCTGGTTCACCGTCGAGCGGGTGCCCACACCGATCGCGAGGCTCTGGTTGGTGTTTTCCTGGGCGCTCGCGACCGCGTCCAACGTCGGGTAGTGGCCAGCGCGTTGGCGCCCGACCTCGCGGTCGGCGATCTCGAGCACGGCCTCGTTCGCGCGCACGGTGAAGTTGTTCGCGCGCGCGCCGGCTGCCCACTCGTCCTGGTTCGCCGGCCGCGGTGGCTGGATCACCAGCTGGGTGCGCAGCGGTGTGAGCGCGTCGGGCGGCTGGGCGGTGATCTGCTGCAGATTGCGTTGCGCCACCAGGAGGGCGTTCTGGCCCGCGATCTCCTGCGCCACGGCCAGGTCGTAGCGCGCCTGCGCCTCGTTCGTGTCGGTGATGGTCGCGGTGCCGACCTCGAAGTTGCGCTTCGCCTGCGCGAGTTGCTCGGCGATCGCCGCCTTGTTGGCGACGATGAACTCGATGTTGTCGCGCCCGGCGAGCACCTCGAAGTAGGCCTGTGCGACGCGCACGATCAGGTCCTGCGTCGCCTGGCTGAACTGCGCCTCGGCCTGCAGGACCTGGAACTGCGACTGCTGGTACTGCACGATGTTCTGCCAGCGGAACAGCGGCTGGGTCAGGGTGACGGCCCAGCCGTTGGAGTTGAACTGCGACTGGGCGTTGAAGGTCGTGTTCTCGGCGTCGTTCCAGTTCGTGTTGCCGGTGCCGTTGATCACCGGGAGCAGCAGCGCCCGCCCTTGCGGCAGCTTCTCGATGCCGGCCTCGAGGCTCGCCCGCGACGCCGCGAACACGGCGTCGTTCTGCTTCGCGAGCCGGTAGGTGTCGAGAAAATCGGCGGCGGCCGCGCCTTGCGCGAACGCCGCGGCGACGAGCAGTGCCGCCACACGGATACGGAAAGGATTCATCGGGGTGATCCCCTTTTTTGCGTTAGTAGGTGGCCATCGTCGGATCGACGGCGCGCGCCCAGGCGTTGACGCCGCCGAAGAGGTTGTGCACGCGGGTGAACCCGCGCTGCTCGAGGTACAGCCCGACCTGGAAGCTGCGCGCGCCGTGATGACAGATCAGCACCGTCTCGGCCGCGGCGTCCAGCTCGCCGGCGCGCGCCGGGATCGCGTTCATCGGCACGTGGACCGACTCCGGGAGGCGGCACACCGCAATCTCCCAAGGCTCCCGGACGTCGACGAGCACCGGGCGTGGCCGCGACGGATCGTCGAGCCATGCCTTGAGCTGCTGGGGGGTGATCTGGTCCATGTCGCTTGAGTCGCCGCTCACTCGCTGGCGCCCTAGAAGACGAACTTCTCGCGCTGCTCCGCGTTCCTGAGCGGCGCGAGCACCGTCTCGAACAGGTCGAGCGCCCGGTACGAGCCCTCCGCGACGCAGGTGACCAGCCGGGCGCTCATCACCGGTAGTTCGCCGACCACGGCGAACAGGCGGCCGCGCGGCTTGAGCTGCGCGAGCAGCGCCTCCGGCAGCACCGGGGTCGAGCCGGTCAGCACGATGACGTCGTAGGGGGCGTGCTTCGGCCAGCCGCGCGCCGCATCGCCCAGCTCCGTGGTCGCGTTGCGCACCCCCGCGCGGCGCAGGTTCGCCTCGCCGAAGGACTTGAGCGTCGGGTTGATCTCGATGCTGTGGACGTGCGCGGCGCGATGCGCGAGCAGCGCGGTCAGGTAACCGCTCCCGGTGCCCACCTCGAGCACCTTGTCGCTCGGTTTCACGGCGAGCTCCTGGAGCGCGCGCGCCTCGATTTTCGGCGCCATCATCTTTTCGCCTTCCCCGATCGGAATCTCGAGGTCGGAGAACGCGATCTCGCGGTAGGCCTCCGGCACGAACTCTTCGCGTCGCACCACATAAAGCAGGTCGAGGACCTCCTGGTCCAGGACGTCCCAGGGTCGAATCTGCTGCTCGACCATGTTGAACCGGGCTTGCTCGATATTCATAAGATTGTGGAGAAACTCCCCCTAAGTAACGATTTAAGCACGTAAATTAGGGCTGGGCAAAGGCTTGTTGCGGGACTGCGACATAGGTCTCGCCCCGGGTCTCGACCAGCCGCCGGGGGCGCTCCGGATCCAGGCGGGATCGTCCCACAACCGGGGGATCCCCCCTATGAACAGGCTCACGCCCGAGCTTCGGCGAGGGTTTCCCCGCCGGGAATCTCGTTACAGGGTGCCTTCGAGCATCTTGGCGGGTGCCCCAGCCGGGGCTGGGCGCGGCGCAGAAGGGGTCCGGGAGGGCCTCGCCGGCGCCGGGGCCTTGACCCCGAACCAGGCCGCGTACAGGGCCGGGAGGAAGAGCAGGGTGAGCAGGGTTGCAACGACCAGTCCGCCCATGATCGCCACCGCCATCGGGCCAAAGAACGCGCTCCGCGTGAGCGGGATCATCGCCAGCACCGCCGCCGCGGCCGTCAGGGTGATCGGCCGGAAGCGGCGCACGGTCGCCTCGACGATTGCCTCCCACGGCGCATGGCCGGCGCGAATGTCCTGGTCGATCTGATCCACCAGGATCACCGAGTTGCGCATGATCATTCCGGACAGGGCGATGGTCCCGAGCATTGCGACGAAGCCGAACGGCTGGTTGAAGACCAGCATGGCCGCCGTGACGCCGATCAGCCCGAGCGGCGCGGTCACCACGACCATCGCGACGCGCGAGAAGCTCTGCAGCTGCAGCATGAGCACGGTCAGGACCACGAGCGCAAGCAGCGGCAATCCGGCCATGACCGATTTCTGACCCTTGGCGCTGTCCTCGACCGCGCCGCCGGTTTCGAGGGTGTAGCCGGGCGGCAGCGCCGCGCGAATCGGCGCGAGCAGCGGCGCGATCTGGGCCGTGACGGCCGGCCCCTGGATGTCGCCGTAGACGGTGGCGCGAACCGTGATCGTCGGCAGCCCGTTGCGGCGCCAGATCACGCCGTCTTCGAACCCGTACGAGATCGTCGCGAACTGTGCCAGCGGGACGGACCGCGAGGATGCGGGGGACCCTTTCCCTTCCCCCGCCGTGCCGGACCGGGTCGGCACCGCGAGGTCCGCGACCAGCGAGAGCCGGGCGCGCTCGTCGGCCGATCCGCGCAGCAGTACCTCGACCTGCTTGTCGCGCTCGCGGTAGTACGTGACGGTGAGGCCGTTGAGCGACGTGTTGAGGAACGCGGACAGGTCCTGCGAGGACAGCCCGAGGAGCCGCGCCTTCTCCTGGTCGATGTCGACCTTGATGACCTTGGATTTCTCTTCCCAGTCGAAGTGCACGTTCGAGACGTGCGGATTGCCGCGCATCACTTCCGCGACCCGCTCGGCGTGGCGGCGCACCGTGGCGATGTCTTCGCCCGAGACGCGGAACTGCACCGGGAAGCCGACGGGCGGGCCGTTCTCGAGCCGGGTCACGGTGCCGCGGACGCCATGGAAGCCCGTCTCGAAGCGCCGGATGAGCCGGGCGCGGACCGCCTCGCGCGCCTTCAGGTCCTTCGTCAGGATGACGAACTGGGCGAAGTTGGCGTTCGCGAGTTGCTGGTCGAGGGGCAGGTAGAAGCGCGGGCTGCCCCACCCAACGTAGCTCACGTAGTTGACGATCCCGCTTTCCTGCTGGAGCGTTTTCTCGAACTGCTTCGCCGCCGCCTCGGTCGCGGCGAACGAGGAGCCCTCGGCCAGGCGCAGATCGACGAGGATCTCGGGGCGGCTCGAGGCCGGGAAAAACTGCTGCTGCACGAACCCGAAGCCGACGATCGCGGCGGCGAAGAGCGCCACCGTCGCCGCGATCACGGTCTTGCGGTGCGCGACGCACCAGTGCACCGTTGCACGGAAGCGGACATAGAACGGCGTCGCATAGATCGCGCGCTCGCGGTCCGCGGGCGCGCCCGCCGCGTGCGGCAGCGGTGCGCGCTCGAGCCGGATCGCGAGCCGCGGCGCGATCCGCCGTAGCAGTCGCGCGAGCCGCGAAGGCTTGCCGTGCGTCGACGCGGCCTCCGGCAGCAGGCGATAGCCGAGGTAGGGCACGAACACCACCGCCGCAATCCACGACACGAGCAGCGCGATCGTGGTCACCTGAAAGATCGAGCGCGTGTACTCGCCCGTCGACGAGGCCGCGGTCGCGATCGGCAGGAAACCCGCGACGGTCACGAGCGTCCCCGACAGCATCGGCATCGCGGTGCTCGAGTACGCGAAACTCGCCGCGCGCAGACGGTCCCAGCCCTGCTCCATCTTCGTGGCCATCATCTCGACGGCGATGATCGCGTCGTCCACCAGCAGGCCGAGCGCAAGGATCAGCGCGCCCAGCGAGATCTTGTGCAGCCCGATGCCGAAGAGCTGCATGAAGAGAAAGGTCGCGGCCAGCACGAGCGGGATGGTGAGCGCGACCACGATGCCCGTGCGCAGGCCGAGCGAGGCGAGGCTCACCGCGAGCACGATGAGCACCGCCTCGGCGAGCGAGCGCACGAACTCGCCCACGGAACGCGTTACCGCCTCGGGCTGGCTCGTGACCTGCCCGAGCTCCAGGCCCACCGGCAGCTCCTTGCGCAGACGCTCGACCGTCCGGTCGAGGTTTTGTCCGAGCTCGATGATGTCCCCGCCTTTCGCCATCGAGACGCCGATGCCGAGCGCCTCCTTGCCTAGGAACCGCATCTTGGGCTGGGGCGGGTCCGCGTAGCCGCGCGACACTTTGGCGATGTCGCCGAGGCGGAAGAGCCGGCCGTTCGCGCGGATGGTGGTCTCGCGGATCGCCTCGACCGAGTCGAAATCACCGCTCGGGCGGAGGTAGATCTTGTCGGTCGCGGTCTCGAAGCTGCCCGCCGGCGCCATCGCGTTCTGGGTCGCCAGGGCGTTGACGATCGTCTGAACGTCGACCCCGAGCGTCGCGAGCTTGGTGTTCGAAAGCTCGATGAACACCTTCTCGTCCTGCTCGCCGATGAGCTCGACCTTGGCGACGTCGGGCACGCGCAGCAGCTCCCGGCGGATGCGGTCGGCGTACTTCTTGAGGTCGGCGTACGCGAACCCCTCGCCGGTGAGGGCGTAGATGTTGCCGAAGGTCTCGCCGAACTCGTCGTTGAAGTAGGGGCCCTGGATCCCCGCGGGCAGGGTGTGGCGCATGTCGCCGACCTTCTTGCGCACCCGATCCCAGGTCTCCGCAATCGCGGCGGTCGGCGTCGAGTCCTTGATCGCGAAGAACACGAGCGACTCGCCGGGTTTCGAGTAGCTGCGGATGACGTCGACGCTCGGCGCTTCCTGGAGCTTCTTCTCGATCCGGTCGGTGATCTGCTCCTCGACCTCGTGCGCGGTGGCGCCGGGCCAGTTGGTGCGGATCACCATCACCTTGAACGTGAACGGCGGATCCTCCGACTGCCCGAGCTTCGAGTAGGCGAGCACGCCGAAGATCGCGAGCACGATCATCGCGTAGAGCACCAGGCTCTGGTACTCGAGAGCCCACTCGGAGAGGTTGAAGCGCTTCACTGCGACACCCGGGGTGCTAGCGTCAGGCGCCGCGCTGCAGCGCCGCCTGGAGCCGCCCCTGCGTGTGCGGGCTCGCGGCCGCCTCGCTCTCTACGCGCACGGTCTCGCCCGCTAGCAGCTTGTGTGCGCCGGCGGTGACCACGACCTCGCCCGCCTTGAGCCCCGCGGCGATCGTGGCGCCGTCCTCGCGGTACGCGGCGACGGTCACGGGCCGGAGGTGCACCTTGCTCGTCTGGGGATCGACGACCCAGACCGCGGGCTGGCCGTCGATCTGCGTCAGGGCGGTCAGGGGAACGCTGAGGGTTTCCGGGGCCGCGCGCTGCCCGAGCGCGACGTTGGCCGTCATTCCGAGCTTCACCGCGTCGTCGGGCGCGAGGAGCGTGATCTTGACCGCGAAGGTGCGCGTCGTCGGGTCCGCAGTCGGGGCGACTTCGCGGATCTCGCCGGCGTAGGGCTTCTCCGGCGCCGCGAGCACGGCCACCTGGATCTGGTTCGCGTCACGCAGCTCCGCGAGCCGGCTCTCCGGCAGGCTGATCACCACCTCCTTCTCGGCGGGGCGCGCAAAGCGCATGACCGTCTGGCCCGCGGCGACCACCTGTCCCGCCTCCACGCTCACCGCGGTGATCACCCCGTCCGCCTCGGCCGCAAGCGTCGTGTACGACGACTGGTTCCGCGCCGTGGCGAGCTGCGCGCGCGCCTGCTCGAGCCGCGCCTTGGTCGTGTTGAACGCCGTCTCGCGCGCGTCGAGCACCGCCTGGCTGACGAACTTCTTCTCGAACAGATCGCGGTAGCGCTCGACCTCCGCCTTCGCCAGCGCGTGGTCGGCTTCCGCGGCGGCGAGCGCCGAGCGCGCGCCGTCCGCCCCGAGCTGCGCGTCCTGCGGGTCGAGGCGCGCGAGGGGCTGTCCCTTCTTCACGATGGCGCCGACGTCGACATAGCGCGCGACGACCTTGCCGCCGACGCGGAAGGCGAGGTCGTTCTCGTAGCGGGCGCGAATCTCGCCCGAGTAGACGTTCGCGCCGTCGCCCGGTTTGGCGCCGACCACCTTCGCGATGACGGTGCGCGGGGCCGGCGGCGGGGCCGCCTGCTTCGAGCAGGCCGCGAGAACGAGCGCGGCGGCGAGTGCGAGGACGATGGTGCGGTCGGGCTGCATGGAGATGCTCCTGGGGTGCGGGGGGCGTCAGCGGCGCGCGGGATTGGCGGGTCGCAGGCCGTTCAAGACGAGATCGACGGTGTGCGCGAAATAGGCCGGGGCGTCGAAGTCCTCCGGACCCGCGCAGGCCAGGAACGAGTGCTGGAGGATCGATCGCATGATCAGCGGCGAGACGAGCGCGCGAACCGTGTAGTCGACGTTCACCGGGCGAAACTCGCCGCGGTCGATGCCGCGCTGGACGGCGCGCGCGAAGAGCCCGGAGCCGCGCTGGATCACTTCGGCGTTGTAGAAGCGGGCGAGCTCGGGGAAGTTCTGCGCCTCCGAGATCATCAGCTTCGGTATGCCCGAGTGCCGGGTGGTGCCGATCGCGTTCCACCAGCCGGCGACCAGCGTGCGCAGGAGGTCGGCAGACTCGCCCTCGAACCGGTCGACCCGTTCCTCGGCCGCCTCGATCGCGCGGACGATGCCCGAGCGGACCACCGCCTTGAACAGGTCTTCCTTGCTGTCGAAGTAGAGGTAGACGGTGCCCTTCGACACGCCCGCGCGCTGCGCGACGTCGTCGAGGCGCGTCGCAGCGAAGCCGCGCTCGACGAAGAGATCGAGCGCGGCGTCGAGGATCTCGCCCGGGCGCGCCTCCTTGCGGCGTTCGAAGCGGGGTTCGACTCTCTCGAGTTCGGGTGTGCTCATGGCGATATAAATAACTGACCGGTCAGTAATATGCCTGATAGCTGACTGATGAGTCAACAACTTTTCTTCACGACGCTCCGGGAGGCGCTCGGATGCGAGTACTTGCTTACGGCTTGATTCCCATCGATCCATGGATCGAATAGGGGGAGAATGCCGCTGGCGCGCATCCGCACTGCGCCCGTGTCAACCCCGATCGAGAGACGGCCATGCCCAAGCTCGCAGTCGTTCAGAGACCCCCGAAGCTGCTCGACCGTGCGGGCACCCTTGCCGACGCGGTCCGGTCCGTCGAGGAGTGCGCCGCCAACGGTGCACAGCTGGTGGTCTTTCCGGAGGCCTACGTCCCCGGCTATCCCGTATGGATCTGGCGGTTGCGGCCGGGCGGCGACATGGCGCTCGCCGAGACGCTCCACGCGCGGCTGCTGGCGAATGCGGTGAACCTCGCGGCAGACGAGCTGGCGCCACTGCGCGCCGCCGCGAAGAAGCACCAGGTCACCATCGTATGCGGCATCGACGAGCGCGATGGCGAGGCGAGCCGCGGGACGATCTACAACACGGTCGTCCTGATCGGGCCCGACGGCGAGATCCGGAATCGGCACCGCAAGGTAATGCCGACGAACCCCGAGCGGATGGTCTGGGGCTTCGGCGACGGGACCGGCCTTCAGGTGCTGGACACGCCGATTGGGCGGGTGGGCGCGCTGATCTGTTGGGAGAACTACATGCCGCTCGCGCGCTACGCGCTATACGGCCAAGGGGTCGAGATCTACCTCGCTCCGACCTATGACGCTGGCGACGGGTGGGTCGGCACGATGCAGCACATCGCGCGCGAGGGGCGGTGCTGGGTGGTCGGCAGCGGGTTCGTGCTGCGCGGCGCGGACATTCCCGACAGCTTCCCCGAGAAGGCGCGCCTCTACCCCGATGCCGCAGAGTGGATCAACAAGGGCGACTCGGTCGTCGTCGAACCGGGCGGAAAGATCGCCGCCGGTCCGATGCGCGCCGAACTGGGAATCCTCTATGCCGACATCGACTCCGCGCGCGCGGCCGTCGCGCGCCGCACGCTCGACGTCGCCGGCCACTACGCGCGGCCGGATATTTTCCAGCTGCACGTCAACACCAAGCCGCTCAAGCCGGTTTCGTTCGACTAGCTATTGCGGCGGCTGAGATGCCGGCCAGCCGCCCGAGCGTGACGGCCGCCAGCAGGCCGTTGCCGGACAGATAGCCCCAGACGCGTGCACCGGAGACACCGCACGCCGCGCCGCCTCCGGCGAAGAGATTGGGCAGCGACGCACCCGCTGCATCGAGGACACGCGCCTGCTCGTCCACGACCACTCCGCCCTGAGTGTGAAAGAGCGCGCCGGTCACCTTGACCGCGCAATAGGGCGGCGCGAGCGCGGGCTTGTCGCTGAAGTCGCGACCGAACGGATCGCGCTCCGACCCGGCGGCGTAGCGTGTGGCCTCGGCGAAGGTCGCGGCCAGCGACTCGACCGGCAGACCGCAGACCTCGGCGAGCGCCTCGACCGTCGCCGCTCGGCGGACCGCGCCGAGAGCGTCCGCGCCGCGGTAGTCGTCGAAGTCCATCCCCAGGCAGTGGAGCCGCTCGTCGTAGATGTTCCACGCGATGCCTCCCGGCTGCGCGATCACCGGGACGCACTGCTCCGAGTAGCCGAGGTGCTCGTTCGAGAACCGGCAGCCCTGGCTGTTCACCTGGAACCCGCCTTCCATCATCAGCGCCCAGGTGATCAGGACCCCGTGCGGCGTGGCCACCGAGCCGTGCCCCTGGTACGCCGTCATGTCGCGCACCGCCGCACCGAGCGCGGTCCCCCACGCCACCGCGTCGCCCTGATTCCCGACGTGACCGAAGTAGAGCGCATCGGCAATCTCGGGGATGTGGTGCCTCACCATCGCCGGGTTGCCGCCGAAGCCCGAGCAGGCGAGCACGAGGGCGCTGCACCCGACTTCCTCCACCGATCCGTCAGGCCGCATAAACGCCACGCCGCGCACCCGGTTGGCGCGATCGGCATACACCGTCGTCACGTGCGCGGAGGTGAGCAGGTCGAGGCCAGCGCCCGCCGCCCCCCGCTGGAGGGCCGCCATCAGCGCGGCGCCCGTCTTTTCCGGCACCGCGTGCATGCGCAACGCGCTGTGGCCGGGGTAGAGGAACCCCTCGACCAGCACGAACGGCACGCCGTGCGAGTCGGCGAGCCACTCGAGGGTCGGGCCCGATGCGCGACAAACGGCCTCGACCACGCGCGGGTCCGCCTGGTCGTGGTTCTTGCGCCGGACGTCGGCGACCATCTGCGCCACCGGGTCGACGACGCGCTTCTCACGCTGCCAGCGCGTCTCGCAGGCGGGAATGAACCCGGACGACAGGGCGGTCGAGCCGGCCGGCGCCGCGTCCCGCTCGAGCACGAGCACCTCCGCCCCCGCATCGCGCGCCGCCAGCGCGGCGACGAGCCCGCAGGCGCCCGCGCCGACGACGAGCACCGGCGCGTGCAGGTCGAATCGCCGCGAGCCGTCGACCACGACCGGCATCCCCGTCTCCTCAGACGCCGACGAGCGCGGCGCCGATCACGCCGGCCGAGTCGCCGAGCGCATTGCGGACGATCGGCGTCTCGAGCGAGTCGCTGAACACGCGGCGCGCGACCTCGGCGACTCCTCGGGAGTACAACTCGTCGATCTTCGACAGCCCGCCGCCGAGGACGATCACATCCGGATCGAGCACCGCGATCAGGTTCGCGACGGCGCGACCGAAGTGGGCAAAGAAGTCGCCCATCGTAACGGCGCAGCGTGGCTCGCCCGCGCGCCAACCTGCGACGATCGCGTCCGCGGCGAGTCGCTCACCGACCGCATCGGCGTAGCGATGCTCGAGGCCCGAGCCGCTGATGTACGTCTCGACGCAACCGCGGCTCCCGCAATAGCACGCCGGACCGTTCGGGTCGATCGACATGTGCCCCCACTCGCCGCCGATCGACTGCAGGCCGGCGTGCAACCGGCCGTCGATGACGAGCCCGCCGCCGCAGCCGGTACCCATGATGACGCCGAAGACGATGCGCTTGTCGCGCCCCGCGCCGTGCAACGCTTCGGCGAGCGCGAAGCAGTTCGCGTCGTTCATGATCGTCAGGTCGCGCCCCAGCCGCGTGCGCAGATCCTGGGCGACCGGCATGCCGTTCAGGCCGGTGGTGTTGGCGTTCTTGAGCAGCCCGGTCCGCGGCGAGACCGCGCCCGGCGTGCCGATGCCGAGCGTGTGGGGCGCCCCGCGCGCGTCGTCGCACATGCGCCGGTACACGCGTTCGATTCCCGCGAGCACCGTCGCGTAGCTCGTCGCATCGGTGGCGACACGCTCCCGGAAGCGCTCGCGCCCGTCGCCGTCCAGGATCACGCCCTCGGTCTTCGTGCCGCCGAGGTCGATCCCGAACCGCAGCATCGGCTCACGCCGCCTGCGTCGGCCGCCGCAGGTACTGACCGCGCGCCGGCCCGAGGACCTTGCCGTCGTCGTAGACCGCCTGGCCGCGCAGGAAGGTCGTCTTGACGCGCCCGGAGAGCTCGATCCCCTCGAACGGGGTGTAGCCCTGCTTCGACTCCGACTCGGCGGCGCGCACGACGAACGACTCCTGCGGGTCGACGAGCACCAGGTCGGCGTCGAGCCCCAGAGCGATGTCGCCCTTGTTCTTGAGGCCGTAGCGCTGCGCGGGGTTCCAGCACAGCAGCTCCGCCATGTGGTTGTAGGACATGCCGCGCTTCGAGCCTTCGCTCAGCACGCCGGAGAGCAGGTACTCGGTGCCGCCGAAGCCGGATTTTGCCATCCAGATGTTCTTCGGGAACTTCGCGCTGTACTTCTGCTCGGCGTTGCAGCACGCGTGGTCGCTGACGATCCAGTCGACCTCGCGGTCGAGCACCGCTTCCCACAACGCCTCGACGTCCGCGCGCGGGCGGATCGGCGGATTCACCTTGGCGAGCACTCCGCAATCGCAGTCGACGTCGAGCAGCAGATGGCCGACGGTAACCTCGCGCCTGAAATTGATGTGCGGAAACGTGTCCTGCATCATCAGCGCGGCATCGATCGCCTTCCTGGACGAGAGGTGCAGCAGGTTGATGTTGACGCATTCGGTCTCGTAGGCGAGGTACGCGGCGATCCAGATCGCCAGCCCCTCGGAATGCGGCGGGCGCGCAGCGCTGTAGGCGCGCAGGCCGTCGAGCTTGCCTTCCTTCTCCACGAGCTTCGTGTACGCGTTCAGGATCTCGGCGAGCTCGCAGTGCAGGCTGACGCTGATGTGGTCCGCGTGCTCCGGATGCTGTTCCATCATCCGGCGCGCCGAACGCATGACGAATTCGAAGTGCGCGATGTCGTAGCGCTCCTCAGGGCCGATCATCAGGAACTGGTTCTGGCTGTCCGACTTGCCGTGCAGGCCGTAGCCGCCGTAGAACATGAAGATCTTGAACGACGGCACGCCCCAGTCAGTGAGGAGCGAGTCCATCTCGCCGATGTGCTGCGACTCGATCGGCGCGACGTGGAAGCCGTAGTCGACCCAGTAGTTCCCCAGCGCGAGCTTGAGCAGTTCGGGCATGAATTCCCGATACGGGCCGCCGCGGTTCAGGTAGTACTGTCCCGTTCGGGTGTACGTGAGGCTCGAGGTGACCCCGCCCATCGCCGCGGCCTTGCTCTCGCTCGCTGCGTCCTCGGCCATCGGCCGGTAGATGCCGACGTGCATGTGCCCATCTACGAGGCCGGGGAAAGCGAGCCGGTTCTTCCCGTCCACGACCTCGTTCGCCTCCTCCGGCCGGAGGTCCGGCGCGAGCCGCGCGAACTTGCCGTCCTTGATACCGATGTCGAGCAGGTCGACCGAAGACCAGTTCGGCCGGGCGACGCGGACGTTCTTGATCACGAGGTCGAGCGGACGGACCATGGGGGTGCCTCGGCGGTGGCGCGAAAACGGTGAACGGTGTCCCGGCCCGCCGCTATTGCGGGACGGGGATGCATTTCACAGTTTACTGTTACGCGTGCGGTCGCTTCTAGCCCGGGAGCCGGGCGGCGAGCGAGGGCGTGGCGCGCGAGAGGTCCGCCCCCGGCCGGCCGCCGAGCACGTCGAGTACCCGCCACGCGCCGCAGAGGTTGGAGGAAAGCAGCGGGATCTCGAAGTCGGCCGACACCGCGGCGATCGCATCCAGCGTCCGCACCCCGGTGCCGGCGAGCAGCACCGCGCCCGCGCCCTTCGGGTCCACACGCTTGAGCGTCGCAACGACCTCGCGCGACACCAGATGGTAGGCGCGGGACGCCTCGTCGATCGACACGAGTTGCGTGACGCGCACGCCGGCGCCCTCGAGGTAGGTCTGCGCGCGCGCCGTCAGCCACGCCGGGTACGGCGAGACCATGGCGATCGCATCGACCTGCAGCGTCCGCAGGGTGTCCAGGATCGCGAGGCTGGCGGTGACGAGGGGCACGCCGGCGTCCTTCGACAGCGACTCGCATAGCGCGCGATCGCCCGCCTCGCCCAGGGTGTAGGTCGGCGCGGTCGCGGCGACGAAGAGGGCATCGAGCTTGAGCGACCCGAAGCTCTTCGGGGCGGCAGCGTAGTGTTGGGCGTAACCGTCGACGCGCGACTGAAGTTCTCCCGGCTGCACCGGGAGGCGTGTCACGTACATGCCGCACTCCGGCGGCAACAGCCGGCGCATCTCCGGCTCGACGGTGGGGTTTGCGGGCGGGACGATCACGCCGACGCGCTTCGGCGGGTCGCTCGGCTTCATGTGTGGACTTGCCTCAAGGGGCAGGCTTTCTCGAGGTGATTTCGGCCGTTCGCGGCTGGGGCGGGGGCCAAGCCCGGATTCTCCACCGTCGTGATCGCGGATGCTAGGCCCCGAAGGCCCGGAAAGGTCGAGTCCTGCACGCACCCGGCGGGCACTGGGTGAGCCCATGGTGCCGGCGGGCGCGCTTTTTCCACGTTGCCGGCCGCGTTGAATCGAGTGGCAATTGAGAGTAACGTCCGAGGCCTGACATGGGGGTCCTGTCGCGCTGGTGGCGCGCGGGTGAGAAAGTCCCTTCGAACCTGATCCGGGTAATGCCGGCGTAGGAAAATGTCGAGCCGAGTCCGCATTCCCAACGTTCTCACCATCGCCGGCGTCGATCCTTCGGGCGGCGCGGGCGTGCTCGCCGACCTCAAGGCGTTCTCCGCGCTCGGCGCCTACGGCTGCGGCGCGATTGCGGCACTCACGGCGCAGAACACGCGCACCGTCACGGGCATCCACGAGGTGCCGCCCGAGTTCCTGAAGCTGCAACTCGACACGCTGTTCGACGACGTGCGCATCGATGCGGTCAAGATCGGCATGCTTGCGTCGCGCGAGCTGATCGGCGTGGTCGCCGAGGCGCTGCGCCGATACGCGCCGCCCTTCGTCGTCCTCGACCCGGTGATGGTCGCCAAGAGCGGCGACCGGCTGCTGCGCGCAGAGGCCGTCGACGCCTTGAAGCGCGATCTCCTGCCCCTCGCGACAGTGCTGACCCCGAATCTGCCGGAGGCGGGCGACCTGCTCGGGCACGCGGTCACCGACTCTCCCGAGGCGATGCGCGATGCGGCGCGCGCGCTCCACGCGCTTGGGCCGAAGCACGTGCTCGTCAAGGGCGGACACGGGTCGGGCGACACGCTCGTCGACGTCCTGTTTGACGGCAATCGCGTCGTCGAGCTGCCCGCGCCGCGCATTCGCACCCGCAACACCCACGGCACCGGCTGCACGCTGTCGTCGGCGATCGCGGCGCTCCTGCCGCAGCGCCCGACGGTCGAGGCGGCGGTGCGCGACGCGCGCGCCTACGTGCTCGAGGCGATCCGCCGCGCGGACGAGCTTCAGGTCGGCGGCGGCCACGGGCCGCTGCACCATTTCCACCATCTCTGGCCGAGCGCAAACGCGCGCCAAGCCCGCTTCCAGGAGGCAACCGAATGAACGCCCGCCAGAAGTTCCTCGCCACCGAGGCCCGCGTCGACGCCGCGGCGATCCAGCCGTTACCCAGCTCGCGCAAAATCTACGCGGAAGGCTCGCGGCCCGACATCCGCGTGCCGATGCGCGAGATCGCGCAGGCCGACACGTCCGCCTCGTTCGGGGCGGAGAAGAACCCGCCGATCTACGTCTACGACGCGTCCGGCCCGTACACCGATCCCGCAGCGCTAATCGACGTTCGCGCCGGCCTCGCGCCGCTGCGCGCGCAGTGGATCGAGGAGCGCGGCGATACCGAGGTGCTCGACGGCCCGAGCTCGGCGTACGGCCGCGAGCGCCTCGCGGATCCGGCGCTCGCGGAGATGCGCTTCGACCTGAAGCGCCGGCCGCGCCGCGCGAAGGCCGGGCTTGCCGTCACGCAGATGCACTACGCACGCCGCGGCATCGTCACGCCCGAGATGGAGTTCGTCGCGATCCGCGAGAACCTGCGCCGGCGCGAGTACGTCGAAAGCTTGCGCGCGAGCGGCCCGACCGGCCTGAAGCTGGCCGAGATGCTCGCGCGGCAGCACCGGGGCGAGTCGTTCGGCGCGTCCCTCCCGGCCGAGGTCACCCCGGAGTTCGTGCGGAGCGAAGTGGCGCGCGGCCGCGCGATCATCCCGGCGAACATCAACCACCCGGAGTCCGAGCCGATGATCATCGGCCGCAACTTCCTGGTGAAGATCAACGCGAACATCGGCAACTCCGCGGTGACCTCCTCGATCGGCGAGGAGGTCGAGAAGATGACCTGGTCGATCCGCTGGGGCGGCGACACCGTGATGGACCTGTCGACCGGCAAGGACATCCACGAGACGCGCGAGTGGATCGTCCGCAATGCGCCGGTACCGATCGGCACCGTGCCGATCTACCAGGCGCTCGAAAAGGTGAACGGAAAGGCCGAAGACCTGACGTGGGAGATCTTCCGCGACACCCTGATCGAGCAGGCGGAGCAGGGCGTCGACTACTTCACCATCCACGCCGGCGTGCGGCTGCCGTTCATCCCGCTCACGGCGAAGCGCATGACCGGCATCGTCTCGCGCGGCGGCTCGATCGTCGCCAAGTGGTGCCTCTCGCACCACAAGGAGAGCTTCCTCTACACGCATTTCGAGGACATCTGCGCGATCATGCGCGCCTACGACGTCGCGTTCTCGCTCGGCGACGGCCTGCGCCCCGGCTCCATCTACGACGCGAACGACGAGGCGCAGCTCGCGGAGCTGCGCACGCTCGGCGAGCTCACGAAAATCGCGTGGCGGCACGACTGCCAGGTGATGATCGAAGGGCCCGGTCACGTGCCGATGCAGCTCATCAAGGAGAACATGGACCTCGAGCTCGCCGACTGCCACGAGGCGCCGTTCTACACCCTCGGACCGCTCACCACCGACATTGCGCCGGGCTACGACCACATCACGAGCGCGATCGGCGCGGCGCAGATCGGGTGGTACGGCACGGCGATGCTGTGCTACGTCACGCCCAAGGAGCACCTCGGGCTGCCGAACAAGAAGGATGTGAAGGACGGCATCATCGCCTACAAGATCGCGGCGCACGCCGCCGATCTCGCCAAGGGTCATCCCGGCGCGCAGATCCGCGACAATGCGCTGTCCAAGGCGCGCTTCGAGTTCCGCTGGGCCGACCAGTTCAACCTCGGTCTCGACCCGGACACCGCGAAGGAGTTTCACGACGAGACGCTGCCCCAGGAGGGCGCGAAGCTCGCGCATTTCTGCTCGATGTGCGGACCGCACTTCTGCTCGATGAAGATCACGCAGGACGTGCGGGAGTTCGCGGCGCGCGAGGGCGTGTCGGAATCCGACGCCCTGGAAAAGGGGATGGCCGAGAAGGCGAAGGAGTTCGTGGCGCAGGGCGGCGAGATCTACCAGCGGGCGTGAGCCCTCGGGCTCCCGTCGAGGTGCCGTAATGGACCTATACAGTTAGTGAGTGTGTAGTGCGTGCGTCCCCGGGCGGGGGCGCTGGCGGCTTGACAGTAATGGAGGTGGCGAATGGGAATTCTCGAAGATCTTCTGGGCGGCGCGATGGCCGGTCGGGGCGGCACGGGCGGCCCGGCGCGGCAGGCGCCGGCGCCGGCGGGCGGCGGCATGAATAGCGTTCTGATGGCCCTGCTCCCGGTGGTGCTCTCGATGCTCGCGGGCCGGGGCGGCGGCGCGGGTCAGCCCGCTCCCGAGGCAGGTGGCGGGGGCCTGGGCGACAGCCTGGGCCAGGTGCTCGGCGGCGGCGCGCAACGCGGCGGCGGTGGCGACATGGGTGACATCCTCGGGCAGGTGCTGGGCGGGGGAGCGCAACGGGGTGGTGGTGGCGGGATGGGCGACATCCTGGGGCAGGTTCTTGGCGGCGGCGCGAGCGGCGGCATGGGCGGCCTCGGCGGCCTGCTCGAGCAGATGCAGCGTGCGGGCTACGGCGAGCAGGCCCGCTCGTGGGTCGGAACCGGACAGAACATGCCGGTCTCGCCCGACGTGCTGGGCCAGATCTTCGGCCAGGGCGGGATCGAGGAGATCGCCCGACAGGCCGGCGTGACGCCGCAGGAGGCGTCCACCGGATTATCGGGGCTGCTTCCCGACGTCGTGAACCAGGTTACGCCGGACGGGCAGGTGCCCGACCTCGACCAGCTCGCCCTGAGCGTCGAGAACCTGCGCCGGCGCATGGGCGCTTGATTCCGGACCTCTCGTCCCTCGAGGCGCGCGTTCTCGGCGTCCTCGTCGAGAAGGAGCGCACCGTCCCGGATACGTATCCGCTGTCGCTCAACGCCCTGACGCTCGGGTGCAATCAGAAGAACAACCGTGATCCGTTGATGCAGGCGACCGAGGCCGAGGTCCAGGCCGCGGTCGACGCGCTGCGCCCGCTGTCGCTGGTCATCGAATCGAGCGGCTCGCGGGTGATGCGCTATGCACACAACCTGGGGCGCGTCCTGCGCGTGCCCGACCCGGCCCTCGCGCTGCTCGCCGCGCTGATGCTGCGCGGGCCGCAGACGCCCGGCGAGCTCCGCATTGCCACCGAGCGCCTGCATCGCTTCGCCGACCTCGGGGAGGTCGAAGCCGCGCTGCACGAGCTCGCCGAACGCGCCGGAGCCGACGCGGGGCCCCTGGTCGTCCAACTCGCGCGAGTTCCGGGCGCCCGCGAGCAGCGCTGGGCGCACCTGTTGTCCGGGCGGGTCGAGGTGGAATCGAGACCCCCTCCGGTCGCCACGGCGGGGAAGTCGACGGTCCCCGACGCGACGGCGGCCGACATCGCGATGCTGAAGGCCGAAGTCGCCCGACTCGCGGCCGAGACCGCCGAGCTCCGGGCGATCGTCGAGCGCCTCGCGCGCAATCTCGCCGCGCCGCGGTAGCCGAAACCGCCGCCCTGGGCGGCCGGGGTGGCGCATATGCGTGCGGCATTCGTCCGCCCGCTTTCACAATTCTTCACAGTCGGTCATCTCCTTGCCACCTAGACTCGTAAACATTGCAGGGGTTGGCGCGTTATCTCGACATTGCCACCTGAACCCTTGGACAAGCGCGCGGATGATCGCGATCGACGATAGCCGGCTCCACGAGTGGGCCGAGTTCAACCTGCCGGCCGAGCTTCTGGAGCGGTCGATGGTGCTGTCGCCCCTCGCGCGCCGCGTGCTCTCGGCGCCGCTGGCCCAGAGCGAGCGCGAGGCCGCGAACGGGGACGCCCCCCGCCGCGCCTTTCCCGATCTCGGCGCGCTGTTGCTGCCCGGGCTCGGCTTGAACACCCTCCCGAAACCCTGACGTCTGCGCGCCGGCCGCCGCTTACCCGGTAGCCGGCTTCTCCGCGACCAGCCCGGTCGCCGCCAGCCACAAGACCCCGGCGTTCAAGCCGTGCCAGACCGCGTGCGTTCCGAGCGGCCAGGCGGCACAGAGCGCGAGGTCGGCCGTCCTGAAGCCGAGCGAGACCGCGAACAGCCCGGCGGCGAATGCGAGGCGGGCCGCTCCGGCATGCCGTGCGTGGCCGGCCCAGGCGGCCAGCCCGGCGAGGGCGAGCAGCGCCGGGAAATAGCTGAACGAGCCGTTGAAGGCGTCGGGGGGGAACGCGGCAGTGAGCGCGCGCGAGAAGAGCCAGTAACCGGCCAGCCCGGCCGCGATGCCCGTCCAGCCCCATCCCGGGACCCGTGCCAGAAAGCGCGCGAAAAAGACATAGATGAAAGCGAGGATGAAGATCACATCGAGCCAGCCCGCCCACACCGTCGCGAAGGTGTGAAAGAGGAAACTGCCGACGCCGATCAGCGCGACCAGCCCGGCGAGGAGCCACGCGTCGGGCGCGATGGGGCCGCGCGCGCGGCAGTGGCGGACGATCAGCGCGGCGGCAAGCAGGAACGCCGCGTTCGAAGCCGCGTTCAGCGGTTCCGACCAGAAGCCCGGGTCGGTGCGCTCACAATAGAGGTCGACGCTGCGCCAGAAATTCACGGTGCGATTGTCGCAGCGCAGGGGCCGCGCGGGGGCGACACGCTACAATCGCGCCCCAGATGGATCTCGTCCTGCTGCTCAAGGCGCTCGTCCTCGGCGTCGTCGAAGGTCTCACCGAGTTTCTCCCGATCTCGAGCACCGGCCATCTGATTCTGGCCGGCGACCTCCTCGGCTTCAACGACGAGAAGGGCAAGATCTTCCACGTCGCGATCCAGACCGGCGCGATGCTCGCGGTGGTGTGGGAGTACCGCGCGAAGTTCGCCGCCGTTCTCTCCGGCCTAGGCTCCGACGCAGCCGCGCGCCGGTTCGTCGCGAACCTGGTCGTCGCGTTCATCCCGGCGGCGATCCTCGGCCTCACGTTCGGCAAGTACATCAAGTCGGCGCTCTTCAAGCCGGTCCCGGTCGCGATCGCGTTCATTGTCGGCGCGTTCGTAATCCTGTGGGCCGAGCGGCGCGAGCACACGGTGCGCGTCGCGAGCGTCGACGACATGACCTGGCGCGACGCCCTGAAGGTCGGGTGCGCCCAGTGCTTCGCGCTCATCCCCGGCACCTCGCGGTCGGGCGCGACGATCATCGGCGGGCTGCTGTTCGGCCTGTCGCGGCGCACGGCGACCGAGTTCTCGTTCTTCCTCGCCGTACCGACCCTGATCGCGGCCGGTGCGTACGATTTCTACAAGAACCGCGCGCTGTTCGACGTGCAAGACCTCGGGATGATCGGCGTCGGACTGGCGGTGTCGTTCGTGTCCGCGTTCCTGTGCATCCGCTGGCTGCTGCGCTTCATCGCGTCGCACGACTTCACGATCTTCGCCTGGTACCGCATCGCGTTCGGCGTGATCGTCCTCGCCACCGCCTACACCGGGCTCGTCGAGTGGACGCAGACATGAGTGCCGAGCGGCCCGCGGTGCCGGTCATCCACAACGTCGCGGCGAGCCGCTTCGAGGCAGTGGTCGCGGAGGGACTCTGCCGCGCCGATTACCGGATGGCGGGCGAGGTGATGCGGCTCGTGCACACCGAGGTGCCGCGCAAGGTCGAGGGGCGCGGCATCGCGGGTGAAGTCGTGCGCGGCGCGCTCGACTATGCGCGCGCAAACGGGCTCAAGGTCGCGCCAGTGTGCTCCTACGTGCGCGCCTACATGCGGCGGCACAAAGAGACGCACGACCTCCTGGCAGAGGGGTACCGCGTCTAGACTCAAAAACCGCTGGCGAAGGCAGCGGTTTTTCCGACTTTGGAGAGCGCGAGGGGGTGTGGCCCCTCGCATCGTGGCGTCTAGAACGCCGCGACCGCGCCGTCGGAGCGCGGGTCGGAGCCGCCCTCGAAGTTGCCGTTGGGATGGCGGATTGCGCAGCCGGCGTGGCCCATCGTCTCGTCGAAGTCCTGTAACACGTCGACCTCGTGCCCCCGCCGGCGCAGTTCGGCGACGACGTCCGGCGCGAAGCGGCCCTCGAGCTTCAGGGTCTCGGTGGTCTGGCCCCACGTGCGTCCCAGCAGCCAGCGCGGCGCCGCGATCGCGGCGGCCGGGTTCATGCCGTGCACGAGCGTGCGCGTGAACACCGCGCTCTGCGTCTGCGGCTGCCCGTCGCCGCCCATGTTCCCGTACACCATCGTGTGGCCGTCCTTGAGCAGCGCCATTGCCGGGTTGAGCGTGTGGAACGGCTTGCGGCGCGGCTGAAGCGCGTTGAGCGCGTTCGCGTTCAGGCTGAACGAGCAGCCGCGGTTCTGCCAGCAGACACCGCTCGACCCGAGCACCACGCCCGAGCCGAACTCGTGATAGACGCTCTGGATAAAGCTCACCGCGCGCCCTTCGCCGTCGATCACGCCCATCCAGATCGTGTCGGCCGGGCCTTTCCCCGCGCCCCACGGGGCGGCGCGGCTGCGGTCGATCCGCGCCGCGAGCTCGTCGATCGCCTTTGGCGCGAGGAAGCTCGAAGGATCGACCGTCATGTACGCCGGGTCGGTAATGTGCTGGTCGCGGATCATGAACGCCCGCTTCACCGCCTCGACACACAGGTGGACGTAGTCGGCGCCGAGCGGATCGAGCCGGTCGATGCCGAGGCGGTCGAGCTGGCCGAGGATGAGCAGGCTGACCAGGCCCTGGGTCGGCGGCGGCATGTTGTAGACGCGCCCGAGCGAGTGCTCGAGCACGAGCGGCGCGCGCCACTGCGCCTGGTGTGATTCGAGGTCGGTGAGTGCGACCGGCGAGCCGGCGGCGGCGAGCTCCGCCGCGAACGAGCGCGCGAGGTCGCCGCGGTAGAAGTCGTCGAGCCCGGCGGCTGCCAGCCGCTCGAGCGTCGCGCAGAGTCTGGGCTGCACGAACCGAGCACCGGTCGCCGGGACTTCGCCGCCGGGCAGGAACACCTCCGCGAATCCCGGCTGCGGCTCGAGCTCCTTGCGCTTGCTCGCCGTGTTGAGGTGTTGGCTGCGCGTCACCGGAATGCCGGATCGCGCGTAGTGGATCGCATCTGCGAGCAGCCGCGAGAGCGGCAGGCGCCCGCCGGCCTCGCGCGCGGCCTCGTGCGCGAGCGCCCAGCCCGAGATCGTGCCGGCGACGGTGTTCGCCGCCACGCCGCCGCGGAAGGGGATCGAGCCCGTGATGTCGCGGCCGCGATACCAGTCGAGCGACGCCGCCTGCGCGGCCGCGCCGCAGGCGTCGATGCCGCGCACGTCGCGCCCCGGCACGTGCACCAGCCAGAACGAGTCGCCGCCGATCGAGTTCATGTGCGGGTAGACGACGGCGATCGTGGCCGCCGCGGCGACCATCGCCTCGATCGCGTTGCCGCCCTCGCGCAGCACCGCGAGCGCCGATTGCGACGCAAGCGCGTGCGGCGCGACGGCCATGCCGCGCGTGCCTCTGGTGGGGTTGAGCATGTCCGGCGTCCGTCGGGAAAGCGCGGGATTCTAGGGACTCGCGCGCCGCGTGGCGAGCGCCGAGCCGCCGCGGCCCCAGCGTCTCCGCCCGGCGGGCGAGCGGGTCAGCCCTGCACCCACGGCAGCCCGGCGACCTTCCATCCGCCGACGGTGCCGCGATGCCCGCTCGAGTCCTTGGCGCCCTCGAATCCCTCGAGGATGTTGAAGGCCTGGGCGTACCCGAGCTGC
>Ga0105107_10000599_pt1 | contig 23055 bp, 14 predicted proteins | sample PPLLaktember2015_6_FD_79335 | JGI IMG/M metagenome (GOLD analysis project Ga0105107, IMG submission 79335) | Freshwater sediment microbial communities from Prairie Pothole Lake near Jamestown, North Dakota, USA - PPLs Lake P8 Core (1) Depth... | ecosystem: Environmental > Aquatic > Freshwater >... | reverse complement strand
GGGATCCGACAATGAAGGCAGTGAAACCGTCGGCCAGATAGCTGCCTGGCTTCTGCTTGTGGCGAACCTGCCCGTAGCCTTGAGCCTTCTGGTAAAGGGGACGAATCGATTTGCGCCTCTGCGGACCGAATCAAAAAAAACCTTGGCGAACCTTAACCGGATGCAAAAAAAGGTCCTCATGTGGCTGCATTACTATCTCAATCTGGCGATTCTTGGCATTGCCCTATGGCACTGGCTCTCTTCGCGCTGCAAATCATCGGCGCTGCCTGAACTTGGGCTGATGATGATGGTAACCGTAATCGCTTTAGGGTTTTTCATAAAATTCAAGTTATGTCCCAAAGCTTTACGCACGTATGCTTATCAGATCCATACGCAACCTGTTATTTTTCTTGCCATGTTTATGGTTTTGACGGTTGGACATCTGATCGTCGATTAGCCTCGACCTAAAGAAGGGGCAAAGCGAGCATCCCCTTGCATTACCCGCATGGACCGGAGAGGAATAGACCATGGACCTCTTACGCCAAATAACCATTTGGTGGATATCGCTGTTTATGCTTTTAGTCGTCTTTGCGCCGACCATAAGCGCAGACGATGACGATAAAAGGCATCAACGGCGGGAACGCAAACATGGCGAAAGCCATTATAATGGAGAAAAACAATTAAAACTCGTCAGCAATGCTACCTATGCCGACCAATGCGGGGCCTGCCATTTTACCTATCAACCAGAATTATTGCCGGCGGCATCGTGGAAAAAAATCCTTGAAGGTATCGAGGACCATTTCGGAGAGGCGGTGACCCTGGACGAAGGTGCAAAGCTTGAGATCAGCAATTATCTTATGTCGAACGCCGCCGACGAATCTTCCGCCAAGCTGGCCGGGAAAATAATGCGTTGCCTGCAAGGTCTGGCACCGGTGCGAATCACCGACATCCCGTGTATTCGCAAGGAGCACCGGGAGATAAATCCACAGACAGTCAAAAGACCTTCCGTAGGGTCGTTGTCAAACTGTGTCGCCTGCCATCGAACTGCGGCAAACGGGGTTTATGACGATGATGATGTATCCATTCCTGAATAACAGCAGAGGTATTTTCCCGGACGCAAATCGAATAAGTTTTGAGAGAAAAGGGTAGTCTATAGTCGCTGGGGTCGTTATGAAATCCGGCCTGATCACAGTATTTATCTGCATTGTTATCTATGAAATCTTCGAGCATCTCATCCTGCCGTTGTTCTGGATGATTCGATATCGCAAGCGAAAATCATCTTGTGGTCCATCTGGCCTGATTGGGAAAAGATGCCTTGTTAAAAAGTGGGATGGCAATAGCGGAAAAGTTCAGATGGAAAGTGAGCTATGGAATGCGGTTGGTCAATTACCACTGATTCCGGGGGACGAGGTGGTGGTCCAAGACCTTGAAGGGTTGACGCTGAGGGTTTCAGCGTCCGAAAGGCTGCCCGACACCCAGGAAAGGGGCGCCGATAAGAATCATGGACATGATTCCTCAAAATAGATACCGGTTAAACGAGTACCAAATATCCGAATTGTCGGATGGACGTCTCTGGTGGACTTCCCATTCCGGTTTTGCGATGCAGATCGGCGGACCGTGTTATATTTTTGGAAACGTTTTGTTAATCGGAGACCCGTGCAGTGAAGAAAACGGGTTTATGAAATCGGAATTCCTATACTATCTCAAAAAGCTTCCGTTGTGGAATGAAACCCCATATTACTGTTTGTCATCCTCTTTAACGGATACCGCTACCGGAAGACAGCTCGACGCAGAAAGATTGCAACAGGTGGCTCACCCTCGCGATGCAACCGGCTCCGACACCATCATGGCTGGAAAATCCGAAACTTTTCAGTTGGGGCGATATCAGATATCCATAACCGCCGAAGGTGATACCACATGGAAGTCTTATACCGGAATGAACCAAATTGTCAGGGGTTCTGTTTTGGTTGAATCCGACATCCTTTTCATAGGTCCAAAACAATGTAACGCACCTGAAGAAAGTAAAATAGAATTCCTGCGTAATTTGCAATCTTTTCCAAAGTGGAATCGAACTGTTTTTTGGTGTCGCAGCATAGCATTGAGACCTGTTTCAACAGATAAAAAAAAGTCGAAGGATGTTCATGTCGCCGTCGAAAGCGTTAGAATACCTCAACAAGCGGAAATGCACTCTAAAAACCACCAGCGAGAATATTCTCAGCAAATGTGGTGCTACATAACTGCATATAGTGCTAAATGGGCCGAAAAAATAAAGACTAAATGGGTTGAAAAGAAAAAAGAGTTTTGGAATAAATCTGATTAAAATCTAAAAGGTTAAATGATGATCTAAAACAGTCAAAATCCTTCAAATCCGGCGCCAACTTGTGGAATTATTCATCAGCGCGACCCTATAAAAAGGAGGCAACATGGCTGAGGACCTGAAACAGATGTACAAAACCATCATGGACGATCATTTCCCGCCGCGCATGGAAATCAGCTTCGTTGCGGACAACGGGCGCCAGACCCTCTTTTATGAAAAGGTGTCGTGGGTCATCGAGGGGGTGCGCAAGGGGTTGCGCTACGGCGAAAACCCCGGTCAGGAGGCGGCCCTCTACAAACTGGTCAACGGCAACCTGGTGCTCGGCGCAACCCGCACCCTCCAGCCCGGACAGCACTTGGCCTCCGACATCCGCCTGTTGCAGTCGGGCAAGCATCCGGGCAAGACCAATCTGACCGATGCGGACAATGCCCTCAACATCCTGCGCTATCTGCACCAGTCGCCCACCGTGGTCATCGTCAAACACAACAACCCCTGCGGCGTGGCCCAGGCCGACAGCCTGGAAACGGCCTACCTGCGGGCTTACATGGCCGATCGCGTGGCCGCCTTCGGCGGCTGCATCGCGGTCAACCGCAGTCTGGACCGGTCCACCGCCGAGGCCATCAGCAACCAGTATGCCGAGGTCGTGGTGGCCCCCGATTTCGAGCAGGGTGTACTGGAGATTCTCGGTCGGCGCAAAAACCTGCGGGTGGTTCAGATCGGCAACATCGAACGCCTGCAGTCCTTCGTCGGCCAGCGCTGCGTGGATTTCAAGAGCCTGATCGACGGCGGCCTCATCGCCCAGTGGTCGTTCGTTTCTCAGGTGCGCTCGCGGGCCGATCTCAAACCGGCGGTATGCGACCACCAGGGGCAGACCTTTGGCATCCGGCGCGAGCCGACCGAGGCGGAGTATGACGACATGATTTTCGGCTGGCTGGTGGAAACCGGGGTGTCCTCCAATTCGGTGATCTACGTCAAGGATCGTGTGACCGTGGGGATCGGCACCGGCGAGCAGGATCGGGTGGGGGTCGCCGAGATCGCCCGCGACAAGGCCTATCGCAAACTCGCCGACCGCTATGCTTTCGAGCAGCACGGGGTGGCCTACAACAGTCTGCGGGACCCGGAAATCCGGCAGGCCATCGATGCCCGGGTGGCCGCTGAAAAAGGCGGGCTGGCAGGCGCCGCCATGATCAGCGACGCCTTTTTTCCTTTCCGCGACGGGGTCGACGTGGGGCTGCGCGAAGGGGTGCGCGCCGTCATCCAGCCGGGCGGGTCCACCAACGACTACCAGGCCATTGAAGCCTGCAACGAGGTCGGGGCAACCATGGTCTTCACCGGTCAGCGCAGTTTCAAACACTGATCTGCCCACGAACTGCGGCCGCTCCCGCAGCCTGCTTCCATCATCGCCCAACAGGAGCCCCATTGAAACCTGAGCGTCGCAAACGGTTCTCGATCCAATTGATGCTGGCCATCGGGGTCCTTGTGACCGTTGCCGTCCTGCTGATCTCCGGTGTGCTCTATATTTATTTCGGAAAGCGCCTGGACCACGAGTTTCGCAACAAGATTGCGGCGCGCAAGGGGCAGGCCGAGCTGATCCTCAGCCGCCGTTTTGTGCAGATCCAGCGCAGGCTCGAGGATCTCAGCACCGACAATGCCATCCGGGTGACCCTCTTGCTGGATGCGCCCGCCCAGCTCGAGGACCGCCTGGCGCGCTTTTACGGGCCGGATAACGGCCTGAGTTTTTTCGTCCGCAAAGCCGCAGCACCGTTGGTCAGCCCCGCCCACTCCGAGCAGGTTGTCGATGCCCTGCTGACCCCCCCGCCCGGTGACCCCCCCGCCCTGAAAGCCGAGACCTCCCCGGTGGTGTGGTGGTTTGAAACCCCGATCACCAGCGACGAGGCGCGCCTCGGGACCGCCCACGCGCGCTACGACCTCAGCCGTGACCAGGAATTGATCGAGCGGCTTCAACAGCTGATCGCCGGCGACATCCTGGTGTGCACGACCGATGGGCTGAACAGCCTGATCACGGGCAGCGCTTTTGAACTGGATGCCAAGGTCCTCTCCCAGGCCTCGGGCGCCGCGGCCTTGGCCGTCGGCCCCGAGGGTCACAGAATCCTCAAGCTCGACGGCTACACCGATCTCTATTTCCTCTTCTCCAGCGCGGACCTGGTCAGCGAAAAGCGCAGGATTTCGATGCTTATCGGGCTTTTTACGCTGGCCGTGCTCACCTTTTCGGCGGGGCTTTCGATCTTTCTCGGCCAGCAGATGGCGACCCCGCTGCGAAAAATGGCCCAAAAAGCCATTCACATCTCCAAAGGCGAAAAAAACCTCTCATTCGAGACCCACCCCGGCGACTACTGGGAGATCGCCGAGCTTTCAAAGGCCTTCGACAGCATGCTGCGGACCCTCAAAGCCGCCGAGGAAAAGTCGCGCTACAAGGAGCTGCTGGAAAACGTCGATGATGCGGTCTATCTGATAGACCGCTCGGGCCGCATCTTGGATGCCAACGAGGCCAGCTACAGCCGGCTGGGGTATTCGTCGGCGGAATTTTTTGCGCTGCCCCTCTCGGCGCTGATGCCCCCGGCGGATGCCGAGCGCGTCCTGGGGGCACTGGGCGACGCGGACGGGCGGCGGACCTTGGAGACGCGTCATCTGAAAGCCGACGGCAGCGCGCTGCCCGTCGAGATCAAGGTGCGGCAGATCGACTACCGGGGTGAAAAGGTCGTCCTGAGCGTGGCCCGTGACGTGAGCGACCGCAAAGAGGCCGAAATGGCCCTGCGGGAAAGCGAGGAGCGCTTCCGGTCGGTGGTCGAAAACTCCCACGAGGGGTTTCTGATCATCGATCACCAGTTTCACATCCTCTATGCCAATCCCGAGGCTTGCCGGGTGGTGGGCTACCCCCCCGAAGACCTGACGGGGGGGGATGTCGGCAGGCTGCTGGCCCCGGAAAGCCTGAAAGTCGTGAAGAAAAACTATTTCGACTGGTTGCGCGGGGACAAGGTGCCGACGCATTACGAGTTCGATTTGCTGCGCAAAGACGGTGACACCCGACGCGTCACGATCAGCTCAACGATTATCAATGATCTCAACGGCAACCCGCAGGTGGTGGCCCAGGTCTTGGACATTACCGACCGGATCAGGCAGGAGGCCGAGCGCAAGGAGCTGGAAAACAAGCTGATTCACGCCCAGAAAATGGAGGCCGTCGGGACCCTGGCCGGCGGCATCGCCCACGACTTCAACAATCTCCTGATGGGCATCCAGGGGCGGATTTCGGTCATGCAGCTCAACTTGCCCGGCGACCATCCCCACAGCGAGCATATCCAGGCCATCGGCAAAACCATCAAGAGCGCCGCCGCCCTCACCAAACAGCTGCTGGGGTTTGCGCGCGGGGGCAAATATGAGGTTAAACCCACCTGCCTCAACGATCTGGTGGCAAAAACTTGCGACATGTTCAGCCGGACCAAGAAAGAGGTCTCCATCCGCCGCAACCTGCGGGAGGGCCTCTGGAGCGTGGATGTGGACCGCGGCCAGATCGAGCAGGTGCTGCTCAACCTGTATGTCAACGCCGGCCAGGCGATGCCCGACGGCGGGGAACTCTTTCTGGAAACCGAGAACGTCACCCTGCGGCCGGCTTTCTGCCGCTCCTACGGCGTGGATCCGGGTGAGTTCGTCAAATTGACCGTGCGGGATACCGGGGTCGGCATGGACGAGGGGACCATGGCGCGCATTTTCGAGCCCTTTTTTACCACCAAGGAGATCGGCAAGGGCAGTGGTCTCGGGCTGGCGTCGGTTTACGGGATCGTCCAGAACCACAAGGGCATCGTGCGGGTCAGCAGCAAGGAGGGGCAGGGCGCAAGTTTTTTTATCTACCTGCCGGCCTCCGACAAGCGGGTGGTCGCCGAAGCCGGCGTGCGCTACGAACTGGCCCGCGGCCAGGAAAGCATCCTGCTGGTGGATGACGAGGAGGAAATTCTGCACGTGGGCAGCCTGATGCTCAAGGAACTGGGCTACCACGTGATGTTGGCCTGCAGCGGCAAGGATGCCCTGGCGATTCTCGAGATCGATCCACAGGGGGTCGACCTGGTGATCCTGGACATGGTCATGCCGGAGATGGCCGGCGGCGTCGCCTTTGACCGCCTGCGGGCGGTGCGCCCGGACCTTCGGGTGCTGCTGGCGAGCGGGTACAGCCTCAACCGTCAGACCCAGGAGGTGATCCGCCGGGGGGGCGGCGGGTTTATCCAGAAACCCTTTGACATGGCAGGCCTGTCCCGCAAAATCCGCGAAGTCTTGGATGCGTGAGCCGGCCGGCGGCCCCAGGCCTGGCGCGCGGCCGGCTGCGGGCGCCTACTGCAGGGGATCCAAAAAAATCTCGACCCGGCGGTTCTGCCGGCGGCCGTCGGCGGTGTCGTTCGGTGCCGCCGGGCGGTAATGGCTGAAACCGGTGGCGGCCAGGCGCTGGGGGTCGAGTCCGGCCGTTTCCACCAGGAAGCGGGCCACGGCGCCGGCCCGGGCGGTGGAGAGTTCCCAGTTGCTGGGGAATTTTTCCCGGGCGGCGGGCGCCATGGGCAGGCTGTCGCTATGGCCCTCGATGACGATCAGCGCCTCCTGCTGGCGGCTCAGGGTTTCGGCGATCCTGAGCAGGAGGCGCCGGCCTTCGTCCTGGATTTCGGTGCTGCCGGGCTTGAACAGGATCTTGTCCATAAAGATCATCTTAGGGCGGCCGTCGAGATCCTCCAGCCTGATGTTTTGGTCCGCGAGCTGCTCCTTCAGGCTGGTTTTGATGGTCTCCTTGGTGTCGTCGAGGAGCCGGATCACCCGGTTCTGCAGCTGAATGACGGCGTTGCGTTTTTCGATCTCAAGCTGCATGCCGGTCACCTGGGCGGCGAGCTGAAGATTTTTGTCTTCGGCGGCGGCGTTGCGGTTTGCGAGGGTCGTGATCTGGCTGCGGCATGCCGCGGCCGCCTGCTGCAAGGCGGCCAGCTCCCGTTCCGCCTGCCGGCGTCGCTCGGTCTCGGCCTCCAGGCGCTCGCCTGCCTGGGCCGCGCTGCGCCGCTGGTCCTGGAGCTGCCCATCCAGTTGGGCGTCCTGGGAGTGGGGCACGCAGGCCGACAGCAGCACCGCCGCCATCACCAAAAAACGCCACCTGGGGTCCCGTACACCTCCCAAATCCGTTCCTTTCCGTGAGATCGCTTTTTCCAGGGCGGGGGCCTGGCCGTCGGCCGGATGGCACCCCTCGGGCGGGCTATCCGATAAAAACCTGAAGCACCTCGCTGCGCGCATTGACGTACTGAACAGTAACCTGTACCAGATCCTCCGGCTTGAGGTCAATCCCGATCGACAGCGGCAGCTGGCACTCCAGCATATACTCGGTGATCAGGGCCAAGTAACCGCTGCGGCGCTTCTGCAGGACGATGGCCTCGGCTTTCTGGCCGATCTTTTTCTCGAGGTACTTCAACGTCCAATAGCGCTGCCGTTGGTACTGCACGCGGGATACGGTGCGCATCGGGGTTTCGAGGCGACCCAGGATGTACGCCATCTGGTCCCGGTCGCAGGGCGTGCCCAACCCCATCAGGGCCCGCAGCTGCCGCTGGGTGGCCATGTCGAAATACTTGCGGATCGGGGAGGTCGCGGTGACGTAGGCGTCCACCCCGAGGCCGCTGTGGCTTTCCGCTTCGCAGCCGAGCATGAAGCGGCTGATCTGCTTGCGCTGCATCCAGTTCTGAAAGAGGGTGCCCTCGTTCTGGCGATAGAGCCGTTCGCGGGGCTCGGCCTGGGAGCGGAAGACCGCCGGGCAGCGGTGGCGCCGCAGAAAATCGGCCATCAGCCAGTTGCCCATGATCATCAACTCGGCCACCATCATCCGGGAGGGGCTTTCGCGGTTGACCCGGCTGAGGGTGATCTCGCCGCTTTCGTCCAACCAGATGTTGATTTCCGGCAGGGTGATCTGCAGTGCCCCGTCTTCCAGCCGTTTTTTGCGAAAGGCTTCGGCCAGAAATACCAGGGTGCGGATGGCGGGGTCCTCATCGGCCATCAGGTTGGCTTCGTAGTAGGAGAGCTGACGGCTGACGACGACCGTGCTGGCAAAAATTTCGTAATCGAGCAGGCCGCCGCTGCGGCCCAGGGTGGCCATGACGCTGATCGCCGGGCGAAGCTGCCCGGCCCGCAGGCTGCAGAGTCCTTCGGCCAGGACCGCTGGAATCATGGGGATTTTGCGATCGGCGGTGTAAATCGAGCTGCCGCGGTCGATGGCTTCGCGGTCGATGGGGTCGTCGCGTTTGATGTAATGGCCCACGTCGGCAATGTGGATCCCGAGACGGTAGCGGTCCCCCAGGTCTTCGATGCTCAGGGCGTCATCGAAGTCCAGGGTGGCCTGGCCGTCGATGGTCAGCAGCGGCAGGTGGGTCAGGTCGCGGCGCAGGGGGTTGTCTGCAAACGGCGGCGGGCTGGACCGCAGCCGGTCGGCGTAGCGCAAGCATTCGTCGGAAAATTCGAGGGGCACCCCCAGGCGCTGGAGATCCAGGTTTTCGTTTTCATCCCAAATCCCCATTTGGACAAACAGCGGGAAAAGGGATTTTTCGGGGTTTGCACCCGCCCTCTCCAGAATGGCCCTGGCGAGCGTGTATTGGTCGCTGTCTTTGCCGAAAAGGGTGTAGGATTGCAGGATGCGGAGGGTCTCCGCCACGACCGGGGTGTCCGCCATGTCCCGGCAGGCGCCGGAAGCAAGCGCCTGGCGGAGCCAGCCGCCGCCTTCTTCGATCAGGCGGTTGCGCTGGCCGGTCTCCTCGGCTTGGGACCTCAACTGCGTCACCTGGTCTTCGGAGTTGGGGTAGAAGCGGTCGCGGTTGAACTTGAAATAGATCCGGTTTTCGAAAAAAGCCCTTATCACGGCGGATTCGTGGTCGCTGGTGGTATCGCTGTTAAAGCAGAATGCGGCCATGGTTTCGAGGTCGATCCACTCCTCCTCGCTGTTGAGGACCTCCCACAGTTCCCGGATGTTGACGCGGGTCATCAGTGACCTGCGGCGGCTGCCGATTTCTTTCAGGGCCTGGACCACCTGATCGCGACCCATTTTGAGGTTCACCCGCTGGCTGCAAGCATGCGACAGCCGGCTGACGGACAGGTTGACCTCACGGTTGTTTTCGGTCAGCAGGCGCAGCCGCTCGTTTTTGACTTCCAGAACAACGGCGCACATGATTTTCTGACGGTCAATATATTCAACTACATTCGATGGTTCCATAAGTTTTGATCATAGCAATGGGCTTGCCTAAAGTCAACGCGCAAGCCCAGTCGCCGGGGGTCACCGTGTTGCCGGTCGGCCGGTGCCTGGGGTTTCGTGGCGGGTTGATTCAATGCGCCGGGGTTGTTACGTTAGATAAGTTTTCCCCTCGTCCGGGGGACCAAGAACCCCATTGCGCTGGAAAGGACCGCATTTCGTGAAATCCCTGCAGTTCATTCGGCCGTATCTCCACGAGCGGCGGCATGTCATTCTCCTCGGCATCGTGTGCCTGATCATCGTCGATGGCCTGCAGCTTTTCATTCCCCGCATCATAAAACGGGTGGTCGACGGCCTGACCTTGGCACGCATCGACGCTTCCGGCCTGTTGGCCGAGGCGCTCCTGATCGCGGCAATGGGGCTGCTGATCGGGGTTTTCCGCTACGGCTGGCGGCAATGCCTGCTGGGCACCTCGCGGCGGGTGGAGGAGGGGCTGCGCAACGCGCTCTTCCACCACCTGCAGACCCTCTCACCGGCGTACTTCGACCGGGTTCGCACCGGCGATCTGATGGCCCACGCCACCAACGACATCATGCAGGTCCGAATGGCCACCGGGATGGGCATGGTGGCCCTCAACGACGCCCTGGTGATGGGCACGGCCGCCATCGGTTTCATGGCCTTCATCAACCTGCGGCTGACCCTTTTCGTGTTGATCCCCATGCCTTTCATTGTTTTCGGCACTCGCATTTTCAGCCGTAAGATGCACCGCCGCTATCAGGCGGTCCAGGGTGCCTTTTCAGAACTCACCGAAGCGGTGCGGGAACGCCTGGCCGGTATCCGGGTCATCAAGGCCGGCAACCGCGAGGAAAGCGAGGCCCTCCGGCTGGAGGCCATTTCCAGCGCCTATATCCGCAAAAACATCCGTCTGGTGAAGATCACCGGTGCTTTTTTCCCCATGATGGCGCTTTTTACCAACCTCAGCCTGGCGATCGTGCTGTTGCTGGGCGGACGCCAGACCATCCTCGGCACCATCACCCCCGGAGATTTCGTGGCCTTCATCAGCTACCTCTGGCTGCTGACCTGGCCGATGATGGCCATGGGCTGGGTCACCAACCTGATCCAGCGCGGTGCCGCCTCTTTAGAGCGAATTGGCAGGATCCTCGACACCCGCCCCGATATCCGGGAACGCCCGGACGCCAGGGCCCTGGCCGAGGTCCAGGGGGAGATCGTTTTTGACAAGGTGGGCTTCGGCTACGCTGAAACCGGGGAGGGGGTTCTGGCGGACATCGATCTGGTGGTCCGCCCCGGTCAGGTGCTCGGCGTGGTCGGGCCCCAGGGCAGTGGCAAGACCAGTCTGGCCAGCCTGATCCCGCGGATTTACGACGCCGGCAGCGGGCAGGTGCGGCTGGATGGGTGCGACGTGCGCGACCTGCGGCTGGCGGACCTGCGCGCCCACGTCTGCTTTATGGCCCAGGAACCGTTCATATTCGCCGGGACCGTGCGGGAAAATATCACCTTCGGCGACCCGTCCGCCGACGGGCAGCGCCTGGCACGGGTGCTCGAGGCGGCCGCCCTGACGGACACCGTGGCGGGATTGCCCCACGGACTGGAGACCCGGGTGGGGGAGCGCGGGGTGATTCTATCCGGGGGTCAGAAGCAGCGCATCGCCCTGGCCCGGGCGCTGTTCAAACCGGCGCCGGTGATGATTCTGGATGACCCGATCAGCCAGGTGGACATGCAAACCGGGGCCAAGATCGCCCATAGCCTGCGGGAACTGGCCGGGCGCCACACGGTCGTGGTGGTTTCCCATCGACTGGCGGCCGTGCGCTTTGCCGACCAGATCGTTGTTTTGGCGGACGGCCGCATTGCCGCCCGCGGCACCCACGCGGCACTGCTGCGCCAGGGCGGCTATTATGCCCGCACCTACCGTCTGCAGGAATACGCGGCGCCCCCGGAAAGGCAGCCGTCGCTGTGCACTTGAGCCGCTTAAAACCGACCGGCCCCTGAACGTTTCAGCCCAGACGAGCGAGGTGCAGATGCAATTCGATTATGGCCATTTCGAGGAAGACCGCCTCGACAAGGTATACGACCTTCGGCTGCTGCGGCGGCTCTACCCCTTTGTCCGGCCCTACCGGCTGTTTCTGGCAGGCGTTATCGTGCTGGTGTCGCTGATCACCCTGATGGAGTTGAGCCTGCCCTACATCACCAAGATGACCATCGACCGCTACATCGTGCCCACGGTTGAAATCAAAGAGGAGAGCGGGGGTGCCGGACGTTTTCTGCGGGTTGACGCGGCCGCACCGCCGGCGGCGGCCGTAGTGGCCCGCCACCCGGCGTTTTTCCGGACGGAGGGCAGGTCGGCGTTGATCGCATACAGCGATCTGCCCCGGCTGGATCGGGCCGAACGCCTCGCGCTGCGCCGTGGGGATCTGGTCGGGGTGGGCTGGATGAGCGGCCTGTTCCTGGTCATCGTTGTGCTCAATTTCGGTTTGAATTTTCTCCAGCAGACCATTATGGAGTACACCGGCCAGATGACCATGCACGGCCTGCGGGTGCGCCTTTTCCGTCACATTCAGCGGCTGCCGGTGGCTTTTTTCAACCGCAACCCGGTGGGGCGCCTGGTCACGCGGGTGACCAACGACGTGCAGAACATGCACGAACTTTTCACCTCGGTGATCGCCTTCTTTTTTAAAGACCTTTTTCTCCTGCTGGGCATTGCCCTCGTTCTGCTCACCACCGACTGGAAGCTGGCCCTGGCGGCCTTCGCGGTCCTGCCGGTGGTCGGGCTTGCCGGCAGGCGCTTTGCAGGCCAGGCGCGGGAGGTGTTTCGCACCCTGCGCATCCAGGTGGCGGAAATCAACACCCGCTTCGCCGAAACCATCGGCGGCATCAAGGTGGTGCAGCTCTACGGCCATCAACGGCGCAATTTCGAGCGCTTCGAGCGCCTCAACCACGAAAATTACCTGTCCGGGATGCGTCAGATCCAGGTCCTGGCGGTCTTCATGCCGCTGGTGGAATTTCTGGGGGTGGTGACCGTCGCCACCGTTATCTATTATGGGGGCAGCGGGGTCTTGGACGCGCAGATCAGCCTGGGGGCGCTGGTGGCCTTTATCTACTACCTGCGGATGTTTTTCCGGCCGATGCGCGATATCGCCGATAAATTCAACATTCTGCAGAACGCCATGGCATCGGCGGAGCGCATCTTCCTGATTCTCGACAATTCCGACGGTGAAGCGCCGCCCGCAGCCACCCCGGCCGTGGCGGGCCCTCTGCCCGTCGCGCCCTCCCGGCTTAAGATCCACTCGCTGGCCATGGAGCAGGTCAGCTTCGGCTACGTGCCGGGCGAAGCGGTGCTCCAGGGGATTTCCTTTGGCCTGAGTGCCGGTGAAACCCTGGCAGTGGTGGGGCCCACCGGTTCGGGCAAAACCACCCTGATCAACCTGCTCGTGGGCTTCTACACCCCTACTGCCGGTAGAATCCTGGTCAACGGCGCCGATGTGCGGGACCTGCCGCCGGGCCATCTGCGCGGTGCGATGGCGCTGGTCATGCAGGACCCTTTTCTTTTTTCCGAAACCGTCCGTTACAATATTTTTCAGGACCGCGGCGACCTGAGTCCCGGGGCGCTGCAGGCGGTGTTGGCCGCGGCCCACTGCGAGGCCATTGTCGAGCGCCTGCCCCAGGGGCTCGACACCGTTCTTTCCGAGGGCGGTGCCTCGCTTTCAAGCGGCCAGCGCCAGCTGATTTCCATCGCCAGGGCCTTTGCCCGCGACCCGTCGCTGATCATCCTGGATGAGGCCACCTCGTACGTGGATTCCGAGACCGAACAGAAAATCCAGAGCGCCCTCGCCAACCTGATGAAAAACCGCACCGCCATTGTCGTGGCGCACCGCCTGACCACAGCCCGCTCCGCCGACCGGATCCTCGTTCTGCGCGACGGGCGGATCATCGAGTCCGGCACCCATGAACACCTGATGCGGCAGGCGGGATTTTACTTCCAGCTGAATCAGGCCGAAAGCACCGATGCCTGAAGACCCTGCGGGACCTGGCGATCAAGGCCAGCGGCTTGATCTAGTCATGGCCTAGTCGTTCAATTAAGGCCTTGCCAAAGCTGACCACAAATGATATTAGCCTTTGCTTAATTATTCCCAAACCGTTCATTGGTCCATCCGGGAATTTCCGAACCCTACTGATAATCCGATTTAACGCCGGCTTTCGCGGCCAACCCTATAGATCGGCAGTAAACCGGTTGCTTTCCCGGCCAGGCCGACGGCAAGCATGCCGGTCACAGTTGCGGTTTTTTGCCTTTGGGCAAACCCAGTGGCGTGTGCCTTCTGGGGAGTCGCACTCACATACTCACTAAAGGAGGAATGGATCAATGGCTTACAACGCGGTAGAAATGGCTGACTGGCAGATTTCTGAGGCAGCGGAAATAAATATGCCGACGCCGGAAGATTGGCAGGCCAAGCTTGGTCTCGACAAGAGCGAGATGCTGCCGATGGGGCGGCTGGCGAAAATTGACTTTTTGAAGGTGATCGACCGCCTCAAAAACAAACCTGACGGCAAGTACATCGAGGTGACCGCCATTACCCCGACCCCGCTGGGTGAAGGCAAGAGCACCACCTCTGTCGGCCTGATGGAAGGCCTCGGCATGCGCGGCAAGAATGTCGGCGGTGCGCTGCGTCAGCCCTCCGGCGGGCCCACGATGAACGTCAAGGGTACGGCGGCCGGCGGCGGCAACTCGCTGCTGATCCCGATGACCGAGTTCTCCCTGGGGCTCACCGGTGATATCAACGATATCATGAACGCCCACAACCTGGCGATGGTGGCCATGACCGCCCGCATGCAGCACGAGCGCAACTACAACGACGAACAGCTCACCCGGCTCACTGGCATGCGCCGCCTCGACATCGACCCCACCCGGGTGGAGATGGGCTGGATCATCGACTTCTGCGCCCAGGCCCTGCGCAATATCGTCATCGGCCTCGGCGGACGGCTCGACGGCTATACCATGCAGTCCAAGTTCGGCATCGCCGTGGGCTCCGAGTGTATGGCCATTCTGGCCGTTGCCAAGGATCTGGCCGATCTCAAAGAACGGCTGAACAACATCACCGTGGCCTTCGACAAGAACGGTAAGCCCGTTACCACCGGTGACCTGGAAGTCGGCAATGCCATGGCCGCCTTCATGCGCAACACCATCAACCCGACCCTGATGTGCACCGCCGAATACCAGCCCTGCTTCGTGCACGCCGGTCCGTTCGCCAACATCGCCGTCGGGCAGTCCTCGATCATCGCCGACCGCGTCGGATTGAAGCTCTTCGACTACCATGTCACCGAGTCCGGCTTTGCCGCCGATATCGGATTCGAGAAGTTCTGGAACGTGAAGTGCCGCTTCTCCGGTCTCAAACCGCACGTATCGGTTCTGACCACCACCATCCGGGCCCTCAAGATGCACGGCGGCGGACCCAAGGTCGTCCCGGGCAAGGCCCTGCCCGAAGAATACACCAAGGAAAACCTCCAGCTGGTGGAAAAGGGCGTCGAGAACATGGTGCACATGATCGGCGTGATCCGCAAAGCCGGCATCAACCCCGTGGTCTGCATCAACCGCTTCTATACCGATACGGATGCCGAGTGCGTGGTCGTGCGTAAAGCCGCCGAAGCGGCCGGTGCCCGCTGCGCCGAGTCCAAGCATTGGGAAAAGGGCGGTGAAGGCGCGCTCGAGTTTGCCGATGCGGTCATCGAAGCCTGCGAGGAAGGCAATAAATTCGATTTCCTCTACCCCCTGAAAATGAAGCTGCGCGACCGCGTGACGACCATCGCCAAGGAAGTTTACGGCGCCGACGGCGTCGACTGGTCGCCGGAAGCCGAAGCCAAGGCCAAGATGCTCGAAGCCGACCCCAAATACGCGGACTTCGCCACCATGATGGTCAAAACCCACTTGAGCCTGTCGCATGACCCGGTGGTCAAGGGCGTGCCCAAGGGGTGGCGGCTGCCGATCCGTGACGTGCTGATCTACTCCGGTGCCAAGTTCCTGTGCCCCTGCGCCGGGACCATCAGCCTGATGCCGGGGACGGGCTCCAACCCGGCCTTCCGTCGCATCGATGTCGATCCGGTCACCGGTAAGGTCAGCGGACTGTTCTAACCGTTAGCAGCATAGCGCGTTCAACCCCGGCGGGCCCGGAGAGAACATCTCTCCGGGCCCGCCTTTTTTTGTAAGGAGGCCTTCGATCCGGAAGAACCCGGGCGGCTGTCTGCGCTTTTCAGGGCAGGTCCGCTCGAGCGGCAGCGGGGCTGGCCTTTCCCGGAAGGGCATTTCGCAGGCCCCCGATCATCCGCTGCGCCTTCCGCGGTCGGGTCAGGCGCTTCAGAAATCCCGGGGCCCTGTCGATTTAAGTACCGCGATCCAATAGGGTTCAAAAGCCTTCCGGCGCCACTTTCCCTTCCCACAAAAGCCTTCCGGCCCGGCTGCCTGCAGCCAGCTGGGTCGGATTGACGGTACTGAGGGCCTGCCGCTGGGCTTGCCATCGGCCAGAGGTCCTTTACATAGAACAAGGTCTGAGTCTGCATGAATCTGAAAGGCGATTTCGATCCCTCATCCCTGGCCAGCATTCTTCAGCTGCTGAGCAATGAGAAAAAAACCGGCGTCCTGCGGGTCGTCAGCGACGACAATGAGGTCCGGATCTTCATTCAGGACGGGGCCATCATTTATGCCATGGGCTCTCAGAAGGAGGGCCGCCTGGGACACCTTTTAATCAGCAAGGGATTGATAACCCCCGATCAGCTTCAACAATGCCTGGCCGAGGCGCGCAGCCAGAAACTGGCCATGGGAAAAATTCTCGTGGGCCGGGGCATTATCTCCTCCGAGCAGCTGAAGAGCGTCATTCGCAAACAGGCCGAGTTTATCGTCTTCAATCTCTTTTTCTGGGACCAGGGCAGCTTCGAATACAGCGATGCGCGGTTGAACCTCAACGGGCTGGTGGTCACACGGCTGGACATCATGTCCATTATTCTGGAGGCCACCCGACGGATCGATGAAATGTCGATCCTGAAAAAACAAATCTCCAATGACCGGATCGTTTTTCGCATTTCCCAGAAGACGCCCAACCAGCGGGAGATCACGTTCAACACGCTCGAATGGCGCTTCATGACCCTCGTAGATGGCAGCCGGACGGTGCGGGAGCTAGTCGCGGTCAGCGGCTACGACGAATTCGTGGTCTACCAGGTGCTCAACTCGCTGCTGGCCTCGGGGGTTATTGAAAAGGACCAGCGGTCCGCAGGGCAGCCGGAGGAGGCGGCGTGCCGCGAGGCAGCCCAGGAAAGGGTGATTGCGGCCTACAATGACATTCTCTGCGGGCTTCAGCGGCACTTGGTCGCGGCCCACGGCCGGTGGGTGTTCACCGCTGTCGAGCAGTTCGGCGCCCACTTGGTGCGCCCGGACTGGCGCCGCATTCAAGACGGCTACCGGTCCGAGCGGTCGCAGTGGGCCGCGGCCGTCATGGAGAGCTTGAAACGCGGCTTTCAGCCGCTGCAGAAGAGTCTGATTCGGAATTTCCATCCTGACCAGCCGGCCGGGGTCAACATCCAGGCCGTTAAGGAAACCCTCAAACGCTTCCAGACCTTCGAAGCCGGCCATGATTTTCTGACCAGCAGCCTGAACGAGTTTCTGCTCAATACGCTCGGAGAAATGCCGCAGATTCTGGGCGTGGCGCCCACCCGGGCCCTGATGGCGGATATCCGTCGCCGTCTGCAGGCCCCTGACCTCTCGGACCGGCCCTCTGCGGAAGTCCAGCGGCTGCAGCAGGATGTCACTCGTATTCTTGCGGCGGTCGATCACAAAATTCTTGCCGATAAAAAGGCGAAGGCCTTCATCGGGGGGATTTTCGGCGTTTCCGGGAGGCTTTGATGGTGGGGTCGTCGACTGCCGTTGCTGCATGCCGATGCGGGCCTGGCGGCAGGTTTCGCCGTGTAAATTCCGCTTCCCCGGTCTTAAAGTTGGTCAGAGCGAAAACCGATAAGAAACCCTGTGATTAGCCTCTCTGGGGTAAGGGTCGCGGTAAAAAATGACGCCCGGTCCGCATGCCTTTGGGCCGGTGACAACGCTGGGTCGGCCGAAGCCTATGCGGACAGGCCCCGGTGAAAGCGCCGCATAGAAAAAACGGAGTCTGGCTAGAGTTTGTCCACGTAGTTTTTACCGCTACCCCGAATAATAGGGCCTTGCACCATAAAATTATGGAAACAGTCAGAAAGTCAGCAATCGACAATCAGCGGGAAACCACGAACGGCGAAGATATGGAACTGTCCATAGAAAACATGGGGCTTTCCATTGAAGATCTCGGTCTGTCCATCGAGGAAATCGGCTGCCCGCCGGTCGGCGCCGACCAACAGCCGGGCGCCGGCGCGGCCCAGGAGTCGTCTTCTGACGCTGCGGCGCTGGCCATACCGGCGGAAGACGCAGCGGATCGGATAGCGGTCGAGGACCCGCCGGCGGTTACCGCAGCGCCTTTGGACGATACGGCCGACAAGTGGCCGGCGGCGGCCGGCGAAAAGGGTGTGGCCGGGCTGATTGACCGTCTGGACGGGCTTCAGGACAGCATCAACCAGCTTGCCGGCGAGTTTCAGAGCAAACTCAAATACGATGCCCACAAAGAGCGCATCATCGATACCCTCCACCAGGAACTTCAGGAGTACAAAAACGATATCGTCAAGAAGCACCTGATGTCGGTTCTGATGGATGTGATCAAGGTCGTCGATGACATCCGCAAGTGGACCCGTCACTACCGCTCGCTGGATTCGGATACCCGCGACCCCATCAAGCTTTTCAAGTTCCTGGAGACCATCCCGTCGGACCTGGAGGATATCTTCTACTGGCAGGGTGTCAAATCCTTCATCTGCCCGGGGGATGGGTTTGACCCCAGCCGCCAGCGGGCCGCCAAAAAAGTCGCCACGGCCGATCCCGCAATGGACAAAAAGGTCGCCGAAAGCCTGCGCTACGGCTACGAGTGGGAGGGAAAGGTGATTCGGCCGGAAATGGTTGCGGTATACGATTACAAAGGCAATTAAATCTCTTTCGCAATGAGGGCCATCAATGAGTGATCAGATGAAGAGGATTTTCGGGATCGACCTGGGTACCACCTACACCTCCATCGCCTATGTGGATGAGTTCGGCAAGGCGGTGGTTGTGCCCAATGCCGAAAACCAGCGGGTTACCCCCTCCGTTGTGTTTTTCGACGGCGGCAATATCGTCGTCGGCGACGTAGCCAAGGAAAGCAGTAAAATCTACCCCAACGAAGTGGTCAGCTTCATCAAACGCTCCATGGGGGAACCCGATTTCCTGTTCAGCTACGACGGTAAAAGCTATCGCGCCGAGGAAATCTCCAGCTACATCCTGCGCAAGGTTGCCCAGGACGCCGAACAGAGTCTGGGGTCGAAGATCACCGACGTGGTCATCACCTGCCCGGCCTATTTCGGGATCAACGAGCGCGAAGCGACGCGCATGGCCGGCGAGATTGCCGGCTTCAATGTCCGCCAGATCATCAACGAACCCACCGCGGCGGCCATCGCATACGGCACCGTCGCGATTTCCGACAAGCGGGTGGTGATGGTCTATGACCTCGGCGGCGGCACCTTCGATATCACCCTGATCGATATCCAGCCCGACGCCATCCAGGTGATCTGCACCGGTGGCGATCACAACCTCGGTGGCAAGGACTGGGACGATCGCATCGTGGCGCACCTGGTGCAGGAATATCAGAGCCAGACCAGCAGCGACGAAGAAATTTTGGAGGACCCGGACACCTGCCAGGACCTGCAGCTTTCCGCCGAAAAATCCAAGAAGGTCCTTTCCCAGCGGGAAAAAACGCCGATTTCCATCACCCATGGCGGGGAGCGGGTCAAAGTCGAGCTGTTGCGCAGCAAGTTCGAGGAGATCACCTCGGACCTGCTGGAGCGCACCATCCACCTCACCCACGAAATGCTGGAGGAGGCCAAGAAAAAAGGCTACAATTCTTTTGACGAAATCATTCTCGTTGGCGGTTCCACGCGGATGCCGCAGGTCGCCACGCGCATCCAGAAAGAATTTGGTAAGGAACCCAAGATCTTCGATCCGGACGAGGCCGTGGCCAAGGGAGCGGCGATTTTCGGGTGGAAGCTTTCCCTGAACGACGGGCTGGTGCGGCGCATCGCGGCTAAAACCAACCGCAACGTGGAGGACCTGCAAGGCGACGTCGAGTTCAGCGCCCAGGAGGTCGAAGCGGCGGCCCAGGAACTGGCGGACGAGGAAGGCTACACGCTGCCGTCGGTCAAGAGTTCGCTGGTCAAGGTTAAGGACGTCAGCAGCAAGAGCTTCGGCATCGTCGTCAACAACTCCCAAAACGAAGAGATTGTCTACAGCGTCATTCTGCGCAACACGGGCGTGCCGGTGGAGGCCGCCAAGCGGTTCTTCACGGCGGTCGATGACCAGGAAACAGTTCTGATCCGCATCATGGAGGCGGAGACCAGCGAAAAGAGCATCCCGCCGGAGTATGCCATTGAAATCGGTACGGCCGTCATGCGGCTCCCGAGCGGGCTGCCGTCCGATACCCCCGTGGACATCACCTTCAGTCTGAACAAGGAGGGGCGCTTGAAGATCAAGGCGGTTGAATCCACCGAGGGCCGCCAGGTTGACGCCGCCATTGAAACCGCCGCTGTCATCCAGGGTGAAGAACTGGCGGCGGCCAAGATGCGCAGCCAGAGCTTGATGGTGTACTGAGGATCGCGATCGCCCTGACGCGATCAAACCGAGGCGCCTGTCGATCCCCGAATTTTTACAAAACTATGTCGCAGCGTGTTTTTAGCCCGTGACAGCGGACAAACCCTGACCGGGTGGCCAAGCAAGAGAACTGGAAACAGAGGCAGTCTATGGAGAGGGAAAACTTTTATTTGCTGCTGGAGCTTCCGGTGGATCCACCCGAGACGGATCTGCATCAGATCGAAACCGCCATCAAAAAAATGCAGGCCCGCTGGAGTCTTTTTCGCAATCACCCCACCAAGGCCATCCTGGCCAAGAAGTACATCGGTCTGATCCCCGAAATCCGACGGGTCATGTCAGCGCCTGAACTCCGCAACAAAGAAGCCGAAGCCGCCCTTGAGCTGACCCGCGAGCGGGACGCCAAAAAATTTGCCGACATCGACCGCCACCTCGAGATTCGGATGAGCAAAGGCTACATCACCAAAGAAGAAATTTTCAAGCTGGCCGAACTGCACGGGACCGAAGAAACCAAGATTCGCAACCGCATCCGGCAAAAGCAGAAGGAAAAAATCGTTCAGCTCGACAAGCATCTCAACATCCGGGCCAGCAAGGGCTATGTGACTGAAGAGGACGTCGCCAAGCTCGCCAAACAGCTGGCCATCAGCGAGGAGGTGGTTCGCAAACGGGTCAAGGTGCCCATCCGCAAGGGCGGTGACAACCAAAAGGGGCGGCCCAAGCCGCTGGACAAAGCCATTGAAAAGGTCATCCTCGCAAATCTGAAGGTCGTCGGCAAAAAATCCCTCTACGAGTTTCTTAACGCTTCCAACGGGGCCCCCCTGGAGGAACTCCAGGCCAAGGCGAATGCGGTGGAGGCGCATTATCGCCAGATCGCCAGGAAGGATGCCGCCACAACGGCCAGTGAGGTCCTCGCCGGGCAGTGTCTGCAGATTTTTAAAACCGATGAGAGCCGCCAGTCTTACGACTATTCCAGAGCACGCTCAAAGCTGACGGCGTTGAACGCCGACATCGATGTCGCCGGTTTGGACGGCGAAATCAAGCCGGAGTATTTCGAGGTGTTGGTCAAGGCCGCCGTGAACTACGGCATGGACAGCGATGAGGCCCGCGCGTATATCGAGGACTACTGTCAGCAGAAAAACTGGAAGGTCTTGACACCCAAAAAAACCGCCACAAAACTGAAGCGGGTGTTGGTGGCGTCCCTCGCCGTGATCCTGCTCCTGGCAGCGGTGGGCGGCGGTTCGGCCTGGATGCTCGGTGCCAGACGTGCCAAGGCCGATTTCGGAGAGCTGATTGCACGTGTTGACGGGCAGTCGGAACTCGCAAAAAAAGAAATGCTGCTCCAAAATTATCTGGCCGCCCATGAAGGGGGCAAATACACGCCGGAGATTCAAGAAAAACTGCTGGCCGTAAGGCAGAGCCTGGAAGATGGCGCGTGCCGTCAGGCTGTTGCTGAGGCCGACGCCCAGGCCGAAGCGGCGCGGCCTGCCGAGGCGCTCGCACGCTACCAGGCGCTGAGCCGGCAGTATGCCGGCAGTCCGTGCGCCGCAACCCTCAACGACCGCCTGCACGCGGCGGCCGAGGCCCTCGATGACGAGGCCTTCAGGATGATCGAGGCCGGGGTGCTGGCGGAAGTAGACCAGCGCGTTGCCGCCTGCCAGGCCTACCTCGAGGCCCACCCCCAGGGTCGGCACCGCGATGAGGTCCGCAGGCGTCTGGGCGACATGAGCGAGGAGTATTATCTTGCCTTAGAAAAAAAACTGAAAGCGTATCGTGAGCAGGACCAATGGGCCGCGGCCGTCTCCCTCTGCCAGCGGTTTATCGACCTCTACCCCGAAAGCCCCCGCACAGCCGCCATCGAAGGCCTGCAGGACACCTTTCAGCGCAACCTGCGGGGGGAGCAGGTCCTGACCCGTCTGAGTGCCAGAGCGGCGGCGGCCGGCGCTGACTTGGCGGGCGCCCGGGCCGTCTACGCCGACTATCTCAAAGCTTACCCCAGCAGCAGTCTGCGGCCGGTGATCAATGAAAAAATCGCCGTTCTGGAACAGCAGGCCCTGGAGGACAAGCGGCGCGTGGCGGTCAGCGCGCTGCGCGCCGATCTGGCTGCCGCCAACGGCCGGTTCCTGGAAAAACAGCCCGGAACCGTGCTGGATACCCGCACCGGTCTGACCTGGTGTCTGCTCGACTCGCGCGCTGACACCGGCCAATGTCTGGATTACGAAGCCGCCGCGAAATATGTCGCAGGCCTTGCCGCCGGCGGCTTTTCGGATTGGCGTCTGCCCAGCGCCGATGAACTGGCAGGTATCTACAAAAAGGCGCCCTTTTTTCCAGCCTCCGGCGGGGCGGAATGGTACTGGACATCCAAAAGCTACACCCGCTATTCGGACGGTTGGAGCCGGGTGGTGGATGTGGTCTCCTCGCGCAACGAGACTGACTGGCGCGTGAATCAGATGGCCGATGGGCAGTGCGGGGCGGTCAGGGCTGTTCGCCGCTGACCGTCTCGATCCAATTCGCATTCAAACGCTGCCTGCCTGGTCAACTCCGCGACCCGCTTTTTGAGTGTGGAAGGGCCGCCTGCTCCCGATTGCCTGCCGCTTCCCCCGGCCTGCCCCCCACGCCCCAGCGGCGGGTGGTGGTATGCCGCACTATTGCCTCCGCTTGTTTTTTTCCAATACCCAGTCGATGATCTCCCCCGGATCCGACAGCGCGCTGGCATCGCCTGCCGGCAGCGTTTCGGCCGCGCTTTCGGGGACCGCCGGCTGCCGGTCCCCTTCACCGCTGAGATCCTGCGCGCTACTCTCGTCTTCGTTT
>Ga0105107_10000598_pt1 | contig 23067 bp, 17 predicted proteins | sample PPLLaktember2015_6_FD_79335 | JGI IMG/M metagenome (GOLD analysis project Ga0105107, IMG submission 79335) | Freshwater sediment microbial communities from Prairie Pothole Lake near Jamestown, North Dakota, USA - PPLs Lake P8 Core (1) Depth... | ecosystem: Environmental > Aquatic > Freshwater >... | reverse complement strand
TAGGCGCTCTTGGTGCTCACTCTCAAAGAGCCCAGAAGCCGTTGGCCGGTTCCGAAGAGGTTGTTTTGAGAAACCTGCAGACTCCCCATGGGGCCGTCATAACCGCTGTAGCCGGCACCCATCGTGAAATTCCCCGTGGGCTTTTCCTTCACATTGATGTTGAGATCCATCAGATCGTCGGCACTGCCTTTCTTGGTTTGGATTTCGACATCTTCGAAGAAGCCGAGGCGATGCAGGTTGGCGGTGCTGTTCCTCATTCCCTGTCCGCTGAAGTATTCTCCTTCGTAAACTTCTAGATCTCGGCGGATGACCTTGTCTCTCGTTTGGGTGTTTCCGGAGATCGTGATGCGGTCGAACCGGACCTTGTTGCCCTTGGTCGCTCGATAGGCGATGTCCACGGTGTGATTCCGGTCGTCTTCCTTGGACACCGGCACCACTTCCGCGTAGGCATAGCCCTCATCGGCGTAAACATCCCTCAAGGTCATGACATCTTTTCGAACGATCTCCCGGCTGAACGGAATTTGTTTGACCATTTCCACTCTCTTGAGAAGCTCTTCAGCCGGCTTGATAAGATCCCCCACAATGTTCACGTCATTCACGAAATACTGATCCCCTTCGATGATCTCGATCGTAATGACCAGCCCGTATCCCCGATCATACCGCACCGAGGGTTCGCCGACCTTGGCTCGGAGATACCCCTGGTTCTGATAAAAGACGGTGATCTTTTGAGCATCGGATTCGAGCCTCTTCTTGTCGAGGACGCCGGATTTTGTAAACCAGGAGAGCAGGCCTTTCTCGCTGGTGTCCATGACATCCTTCAGTTTGCCGTCCTTGAATTTGGTATTCCCGACGAACTCGATTTTCTGGATGTAGACCTTCTCCCCTTCGTTGATCTCATAGGTCAGAGCCACTTCGTTTCTTGGGATCTCTTCGATTTTTCCGCTGATTTCGACGGTGTAGTAACCTTCCTGGCGGTAGTAGTCCTTTAGCCTGTTGACGCTCTGTTTCACGTCATTCGGATTGTAGACGGAGTAGAGCTTGATGCCGGATTCTTTCGTGAGATCCTCTGCTTTGATCTTCTTGTTCCCCTTAAAGCTGATTCTTCCGACGGAAGGTTTTTCGCTGACGTTGAAAATCACGATTTTCCCTTTGGCCCCGTCTTCGGTCTCGATGCGGACATCGTTGAAGTAGCCCATGGCGTAAATGGCGCGAAGGTCCTTGTCGAGCTTGTCGAAATCCAGGCTTTCGCCTTTGCGACTTTCCACGATCGCGAGCACGGCATCGCTTTCAACGCGCTGATTGCCTTTCACCAGAACGGAGTCAATCTGGGCGATTCCCACGATTTGGTTATAGAGGCTTTTCGACGCCCTGTCCATCGCTTCGTTGAGTCGGTCAATATCGTCTTCGACCATGAAGAGGGAGAAGGGTGGTCTCTCTCCGGTCACGTCCAGAGCTTTCAGGTCCAGGCTGATCCTCCTGCCGATCTGGGTCAGACTGCCGGTAATCACAAGGTTTGTCCCCAGATCCTTGCCAAGGTTCATCAGGTCTTCGGGGTCGGGAGCAGGGAGAGAGGCTGCCGGGTGCCGGTTGACATCGCTCTGGGGGATTACTGAGATGCCATGCTTGGCCAATCGATCGGTCAACATGCCCTGCAAATTGATCTTCATCGCTTCGAGAGACTGAGGGCCATGAATAGTGAAAGGCAAGACGGCCGCCGTCTTTTTCTGCTGGGCAGTTGGGGTTGAGGGAAAGGAAAGGACGAATCCGATAACCAGAACAAACGCTAGGGCCTTCGTGATCCATTCCTTTCTCGGAAAGCGTCGGCGCATAGTTTCATCCCCGCTTTTCAACATCAATCCTGCCGTCGACAAGTTCAATTTGCCTCGACATTCTCTGTGCCAGTCTCTGATTATGGGTCACGATGACCATGGTGAGTCCTTCCGAGCGATTCAGGTTCACCAAAAGCTCAACAATCCCATCTCCTGTCGTCATATCCAGATTCCCGGTCGGCTCGTCAGCCAGTAAAACCTTTGGGCTCATGACCAGAGCCCGAGCAATGGCCACCCGCTGCTGTTCTCCGCCTGAGAGCTCTCCGACGCGATGAGTCAGCCTCGTTTTGAGCCCCACTTTGGTCAGGATCACCTCCGCTCTGCCCTCGGCTTCTTTTCTGCTCATTCGCGCAATCAGAGCCGGCATCAGGGTGTTTTCAACGGCGTTGAATTCAGGGAGAAGGTGGTGAAACTGGAAAACAAAGCCCATATCCCTGTTCCTCAGCGTGCACAGTTCCGTTTCTCCCATGCCCCGGATGTTGCGGCCTTCAAATCGAACCTGGCCCTGCGTCGGAAGTTCCAGAGTCCCCATGATGTTGAGGAGAGTTGACTTCCCTGCACCCGAGGCCCCTGTAATGGCTAGACTTTCAGCTCTTTGGATGACCAGGTCAATTCCTCTTAGGACCTCAATGGAGAGGGCGTTGTGGTCAAACGATTTATACACCTGAAGGAGTTCGAGCACGAGGTCCTCTCCAAGAATTATTCATATCTCAAGGACTCCACAGGATTCTGCCTGGAAGCATGCCGGGACGGATAAAGGGTGGCGAGAAAAGAGATGACCAGCGCCGCCGCGATCACCAGCACGACATCCAGCATCTCCACCCGAACGGGCAGGGTGGAAATGTAATAGACATCCGATGGGAGTTCAATGAATTTGTATTTGGCCAGTAGATGGCAGAGCCCCAGGCCGCAAGCCAGTCCTACCATGGTCCCAACCACCCCGACCAGCACTCCCTGAAACATAAAGACGGTCATGATGCTTTTCTGCGTCGCCCCCATGGCCCGCAGAATCGCCACATCCTTGCTCTTTTCCATCACCACCATGACCAGGGTGCTGATGATGTTCAGTGCGCCCACCAGGACGATCATGATGAGAATGACGAACATGGCGATTTTTTCCAGCTTAAGGGCAGATACAAGGCTCCGGTTCATCTGCTTCCAGTCCTTTGCCCAGTAAGGGTATCCCAGCTTCTTGGTCACGGCGCTGCCGACCTGATCTGCCTTATAGATGTCGGCGACCTTCACTTCAACGCCCGTGGCTCTGTTGTCCAATCCGAGGAAGTCCTGGGCCTCTTTCAGGGAGATGTACACCATGGTTGCATCATACTCATACATGCCCGACTCAAAGATCGCCGTGATTCTGAACTTCCGGTTTTGAGGAACCCGTCCCACAGGGGTAAGCTTACCCATGGGAGAGACGACGGTGACAGTGTCTCCCGGTTGTACCGCCAGCATCCTTGCCAACTCCTTTCCCATAATGATCGCGGGAAGCCCGTCGTGGAGGGCATCCAGGGAATGCAGGGAGCCTCTTTTTATCATACGGTCAATAGCGATCACCTCGCCAGCGGTCCGCGTGTCGATCCCCCTCAAGACCGATCCGGAAACACTCCCTTGGCTGTTCACCATGACCTGACTGTAGATGAAAGGCGTGGCGGCCACGACCCCTTCGATGGTACCGGTGTCCCGGCCGATTTTGTCGTAGTCGAGAAAGGCACCCTCATAACTGAGAACCACTAGGTGGGAATTGACCCCCAGGATCTTGCCCATGAGATCCTCCCTGAAGCCGTTCATCACGGAGAGAACGACGATCAGGGCCATGACCCCCATCATGACTCCTACAACGGAGATCACCGTGATCACGGAAATGAAAGCCTGTTTACGTTTGGCCTTCAGGTAGCGGATGGCAAGAAAGGTTTCGAATCGCATAGGCTATGGCATCACCCGTTCGGGTTTGATCGAGACCCCAACACGTCTTTTCGTTCCCGGAAAGGCCGGGGCGACCCAAGCGCCAAAGCCTTTTCCAGGGGGGCGAAGGCGCAAGGACTCATTTCGTTCTCATATGAGGGAAGAAGATGACATCCCTGATGGAAGGAGAGTCCGTCAGCAGCATGACGACTCGGTCAATACCGATCCCTTCTCCAGCTGTGGGCGGGAGGCCGTATTCCATGGCATCCAGGTAGTCTTCGTCCATATACTGCGCTTCTTCATCTCCCGCCTCTCTGAGCGAAACCTGGGCCATAAACCTTTCCCGCTGATCGACAGGATCATTCAATTCATTGAAGGCGTTGGCGATTTCCTTGCCGCCTATAAAAAGCTCGAAGCGGTCGGCAAGGTTTGGGTCTTGATCATTCCTTCGGGAAAGCGGGGATATCTCAATCGGGTAACTGTAGACGAAGGTCGGTCTTATCAGTTTCGGTTCCACCAGTTGATCGAAAATCTTAGCGATAATTTTGCCCAGGTTGTCTTCTTTAGAAAGAACGATATCCTTGGATCTTGCAAAGGCACTCGCTGCATGAATGTCCTTCAGGGCTTCTTTCGGTACCCCCGCTGTCTCTGTTAGAACATCATGCATCGCGATCCTCGGCCAGGGTGGAGTGAAATCAATGGCTTGGTTCTGGTATTCGATGACGTTCTTGCCGAGGACTTCCTGAAGCACATGGTTGAAGAGCTCCTGCGTCAGCTCCATGAGGTCTTCAAAGGTTGCATAGGCCATGTAGAACTCGAGCATGGTGAACTCAGGGTTGTGTTTTACCGAGACCCCTTCATTTCGGAAGTTGCGGTTGATTTCGAAAACCCTTTCCAGACCCCCTATGACCAGCCTTTTCAAATAGAGTTCAGGAGCAACCCTCAGATAGAGGTGCATTCCCAGAGCATTGTGAAAAGTCTTGAAGGGTCTGGCCGTGGCTCCGCCGGGAATGGGTTGCATCATGGGGGTTTCGACTTCCAGGAAATCTCTATTGATGAAGAACTCGCGGATCGACTGGATGATTCGGCTTCTTAAGACAAAAACGTTCTTCACTTCCTCATTCGCGATGAGGTCCAGATATCGCTGCCGGTATCTTGTTTCCACATCACTCAATCCGTGCCACTTCTCAGGAAGGGGTCTCATGGATTTTGAAAGAAGGCTCACGTCGTCTGCGAGAAGAGTCAGTTCCCCTGTTTTCGTTCGAAAGAAAGTTCCTTTAACGCCGATAAAATCGCCAAGGTCCATGAGCTTGAAGATCTTATACTTTTCCTCTCCAACGTTGTCTTTCCTGACATAGGCCTGAATGCGGCCGGTCCTGTCTTTGAAGTGAATGAAGCAGGCCTTGCCGAAATCCCGAAGGCCCATGATTCTGCCGGCAAGTTTGAAAGAATCCTTTGTCTTCTCCAGTGTTTCGGAATCCAAGCCTCCGAATCGAACAAGCGCCTCGGAAACCGTGAGATCGCACCGGAAACCTGCCGGGTAGAGACTGACCCCCAGTGTCTTTAGGGCCTCAGTCTTCTTTTTTCTGTCTTCGAGTACTCCTGTTGTTTTCTCCATCATTCCAAAGATTATTTCGCTCCCGCTAGGAAAAGGTATTATCCAATCATTTACATAGGTTGAACGTATCCTTGTAGTCTACTCGGGGTGATGTGTCAAGGTAAAAGAACGTTCCCTGATCACCATCAAGGCATCATCTGCGGCGTTGCCTTCGACCGCTCCTCCTTGCGGCGTATTGCTTCATACGCCTCAGTCGTCGCTCCTCGGCGCCTAGCATCTGACGCCTTACGGGTGATCAGGGATCGCCCGAGACCTGGGCTCCACACCAACTACAAGAATCAGGCGGTGGATTTGGGACGCTGCGGCGCGGAGGCGACAAAAGAGGGTTTTTGATTATCTTCCATGCAGGTGGTATAAAATTCTCGACCAGGTACAAAGAAAAATGGTTTGCTTTCGAAAAACCAAAGGAGGCCGTTCCCATCCATCATGACCAAACCGATTGCGATCCTTTGTCCAGAGTCAACCGTCCCAGAGAGGAACCTCAAAGTCCTTCTTTCTTTTTTCGGGTCGATCAAGATCTGTCGGCCATGGTTCATGGAACAGCCGTTGCCTTTTTCGCAAAGCGGTGCGGTCCAGATTCTTCATCCCCCAGAGGATCTCAAACCTTCCGGAGATTTCAAAAAGCTTCTTGCGGGGTACCGGAGATGGATCAGGACAAGCCCTGACAAAGGATTCGACGCATTTCTGGCCTTCAAGGAACAGACGTCTTCCGGAGAAGAGGCTTCCTGGGAAATCAGGCGGGAGCTGCGCCGAAAGGAAGACCGCCCTGATGAGGACCGGAGAAGAAACGCGTTGAAATGGCACCTTCTACTTCATCTGGCCCATGAGACCCGAGAGAAGGGAAAAGAGGCGGAGGAACTGCTGAGAACCCTGAAGGGAATGGACTCTCCTCTCAAAGGAGTGATCGAGGAAGAGGATGCTCCCGGACTCTTGTCCGATCTGCCTGAAAGGGAAGGCTTCCCCAGTCTTTCTGAAATGGGGATGAGCCAGGTGTTGAAGGCCTGGTTTTCTCTTTTCGAAGTCTATCTGAGCGGCAACGAGATCCTCCTGACCCTCAGCCCTGCAGTTTTTCGACATCTGTGCGACACATGGGAAGAATGGGGAGATGGGTTGGCGGAGGGGGTTAGCCTGAGAGATGCGGTTGTTTTGAGGCATTTCCCTCTACTCGAAAGATCCCCGGTCAACGTGATCGTGAGGCATCTCTCAGGGAAAACCGTCGGTGCGATTAGAGAAGAGTACTTGTATGGGAAATGAGAGCCGGTCGCGGATAGAAGAACTCGAGGAACAAGGGTGGGTCAAGCAGTTCACCGCGAACGAACCGCGGTTGAGCGAAGCGGTGGACCTCTACAGGGAGTCCGGCTTCGAGGTGCATCTCGAGCCTCTCCCAAAGGGACGCGAATGTGAGCCCTGCGCAGGAGCGGAGAACCGAAAAGAGCAGGGAGAGTGCCGAATCTGCTTCGAAGGATTTGAAGATCAATACAAAATCATTTTCACTAGGCGAAGAAAAGACTCAAAATCCTTCTAGGATGAGATCCTCTGCTAAGCGGCTGCTTGTTTGGATTTCCAGTAAGGGTTGACGAGATCCTCGAAGATGGCGAGCGCCGCTTCCGCCCCCTGACCGGTGGCCGTGACGATCTGCTTGTACCCGCCTTCCACATCTCCTGCCGCATAAATGCCCGGAATGTTGGTCCGGTGATGTGAATCCCGCTTGATATAGCCTTCGGCCGTGAGCTCTATGCCCAGTTTCTTGGCGAGTTCCACCGTCGGGGTGTACCCGATGGCGATGAAGACCCCGTCCACCTTCATGGGCTTCGTCTCTTTCGTCTTCACGTTGTAAAGAAGCACGTCCTCGACTCGATCTTTGCCCCGAATCTCTTTGATTTCCGTGTCATACAGGACCGGGATCTTGTTGGCAAAGATGTTCTTGGCCAAATGCTCCTGCGCTCGGAGCGCGTCCCTGCGGTGGACAATGCTCACCTGAACGCCGATGTTATGAAGGTGAAGGGCTTCAGTGACCGCGCTGTTTCCCCCGCCCACAATGATAACCTTTTTCCCCTTGAACAGAGGTCCGTCGCAGGTGCTGCAGTAGCTCACCCCGTGGCCGGAGAGTCTCGATTCTCCGGGGGCTCCCAGATGCATGTAGCTTGCGCCGGTGGCCAGCAGCACGGCCTTGGCCAGAAATCGCCTTCGGCTGGTCAGGACGGTGAGGGGGTCTCCTGGCCGGAGGTCCATCACTTCCTCGCCCTGGAAGATGTTGGCGTATTGCAGCGCGTGGGTCGTCATGAGGTCCACTAGGGCCTTGCCTCCGACCTGCGTGAGGCCCGGGTAATTCTCCACCACGGGGGTTGTGGCGACTTGACCTCCCAGGGCTCCCCGTTCAATGATGACGGATCGCAGTCCGCTGCGTGCAGCGTAAATGCCGGCGGTGAGGCCGGCCGGCCCCCCGCCGATGATCACCAGGTCGGCCTCGACTTCCTGGGCATCGCTGTCGGGGATAAAAACCGTCTGCTGTTCCATCCTGTCGAGGGAAAGCAGGAACAGTTCCTCAGTTTGGGCGCCCTGGGCGACCAGGACGTCGTTCGCATAGGTCTGGGGGACGCTCTGAGCGGAGTACTGGTCGGCCAGATCCGTATTGGCCTGGATGTCGATGAGTTCGAGAGAAATCAGATCCGGTCTTTCAACGGCCGCCTTGAGGGCATTCACCGCCTGCTGGGGGCAGTAAGGGCAGGAGGGGCTCACAAAGACCTTCACCTCTCTCGGCGAAGCGATGTTGTTGAGCACTTTAAGAGACTCCTGGCTCAGACCGCTCGACCGATTTCCCATCATCAGAAGCGCTTCCACAAAGGTTCTCGCCTCCTCTCCAATGGGAGCGCCGAGCCAGCGAATCTTATATCGGTCCGGATCGAAAACCAAAGTGGGCGCCAGATTCACCCCCATCTTCTTGGCCATCGGATGCTTGAGGTCATACTCGCGCAATGTCACTTTAGGAGTCACTTCACGCACCGCCCTCACCAGGAACCGGCAGGCAGCGCTGAAGAGATCGTTTTTCCCGGGCTGAGTGAAGAGAAGAAGAGGGACCTCATGAGGCACATTCTTGAAGATGGACTTCAGTTGAGCCTGAAGTTGCTCCATGGCCGCTCTCTCTGCGTCCGCATCCCTATGTTGTTCATCCATGCGCATCACCTCCCTACGCTAGGCTGGACCAACCACAACTTTTTCAAAATAAATCGCCATCATGTCGTTTTCAAGGGACACTCAATGATTCGACCTATTGACAAACTCGTCTAGCGATGAGCAGATAGCCCAACCCAATCTGCAAATTTGAATTTTGAATTTCGGGTTTGTTTCAGATTTTCCAATTTTATCTTTTTCTGATTCTGCATCCTATCCCCTTGAGGTTTGGAGTTCCGAATGCTTTCCCCAGCCTTTCCGTGCTGGTCAGAATGTTGAAATTCGATTTGTCCCAGCCGTAGAGCGACTCCACTCCGGCTTCCGTAAACCACCACCCATAGGCCGCGTTCACGACCCGCGGATGAATCCGGGCCGTGACGTGAGCCACTTGATTGACAGACCCTGCTTGGGTTTCGATCACGATTTCGTCGCCATCGGAGATACCATGTCTGGCCGCTGTCTCAGGATGGATTTCGGTTTTGGGGTGTGGTCTGTGCTTTCGTAGGCTTTCGAGCCACCGGTAAGAGGAGTGGAGGTAGAACCTGCTTTTGCAGCTTGTGAGCACCAGGGGATAAGCCGGGTCTTCTTCGCAGGGAAAACCGGTGAACTGGGGGAATGGGGAAAGCCCGAATCTTTCCGCCTGGCTCAGGAGGAGTTCCACTTTTTTTGTAGGAGTCTTGAATCCTTTTGAGAGGTACTTGCGAAAACGCGCCGGACCCTGAAGATATCCTCGCTCCGCGAACTGGCTATAAGAGAGGCCGCTGGGCTTAAGCACAGCCTCCAGCAGAGCTCTCCAATCCTCGTGCCAGTGCTCTCGTAGAGTCAGGGCGTTGCCCAACTCGTTAAGGATTTTCAAATCCGGCCAGCACTCCTCAGGCGGGTCCACGAGCTTTGGCCTGGCCAGCACATACCCGTGACCAAGGCCGTAGTGGCCGATGTCGTCGAACTCGAAGCTCGTTGCAGCCGGAAGCACGAGGTCTGCCAGAGCTGCGGTGGGGGTCATGAAGATCTCGGAGACCGCTACAAAATCAAGTTTCATGAGGGCCGCAAAAGTCATGCGGCTGTCCGCATAGGCGAGCAGGGGATTGGTCCCCTGCATAAAAGCGCCTCTTATCGCATAAGGGGTTCCATCAAGAATCGCTTTTCTGAAATAGGCAGGGGGCACGGTCATGAGCTTGGGAATGGTTCCGTGGTAGGCATGGACCATCTCCTTTGGCTTTGAAGGGAGGAGATCGGATCTTACAAAGGCGCCGAGCCCCAAAATGTTCGGATCCTCGGCCTGGATGTTGCCACCCGCCACATCCAGGTTGCCGCACACGGCCATGAGGCAGAGAAGGGCTCTGACGGCATCGTAGGCGTGAATCGTCTGTTCCAGAGGATTCCCCCAGTGGAGTGCGGCAGGACGGGACAGGGCGTAGCACCGCGCCGCTTCGCGGACGCTGCTCGCCGGCACCCAGGTGGTGTCGGCTGTCTTCTCGGGCGAATAGGACTTCACATGAGCGGAGAGGTCGCCGAACCCGTGGGTCCATTGGTCAACAAAGGCCTTGTCGAAAAGCCCTTCTTCCAGAATGACGTTCAAAAAGGCAAGCGCCAGGAGGTGATCCGTGCCCGGTCGCGGCTGGAGCCAGAATTTTGCTCTTTTGGCGATGTCCGTTTTTCTCGGGTCGATGACGATGAGCTCGGCCCCTGCTTTGATCTGCTTCAGAACCAGGCTGCAGATTTGTCCTTCCTCGTTTGTGCTCAACGGGTTGCTGGCCCAGAGCACGATCGCCTGAGATGGGTTGTGAAAATCTGCAACCGGATAGAATCCGCAGGTGTGAATGCCGGAAACCTCACGGGGCGCATGGCAAACATCCTGAACGCCGACGACGTTGGGTGATCCGAAGAGATTGGCCAACCGGACCAGCCCAAAGAGCTCTAAGCCTTTGGGCATTCCCTGGCAGAAAGCGACGGCCTTGGCTCCGGATGTATTTTTGATGTCATTCAAGCGGCCGACAATAGTCTGTATGGCCTCGGGCCAGGAGATTCTCTCCCAGGACCCTTGCCCTCGCTTCCCTTTTCTTTTCATAGGGTGGAGAAGCCGACCCGGGTGGGTCAGGCGATCCGCTGAAGCTAGCCCTTTGGGGCAAACATAGCCTTTGTTTAGAAACCCTTCAGGATCCCCTTTGATTTCAACAATCCGATTCCGACGTACACCGACGAGGAGGCTGCATCCGCCATGATCCATTCTTGAGCAGTGGGTCCGCTTCCAGTGAGTTTCTTCGGTCATCCCTTTTCCTTTCCCGAAATGATGGGGAGAGGGTTGAAGCTTTAAAGAGATCGTCGTTCCTGACCAGGACTAAGAACTTCTGTGCGGTTTGGAGAGAAACAATCGTCTCCGTTTCTCTTGCCCCTATAGCATGGCTGGATGGGCATAGCAAGATGAGCTGGTTCAAGGTGTGGGAGGGAAAAAAGTAAAGAGAAGCCTATGCGTCTAGAATCGAGAGTTGAGGCGAAACCTAGGGAAAAACTTTCTCTGCAATGACGAGCAACTGCGAAAGGGTGTGGAAATGAAGCGCATCAGTCGAACTTTAAAAGAACGGGTTGGGCGATCGGGTGTGTTCCCGACGTAACCTCCGTGCATTTCAACCTCTTCCTGCTGGAGAAGTTGATCGAGTTCTTTTTTAGAAACAGACTTAAACTGGCTGAGGGTCAGGTCCGTCATGGTCTGCCTCGTATTCTCCAATGTTTTCAGTCTGCAAAACACTTGCCAGCTTGGGTAGTCACATGATAAATATAATAATTTTAAAGAGTTAAATGATAAAGCGGAAATCGAATGAAAAAGGATAGGAAAAGACTGCTCCCACTGTGAGAGGTTTTCTTCTCTTAAGTGGGAAAAAAGTACACCTGTCCGGGGAAAGCCTGGCGGGGTTCGATCAGACAGCCTCACTCAAGGTGGGATGGAGTGTCGCACGGCTTATCCCATCACTTGTTTTAGAGGAAAGCAAAGGGGAACTGGCTACGTCTGCAAATTTTTTCCATTGGTACCATCCGTCAGGGTGACGCAAAACATGCCGTTCAAAAACCTTCAGCAGGCCTGCGCCGATGGAGGGTAGGGATCCCACCCCTTTGTCCAGGATGTCCTGGCCGCTCCTGATAATAAATGAATATTTCTTAAGGGACACTCTGTGGAGAAGACCAAAGACCACCTGAGCTCCTGATCGGCGCTGGAGAAGATTGATTGTTTTGTCCACGCCGATCCTTTTCCCAAGGAAAAATATCTTTTCCGTCGTGGACGGTTTCCACTCGTCGATTTCGTCACACTCGATGAACACTACCCTATTCTCTCTGAGATCGCGGAGGACCGCTCCCAGAATATTCTCTTCATCGGCATCAATCACCCTGATGCCCAGCTCGTTCGCTCTTGTATGAAGCCTTTCTTTTAACTGATTCGTCGCACACTTGATGATCACCGAGACGGGATATCCCCGGAGGGAAAGAAAGACGGGGATATATTCGATTCCACCAAAATGGCCCGTCACGAACAGGATACCTTTCTTCTGCCTCAAGGCATCGTCTATTTTGTATAAAGAGACGGCCTCGATGCTTTCATCAAAGAAAGCTTTGAGATTGGGAACGGATTCATAGGCGTTAAAGAGTTTCTCATAGTAGTGATGCAGAATACCCCTGAAGATGTCCTTTGTAAGCATTCTAATTTCTCTTGAGCCCTTGCTCTCTGCAAACGTACTCTGAATGGAGTCAACGATCTTTCGTCTTTCTTTGGCGCGGAAAAAGTAATAAAGGCTTCCGAGAAAATAAACATAACGGAAAGCCATGGGCCATCCCATCTTTTGAATCAAAGAAATATTCGGTTGCCACTGCAGGAAGGAACTCAGGTTCTTTGCCATATCTCGTATCAGATCCCTTCAGCCCAGATTACTGCTTCCATCGTTAACTGTATGTCGTCGCTGACCGATCGTAACTCTTTGGGATAAATGAGAGGTAAGCCAGTTTTTCAATGCCACGGTTCCCTCTTGGAGGTGTAAAAAGGCAGAGCAATTGCCCTAACTCGGCCACTTAGAGCGGAGAGATTGTTTGTTGTCCCCAACTAGTTTCGATTATTGAAGAAAGGAAGGAAGCAAAAATCGTTCCCCGCATGAAAGGACAAGATGTTGTGGAGGATTGGAAACATGGCCCTATAGATTGGAAAGAGTGAAACCTCAAGAATACAAAAAGCGTCAATTCTTGCCGGGTTTGAGCATGTTATGCAGCCACCCTACCACCACCAGGAAATCCCGAAACGAGCTGCGCCGACGAATGGGGCAGGTGATTCCTAGGGAGAAGAGGATCGAAAGGGACGCTACTTTAATCCTGGTTTTCTTGTTCTTCGGATCACGATGTGCTCAACTTTCCGCTTCAGCATGTTGTAGTACCGTTCTTTCTGATCCCAGATAATGGCTGCGGTTGTGCTGCCATCCTCCTCATCGCAGACCATGCTTCCATCCTCATCCGTTCTGTAATCTTCACAGATAAACAAGTTGGCTCCCTCGATGCCCTCCAACATAAAAGCAAAAAGAGCTGCATAGCTCGGACGGGTGTGATCAGCGAAACTCACCAGGATCTCGTTGTCCTTGTTTAGTACGACCAGAGCGTAGTCTGTTCGAAGAAAAAAATCATCTTTGTAGACCTGACCTTTAGAATAAGCGGTTTTCCCTCCATAAAATTTCTCAAAGACTGCCTCGATTTCTCCGGCAATCCTTTTCTGCTCTTTGCTAATGGATGCCGAATCCGTGCTCTCTTTGACTTGCTTTTCCATTGGCGCCATAGAGGGGACCCTCCATTGAACACCTAGTTTAGGCCAAAATACCTCCAGGAAGGAAGAGAAAAATCTACCCCATCACTTCTAATTGCCTGGTCTGCAATGCCTTGATCTCGTCTCTCAATCGTGCCGCCTCCTCGAATTCCATTTTTCTTGCTGCCGCTTTCATCTTTTTTTCAATTTTATCGATCCGTTTTTCGAATGCTTCGGCAGTTAAGTAAGGGCTCTCTGCTTCCTCAGTTACAGGAACCGTGACATAGTCCGCCTCATAGGGAGAAGCGAGAATGTCCTCCACGGCTTTCCGGATGGAGGTCGGAGTGACATGGTGCTTTTCGTTGTATTGCAACTGGAGTTGCCGGCGACGATTGCTCTCGTCCATGGCGCGAGCGATGGAGCCCGTGACCTGATCGGCGTAGAGTATGACCTGGCCGCGAATGTTCCTGGCTGCGCGGCCGCACGTTTGAATGAGGGATCTCTCAGAGCGGAGAAAACCTTCTTTGTCCGCATCGAGGACGGCCACCAGGGACACCTCGGGAAGGTCCAAGCCTTCCCGAAGCAGGTTGATTCCCACGAGAACATCAAAGACGCCCAGGCGCAAATCCCGGATGATCTCCATCCTTTCAATTGTCTTGATGTCGGAGTGCAGATAGCGAACCTTAACGCCCAAATCGGCGTAGTAGTCTGTGAGATCCTCTGCCATGCTCTTGGTGAGGGTGGTGACCAGAACCCTTTCGTTCGCAGCCACCCTCCCTTTGATCCACCCGAGCAGGTCGTCCACCTGGTTGGTTGCAGGCCGCACAATGATCTCCGGGTCTGCAAGCCCAGTGGGTCTTATAATCTGTTCCGCGATGAATTCAGCCCTTTCCAACTCATAGGGTCCGGGGGTGGCTGACACATAGATTACCTGCTTGACCCTTTGCTCGAATTCCTCGAATTTGAGGGGCCTGTTGTCCAGCGCAGAGGGCAATCGAAAACCGTACCGAACCAGAGTCTCTTTCCTGGAACGATCTCCGTTGTACATGCCATTGAGCTGGGGCACCGTGATGTGACTCTCATCGAGGAAAACCATAAAGTCTTTCGGAAAGTAATCAAGCAGAGTGGGCGGCGGTTTTCCGGGAGCCCCGCCAGTGAGGTGTCTGGAATAGTTCTCGATGCCGTGGCAATAGCCCATCTCGATCATCATCTCAAGGTCGAAGTGAGTCCTTTCTTCAATACGCTGGGCTTCGATCAGCTTGTATTGGGAGCGGAAAAACTCGATTCTCTCCTTGAGTTCTTCATTGATCTGGCGAATGGCCCTTTCCCGGATGTCCACGGTAGTCACATAATGGGTGGCGGGATACACGGTTACCCGATTCAATTCGTTGACCGCTTTGCCCGTGAAGGGGTCGATCTCATGGATGGACTCCACAAGATCGCCGAAGAAGTGGATTCGAACGGCTCTTTCCTCCTCGTGCACCGGATAGATGTCCACCACATCTCCGCGAACACGGAAGTTACCCCTGGCAAAGTCGTAATCTCCCCGCTCGTACTGGATCTCCACCAGCTTCTTCAGAACGTCTTCTCTGGCGAGGGTACTGCCTTTCTCCATGGTGAGGAGCATGCCGTGATAGGCCTCGGGAGAACCGAGACCATAAATGCAGGAGACGCTTGCCACGATGATCACATCGTCTCTGTCCAGAAGAGAACGGGTGGCCGAGTGCCTCATCTTGTCGATCTGTTCATTGATGTGAGCGTCCTTGGCAATGTAGGTGTCGGACTGGGGGATATAGGCCTCAGGCTGATAGTAGTCATAATAGCTCACAAAGTACTCCACGGCATTGAGGGGGAAGAGCTTTTTCAACTCACCGTAGAGCTGGGCCGCAAGGGTCTTGTTGGGGGCGATGATCAGGGTGGGCTTTTGCACCCGGGCGATGGTATGGGCCATGGTGAAGGTCTTGCCCGAGCCGGTGACCCCTAGGAGGACCATGTGCCTCAGTCCCTTGGCCACACCTTTCACCAAATCTTCGACAGCGCCGGGTTGATCGCCGCAAGGCTCGAGATCGGAAATGAGTTTGAACTCGGTCATCTCTTTATCTTTTGAAAACGCCCCTTGCTGGAAGAAAGGCCAGAAGGTGCCAATATGCAGTGAGTGCTGAGCAGCAACAACCTCCCGCAAAGAGGGTTCCTGCTCTTTACCGACCTCTTTGTGTTCACTGCTCACCGCCTACTGCTTGCTGCTCACTTACACATCATGCCGCCAGGTCGTTCCCTTTGGGCCGTCCTCGAGAACAATTCCCATGTCCCTGAGCTGCCGGCGAATGGCATCCGCTTTGGCCCAGTCCTTGTTTTTCCTGGCCGACTTTCTTTCTTCAATGAGTGTTTCAATCTCTGTGGAGTCTGTGGCCTGGGTCGAGGCTGCCAGGCCTTCAAAGAAAGCCGCCGGTTCTTCATGCAAGAAACCGAGAACTGCAGCGGCGAGACAAAGGTGCCGCCGATCCAGGGACAGCCCGGCCTTGATGGAATCATCGAGAGGAGAGTCCATGATCTTGTTCAGTTCTTTCACTTTTTCGAAGAGCAGGGCGATCGCGTTGGCCGTGTTCAAGTCGTCATCCATGGCCTGAACGAACTGGTGGAGGAAGGAATCCTTTTCCGGAGCCGACAGCGAGGAGGGGAGAGGACCTTCCCCTTTGTCCTTGTCAGGACCGATCAGCTGATCCAGCCTCTGCAGGGTCCTATAGATACGCACCAAGCCGGACTGAAGACCCAGCACAGCGCTTTTCGTAAAGTCGAGGGGGCTCCGGTAGTGCTTTGAAAGGAGGAAAACCCGCAGAACTTCAGGATGGTATAGCTGAAGAGCATCACGGATGGTCATAAAGTTCCCCAGAGACTTGGACATCTTCTCGGATTCCACGGTGACGAATCCGTTGTGAATCCAGTACCTGGCAAAGCGGCCGCCGTTGGCAGCAATGGATTGAGCTCTCTCGTTTTCATGATGAGGAAAAAGAAGATCTTCACCGCCGCCGTGAATGTCAAAGGAAGAGCCCAGGAAGTGGCCGCTCATCACGGAACATTCCATGTGCCACCCGGGCCTGCCGGGCCCCCATGGGCTGGACCACTGGGGTTCACCGGGTTTTGCCCCTTTCCAGAGAACGAAATCCATGGGGTGACGCTTTCTTTCATCCACGGCAATCCTGCTGCCTGCCTTCATGTCCTCCAGGCGCCTACCCGAGAGCTCTCCGTACCCGGAAAATCTCTCTACCGAGTAGAAGACGTCCGTACCCTCTACGTAGGCGAACCCTTTGTCGATGAGAGTGATGATCATATCGATCATGCCTTGAATGTGTTCGGTCGCCCTAGGTTCCTGGTCCGCATTGAGGATACCCAGCTTCCCCATGTCGTCGTAGAACGCCTGAATGTACTCCTCGGCCAGTGCCTTGGGATCTTTGCCAAGCTGCTTGGCTCGATCAATGATCTTATCGTCCACGTCGGTGAAATTCCGGACATAGGTGACGCGGAAACCTCTTGCCCGCAGGTATTTCACCAGCACGTCAAAAACAATAGCCGACCGAGCATGGCCAATGTGGCAGAGATCATAGACCGTCACCCCGCACACATACATGCCCACTTCCCCTTCACGCAGGGGGAGGAAGTCTTCCTTGGCGCGCGTGGCCGTGTTATAGACTCTCAGGGACACAGCAATAGCCACCTCTATTTCCTAACGAGGGAAACGACGGCATACGCCTCCATTCCCTCTTCACGGCCGCAAAACCCCATCCCCTCGGACGTTTTGGCCTTAACGCTGAGTTGATGAACCGGCACCCGCAGCATCTCCGAAAGCCTTGCTTGGATGTTCGGGATATGGGGGGCCAGCTTTGGTTTCTGCGCCACGATCGTCGAGTCCACGTTGTTGACCTGGTATCCGGCCTCCTTCACCCAGCGCAGTACCTCTTCGAGCATATGCAGGCTTTGCATGTCTTTGAAAGTCGGGTCCGTGTCCGGGAAGTGCCGGCCAATGTCGCCCATGGCCAGTGCTCCCAGGACGGCATCGACGATGGCGTGGGTCAATACGTCCGCATCCGAATAGCCAAGAAGACCCTTGGCAAAGGGAATGGAGATGCCCCCGAGGATGAGGGGGCGTCCTTCGACCAATCGATGCGCATCATATCCAAAACCTATCCGGAACAACGAAAACACCTCTCTATTGTGCTTGGCCCTTCAAGGCTTTACATGGGGACTGAGTAACGGAGTTCTCAGAAGAAACCGGTTTGATCAGTGACACGTGCTGCAGGAGCCACCCCCACAGGTTGCACAACCCGATGAAGACGAAGAGACGTACTTGCCGCCGCTCTTGAAGCTTGCTGCGGACATGAGACGCTCAACCCTCTTTCCCTTGCACGTCGGGCAACACACGTCATCGCCATTACCAAAAACAAGGCATTCAAAATCTTTCTTGCATTTCTTGCATCTGAACTCATAAATCGGCATGAAACAAAACCTCCATAATGCAGGCCACCGGCCATATTCAAAGACTGCTTGAGCCCCCCAGTCCGGGCTCTACGAACTCTACGCTCCTTGGAAAGAAGTTCTTGGTAAAAGCCCCAATTACCAATTGCCTTCGAGCCGTTCAATCACCGCCGCCGCCAGAAGAGGGAACATGATCTCGTGATGACCGACCAGAGAGTGGCCTTCTCCTCCTTCGAGTGTAGGCCTGGACACCACATTGGTCATGGGACGATAGTGTCGAATAAAATCCATATTCAGGGTCGTGAACTGCTTCACTTCATGTCCGAGATTTCTCACAAGGGACAAAGCTTTTAGGAAGACCTCGGGCAGGATCACGGCAGATCCCAGGTTGATGAACACGCCCCCTTCGAGCTTTGAGACCAAGCTTGCAAAGAGACGGAAGTCGTGGTGAGACGCCTTCCCGAGAGACGCTCCGTCTGCGCTTGGATGGAAGTGAATGGTGTCGGTCCCTATGGCGACGTGCACGCTCACGGGAACTCCCAGGTCGTAGGCTCTCGCAAGAAGGCTCAAGGCATGGTGAGGGAATTTCTCTTTTGACAGCCTTGCCCCCACCGCTTCGCCGAGTCCCGTATTCAAGCGGGCTCCCTCTCGAATCGCTTCGTTGATCAGGCGGGCCGGTTCATCCGCCATACCGAAATGCCCTTCCCCAAGACGGGCTGCCACGTCTTCTGACGTGTGCCCGACCATGGCCACTTCCGTGTCATGGATCACGCAGGCGCCGTTCATGGCCAGGCCCTGGACAATGCCCCTTTCCATCAGGTCAATGATGTGAGGACTCAAACCCACCTTGATGGGATGGGCGCCCATGGCGAGAAGGATCAACTTCTTGTCCCGGGCGGCGCGGGCGAGGCGATCCGCCACGGCTCTGAAGTCATTCCCCGCGAGGATGCGGGGAAGGGTAGTCAACCAGGCCCCCATGCTCCCGCCGGGTTTCCAGGGAGCGCCGAAGTCGTCCTGCCTGACCTTGCTCGGCCTGTCTTTCACCGAACAGGATCGGATGTTTTCAATGGATATCGGTTTCCAGTCAGACACGACAGACTCCATCTCAGGCAAACAGATGCAGGGTCCTCCTAATCTTCTTTGACCCCGTCCTGGAAAAGCAGGTAATCCACGAGCTGGCAGATGATGTGCCCTGCCAGGCTGTGGGCTTCCTGGATTCTCGCCGTGGTGTTGCTCTTCACCACGAGGGCCATGTCCGAAAGGCTTCTGACGCGGCCGCCGTCTCCGCCGGTGAAAGCGACCGTGTAAATCCCCAAGCCTCGGGCCGCCTTCACGGCGGAAATGACATTTCCCGAGTTTCCGCTTGTCGTTAAGGCGAGCAGCACGTCCCCTTCCATACCGATGGCCTTGATCTGTTTGGAAAAGATGTCCTCAAAGGAGTAATCGTTCCCGATGCTGGTGATCACGGAGGAATCGGTGGTCAGGGCGATCGCCGGAAGGGGCGGCCGTTCGAGCATGAACCTGTTCACGAATTCTGCAGCCATATGCTGCGCATCCGCGGCGCTTCCCCCGTTTCCGCAGATCATGAGCTTCCGGTCGGCGGTGAATGCCTGGGAAATCTTTTCAGCAAAGAGAATCAGGTTTTGGCCGTTCTCCTTGATGAAATCCTCTTTGACCTTGATGCTTTCGCGAAGGGCTTTTTCAATGATTTTGTCCACCGGGGCCTCACGGAATCCTCTTTTGTACCTGACAACTTAGGTTTTTTTTGCACCGTTGTCAACTCAAGCCCTGGAGCCAGAGGTTCTCTGTTTTCTTTTGACATTGAGACGGTTTTCTCCTAAATTATCTCGCGGTCGGGAGACCTTCCCGTCTCTATAAAAGCTTAGAATTGATGTCGCAGGCTCTTGGTCGTGCTTTAATCCTCCGTTCAACCCGCGCTCAGCCGCGTGGAACATACAATGCGGACCCGTGACACTGCATGAAGTTGTTGGGAAAGGAGGATCCCCATGGTAAAGCCCTGGCTGAAGTACTACGACGAAGGCGTGCCCGCAACCATCGATTACCCAGCCATTCCTGTAGACCAGCTCCTGAGCAAGGCGGCAAGCAAACACCCGGGCCACACCGCAATCATCTTCGGTGCCCGGGTGGGGTCCCGCCTGATGGACGGAAAGCTCACCTACCGCCAAATCAACGATGCCGCCAACCGTTTTGCTTCTTCCCTTCAACGCATGGGTGTGAAAAAGGGGGATCGTGTGGCGATCATGGCGCCGAGTTGTCCCCAATTCGTGATTGCCGCCTATGCGACATGGCGCATCGGCGCCATCGTCGTCTGCTGCAATCCCCTCTACGTGGAGCGCGAGGTGGAGCACCTTGTGAAGGATTCGGGCGCGGAAACCATGATTGTTTTGAGCAGCCTTTACAGCCGGGTCAAGAACATCCGTTCAAAGACGCGCCTCAAGCGGGTGATTGTCACAAACATCAAAGAGTACTTCCCCGGGTTGCTTAAGTTCCTGTTCGGCTTGTCCAAGGAGAAAAAGGAAGGGCACAGGGTGGACATCTCAGGCGACAGCGACACCTTCTGGTTCCAGGAGATCCTGGGCAAAGGCGCTGTCCAGCCGAGCCCCGTGGAAATGAAACCGCAGGATGTGGCTGTGCTTATCTACACGGGCGGTACGACCGGCGGACCTAAAGGCGCACAGCTCACCCACTTCAACCTGGTTTCCAACGCCACCGCGAACAATGTGTGGGCAAAGAGCCTGGAGGCGAAGGATATCCTGGTCTCCGTGATGCCGTTCTTCCACAGCTACGGCCTCACCGTGGGCATGAACACGCCCATTGCCAACAGTCTGACGGCCATCGTGATCCCCAACCCGAGAGATCTTCAGCATGTTCTCATGGCCATCACAAAGCACCGCGCCACTTTCTATCCTGGGGTGCCGACCATGGTGGTGGGCATGAACAACTTTCCTGAAATCAAGGAATACGATCTTTCCTCGCTGCGATTTGCCGTCAGTGCTGCAGCCCCGCTGGCGCCGGAAACGCAGGTCCGCTTTGAGCAGATCACAGGGTGCAAAATCCTCGAAGCTTACGGCCTGACGGAAACCAGCCCGGTGGCCACTATGGCTCCTCTCGGCAGAATCAAGGACAACTCCGTGGGTGTGCCTATGCCGGACACGGATGTCAAAATTGTGGACGTGGAAACGGGCACCAAAGAGATGCCCACCGGTGAAACGGGTGAAATCATCATTAAGGGACCCCAGGTCATGAAGGGCTACTGGGATCTTCCCGACGAGACGTCCAAGGCCCTTCGCGTGGGTCCTGACGGCCAGGCGGGTTGGTTCTACTCGGCAGACATCGGCTTCATGGACGAGGAAGGGTACGTGCACATCGTGGATCGCAAGAAGGACATGATCATTGCCGGCGCCTACAACATCTATCCCACAGAGGTGGAGGCTGTTCTCTTTGAGCACCCGAAAGTGAAAGAGGCGGCAGTGATCGGACTGCCTGACGAGAAAAGGGGAGAGACGGTCAAGGCTTTCATCGTGCTGAAGGACGGGCAAACCGCCTCGCCTGAAGAGATCATCGACTTCTGCCGCGAGCGAATGGCAGCCTACAAGGCTCCGAGAACCGTGGAGTTCAAGACCGACCTGCCCAAGTCCCTTATTGGGAAAGTGTTGCGAAGGGTATTGAGAGAGGAAGAACTTCGAAAAAAGGGGTAGTGCGGGAATCCATCTATGAAACAAAAGTATGACGCGATTGTTATCGGCGCAGGGTTGGGCGGCCTGTCCGGAGCGACTATGCTGGCCAAGAACGGCCTGAAGGTCCTTCTGCTGGAGCGGCACAATGTGCCGGGGGGCTATGCGACGAGCTTTGCGCGGGGCCGGTACGAGTTCGAGGTGGCCCTTCATGAACTGTCGAACATCGGACCCAAAGAACTCCGGGGAGGACTGTATCGCTACCTGGAGTACCTGGGTGTCGCTGCCAAGGTGGACTTCCTCATTGTCCCTCATCTCTATCGCTCCATTTTCCCTGGCTTGGATGTCACCCTGCCTGTAGGGCGAGAAGCGTTCGAGGAAAAACTGTGCGAGATCTTCCCCCACGAAAGCAAGGGAATCCGCCGCTTCCTGGAACGGGTTTTCGGCCTCGGCCGGGATTTTGCTAGAATCGTCAAGGAAAGAGGAGTCGGGAACCGAATGTCCATGCCCTTCCGCTTTCCCGATTTCTTCCGCTATTTGCCGACCACATGGGGTGACGTGCTCAACAGGGACGTGAAAGACGCGCTGGCCCGCGCCGTGATCTCCCAGTACTGGGGATACGTAGGTCTGCCGCCCTCCCAGATTTCATTCCTTTATCTTGCGACCACACTCGCCGCATATGTGAGGAGGGGGCCTGGGTTTCCGGTCGGCCGGTCGCAGGCCCTTTCCAACGCCTTCATGAGCACCTTTGAGGAACTGGGCGGAGAGGTGCGACTGAACTGCGGCGCTCAAAAGATTATCACCGAAAACGGGCGGGTTTGCGGAGTGATTACCGACGAAGAAGAGGAGATCCGGGCGGCTTGGATTGTTTCCAATGCCGACCCTGTGACGACCTGCCGGGATCTGATCGGCTTCGACAAGGTGCCTGCCCGGTTCTTCACGAAGCTGCAATCAAGCGAGGTGGCTGCCTCTACGGTGAATGTGTACATGGGGGTGGACCGCTCGCCCGAAGAACTGGGGTTCACGGAACATGAAGTGTTCATCAATACGGATGACGATTTTGACCGGCACTACGAGGGAACCAAGAATCTGGAGGCGCCCGAGGCGCTCGCCGTGACCTGCTACAATGCCGTGTACCCGGACATTTCGCCGAAAGGCACGTGCATTGTTGTGCTCACAGCGCTCAAGTACGGGGAGCCGTGGTACGGGATTCCGCCGGAGCAATATGTGGACACAAAAAACCGGATCGGCGATGCCATGATCACGATGGCCGAAAAAGTTTTCCCCGGCCTCCGTGAATACACTGAAGTGGTGGAGGTCTCCACGCCGCTTACCAACATGCGCTTTGCAGGCGCCATGGGCGGCAGCATCTACGGTTTCAATCAACCGCCCCGGGACAACATGGTTTGGCGAATGGGTCATCGAGGCCCATTGGAGGGTCTCTATTTTGTCGGCGCATGGACCCAGCCGGGCGGCGGTTTCGAACCTTGCATGATGTCCGGCCAAATGGCGGGCAGTGCGATTCTCGCCAGGAGGAAGAAGGGTTAGAGTCTTAGACTGAAACATCTGCGCACGATGCACAGATCTTTGGAGCCCGGACTGGGGGGG
>Ga0105107_10000597_pt1 | contig 23096 bp, 16 predicted proteins | sample PPLLaktember2015_6_FD_79335 | JGI IMG/M metagenome (GOLD analysis project Ga0105107, IMG submission 79335) | Freshwater sediment microbial communities from Prairie Pothole Lake near Jamestown, North Dakota, USA - PPLs Lake P8 Core (1) Depth... | ecosystem: Environmental > Aquatic > Freshwater >... | reverse complement strand
TGACGCACGCACCGCCGCAACAGTCCGGATGCAGGGAAATCTTGGTTGTTACGGCGGGATTTCTTATTTTGCATTGATCGGTACGCATGCACAATCTCTTACCTGGAGGTAGCATCATGAATGTATACTGGGCCGCCGCCCTTGTGGTAGGACTTGCCGGATGCCAAAGCACGAGCGAGAAGCAGGTGAAACTCGAGACACTCACTGACAAAGTCAGCTACAGCATCGGTCTCAATATCGGTCAGAACATGAAGCGGGATTCCATCAAGATCAACCCGGATGTGCTGTTGCGTGGGATCATGGACGCCTCGTTGGACAGTGCCAGCCGTCTCATGACGGATGCGCAGATGCAGGAAACGATGACGACCTTTCAGAAGGAAATGCAGATGAAACAGCAGGAGAATGTCCGCCTGGCAGGAGAAAAGAACCGCGTCGAAGGTGAGGCCTATCTGGCAGCCAACAGCAAGAAGGAGGGCGTCATCACGCTGCCGAGCGGATTGCAGTGCCGCATTATGACAAAGGGAACCGGCAGGAAGCCCTCGGCAACCTCAACGGTGACAACGCACTATGTGGGCAAGCTGATCAATGGGACGGAATTCGATAGCTCGGTAAAGCGAGGGGAGCCGGCAACATTCCCGGTGAACGGTGTCATCAGGGGATGGACCGAAGCACTGCAGATGATGCCGGTGGGTTCGAAATGGGAGCTAGTCATACCTCCATCGCTGGGTTACGGCGAACAAGGGGCGGGCGGGGTCATTCCGCCCAGCGCAGTTCTGGTGTTCGAAGTGGAGCTGCTGTCGATTAAGTAGCGCCCCGGTTGTCCGGTGTTGGGCGGGGAAATGAATGTCCATGATCCCTTGAGTGCGGATCTTGGACATTTTATCTTCTGTACCGCGAAATGAACTCCTCGACTTCCGGGATTCCTCCCTGGAAAATCAAGTAGCCGTTGCTCGGCTCACGCTCGGTGATCTCTCCGGCGATTGGGGTCATCATAATTTCCCGCACCTTCTGCAGGTCATGCGTCTGACCCAGCGTCCATCCCAGCTTCACGTAGGCAACCTCGGGCAACATGTTCGCGCCGGGGACCACCCCCAGTTCCATCATGTCACGGCCGGTATCGTACACGTACATCTGAACATATCCCCACAGAGTCTGCACGGTCATGAATACTGCGATCCCTTTTTCGCGCGCGCGTTTCAATGACGGATAGAGCGGCTTGTTGACGTGTCCAAGGCCGGTGCCGGCGATGATTATGCCCCGGTAGTCGTTGTCGATCAGGGATTCGATGATATCCGGTTTCATATTCGGATAGTAGTACACAATGCTGACCTTCTCTTCGAAGGACGTGTTTACCACAGCCCGCCGGTCTTTTCTACGCCGTTTGTAGTCCCTCCGGAGCGGAGTTATCTTTTCGCGGCTGACCATGGCCAGGGGGATGTCCCCGATGGTGCGAAACGTCGAACGATAACTCGAGTGCATTTTCCTGACCCGTGTGCCACGGTGGAGGAGCCCGTAGTCGTCGGAGGTGGGCCCGAACATGCATACCATCGTTTCGGCGATGTCGCTTTCGGCGGCGGTCTTCACGCTGTGCATCAGCTTCAGCGCGGCATCAGACTATGGCCGGTCACTTGAACGTTGGGAGCCGACCATGACAATCGGTACGGGCGACTCCTGCACCATGAAGGAAAGAATCGCCGCCGTGTGATGCATGGTGTCAGTGCCGTGTCCGATGACAATCCCCTGCACTCCCTTTTCGATCTCACGGCCGATCGCCTGCGCCGTCCCGATCCATTGCTCGGGCCCCATGTTCTCGCTGAAGACTCCATAGAGCTTTTCGGTCTCGAGGTTGCAGAGATCGGCGAGCTCGGGGACGGAACCGTAGAGTTCGCCCGGTGAAAAGGCAGGAATGACCGCGCCCGTGCGGTAATCCAGTCGGCTGGCGATTGTTCCCCCGGTCCCGAGCAATTTCACGCGCGGCTTTTTGGGATCAAACGGGAATTCTTTCTCAGGAATCTTGTAGTGCGCTTCCTTGCGTCCCTGGACGGCGATGGCCTGCACGCTCCGTGCTGCGATGCCGACGTTATATCCGCTCCGCAGTTTCAGCACGATGTGGTACGCGTCGGCAGTTTCCGATCGCGGCAGCACAATCCCCGTGAAGGAACCTTGCTCGGTCCGCACTTCCACGTCGCTCCAGACCTGGGCATCGTACTCCTTCAACGTGCTGAGGGCTTCACCGCGGTAGCCACGATAGTTGTCGCTCATTGCCCGGCCTCCGGTGTATTCAGTCCGAGGTATTGCGCCACCAACCGGCCCGGGATGCGTCCGCGGACGTGCCCCATCACAAGGCCCATGAGCTTCCGTCTTGCTTTGGCCGGAGAATGCAGCCTGATGGCCTGCAGATCAGCACTGCAGCGACCTGCGATGGACTTGAGTTCGTCGCTCGAACAGGGTGCGGGGAGGTCGTGCCGCACAAACCGGCTTCCCTGTGCTACAGCGAGAAGTGAGGGAAGGATGCCCTCCCTGGCGAGGGATTTCTCGCGGATTGCCAGGAGTATTTCCCGCATGGTCTCCTCGGTGAATCCCACACGGCCGCCGATTTTTTTCCTGATCCTTTTTGGGAACTGTACAAGAGTCTCGGCAACGACCGATGGCGTGATATTCCACTCCCTCACCGCGCGCGCAAAAAGATCGGCATACGGCGAGGTACTGAGAGGAGCGACAAGATCTTCCGGGACGCCGATGTCGCAGTACCATCGCTCCCTTTCCCAGTAAGGCGGAGGAATGTCCACCCGGAGTCGTTCCAGCCGTTCCTCCGTTATGCGGAGAGGCGGAAGGTCCGTGTCGGGGTACATCCGGTCGGGGCCGGGGAGAATCCTCTCGAATCCGTTGGTCCCGTCGCGAAGCGCCTGGCGTGTTTCTGACGGAATTCCGCTAGTGGCCTCTTGTGCCCGGAGCGCAATCTCGGATGCCCCCAGGGCGGCGTCCTGCGGACTCCCCCAGACGGCTACCAGCGTGTCATCGTCTGTGGCACCCATGCTCTTGCGCAGAGTGCGCCACTCTGAGGAGGGGAGCGTTTCGCTCGGGCTGTCGGAATGGATGATATTCGGCAGAGTGGTAAGGCAAGCCACAACCCTGACGCGGTCGGAGATCTCGCGTGAGAAAAAAGTGTCGGTTTGTGTTTGCCAGCGCAGCAGTCCCTGAAAGCCCCTCAGGAGCACACCGTGCACCACGAGTCCATCGGCCACAGCGTTTCTGATCGGTTCAAAACGGGTTTTGCGAAGGAGCTTTGTCACCAGTTCGGTCCTTGCTTCGAAGGAATCCCGGGTAATGCCGCGACGGTGGAGCTCGTCTTTGAGGCGTAAGAGGTTCCGCTGACGCATTGCCTCGTTGTAGGTGAGAAGCGGAATGTCGGGAATACGGGGAACACCCTTGATCTCGATGCGGGTTCCCCCGGTAATGCTCACATTCACGTCCTGCCGGGCGGCACCCCCGCCCGTACGGACCTTTCCGGTGCTCCGGACGAGTCTCCTCAGAATTTCAGCAACCTCCGCGACTTCTTGAGGGGTCAGCATGTCCGGTGCCGTAACAGTCTCGATGAGAGGCATCCCGAGCCGGTCGGTCAGATAGGTTCTGCGGTGTCCCACGTCGCTAACCTCCCGGCATGCATCCTCCTCGAGGCCGAGCTGCACGATGGCAATACTCCGGTCTCGAAACGGTATCGATCCGTTGACACCCACGATTGTAGTCCGCTGGAATCCGGTAGGGATGCTTCCATCGAGATATTGCTTTCTGGCAATGTGTATCTCGTCGACCATAGAACAACCGTAGAGCATTCCGATGCCGAGTGCAATGTCCAGTGCTTCACCGTTCAGCTCAAATGGCGGTGTGTCGTCCATTTCGTATGTGCATACCGTATCGCGCTGGATCTGATAGATGATCTCTTTCTTCGTCTTGAACTCCATGAGGGCTGTGCCGTCGTATTCGCCGAGTTCGGACAGTGTGGGTCGCATATGGCGCAAGATTTCCGCGTCAAAGTGATCGCTGTAGCGCGCGGCAGGGCACCGGCAGAAGAGCTTCTTCGATGTCAGCAGTTGCTGGTGGATTTCGAGACCGGATTTGAATCCGAGAGCGGCGTAGTCGTTCCCGGTCATTTCAGAGAAGGGTTTGGTCGGCATTGGATGGAGGTTTGGGGTCGTATTTTCTCCAATTTACGGAATCGTGACGCGAATATCCATTGGCCGTTCGGGTGGCGCCTTGACTTTTGGTCCCGGTGCACGTTAATTGCTGCATTACACAGCCGGAAGTCTGACCAAGCACAAGCGGAGAGGGCAAGGAAATGACAACTGCTCGCAAGCTCCTCGAGAGAAAAGGGTCGAAGGTGCTCACCATTGAGGCCGGCGCATCGGTCTTCGAGGCCCTTAGGGTAATGGCGGAGCACAACATCGGTGCACTGATCGTGATGGACGCCACCAGGCTGGTGGGGATCTTTTCCGAACGGGACTATGCCCGGAAAATCGTCCTCAAAGACAAGTTCTCCCGCGACACCGCAGTTCGCGAAATCATGACCCGCGATCCCATCCTGGTAACTCCGGAATCTGAAGTCCGGGAATGCATGCGGCTCATGACCGATCATCAGGTGAGGCACCTTCCGGTCATCGACAAGGACACATTGGTGGGCATCATTTCGATCGGCGATGTTGTCAAGTGGATCATCGAGGATCAGGCTGACTCCATCCAGTTTCTGGAGAAATACATTATCGGGAGGTGACGGATCCCCCGTTCGGAGGGAACCCGCTGCGATGACCTGCTGTTTTGTAGCTAACGGATGAGGGGCAGCACAACACATGGTTTTCTTGCTCGCGTTGTTGATACCGCTGGGTCCGGTCGACGTCGTCCCGTCGGTCTTTCCGGGAGACAGGGAGTTTGTCGCGCGCGAATACGTGTCGGCGATCGCCGCCTACCGGATGCACCTCGAAACGCATGGTGATACCGCGGGCGTGTGCTGGCGGCTTGCCAGGGTGGAAGTGTGCATGGGTGATGTAACAGAGGATGCGGAGAGCGAAGCGCACTATCGCAAAGCCGAGCTGCTGGCCCGCGACGCCGTCAGACTCGATTCAATGAATGCTGATGCCCATACGTGGTTGGCGGTTGCACTGGGAAGCATTGCGGTGTTTGAGGGAAGCAAATCGAAGGTACGGATGGCGCATGAGATCAAGAATCATCTCGACAAAGCAATCCGTCTCAACCCCGGCGATGACGTCGCCTTCTCCGTGCTGGGCAGTTTCTATGCCGCACTGGGGAATATTAGCTGGCTGGAGCGCCAGCTGGCTAAACTGTTTATCGGCCGCCTCCCCGACGGAGGGTACGAAGAAGCCGAAGTTGCGTTCCGCCGGGCCATCGCTCTGGCGCCGACGGTCATACGGCACCACTTTGCACTCGGACTCCTGTTCAAGGATCAAGACAGGGATGTGGAAGCCCGGGTGGAGTTTGACACAGCGTTGTCTCTCCCCGTCGTTCTCGCCCGTGATATCAAGGACCAGCGCGCCGCCCGGAAACTTTTGTCGTCGCTGCAGTAGCCCGACTCACCAGACGGCTTCAGCAATTGTCGCACGTTGTGCAGGAGACTCAGCGCATGGCCTGAGGAGTAGAAACATCGCCAGGAAGATCGAAACAAGATGTGTGCGTGACATGCGCGGCGGCTCCATGGATCAGTTGCCGGTTCTTGGGGTAACTACCGCGACCCACCCACCACCCGGCGCGAGGTGTATCCTCAAGGGTGAGGAAATGTTGATGGTCATCTTCTGTTGTTTCCAATCGCTCCCAAACCTGTCCGCATTGATGCCGTCCTGAAGCACCGTCACCTCAGCGGTCGGCCGGGCCAGGAAACTGAGATCGAGCTCCAACTCTCGCTGGGTCCAGTCGGTCATGGCGCCTATGTACCAGGTGTCCGCATGCTTCCGGGCGACGGTCACATACTTGCCGATGGCGCCATTGAGTACCCTGGTCTCATCCCATGTCGTCGGAACAGCGCGAAGGAATGACATCATTTCGGGTTCGCGCAGGTAGTTCGTGGGAGAATCGCACAGCATCTGGAGCGGGCTTTCATACACGACGTACATTGCGAGTTGATGGCAGCGGGTTCCCTGACTCATCGGTTGGCTGAAGACCGGTGCGAACATGCCGGATGCGGCATTCCGCGTCGCTCCCGGGGTAAAATCCATTGCCCCCGCGAACATGCGTGTGAAGGGGAGGGTCACATCATGGGCTGGGGTGACGTCGGCCGACCACTTGCTGTGCTCAAGCCCTTTTACGCCTTCGCGCGTCAACACATTCGGGTAGGTGCGGCTCAAGCCTGTTGGTTTGTAACTTCCATGAAAATCGACGAGCAGGCGCCGTCGGGCTGCCTCCCGGGCTACGCGTTCATAGTAGTTCACCATTTTCTGGTCGTCTCGTTGCATGAAGTCGACTTTGATGCCGGCGGCCCCCCACGCGGCGAACCTGTCGAGCGCTTCCACCATCCGGTCCTCCAGGGCGTTCCAGGTAACCCAGAGGATGATGCCAACGCCTTTCTGCTTCGCACGGGCAAACAACTGATCCATGTTCATTGCAGTGTCGATTGCGAAGAGATCACCCGGCGTTGACCAGCCCTCGTCAAAGATCACATACTCTATCCCTTGTTGTGCGGCGAAGTCAATGTAGTACGAATAGGTCTCCGTGTTGATTCCCGACTTGAAATCCACGCCGGCAATATTGTTGGCGTTCCACCAATCCCACGCGACTTTGCCGGGCCGGATCCAGGAGGTCTCCTTCAGCACATTGGGACTGCCGAGGCGATAGACGATGTCGTTCTCGATGAGTGCACCGTCCCGGTCGGCTATCGCCACGATGCGCCATGGGAAATCCCTCGTGCCCCGTGTGCGTGCGATGTAAGGCGCGCGCCTCGTGACCTGGACCGTTCGATCTCCGACCAGCCGCTCCTCGGCTGGGTATGCCGGAAGCACCGACTCAAGGAAAGGCATCCCGTGCCCGACGCCACGAAGGTACAGACCCGGGTAGTCCAGGAGGTCGGCTTCGGTGATTGCGATCTTCACCCCCGACTGCTTGGCGGCAATCAACGGGAGGCAGCACATCATCGTGTCTTCGAGGGTGTTTGCCGGTATATTTGCGTACGACCTCTCCGAATGAGAAAGAAAGGAATCTTCTTTGGGAAACCAGAGAGAATCGCCGGGTGAGAGACGGAGGGTGAGATCCTCACCTGTCACTGTGATGGTGTCCTTGAAGTCCGTATGAAAGCGATACGCAACGCCATCGTTGTACGCCCTCAGGACAAGGTTGTAGTTCCCCGCGAACTGGAGCGTGAGCTGATTGTACTCGTCCGGAATGATTTTCCGTTTTTCTGCAACGACGGGGACAATGGTCTCGCTGATTCGCGCAGTGCTCGCCCGTCGTAGAACCGGGGCAAGGCCGAGTGATTTGCCGGGTGCGACATGGAGAGCGATCGTCGATTGATGGAGGAGTGTCTCACCGCCGTGCAGTATCTCAATCGTGAGCGAATCCCTGGCTCCCACCCGGACTTCCGTCCTTGCATCGGGGCTTCGAAGCACAGGGATGGCGGGTTGAGCGGAGGTCAGGACGGGCAGCAGCAATGCGCACAGGCAGACGCTGAAGCGCCGAAGGCCAGAGAGAGGCGACATGTGGGAACCTCGGGATGTGGGGTAAGAAATTGTCCTATCATACACAATACTCCCGATTTGTGAAAGAATCAACGACCCGGAGTCCTGCCCTTGTCCTTGATTATCCCCTTCATAAGCTGTACTCTTTCGAGAGCATGATGCCCGTCTCTCTCTATCCGGATAGCGTTCAGACATCGGAGCCTCTCCCATGAACCCACGTTTTCTCCTGCTCGCACTGCTCGTCGCCGTGCATTCCTGGGGTATCGCAGAATTACAGATCACGTCTGGAATCCTGGAGCACTTCCTGACGCTTCAGCCCGGAGCCGAATTTCTCACATTCCCTGAGGACCGGGAGCATCCCATCCGGTTGCGCGACGAGATTCCCGATGCATGGCTAACGCGGACAGCCGTTGAAATGCGTCGATTCGCAGGAACAGCCCGGCCCGGCGAGTACTTCGTATTCCAGATCGGAGTGCTCGCGCACCGGAGAGATCTCGACCGGCTCGCCGCCGCATGGGCCCCCCTGCAGGGTGTTCCGGCCATTCCAAAATCAGCCATCACATGCTTCAATACTGAGGGCGTGGACCATCGCGGAAAGAAGTTCAGCAAAGAGCTACGGGTTGCACGTTTCCGTATCCAACCGCTCTGGTTCGGGGTGCAGGTGCCGGCGAATGCACAAGGGGTATACCGCACATCAATCACACTCAGCGCGGCCGGCGTCACATCCCGTACAGTAGAGGTAGTCCTTCAGATTGCAGGGGACCCAGTGGCGAACAACGGGTTCGATTCCGCTAAAAGCCTTTCGCGTCTGGCATGGCTCAATACCACGGCCGGTGCGGATGACCGGTGCACGAGAGGGTACGAACCAATCCGTCGCGATGCGCGTGGGTTGCACATTCTGGGGCGCACAGTGGCACTCGGTCCGCATGGGCTCCCGGCCGCCATCACAACATTCTTTGAGCCCTCCAATCAGTTTCTCGTGAAAGAAGGTAAGGATTTGCTGAATGATGCGTTCCGGTTTGTCGTCGAGATGGAAGATGGCGCTTTGGTGCGGCTGCTTCCGGATAGGCTCCGTTTTGGAGACGAGACTCCGTCCGCAGTCTCATGGGAGGTCACCAGCAGCAGTCCCGAGTGCGAACTGTTCTGCCGTGGCCAGATGGAATTCGACGGCTACCTGGGCTACGCCCTCACATTGAGGCCCCAAAAGACCATGCAGGTGCGTGACATCCGGCTTGAAATCCCGATGAACAGAGAATGCACCGGTTACATGATGGGGCTGAATCACGAAGGAGGTCTCCGCGTCGGCGGGTGGGAATGGCACTGGGATACATCCAGGAACCAGGATATGCTCTGGATTGGCGGTGTGAACGCGGGATTGCGCATCAAGTGGAAAGCCGAGGACTATGTGCGGCCACTCATCAATCTCTATTACGGGTGGGGTCCGTTGCGCCTGCCAACCTCATGGGGCAACGCGGGCAACGGCGGAGTGAGCATCGCCGATTCGGGTGCGACGACATATATCAGGGCATATTCCGCTCCCCGGAGACTTACTGCAGGCCAGGAGATGCATTTCGATTTTGAAATTCTCGTGACGCCGTTCCGGACCATCGATACCGGCGTGCGCTGGGGTGACCGGTATTTCCACGGAGGCGGCACCAATGCATTTCGCAAGATCGCCATGGCCGACAGCGTTGGTGCAAACATCATCAACATCCACCATGCCGAAGATCTCTATCCGTTCATTAACTATCCCTATCTCGACGAGAACGTGCCGGCTCTCCGCCTGTTGGCCGACAGTGCGCACCGGGCACACAAACGGTTGAAACTGTACTATACCACGCGTGAACTGACAAAGAACCTCCCTGAGTTCTGGGCCTTCAACAGTCTCAACGGAGAGATCATCTATCCCGGGCCGGCGAGCGCATGTACGACCATCATCAATCCGAAGGGCCCGGATGAGTGGCTGAAGCGAAACCTCAAGGAGAAGTACATCCCCGCTTGGCTGAATTGGATCAAGGAAGGGCCTTTCCAGGGGGAACTTGACCTGGCTGTCATCACCACCCCCGATGGCAGGCTGAACAATTTCTACATCGGCGGTTTGGATTGGATGTTGGAACATATAGGCATCGACGGCGTCTATATCGATGATTCCGCTCTCGACCGAGAGACCGTACGGCGGGCCCGAAAGCTGATTGACCGGCATCGCCCGGAAGGCCGGATTGACTTCCACAGCTGGAATCACTTCAACGACAAGGCCGGCTTCACCAACTGCCTGAACTTGTATATGGACCTTCTCCCGTACATCGATCTTGTCTGGATAGGTGAAATGCGGGATTATAGCCGGCTTCCCGATCACTGGCTGATCGAAGTCTCCGGAATACCGTTCGGCCTCACCGGCCAGATGCTGAATGGCGGAGGGAATCCCTGGAGGGGAATGGTGTACGGCATTACCAACCGGCCGGGTTGGGCGGGTGATCCGTCACAACTCTGGAGATTCTGGGACGCCTATGGCATCGCCTCAAAGAGCATGGTAGGGTACTGGGACAAAGAAAACCCCGTGAAGACGGGGCACGCACTCGTGAAGGCCACACTGTACAAAGGGGTCGGCCAGAGCATCATTGCCGTTGCGGGGTGGGGAGAGCAGGATGTGTCCTGTGCGCTCGCTCTTGACTGGGAAAAGATCGGCATCGACCCGGCAGAATGTACGGTGAGCATTCCTGCCATTCCCGGTTTTCAGGAGGGCCGACAGGATGTGATGCTCGCAAGTCTGACGATACCTGCAGGTAAGGGATTCCTGATTGTTGTGGAGAAGAAGCCGGGATAATTGAAAACCCCGTGCATTTTGCGTACTTTTAGTTATTCGATCACGCACACTCCTGGAGCGTCATGTCTGTCAACGAAAAAGCTGATTTCGTCCGCGAAATCGTCGCGGAGGACCTTCTAACGGGCAAATATCAGGGTCGGGTGCACACGCGTTTCCCTCCCGAACCGAACGGCTACCTGCATATCGGTCATGCAAAGTCCATCCATCTCAATTATGGGATTGCGAAGGAGCATGCGGGTGGAATATGCAACCTCCGCTTCGACGACACGAACCCCGAAAAAGAGGAACAGGAATATGTCGATTCCATCATCGAGGACGTAAAGTGGATTGCAGGTGACATCCAGAAGAGGGTCTTCTACGCCTCGGACTACTTCGAACAGATGTATCTGTGGGCCATTGACCTGATCAAGAAAGGCAAGGCGTACGTCTGTGACCTGACCGCGGACGAGATTCGCGAAACACGCGGCACCCTCACGGGGCCGGGGAAAGAGAGTCCCTACCGTAACCGCACTGTGGAAGAAAATCTTGACCTGTTCACACGAATGCGGAACGGGGAATTTCCAGATGGTTCCCGTACGCTCCGGGCGAAAATTGACATGGCGTCGCCGAATATCAACCTTCGTGATCCGATCATGTACCGGATCGTCCACGAGTCGCACCACCGGCAGGGGGATGCGTGGCCGATTTACCCGACGTATGATTGGGCGCACGGCCTTGAGGACTCGATCGAACAGATCACCCACTCCATTTGCACACTTGAATTCGAGAATCACCGGCCGCTCTACGACTGGTACCTCGATGCCCTGGGAGTCTACCACCCGCAACAAATAGAGTTTGCCCGGTTGAATCTCAGCTATACGGTGCTGAGCAAACGAAGGCTGCTACAACTCGTCCAGGGGAACCATGTGGCGGGTTGGGATGACCCCCGCATGCCTACCATTGCCGGATACCGGCGAAGGGGGTACACGCCCGAGTCTATTCGCACCTTTTGCGAGAAGATCGGCGTCTCCAAGAAGGACAGCATTATCGATGTTGAATTGCTGGAATGGAGTGTCCGTGAGGATTTGAACGCCCATGCACAGAGGGCCATGGCGGTGCTCAGCCCGCTCAAAGTGATTCTGACCAACTATCCTGCGGACAGGACGGAAGAGGTCGCTTCACTCAACAACCCGGAGGAGGAAGCCGCCGGAACGCGGTTGGTGCCGTTTTCACGGGAGATCTATATCGAGCAGGATGACTTCCGCGAGGTACCACCGCCAAAATATCACAGACTCAGCCCCGGAAAGGAAGTGCGATTGCGGTCTGCGTACATCATCAGGTGCGAGGAAGTTATCAAGGACAATGCGGGTAACATCGTTGAGCTCCATTGCACGTATGATTCTGAAACAAGAAGCGGGGCACCCTCGGCCAAGCGCAAGGTAAAAGGGACAATTCACTGGGTTTCAGCTCCCCATGCCATTGACGCCGAGGTGCGTCTGTACGACCGGCTCTTCGTCAAACATGACCCCAGTGAAGTTGCGGAATCGGAGAATTTCCTGGTCAACCTCAATCCGGAGTCGCTGAAGGTTCTTCCGCGGTGCAAGGTGGAGCCGAAGCTCGCGCAGGCGACGCCCGGAGCACGATTTCAGTTTGAGCGGCTTGGGTATTTTTGTGCGGATGCGAAAGACTCCAAACCCGGTGCGCCCGTATTCAACAGGATCGTGACGCTGAAGGATACATGGGCCCGGATTGAGCAGAAAGGGAGGGCCGGTTGAACCCACAATCAACAGCTGCCACGCCATGAATCCGTCCTCCTCAATTCCGACTCAAGCCGCTCCACTCCGCATCGGGCTTTTCGGCGTTGGCCTTGATACGTATTGGGGCCAGTTCCCAGGGTTGCGTGAAAGGCTGGAAGGCTATCTCGGTCAGATCAACACCCGCCTGTCCGGTTTCGGGGCTGACGTGGTTTCTGCCGGCCTGGTGGACAGTGTGGAGAAAGCTCGACGCACTGCCGGCCTATTTGCGACGGAGGCTGTGCGCATCGTGTTCCTGTATGTTTCCACCTATGCCCTGTCGTCCACGGTTCTCCAGGCGGTACGTACCACGCACGTGCCCATTGTTGTGCTCAACCTGCAGCCGGAGAGCCGCATCGACTACGAACGGTTCAATGCTCTTCGCGATCGCGGGGCGATGACCGGAGAATGGCTTGCCTTCTGCCAGGCGTGTGCGATTCCGGAAGTCGCAAGCGTATTCCATCGTTCGGGCATACCATTCCATCAGATCACGGGGACGCTTACCGACGCCTCTGCATGGTCGGAGATCGGGGAGTGGGTGGAGGCCGCGCGGGTGGCGGAGACGATGCAGACGAACCGTCTGGGCATCGTTGGGCACTACTATAACGGCATGCTCGATGTGTACTCGGACCCCACAATGCAAACCTCGGTGTTCGGGACTCATGTGGAGCATCTGGAGATCGATCTTCTGAGGCATCACCGGGGAAAAGTCACACAAGCCGATCTGCAGGCAAAGATCGGGGAGATCCATCAGACATTTGCGGTTTCCGCGGAGTGCCTTGCCGAGGAGATCGAGCGGGCGGCGCGGACCGCGTGCGCACTGGATCGGCTGGTGGCCGAGAAAAGCCTGGGAGCCATTGCCTATTACTATGAAGGAAATCCCGGCAGTGAAGAAGAGGATATCATCTCATCGATCATTGTCGGGAACTCGCTGCTGACCGCCCGGCACGTCCCCGTTGCGGGGGAGTGTGAGGTGAAGAACGCGCAGGCCATGAAAATCATGGACGCCTTTGGCGCAGGCGGATCGTTCAGCGAGTTCTACGCCATGGATTTTGATGATGATGTCGTGCTCCTCGGCCACGACGGTCCGGGCCACATCGGGATTGCGGAAGGGAAACCGGTGCTCAAGCCGCTGGGTGTCTACCACGGAAAGCCCGGGCACGGACTCTCCGTGGAGATGCGTGTGCGGAATGGCCCGGTGACTCTCCTCGCGGTCGTGCAGACCCGCGACGGCAAGCTGAAACTCCTGACGGCGGAAGGTGCATCAGTTCCCGGTCCGATCCTCGAAATCGGAAACACGAACAGTCGTTATCGGTTCGCTCTCGGCGTGAAGGGCTTTGTCGACGCGTGGAACAAGGAAAGTCCGGCCCACCATTGTGCAATTGGTCTGGGTCATGTCGCGTCGCGACTCCGCAAATTTGCAGCAATAACAGGAATGGATTTCGTCCAGGTATGTTAAAGACTCCGTGGGAATGGAAACGCAGGGTGCCGCATGGCCTGAGAGAAACATGGGCTCTGGCACTTATGGTGCTGTCGTGCGACCGTGTCATCTGCGGGGACCTCGACTCTGCGAAAAGTGAAATTGCACGGTGGGAGCGCCCGCGTGTGGTAAGGCTGGCAGACAGCCTGCTAAGTACTGAACCGCAAACGGTCACGGCCTTTACGTGCGGAAGATCCGCCGGAGGGATGCACGATTATTTCTCCGAAGGGGACTATTGGTGGCCCGATCCCGGACATCCCCAGGGGCCGTACATCCGACGGGATGGCCACACGAATCCGGAAAACTTCGTTGCCCATCGTAATGTGCTGCGCACGATGAGCATCGCCGTCCCCGCACTCGTCGCCGCGTTCAAGCTCACCGGTGACCGGTTGTATGCCGACCGCGCGATGAAGCACCTCAGCGCCTGGTTCATCGACACCACCACAATGATGAACCCCCACTTCACCTATTCCCAGGCAATCAAAGGGGTCTGTACCGGGCGGGCGCCGGGGGTCATTGATGGTGTTCACCTGGCTGAGGTCGCCCAATCCATTAGGACCCTGGAAAGGTCGGGCTATCTCAAGGGCATCGATCTGGCTTCGCTGAAAAGCTGGTTCCGGCAATTGACGGGATGGCTAACAACCCATCCCTATGGCTTGGAAGAGCGCGGACTGGGGAACAACCACACGGTCTGCTTGACAGTCCAGGTCGGCGCGTATGCGCTTCTGCTGAACGACAGGGCGCTGATGGATTCGTGCGTTGCGTTCTTCAGAGAAGTAATGCTGCCCGAGCAGATGGCTGGTGACGGGAGCTTCCCGAAGGAATTGCAGCGGACGAAGCCGTATGGGTACAGCCTCTTCACCCTGGATGCGATGGCAATGGTCTGCCAGATTGGTTTGTTGGGCGGGGAGGACCTGTTTGCCTTTGGGTTGCCTGATGGGAGATCATTCAAACGAGGCGTGGAGTTCATGGTCCCGTTCATCCGGGACAAGCGGACCTGGCAGAAACCTCCCGACGTCATGTACCATGAATACTGGCCTGTCAGGCATCCTGCCCTGCTCCTCGCCGGGCTGGCATTTCATGAACACTCCTACATAGACCTCTGGAAGACGCTCGAGGCGGATCCGTCGGTGGACGAGGTGGTGCGGAATTTTCCGTACCGTCAACCGGTGCTTTGGCTCAAGTGAAGGGCCTCCGCGGGCTTGTGCTCTTTTGAGAAGAAGGTGTACATCGCGGGTATGACGAAGAGGGTGAGAATGAACGCGAAGAGGAGCCCGCCAATCACTACAATACCCATGGAAATGCGGCTCTTTGCCCCGCCGCCCAGAGCGAGCGCGATCGGAAGTGCTCCGAGCATGGTGGCGAGGCTGGTCATGAGGATGGGTCTGAATCTCGATGCCGCAGCAAATCGCGCCGACTCCAGGAGATCCTTCCCCTTCGCCTTCTGCTTATTAGCAAACTCCACAATGAGAATCCCGTTTTTCGTAACGAGGCCGATAAGCATAATAATGCCGATCTGGCTGAAGATATTCAGCGTCTGGCCGAACACCCAGAGTGAAATCAGCGCACCGGCCAGTGCCAGCGGGACGGTGAGCATGATCGTGAACGGGTCCCTGAAGCTCTCGAATTGGGCGGCAAGAACGAGGTAGACCAGGATCAGGGCCATCAGGAAGGCGAACACGATATTCGATGAGCTTTCCGAAAAGTCTCGCGAAGCGCCCGCGAGGGCCGAGCGGAAGGAATCGTCGAGCACACTTTTCGCAATGCGGTTCATCTCGTCAATGCCGTCGCCGATGGTTCTGCCGGGGGCAAGGCTGGCGCTCACCGTGGCCGCTTTGAAACGGTTGAAATGGTAGACCTCGGGCGGAGCGCTTTCCTCTCTCATGACCACGAGATTGTCCATCTGCACAAGCTGACCCCGGTCGTTCCGGACGTACAACGATCTCAGATCCAGCGGCTCATCACGGTTCGCCCGATCCACCTGTCCGATGACCTGGTACTGGAAACCGTTCATTTCGAAATAGGAAAATCGCTGGCCGCTGAAAGCCAGCTGGAGGGTCTGGGCGATATCCATGACTGAGACCCCGAGGTTCTGCGCCCGGTTCCGGTCGATACTCAGATCAATCTGTGGCTTGTTGAATTTCAGGTTGACATCGGAATTGTGAAACACGTCGCTCTTGCCCACCTCATCCATGAATTGCGGGAGGGCCTGTCGGAGTTTGTCGAAATTCTGGTTCAGTATCACATACTGCACCGGCATACCCCCGCGTGCACCGCCTCCGCTGGCTGAGATCGTCTGCTCCTGGTTCACGAATACACGCGCTTCGGTCATCAGTCGTGTCTTCGCGGTGATATAGTCGGCGATCTCCTGCTGCGATCGGTCCCGTTCCGAGGGGTCGGAAAGCCTGACCCGCACACTCCCGGAATTCACCGAGCCTCCACCGAATCCGGGAGCCGTGACGGCCATACAGGAACGCACCTCGGGGATCGAATCGTTGATGAATGCCGCCAGACGATCCATGAACGCATCGGTGTATTCGAAGGATGTCCCCTCAGGGGCCGTGACATTCACGCGGAGAAAACTCCTGTCGTCCAGCGGCGCGAGTTCCGACTGCAGCGTGGTGCCGATGATCACGATGAGCGCCAGGGAGAGGGCGATGATGCCGCCGGCCCACCACCGGTGTTTCATGAACGTGTCCAGGAGTCGTTCGTACACCCGGTTCATCCGCTCGAAGTACGGTTCTGTGAGCTCGTAAAACCGGGTGTGTTTTCGCTTTTTGCGGATCATCCGGGCATTCAGCATGGGCGTCAGGGAAAGCGAGACGAACGCCGAAATAAGCACGGCCCCGGCGATGACGATGCCGAATTCGCGGAAGAGCCGGCCGACGAAGCCTTCGAGGAAAATAATCGGCAGGAACACCGCGGCAAGGGTGATGGAGGTGGAGATGACTGCGAAGAAGATCTCCCGGGAACCGGCGAATGCCGCCTCCATCGGCGTCATGCCCTGTTCCACCTTCTTGAAGATATTCTCCGTCACCACGATGCCGTCGTCAACCACGATGCCTGTGGCCAGGACGATCGCCAGCAAGGTCAGGATATTGACGGTGAAGCCCATGAGATACATGATGAAAAAAGCACCGATCAACGAGACGGGAATGTCAATCAACGGACGGATTGCGATGATCCAGTCGCGGAAGAATATCCAGATGATCAAAATGACGAGCGTCACGGCGAGGAGTATTGTCTCTTCCACTTCCGTGATGGATCGCCTGATGAAGCGGGTGTTGTCGACGGCGACGTTGAGCTTCAGGTCGGCCGGCAGGTCCTTCTGGATTTGCTCGAACCGTTTGTAGAACTCATCCGCGATCTCGACATAGTTGCTGCCGGGTTGGGGGACGATCCAGACGCCGACCATAGGTGTTCCGCCCAGTTTCAGGTACGTCTCCTCGTTTTCGGGACCGAGGTTTGCAGAACCGATGTCGGAAAAACGCACCGTGTTCCTGCCGTCCGCCTTGATAATCAAGTCATTGAATTCATCGACAGTTTTGAGCCGGCCCTTGGTGTTGACGATGAGTTCTGTCTGGTTGCCGGCGATTTTTCCCGACGGCAGTTCCACGTTTTCCCTGCTCAAGGCCGTGCGCACATCGAGTGGGGTCAAACTGTAGGCGGCAAGTTTGGCGGGATTCATCCAGAGACGCATCGAGTAGCGCTTCTGCCCCATGATCCACGTGGCGCTGACGCCGGGAATGGTCTGAATCGTTTGGGCAAGGACGTTTTCGGCGTAGTCGCTGATCTCCAGCTGATTCCGGGTGTCACTTGTGACGGTGACAGAGATGATCGCATCCGCATTGGCGTCGGCCTTCGTGACGACGGGGGGTGCATCAATGTCCTGCGGAAGCGATCGCAAAGCCCCGGACACCTTGTCCCGCACATCGTTGGCTGCGGCTTCCAGGTCCGCATCCAGATTGAACTCCACAACGATGTTGCACGAACCCTGACTGCTTCTCGATGAGATAATGCGGACCCCCGGAATGCCGTTCAGCGCCTTTTCAAGCGGCTCGGTGATCTGCGACTCCACCACGCTGGCATTTGCTCCGGCGTAGTTTGCACGGACGCTGATGATCGGGGGGTCAATGGCAGGGTACTCTCGAACGCCGAGGAATGTGGCACTGATGAGTCCGAACAACACGATCACCAGCGACATCACGATCGCAAGGACGGGTCGCTTGATGCTAATGGAGGCGAGACTCATCGTTCAGACACGCTCACGTTTACCGGCATGCCGGGCCGCAGCTGCATAATGCCCGTGGTAATCACTGTGTCGCCGGGTGCGAGCCCGTCGGTGATCTGCACGCTGGTCGATGTGCGAAGGCCGGTCTTCACGGGGACGGATCGCACCACGCCGTGCTTCCGCACCAGGACGGTTTGACCCTTCAGGACGGGGATGACGGCTTGTGTGGGGATCATCAGTGCGTTGGGGATGCTTTTGAGGTGCAGTTCAATTTGCACGAATGCTCCCGGAATGATCCGCTCGCCCTTGTTATCAAACATCGCCCGCAGTTGCAGCGTTCCCAGTTGCTGGTCGATTCTGGGTTCGATGGCATAGAGCTTTCCCGTGAATTCGATGTTCTTCTCCTCACTGCGCAGCAGGACACGGTCGCCGACTCTAACCTCACCCGCGTATCTCTCCGGTATGGAAAAATCCACTTTCAGTGGATTGACCTTCTGCATCGAAGCGATGCGTGTTGTCGGTGTGACGTACGCCCCCTCGCTCACGTACCGGAGGCCCACAATGCCGTCAAACGGCGCTCGCACCTCGCGTTTGCGGATTGACGCCAGAAGATTGTCCCGATCAGCCTTCAGCATGTTCAGCTGACTGAGAACAATATCATACTGCTCCTTGCTGATCGAGTTCTTGTCGTACAAATACCGCTGGCGTTTTTCCTGGTCGGCAGAGAGCTGAATCTGCAGTTCGGTCTTCCGGAGCTGCGCCTGCAAATCGTCGTCGTTGATCTTTACAAGCACATCGTTCTTCTTGACCCTCGATCCTTCCCGGAAACCTATACGCTCGACGCGCCCCGCAGCTTCGGGGGCGAGGTCGACGGCCTCCGAGGCGAGGACGGTTCCGGAGGAACGAACGGCGTTGTCCAACGGTTGCGGAATGACGACAATGCCCTGAACGGTCATCGATGCAGGCGTTGCCGGAGACTCCGGGGGGGCATTACTGCTTCTGGATCCACACGATGAGAGGAGCAATGGACAGCAGAACGCAGATATCAGGGACAGAATTCGCGAAAGATGGTGCATATTCCGATCAGTTTTGCATAATATTGGAAAATCAGAAGCGAAATGCAACGGATGAATCCTTGAATGCAATTGGAGCATTTACTATGTTATATTCCACTACCAGTCCACACTGACTCTCCCCTCAAGGTACCCGCAATGAGACGAAAACCCTGGTCCACCTACTTTGCCGCATTCCTGTTTGTGATTGCCCTGGTCGCCAACTTGTATGTCTTCCTCACGCGCGAATGGGAGTCGTCGTTTATGCCGACCTCCTACGCGACACTGTATTACCCCCTGGATATCCCCACAATCCAGAAATGGACGGTGCAGAACCGCGACACATTGCAGCTGCACCTCGTGTGCAACCAGGATATTGCGGAATGGCGGGTGCTCACGGATGGTGCGCAAGCGCAAACTGCCGCCGGAATGCAGCCTGTATTCCGCATCGATACGGCAGACCAGAAGCTCCACACCTACCATCTCATACCCGTTTCCAAGAATTATTGCCCAACGATTGAGATCAGCGTTCGCTTCTTCTCCCGGGAGTTTTACGGCTCCCTCGGTATGCAGCATGAGGATGTCTACATCGTCCGCTCAAATGTCGCCTGCGGAGAATTCGAACAATTCACCATCGCCGACTGGGTCGATGACTACGGGTATGTGGGAGAAAGGAATCTGGCTGATGCGCAACGCGTTCTCAAACAAGACATCGGCATTCTGTTCACGGATCCGACTTTCGTAAAAATGGAGAAACTGATTCCTTTTCTCCGAAAGAAACTCAAGGGAACAGGCGGTGTCCCCAAAGATGAAGAGAGGTGGATGGACCCGTGGACTCTGTACAACGAAATGGTCGCCGGGACAGGGAAAGGGTGGTGTACGCAGAATGCGCAGATATACGTTTTCTGGGCAAATATGGCGGGCATTCCCACGCGTTTCGTGTTCGGGGCCCGCACACAGGACAACACCATCGTGTATACGGGCCACGCGTTTGCGGAGTCGTTTATCCGGGAACAGAATCGGTGGGCGTTTGTGGATTTGTCACAGGGGCAGATATACATCGCCAACAAACAGGGGGAAGTGCTCAACACGGCGGAGCTGTTTCACCTGAACCAGCAGAATGCCTTTGACAGTACATTTGCCAGGATCTACGTGGACTATGCATGGGAGAAGCTTCCCGGAGTGCCGCGGACCGACACGGTCATGAGCGTCTCCTTCCCGCTCTGCAACGCAAACATACGGAACGAGTTTACGGCACACTCGATTCTCAAATACCGCCGTCCTCCGAATGTCGAGGATGTCCGGGATATCTACACCGGGCTATTTACGGACCGGTCGTTTCTTACAGGCAACGTGGAGCGGTACCTGTTCAAACCCCAGTTGGCGTACTCCTTTTATCCGACAGAAGGCGGAGAGACGTACCTCCTGCGCCGGGTGCTCTTCCTCGGCCTGGTTGCCAGCTTCCTACTCTGGGCAGGTGCACTGATAGCATCGAGGGTGAAGAGGGGGTCTATTTCAAAAGAAGCATCGTCCGGGTGAGCGCGACGTTCCCCGAGGTGAGTCTGTACACATACACGCCGCTTGTCATGCCCCGGTTCTGGAAGTGGACGGCATACTCACCCGGTGCCTTCCACTCGTTCACCAGCACCGCCACTTCGCGGCCGAGCAGGTCATACACGTTCAGAGTTGTGAATTGCGGATCCACGATCGAAAATCGCATAGTCGTGCCCGGATTGAACGGATTCGGAAAGTTTTGCGCGAGGGTGAACGTCGCCGGCAGTACGGGTTGGTCTTGCACTGGTGCGGTCGAGGTGACGTTCAGCTCGTCTTCAATGCCCCGCAGGATGGCATTCGCGGAGGAATCAAATGCCCGCGCTGACGGGTCGTTCATGTCTTCATACGTGAGCGCGAGAACGCTCTCGCCGCAGTTTTTCCAGAACCAGCTTTCGGGATAGACCTGCGATGGTCCGCTTGTCCAGGAGACGAAGAAGTCGTAGGGCCGGATTCCTCCCGGGAAAAAACTCCGCACGGAATTGATGAACCGCTGTTCCAGCGCGGCATAGCTCGCTGTTGTTCCCAACGCGGCGTGGTACACGAAATACCTATTTGTGCCGTAGGCCGAGTGCATGTTGAGGGCGATGCGGATGGGGTTCGGCTGTGCCATGAGCCGCACGAACATGGCGCGCAGCGCCTGCACTTCCGGCTCGCCGGGGACCGCCGTCCAGTTGCTTTCGATGTCAATATTGTTGGCATTCTGTCTGGGCAACTTGAGCTCCACGCCGTCGGGATTGATCATCGGAAGGATATTGAACACACACCCGCCCCGCAGTCGTCGCGCAAGTTGCGATGTGCCCAGCAACTGTGCGATGACCTGATTTGTCACCCATGTCCCCTGAACCTCGTTGGGATGGGTCCGCGCGTGAATCCAGACCCGTTTCCGCGGGGTCGTGCTGGATGCCGTGTCCTGGATGGTCAAGAGATACAGGGTGCGATTGAGCACGCTTGCCCCGATAGAATCCACCGTGACAAACGGGCTTGCGGACCACCGGGCAATATCGGTCCGCAGCGTGTCGTAACCATATCCCCAGTTGAGCGATGCCGCAAGACGGTACGCCGGCGACGTCGTATCGGGGAGCCCGCACGGGTCTTCATTGATCGGCGAGGGCCGGCGGCCGTGCTGGTCAGCTGTCGAGATTTGCAGCGTGAGAGCCGCAACACTTGCTGCGAGCAGGGCGCGAGGCGCGATGGCGAACATGGACCGGGTATGCATGGGATCTTTCAGGGTGCAAGGCCAACATACGAACGGGACAGGAGAAATGAAAGCCGGCTTTCTGCGCACGTGGGGAACGAAGAGAGTGAGGTACTGCGGGGAAGGGCCGGTTCAGAATGAGGGCCGGATCACTGATCCGGCCCCACCCTGAAAAGGAACAGCGTCACTTCAAGAGGCTTTTCAGAAGATTGACCCCCTGAGATGCGATGTCCGTCTGACTGACCTTGCCACTCGGCGTGAGTTTGTCGACTATCTGGGGAAGAAGTTGTGCAAGTTGGGTTGTCACTGCCTCGGGAGTGAGTCCCGCCTGTGATGCGATCTGCGAAATCATCTTGCTGCCGAGGCCCTGCGTGATCTGTGCAGGCGTGATGGGGAGGTTCATCCCCGTGCCTACCCAAGAATTGACGATGTCTCCCAGGCCATTGCTGGTCAGTTGCTTGATTAGTCCGTTCAGTCCACCCTGCTGTTGATTTCCCACAATACTCATGACGGCATTGACGAGATTACCCTGAGTACTCTTGCCGCCGAGAACCTGGTTGGCCAAGTTATCGAGTAAACCCATGATCGTGCCCTTCAAAAAAGAGAATGGTAAACAAACGACACACTATTCTGTGACCTATGATATCCGCCCGAGGCGTCATCGAAGGAAGACGCCTCGCGCGATTGACCCTACTTCGTCCGGTAGAACTCGATGCGTCTGTTCTGCTGCCGGCCTTCGGGTGTCGAATTGTCCGCAATCGGATTCTCGGAACCGTTGCCCTTGACTCCGACGCGCAAGGAATTGATGCCCTGCATCACAAGCCATGAGCGTACGGCTTCCGCGCGGCGGAGGGAGAGTTTCTTGTTGGCTGCGACCTTGCCGACGTTGTCGGTGTATCCGTGGATCTCGACAGAGATCTCTGGGTTGTCTTTCAACGTATTGAAGGCTTCCATGAGCGTCGGTTCTGATTCCGGCGCGATGGTGGACTTCCCGGACTTGAACACAATGCCTTCGAGCACGATGGCCTTGCCGACTTCAATGACCTTCGGCTTCGGTATATCGTCGCTCGGGTCGAGCGGGTTCATCGCCTTTGCAATCTCGGTTCCGTCGTTGACGGTGCCGCCATCCGTATCGGCCTTGAGCGGATCGGTGCGGTGCGTGACAACTTCGTCGTTGTCCTTCAGACCGTCGCCGTCCGTGTCTGCCTTCAGGGCATCGGTGCGGTACTTCATCACTTCGTCATTGTCCTTCAGACCGTCGCCGTCCGTGTCTGCCTTCAGGGCATCGGTGCGGTACTTGACGACCTCATCGCCG
>Ga0105107_10000595_pt1 | contig 23128 bp, 21 predicted proteins | sample PPLLaktember2015_6_FD_79335 | JGI IMG/M metagenome (GOLD analysis project Ga0105107, IMG submission 79335) | Freshwater sediment microbial communities from Prairie Pothole Lake near Jamestown, North Dakota, USA - PPLs Lake P8 Core (1) Depth... | ecosystem: Environmental > Aquatic > Freshwater >... | reverse complement strand
TCTGAAATGGTCAATAATCTCTTTCTTGGCTTCTGCTTTCAGCACCACGTTGCATACCTCCTCTTGAATAGAATCCTAAGTTGTGATCTCTCTCCCGCCCTCAGACAAAGACTCGCGAAACCCTGATTTGACTTTTTGCTCCGGGATCGAAACTCACAAGGGCAACCAGATCTGCCCCTTTCACGAGTTTCATGGCCTTCTGGGGAAATGGCACTTTTTCCCGAAGTTCCTCCCACGCAGGTTGGTACCCTCTTCTCACCCGGAAGGCAGTTGTTTCATCCACCTCCACCTCCGTAAATTGGGGCAACGCATACCGCAAGGGGATGATCTTCTCCTTCAGCGTCTCTACTGCGGCTTCCAGCTCTCCGGACCCTAGAGCATCCTCGATCCGATAGGGGTCGATGGACGTTCGTCTAAGAGCTTTGAGGTGGGCCCCCAGCCCCAGCGCCTTTCCCAGATCCGCTGCAAGGGTCCGGACATAAGTCCCTGAAGAACAAACCACTCTAAAGGTCACATCAGGAAGATCCTGTGACAGGACGGTCAGTTCCGCGATCCTCACCCGTCGTTTCTCCAGGGTCACCCGCAATCCTTTTCGCGCCAGCGAGTAGGCCCTCTTCCCTTGAACCTTCAGGGCCGAAAATGAAGGGGGCGTCTGGTCCGTTTCGCCTACAAAGACCTTCGCGCTTTCCCTGACAAGCTCCAGGTCAAGTTTCGGAACAGGCTTAACGTTCGTGACTCGGCCGGTTCGGTCCAGGGTGTCGGTTTCAGTCCCGAGGGTCATGGTTCCCAAGTACGTCTTGTCCCCGGCCATGAGATAGGGGGAGAGCTTCGTTCCCTGCCCGACCAGCACCAGCAGTAGCCCGGTCGCAAAGGGGTCGAGCGTACCCGCGTGACCGACCTTGCGGACTTGGAGGAGCTTCTTGACCTTCCTCACGACACTGAAGGAGGTCTCACCCTCTTCTTTGTCCACGATCAGCACACCGTCACTGATTCCAACCACTCCCCTCTATTTAACCCCCCTCTTCTGCTTTTAGCCTCTGAAGGAGCTTTTCCATGTGGTCCCCTTCGGCCAGGGACGCGTCGTGCCTGAACACGATATCAGGCACGTATTTGAGGTCCATGCGCAGCCCGATTTCCCGCTTGATGAACCCCGTGGCGCTCTCCAGCCCCTTCTGCGCTGCCAGGAGCTCCTCCTCATCCCCGATGAGGCTGTAGTACACCTTGGCGTGGCGCAGATCTTCGCTCACAGAGATTCCCGTGATCGTTGTCTTCTTGACTCTTGGGTCTTTGACCTTGGTCATCAGCAGATCCGCGATCTCTCTGAGGATCAAGTCGCCGACCCTGTTGGCTCTCCTGCCCGGCAACAATCGTCTCACCACCCTCATGCAGGCCTAGGCTGCAACCAAAGCCTACAAGTTTATGACCTCTGTTTCCACATGGACAATCTCAGCCAAGTACAGGGACTCCATAAAGCCCAGGATATTGCTCAGCGACGAATCAATGTGGCGTCGGTCATTGCCCACCGTGCTGACGCCGAGTTCGATCCTCTGCCAGTTATCGTTGGATCCCACCTCCGCTACAGAGGCGTTGAACTTGTGTTTCACCCTGTCCACCACGCTCCGGACAATCTTCCTTTTACCCTTAAGGGAGTGGTTATCCTGGATTCGGAATTCGATTTTCAGGGTGCCCACGACCATGCATCAGAGCTCCGGCCTAACCTCTTCCATTTGATACACTTCAAAGACATCCCCTGGTTTGATGTCTTGAAAATTCTCAAGACTGATGCCGCACTCATAGCCCGTCTGCACTTCCTTGACATCGTCCTTGAAACGCCTCAGGGAGGCGATTTTCCCTTCAAAAACCACCACTTCATCCCTCAGGAGCCGCGCCCGGGCGTTTCTCTCCACCCGTCCATCGGTCACCGTGCACCCTGCCACAGCCCCCACCTTGGGAATGTGGAACACCTCCTTGACCGTCGCCCTTCCCATGAAAATCTCTTTGTAAATCGGCGCCAGGAGTCCGGCCATGGCCAGCTTAATGTCCTGAATCAAATTGTAGATGACGTCATAGTACCGGATGTCCACCGTTTCTTTTTCCGCAAGTTCGGTCACCCGGGGGTTGGCTCGAACATTGAAGCCAATGACGATCGCCCCGGAAGCAGAGGCCAGCATGACATCCGTTTCCGAAATGGCGCCCGTAGAGGAGTGGATGATCGTTAGTTTGACCTCCTCGGAGATCAGCTTGGCGAGGGAGTCCGAGATCGCCTCGATGGATCCCTGCACGTCCGCCTTCAACACAAGGTTGAGCTCCTTAACGTCCCCCTCCTTGATCTTCTGGAAGAGGTCGTCCAGACTGACGATTCCCCGTCTCTCTCCCTCCCACTTCTTAGACTGGGTCAGGCGATATTCGATCACCTCTTTGGCCGTCTTCTCGTCCGGCACGGCGATGAACTCGTCCCCTGCCATGGGCACTCCCGAGATGCCATAGACCTCCACCGGCATGGAGGGGGTTGCCACGATCATCCGCTTTCCCCTGTTGTTGAGCATGGCCCGGACTTTCCCGAAGTGCTCCCCGCAAATGAAGAAGCTGCCCTGTTTGAGGGTTCCGCTTCGGATGAGGACCGTGGCGACGGGTCCCCGCGTTTTGTCGAGCTTGGCTTCGATCACCGTGCCTCTCGCCGCTTTGTCGGGATTGGCCTTGAGCTCCAGCACCTCCGCCTGCAAGAGAATCAGTTCGAGAAGCTCTTCGACACCCTGTCCTGTCTTCGCTGAGATGCTTCCAAAAATGGTCTGGCCTCCCCACTCCTCAGGCGCCAGCCCCAGCTCAGCCAACTCCCTGCGAACTCTCTCCACGTTGGCCTCAGGTTTGTCAATTTTGTTGATCGCCACCACGATGGGGATATTGGCCGCACGGGCGTGATTGATCGCTTCCTTGGTTTGAGGCATCACCCCGTCCTCGGCGGCCACCACGAGCACGATGATGTCCGTCACTTTCGCTCCCCGAGCCCTCATCGCCGTGAACGCCTCATGCCCTGGTGTGTCCAGGAAAACAATGTCTCCGCCCTTCCGCTCGACATAGTATGCACCGATGTGCTGAGTGATTCCTCCAGACTCCCCCGCAATGATATTGGATTTCCTAATATAATCGAGCAAAGATGTCTTCCCGTGATCTACGTGGCCCATGATGGTGACCACAGGAGGTCGCGCCTTCAGTTCCTCCGGCTTGTCTTCCACCTCCGTCAGGCTTTTTTCGAACTCGAAGCGGGCTTCCTCCAGCTCGTATCCGAATTCATCCGCGAGAACCGAAGCCGTCTCATAGTCGATCGTCTGGTTGATATTAGCCGCCGTGCCGAGAGCCATCAGCTTTCTGATGAGTTCGGTGGCCTTCACACTCATCGCTTTGGCCAGGTCGGCAACCGTCACTTTTTCAGGGATCTTGATCTTTCTCTTCGCCGGTTTCGGCACAACGAGCCCTGACTGCTTCATCCTTTTTGGGATCTCTTTGCCCGCCACTTCCTTTTTCTTGCGTTTGATCAGGCGGCCTTCATAGAGATCCGCTCTCTCAAAGACCTCGAACTTGCGAAGGCGAAGCGCGCTGCGAGGGGTCTCCTGTTCCCGTTCAATCCCCTTTTTCTCCTTCTTCTTCTTTCCTCTTCTCTCCTTCTCTTCCTCAGAAACCCCCGCCTCGGGCTCCCGAACAGGAGGCCTCAAAGAGACCCGCTCCTCAACGGGAGGGGTTTCCTCCCTTTTCTTCTCCGGAACGGTTCGTAGAGGGCTTCCCTCGGCCCTGCGAATTATCCTTGCTGGCTGATCCAGCTTCCTTTTCTTAGGTTTCTTCAGTTTGTCTTTGATCTTCTCCTTATCCAAACCCTGGGCTTTAGGGGTCTCCATCGCTTCCTCGGCCTTCATCGGTTCCACCGTCGCGCCTTGTTCCGCCGCCGCAGCTGTCTCCCTCTCCACTCGCCTCTCCTCCTTTATCTCGACGACAGACTCCACTCCCGCTTCCTCCGCACGCGCCTCTTCAAAAGCCTCCACCTTTGACTCTTGGCGGAGCTCAGCCGCAGGTGCTCGCGCTGCTGCCGCTGACCTTTCTTCCCTAGGCGATTTCTTTGCCTCCGCAACCGGCGCCTCAGGTACCGCTTCGGCGAGCCCCGCCGCCATCTTCTCAGGGATCTTTTCTGTTTCAACCGTAACGGTCTTCTTGCGACGGCGAATGACCGTCGGCCGGATTCTTTTCTCTTCAATCACTTCCGAAACGACGCCGAGTGCGACTTCCCGGGCCTTTGCCACCACTTCCTCGTCGAGAGTGCTCATATAGTTTTTGATAGGGATCCCTCCCGCTTTGAGCTTCTCGACAAGCTCTTTGCTATCCATGCTCAGTTCTTTGGCCAACTCGTAGACCCTGACTTTCGCCATTTAAACCCCCAAGATCCTGTGGATTCTTAGCCTCAATAGCACCCTGATCGACTCCGATCAGTTTCCCACCTCGACCCTCTCTTTGAAATCATCCGGCCTTTTGCTCTCGTTCACGAGGGAGCCTGAAAACCTTCTCGACGCGCCTGCGGTCGTCCATCAGCATTTTGATGCACGACGACCCTTTGCAGGCATAAGCCCCCCTCCCTGTTTGATGACCGGAGTCATCCCTCACCACCTGATTGTCTCGTCGGCGAACAAAACGAAGCATCTCCGTCTTGCTCCGCTTTGCCCCGCAGCACACACAGGTCCTCACGGGAACATGCCTTCTACCCCTGCTCATCCACGCTCTTCTCTTCGACGGCCTCCTCTGTCCCCTCTGATCTTACCGCAGCGCCACTACCCTCTTCCCCTCCCACTGGAATTGCGGACTCCTCCGGCTCCTCGCTGGCCTCCGCCTTTTTCTTCACGAGCTCAAGGGCGCTTTCAATAATTTTCGCCGCTTTCTCTTCGGCAATATCCGCCAACTGCATCAGGTCGGCGATCTGAGCGCTTGCCACCTCCTCGGCCGATCGAAATCCTCCCTGGTAGAGGGCCAGTGCGGTCTTCTCTCCGACTCCCTCCAGCTGGAGAAGGGAATCGTAGGTCTCCTTCAGAGCACGGTTGTAATTGGATTCGCTTGTCACATCCAGATGCCATCCCGAGATCTTGGAGGCAAGGCGGACATTCTGGCCCCTCTTTCCAATGGCTAGCGAAAGCTGATCATCCGGGACCACCACTTCCATGGATTTTTCACCCTCGCTGACAACCACCCTCACAATCTCCGCGGGCGCCAGAGCATTGCAGATGAATTTGGCCGGATCCGGATCCCAGGGGACAATATCAATTTTTTCACCCCGCAGCTCTTGCACAACCGCCTGAACCCGGCTGCCCTTCATTCCCACGCAAGCCCCCACAGGGTCCACGTCACCATCCCTGGAGGTGACCGCGATCTTGGAGCGGCTGCCCGGTTCTCTCGCCACCTGCACGACTGAGACAATCCCTTCGGCTATTTCGGGGACTTCATTTTCAAAAAGGGCAGCGAGCAACGCAGGGTGGGTCCTCGAGAGAATGACCTGAGGTCCCTTGCTGAACTGCTTGACTTCACAGATGTACGCCCGGATGCGGTCTCCCTGCTTGTAGGATTCCTTGGGAATTTGCTCCTTGACGGGAAGTTCCGCTTCGGTCCTGCCGAGGTTCACGACAATGGCGCCCTTATCAAATCGCTGCACAATGCCGTGGACAATTTCTCCTTTCCTGTCCTTGAAATCCGCATAAACGTTGCTCCGTTCCGCTTCCCTGAGTCGCTGCATGATCACCTGTTTGGCGGACTGAGCGGCGATTCTTCCGAATTCATCCGTATCCATTTTGATGCCGAGGCTGTCTCCCAGTTCGGATTCGGGATCAACCTCGTGAGCATCCTCCAGCGAGATCTCCACATGCTCATTGGTGACCTTTTCTACAACGGTCTTGAACTCGAACACTTCGATTTCGCCCGCTTCTTCACTGTAAGTCACTTCCATGTCGTAATTGGGGCCCCACTTCTTTCTGGCTGCCGCCTTCACAGCCTCCTCCAGCGTCTGGATGAGAACATTCCGATCAAGGCCCTTTTCACGGCTCACCTGGTCGAGGACTCTCTTTAGCTCTGAAATCATGATGCTTTCTCTCCAACGGTTGACTTGAATTCGTAAACCAAATTCGCCTTTTCCACTTCAGGCCAGGATATGGCCACCTCCTGACCGTCTACATCAAGGATCAAGATCCCCTCTTCATGACGCAGAAGAACACCGGTAAAATTCCTCCGTCCGTCCACGGGAACGGCGATTCTCACCTTCACTTTCTTTCCCAGGGCGTGAGGCAGGTCTTTCTCTTTTCTGAGGGGCCTGTCGAGACCAGGTGAAGAAACCTCCAAATTGTACTCGTGCCTGATGAACTCCTTCACGTCAATGAGATCCCCGAGTTCCTCGCTGATGCGAGCACAATCTCCGATGGTGACGCCTCCCTCTTTGTCGACAAAGAGCCTCAAGATCCATCTCCCGAAGCTTGAAACATATTCCACGTCCACCAGCTCATAACCCATCTCTTCGAGAATGGGCTCCACAAGATTCCCCACCTGCTTGGCAATGCTTTGCGTCTTCAATTCCATATGGCTCTTAACGCAAGCCCCTAAAAAGAAGCGGGCCATGGGGCCCGCTTCCTGTTTGTGAACTGGTTGGTCGCTTGTTCTGTCAAACCACAAAAAGCATTAGACAACACCAACAAAGCGTCCGCAATTCGAAGTCCATCACCCCGGCTGAAGGGGCAACCTCAAAAAGGGAATTAGGCCATGCTTGCAGAATCCGCTGGAGCGGGCAACGGGGTTCGAACCCGCGACCCCAAGCTTGGGAAGCTTGTGCTCTACCAACTGAGCTATGCCCGCCGATCCCGCCAGTCAGGCTTCTTGGAACGTGTCCAGATAATTCAAAAACGATGCCTGAAGGAAAACTGCTGATCAAGTTAGCAAATCCTCCTGTAAAGTCAAGTAAAATTAGTTCAAGATTTTCCATGCCTCTTGTACCCTCCACCTCGCACCTTGCCTTGACGCTCCTTGACAGAAAATATAGAGGGACATAAGATGCATGAAGTGCGAGTCCGGTTGCCGCTTGCACGTCGTCTTGTCGCAAGGAAGGTGAGCTCATTTGGAAGAGGTTTCGGACCAAGGGTTGCTGAGCCGGTTTAAGTCCCTTTTTCGGAAGACAAAGCCCCGTGACGAAGGGACTGAGTTGACCGAGGAAATCTATGATCTGATGGATGCGGGGCAGGCCAAGGGCCTCATTTCCGACGAGGTCTCCGAAATGGTGCATGCGGTGCTGGACCTCAAAGAGACCAAGGCCTACGAGATCATGGTTCCGCGGACCCAGGTGGTCTCCGCACCCCTGACCATCTCCCTTAACGATGCGATCAAGCTAATCAGTGACTGCGGCCACACGAGGATTCCGATCTGCAAAGATAGTATTGATGAAATCTTGGGAATCCTCCACGCCAAAGACCTCCTTAAGATGTGCTCCAACGATCCCGGGTCGAGGATTCCCACCGAGATCCTGAGAAAACCACATTTTGTTTCTTTCAATCAGAAGGCCAGCGACGTTCTAAGAGAGCTAAAAGAAAGAAAAACGCACCTGGCCATTGTCACCGATGAGTACGGCGGTACGGCAGGGATCATCACGGTGGAGGACGTTATTGAAGAGATTGTGGGCGAAATCATGGATGAGCACGACAAGGATCGCCCCCTCCTGAACGTGCTCGATGAAAACACGGTCTCTGTGGATGCCCGCCTCGAGGTGGAGAAGCTGACCGAGCACTTTGACCTCCCTGTGCCCCAGGGGGAATTCGAGTCCGTTGGCGGGCTGGTGATCCACCTTTTGGGCAGAATTCCTAAGGTCAATGAAAAGGTTTCCTTTGAAGATCTCGAAATGACCGTCCAATCCGGGGACTCCCGAAAAATAGGGAAGATTCTCGTGAACCGAAAGACCTCTTCCCCTCCTGCTCAGGTTGAGGCCGGCCGGCCTTGACGTCTTACTCTTTACATGAACAGGATCGCCTTACCGTGAAACACAAAAAGGCTAAAAACCTCCTGCTCGCCCTTCTCTCAGGGTTCATGCTGACGGCATCTTTCCCGCCAAGTCCGTTCTACTTCCTGGTGTGGTTCGCGCTGGTGCCTTTCCTGAAGAGTATCGAAGGCGAGACCCCCATGGCCGCCCTCCGGCTGGGATTTGCCGCAGGCCTTGCCCACTACCTGACCCTGATCTACTGGATCATCATCGTCATGGGGCAATATGGCCACCTTCCGCTTCCCGTGAGCGTGAGCATCCTGATCCTTTTCTCTCTCTATCTTTCCATTTACCTGGCACTCTTTGCCTGGGGCTATTCGCTTATTGGAAGATCTTTCCTGGGCTCCTTCAAAACTGCCGGACTTTGGGTCGCCCTCGAATACGTGCGAGCCAACATCTTTACCGGGTTTCCTTGGTGTCTCCTCGGGCACACCCAGTACATGAATCTCGAAGCCATCCAGGTGGCGGACCTCGTCGGTGCTTACGGCACCTCGTTTGTGATTGTGCTTTCCGGCGCCCTGATCTATGGTCTCCTCCTTGAGCAAAACCTCCGTCGCTGGAAACTCGAAGCTCCTCTTGTTCTTCTCACCCTGGCCCTGACCCTGGGGTATGGGTTTTACCGGATGTCGGATTCCCGCCCTCCTCAGGGGAGCGTCAGGGTTGCCATAGTCCAAGGCAGCATCGACCAGTCCATTAAATGGAACCCCGCCTATCAGGAGAAAAGCGTTCAGATCTACGGGACGCTCACCCTTCAGTCGCGGCCCTTCGGCCCGGACCTGGTGGTGTGGCCCGAGACGGCGGTGCCTTTTTTCTTTCAGGATGGAGAGCCTCTTGCGCGACGCGTTCTTGACACCGCCCGGGAAGCTGGGGCTTACATAATATTCGGTAGCCCTGCCTACAGAAGGGAAAGAGGATCTGTGTCCTTTCTCAACCGTGCCTACCTCGCCTCCCCCACCGCAGAGATCATCGGCTCTTACGACAAGGTGCATCTGGTTCCCTTTGGCGAGTATGTGCCGATGAAGCGATTCCTCCCCTTTGTTCAGCGACTTGTGGTATCTGTAGGAGATTTTCTTGCAGGAGAGAAGGTGGCGCCGCTGAACTTTCCCAAGGCGGCGGCAGGAGTCCTGATCTGCTTTGAAAGCATCTTTCCCGAGCTGGGGCGAGCCATGACCAAGCAGGGGGCCACGCTCCTGGTCAACCTCACAAACGACGCCTGGTACGGCATGAGCAGCGCGCCCTTCCAGCACTTTTCCATGGCGGTTTTCAGAGCCGTCGAAAACCGCAGACCGATGGTCAGAGCCGCCAACACCGGCATCAGTGCCTTTATTCTGCCGAACGGGAAGATCATGGAGCAGAGCGGACTCTTCACCGAAGCGCTTCTCACGAAGGAAATCCCTCTTCCAGGTCCCGCACTGACTCTATACACGCGGTACGGGGATCTCTTTGCCATCGCCTTGACAATCATCAGCGCAGTTAACATTTTCTACGCTTATTGGTATACTGGAAAACGATCCCGCAGAACCCGATAAATTAAGAGGAGGAGAACAATGCCTCAGGAAGTAATTGCAAAAATTGAAAGCATCAAGGACCAGCTACACCTCTTGCGAGGTCATCTTTGACCTGGATGGACTGCAAAAGGAACTCGACCAAATCGAAAAAACCATGGCCCAGACCGATTTCTGGCAAAGAAGCCAGGATGAGATCACCCGGTTGAGCCAGCAGAGGGTTTTCCTCAGAGGGAAGATCGATCAGTGGAACCAGTATGCCCGCGAGGCGGAGGACGCCAAGCTCCTCGCGGAAATGGCCTTTGAAGAGGGCGACCAACCCACTCTCAAGGAGGTCGAAAAGGATATCTTCCGCATCGAGGCTCAGGTCAAAGACCTGGAGCTTCAGCTCCTCCTTTCTGAGCCCGATGACAAGAGAAATGCCATCATTGCCATCAACTCTGGCGCAGGAGGGACCGAAGCCCAGGACTGGGCCGAGATGCTGCTCCGAATGTACCTCCGGTGGTGTGAGATGCGAGGCTTTGAAGTGACCGTGATCGACCATCTCCCCGGCGAGGAAGCAGGGATCAAGAACGTGACCTTCACGGTCACAGGCCTCTACGCTTACGGGTATTTGAAGGCGGAGAACGGTATCCACCGTATGGTGAGGGTCTCGCCTTTCGATGCCACGGGAAGGCGTCACACTTCCTTTGCTTCGGTCTCCGTGTATCCCGAGGTGGACACCGACATTCAGATCGACATCCAGGACAAGGATGTGCGCATCGACACGTTCAGGGCCAGCGGTCCCGGAGGCCAGCACGTCAACAAAACGAGTTCAGCGATACGCATTACCCATTTTCCGACGGGAATCGTGGTCCAGTGTCAGAACGAGAAATCCCAGCACCGCAACAAGGACATGGCCTTCAAAGTCCTCAGGGCAAGGATCTATGAACTCGAGAAGGGCAAGCTGGATGAGAAGAAACAGAAGCTCCATGAGAATCAGAAGGACATTTCCTGGGGAAGCCAGATCCGTTCCTATGTGTTCAATCCCTACAGGCTCGTCAAAGACCACCGCACCAACGTGGAGGTGGGGAACCTGGACAGGGTGATGGACGGCGGCATCGATCCTTTCATTGACGCCTATCTCAGGATGAAGAAATAGGGGCTCCTACCCTCTTACCGGTTTGGCTAAACTTTTCATGTAGCGCTCGACACCGGCCACAATCCCCTCGGCCAGCGTCTCCAGATACTTCTGGTTCTGGAGGCGCTTTCTCTCCGCCGGGTTGGTCATGAACCCCGTCTCCACGAGGATCGCCGGCATTTCCGCACCGATGAGCACGTAAAAAGGCGCCTGCTTCACTCCCAGGTCCCTGACGCCATCGTATTTCTTTTTCACTTGCCCCAGGACGCCCCTCTGAACTTCGTGGGCCAGCTTGCTCGATTCGCTGATCTTGGTGTTGAGCATGAGATCGTTCAGAATGGATTGAAGGTCGCTGATGCTCTTCTCGGACGTGGCGTTTTCCCGGGCGGCAACCAGCACCGCCCGCTCGTCGGTCGCCATGTTGAGAAAATAGGTTTCAAAGCCGTGCACCTCCGGCTGCTTGTGGGCATTGATGTGGAGCGAGATAAACAGATCCGCCTTGTTCATGTTCGCAAAAGCCGTCCTTTTCTCCAGGGCGATGAAGGTGTCTTTGTCTCTCGTCAGGATGACATCGATGTCGAACTTTTCCTCCACTTTCTTTTCTACGATCTGGGCGAGCGCAAGGGTGATGTCCTTCTCCACAATCTGGCCCTCGATGTACGAACCGGGGTCTTTGCCTCCATGACCCGGGTCAATCACGATTCGTCTGACATTGAGACCCAGCTGTCTTGCGAGCGAAACGGTCTTGTCCGCTTCTTTGGCCTTGGCAACCCCTCTCTTCGGCCGCCTCGGCTCGACCTTGGCGAGTGCCTTGCTTTCTTTATCCTTTTCTGTTTCCTTTTCTTTCTCCTTGTCTGTTTCTTTTTCCTTTTCCGGTTCCTTTTCCTTCACATTCTCTTTTGCCTTCTCCTTCACATCTGCGCCCCGCACGTCGATCACGATGCGAAACGGATCGTGAAGGGGAAAGACCTTAAAGCCTTCAATGTCGCTGATATCCAGAACCACGCGAACCGTCTCCCTCGTGTACTGCCCCGCCCTGGCTCCCTGGAGCAATCCGTCCTGGATAGGGATTTCGCTGCTGATATCGCTCGGCACATGAGTGTTCTTCAGGTCCAGGTACAGTCGCCTCGGCTTCTTCTGTTCCTTGTTTTCAGGCAGAAGGTGGTGCTCGTACTGTACAGGCCGCTCCAGATCAATGACCACACGGGTATAATTGGGCGTGGACCAGTGCCGAATGCCTTGCACCTGCGTTAGTCCCGGCGCCTTGGCATTGGCCTCCTTGATTTCCTTCTGGCTCTCCTTTTTGCTGATCACGCCTGAAAGGTTTTCGATCATCTGCTGTGCTTTGGGGCGCATGTCTCCTTTCGGAAACTTTTTCTCCACCTTCAGGAATTCAAGATAAGCCTGAGTGACATCGTTCTTTTCATGATAGTAAATCTCGCCGATCCTGTACTGGGCATCGTCCGCAACCCGATGATTAGGATGCTCGTTGACCACCCCCCGGTAGAGCTCGACCGCCGCGTCCAGATCCTGTAGCTTGCCGGAGTACCCAAAAAGATTTTCCTGCAGCTTGGCTCCCTTGTAGAGCGCCCACCCTGCCTCTTCGCCCTGAGGATAACGGAGTGCAACGTCGCGGTAGGCATCAATGCACTCGGTCCACTTGTGGCGAAGCTTTTTCTTGTCTTTGGCCTTTAGCAGGGTATCCGCACAACGGTCCGCCTTCTCCAGGAGCGCTTTAGGAGAGGAGGGAGACTGGGCCGGCGCCTCGTGTGTCGTGAAGAACAGGAGGGGAAGAACCAAGAGAATGCGAATCCAATAGGCGATCATGATGACTGGCGACTCAGGTACTCCTTCATTTTGTTGATCTCGATCAACGCCTCCAGGGGAGTCATGGAGGAAAGGTCCAAATTCTGAACCCATTTTCTCAGTCGCTGGTCCTGGGCTCCGAAAAGACTCAACTGTGCCGTCTCTTTTTTTTCTCTGCCGCTCCGGTCCACAGTCATTCGAGGGGTTCCCACCTCATTGCCCTCGCCCCGCTCGAGATCCTCCAGGATCTCCCTGGCTCTTCCAATCACCTTGTAGGGAAGCCCGGCGATTCTCGCCACCTGGATACCGTAGCTCCGGCTCGTTCCGCCGGGGACCACTTTTCTCAGAAATATGATTTGATCATTCCACTCCTTCACGGCAATGTTGAAGTTCTTGACCCTGGGCTTGGCGGCCACGAGCTCCGTCAGTTCATGGTAGTGTGTGGCAAAGAGCGTCCTCACCCCTCTGTCGTCGCGGTCATGAAGCGCCTCAGCAACGGCCCAGGCAATGCTGAGACCGTCATAGGTGCTGGTTCCTCTCCCGATTTCGTCCAGAATCACGAGACTCCTTGGGGTCGCATGCCGCAGGATATTGGCCGTCTCGTTCATCTCGACCATGAAGGTGCTCTGGCCCTTGGTCAGATCGTCCGAAGCGCCGATGCGGGTGAAAATACGATCCACCAAGCCTATGGTGGCTCGAGAGGCAGGCACAAAGCTCCCCATCTGCGCCAAGAGCACCGTGAGCGCCACCTGTCTCAGGACCGTCGACTTCCCCGCCATATTCGGGCCTGTGATGATGAGGACCTGTTGCTCCTGATCATCGAGGTGAATGTCGTTGGGCACAAAATCCTCGTCCCGCACCGTCTCTTCGATCACCGGGTGTCTTCCGTCCACAATGTCAATGACGGCTCCCTCGTTCACCTCAGGCGAAATATATCCTTTCAATTCTGCGACCTCTGCAAGAGCGGCCAAGGTATCCACCTCGCCCACCCGTTTTCCCGTCTCACGAATGCGCTGGTTTTCGATCGCCACCCGCCTCCTCACGTCTTCAAAAATCTCGAACTCCAGAGCGACCCGTTTTTCTTCAGCGCCCAGGACCAGGGCTTCATACTCCTTCAACTTCTCCGTCACATACCGTTCGCCGTTGGCCAAAGTCTGCCGTCGGATGTAGTCTCCGGGAACCAGGTGCAGGTTCGCTTTGGAGATTTCGAGGTAATAGCCGAACACCCGGTTGTAGCCCACTTTGAGGCTGGAAATACCGGTTCTCTTCTGCTCTGCCGCTTCGAGATCAGCGATCCAGGTTTTGCCGTCACGGGTCGCGCGGATCAGCCGATCCAATTCCTCGTGATACCCCTCCCGGATGAGCCCTCCCTCCTTCAGGGACACAGGAGGATCCTCGCAGATCGCTCGCTCGATGAGCTCAGCGACATCCTGAAGGGGGTCCAGTTTTCCGGCGATCTCGTTGAGCCGTTCACTGGGAGAGCCGGCCAGCCTCTCCTTGATTGCGGGCAGCCGGCGGCTGGACTGCTTGAGAGCCGCGAGATCCCTGGCATTAGCCCGTCCCATGGAGATCCTGGCGTTCAGCCGCTCCATGTCCAGGACCCCATCGAGATGCTCTCTGATCTCCTCCCTGAAAACCCTATCGCCTCTGAAGCTCGCAACCGCTGCCAACCTGAGCCGAATCTCCCGCAGATCGAGAAGCGGATATCCGATCCACTTCCGGAGCTGGCGGCTCCCCATGGGAGTCACGGTCCGGTCCAGGATTTGATAGAGGGAACCTTTCACAGACTGTCTTCTCACGGTTTTGAAAAGCTCGAGATTCGCACTGGTCGCCTCGTCGAGAAACATGAAATCGCCGAGGCGATACGTGGCCAGGTCTCTGATGTGGTCGGGATTCACCTTCTGGGTGGTCTGAACGTAGTGGATGAGTGCGCCTGCTGCAAGGATCGCCCGCTGCATGTCCTCACATCCGAAAGGCGCCAGCGATTGGACCTCGAGCTGGCTTTTCAAGAGGTTTGCAGCTAGGTCCTCGTGGAAATCCTCCTTGGCTAGAACCTCGAGACGGTAGGTCGAAAGTCCCTTTCGAAGAGACAGGGCATCTTTTTCAAGGAGCAGGAGTTCGGCCGGTTTGATTCTCCCCAGTTCGTCCAGAACCTCTTCCCACGCCTCGATCTCCGTCACCCGGAATTCGCCTGTGGACAGATCCAGGTGGGCCAGACCAAAGGGTCTTTCACTGCCCGCAAGCGCTGCCATGTAGAGATTCGACTTGCTGTCGACTTCCCCGTCTTCGAGCACAGACCCCGGGGTCACGACCCGGATCACGTCTCTCTTCACGATGCCTTTGGCCGTTTGCGGATCTTCCATCTGCTCGCAGATGGCCACCTTGCAGCCGTTCTCGATCAGCTTGGCGATATAGGATTTCGAGGAGTGGTGCGGCACACCGCACATGGGGACTTTTTCGCCGTTTAGCGTGCCTCGGGAAGTGAGCGTAATTCCCAGGAGTCGGGAGGCCCTCTTTGCATCCTCGAAGAACATCTCATAGAAGTCTCCCATGCGGAAGAAGAGGATCGAGTCAGGGTACTCGCTTTTCATCCCCATATACTGTGTGAGCATGGGCGTGAGCTCGCTCACGACCTGTCCTCCGGATGGGTCGTTGCTGAGGGGGCCCCCTCATCCACCTCCGTGGAATCCATGAGACCGATGGTGTCCCACTTCCGGCACTGAGGGCACTGCCATTGAAGGTCGCCGGGCCTGAACCCGCAGTTGCTGCACTGGAACTTCAGGTAAGGAACATTCAGGCGGGGGATAAGATCCCGGAAGGCGCTTAGAGCCTCATCCCTCATGTCTCGCCCCAGGAGGATCTCTCCCTTGAACTTTCGCGCTTCCCAGAAGGAAGGATCGAGCGCCAGGGCACTGTCGAGTTCCCGGATCGCTCCCTGATAGTCCTGCCCATTGAAAAGATACCTGGCCAAGGCCATGTGGGTGAAGGCATCCCTGCTGGATTGCGCGCACTCCTTCAGAAAATCCTCGACCGGTTTGAGGTTCTTCATCTCTCCGTAGGCCCCTTCCAGCCTGCGGTAGGCAAGAAAACTGAATTGCGGCGCAATGCGCACCACTTTTCTCCACTCGGACACCGCCTTCTTGTAGTCCTGCTTCTGAAAGTATAGGTCTCCAAGGTGCAGGTGCGCGTCCAGGCAACTGTCATCAGTGGAGATGGCTTTCTGAAAACAGGATTTTGCCTTTGCGAGGTCCCCTTTCTCTTGGCTTTCTTTGCCGAGCTCCGCCTGAAAGTGGGCAAGGATGTGCTTATGGTTTCCCTTGCTCACCCTCGCGATCTTCTGCCTGGTCCCATAGGCGTTTTCCCAGTCCCGCATGTCTTCGTAGATCTTTTCCGCCGCATCCATCGCTTCCAAGTTAGCAGGTTCTTTTTGAAGCGCTTGATTCAGGGCATCCAGGGCCCTGTTCATGAACCCTCCCTTGCGGTAGTCCAGCCCCATGTCAATGAGCGCCCTCATCTTGGACACCTCCTCGATGTTAGGGCGAAGAATAATGCTCTGACGAATGCGGATGGCCCGGTCAATGTCACCTTTGGAGCGGTACAGGTTCCCCAGGGCCACATAGGTTTCAATGGTGTCAGAATTGATCTGGACGGACTTGGTGAATTCCTCGATCGCCTGGTCATGATCATTGGAAAGGATGTACTGGATCCCCTTCAGAAAAGCCTTGTCGCTCTCTTTTCTTAGGAACCGGATCCTCTTCTCTTTCCGGTAGCTGAGAAAACGGCCAGCAAGACCTCCCAGGAGCAGGCTGACCAGGACGGTTAGGCAAAGGCGCTGGTTGGCGGGCTCCAGAAACCAGTCCCAGAGCAGCTGCATTTCAATTTCCCTCCTCCTCTGTCGCCGGCCTCATGCGGCATCCGGCCGGGACGGAGGAACGTGATCTGAGGTGATCGGCAGATTTCTGAGATTGTTTACTTCTTTTTCTCTTTCCTCCAGTGTCCTGCTAAGAACCTTAATCTTCTTCTTCAACCGGAATCGTTCGGCGATTCCATAGAGACCGATCGACAAAACGCCGAGGAGATAGGTCACGATGACCACTTCGTAAAGAGTGATCTCCGATGTCGTCTTCTCCTGAAAGAAGTAGGGGTTAAGTCTGAATTTGACGGTCGTTGACAAAGCGGCATTGTTCTGAACGACAAGAACGATAACCGCGAGGCCGATCAAGATAAAGACAATCGCCTTGAGATGCGTCATGTTCAACCTCCTCCTCGCTTAAGTGCATTTCTGAAACAAGGGCAACAACTTCGCATAGGTTGCCCGGATGTGTTCCGGAATCACGCGCACGTCTTCGATCACCGTCATGAAATTCGTGTCCCCTTTCCAGCGGGGGACGATGTGGAAATGCATGTGGTTTTCCATTCCGGCGCCGGCCACATGCCCCAGGTTGAGCCCCACATTGAAGCCGTCCGGTTTCATGACCTGTTTCAGAATTTCGATGGATTTGCGCACCATGAGCAAGAGACCCAGCGTCTCGTCCTGGTTCAGGCGTTCGAGGCTGGAGACGTGTTTGACCGGGGCGACCAACAGATGGCCATTGTTGTAAGGGAACCGGTTCATCACAACCATGGTGCGCGGTCCCACGTGAAGAATCAGTCGATCCTGATCCGCAGCGCGATCCGTTCCCGGGCAGAAGATACACCCATCCGCCTTGTTTTCCGCGAGGATGTATCCCATCCTCCATGGAGCCCAGAGAACCTTTATGCCGCTCTCTTCAGCCATGAACCTTCACCTCCCGTAGCGGCCTCTCAATCGAGGTCGACGATTTCCCCCTTCACGGTATCCCCGCATTCCAGGATCCCTATGGTGTGCGCTCCGGATGAGCTAAAACCACTTGCAGTCCCGGGGTTGAAAAGCAGCACTCCCTGGACCACCTCATTCAGCGCTCTGTGCGAGTGCCCATAGACGATCACATCCACTTCGTTGAAAGAAGCAAGCACTCTTTCTTCCAGACCTCGGGGCGAGCCCCAGCCATGGATCAGGCCGAACCGGAACCCTCCGATTTCAACGATCTTTTTTTCCGGCAGCACAGCTTTGATAGCAAAAGGGTCCATGTTTCCGTACACGCCGTGGAAATTCTTCAAACTGAGAAAATCCACGACCACAGGAGACGTGTAGTCTCCCACGTGAAAGACCACATCCACTTCGAAAAAGCAACGATCCAAAAGGTCTCTGAAATCCTTGCTCACCTGGTGAAGATGTGTGTCGGAAAGCACACCGATTCTCATACTCATGTGGCCGTTTTTGTTGTAAGTTCATCAAAGTATATCAGCATGGGGGAAAAAGACAAGTCTGAATCAAACCTTTTCCAAAGGGATTGACTGAAAGAAACTTTTTTGTAGAATGACTGAAAAACAGAATCTGCAGGCTTTGGGTTTGGAGGAGTTGTCATGCCTATTTATGAGTTCTACTGCAAGAAATGCCACATCCTTTTCAATTTCTTTTCTTCCACGGTCAACACGGACAAGAGACCGCTCTGCCCCAAGTGCCGTAAGGTCAAACTCGAACGCCAGATGTCTCTTTTCTCAAGGGTGCGCCAGCGAGGAGAGGAAGAGGGAAGTCCCATGCCCGACATTGACGAGTCAAAAATGGAGCATGCCATGAATCTCCTTGGACGGGAAGCGGAAAACCTGGATGAAAACGACCCCAAGCAGGCGGCCAACCTCATGCGAAAACTCAGCGACATGACCGGAATGAACCTAGGTCCGGGCATGGAAGAAGCTCTGCGGAGGATGGAGGCGGGCGAAGACCCGGAGCAGATCGAACAGGAAATGGGAGATCTGCTGGAAGGAGAAGACCCTTTCGGGTTCGAGGACAAAAAGGCGGGTAAAGGTCTTAGGAGGCGGCCGCCCACTAAAGACGAAACGCTCTATGAGTTGTAGACGGTTCACGGTCCACGGCACACGGCGAAAAGTAGATGGAGCACTGCGTTTGAGGATCGCTTCGCTCAAGGAGCGCTGCTCTTGAGGGTCATTCCGCTTGCCTCCAGCCTCTTCCCTCAAGGGGCGAAGCCCCGGTCCTCAAGACCCTACGGGTCGCTCTCATAATGCGACCAGTTCTATTTCTCCCCACGTTGCCATTTTCTCTCCCAAGATCACCAGGGCGCCGAGAATCCCTTTAATGCCTTTGGCCCATTCGTCAATGCTGCTCAAATCCTTCGGCCCTTGAATCCTGTTAGACAGGGCGGTCGCCGCGGCGTCCGCGAGAGCGGCCGATCGAGCAACCACACAGCCCACGTCCGCCTTTCCCAGGCTCAAGGAGTGCCCCACGGTTCCTGAAGACGAGGCCACTCCGAGCGGCATGATTTTAGGGGAAATGATAAGGCCGACCTTCTCACTCAGAGGCGAGGTTCCGGCAAAGATGGAAACCGTCACAGGCCTGTTGGCCTTTAGAAAGAGGTCTCCTCCGTTTTCTACGATCACCTGGTTTGTTTTCTTGAGGAGATGCCTTCCCACATACTCGGCAATGGATCCAGCCACTGAGGCCATGGGACCGACACCCACCTCTCTGGTGCACTCAATCATTTCCTTGACAAGGGGCGGTGCATACGGGTCATCAGGGTAGGGATCAAGAGCGGTGAGGAAGTCGGCATGCGTTTGTATGTAGCTCTCGATCTGGTGCCTTGACTCAAACACTAAGTCCCGGGTCTCTTTTTCGAGGTTCTGCTCTGCGCTCACCAGAAGGTCCGTCTCCTTGACCATCACCTCAAAAGAGACGAAATCCTCCGATTTGACTCTGTTGCGATAAAAGCGTTCTGTACAGTCAGGCATAGAGCACCAAGTGGAGTATTGGAGTGATGGAGTGTTGGAGCGCTGCTAAACCTTCGTCATAACCTTTTCCCATTACTCCAATACTCCAGTTCTCCCTTACTCCATCTCTTCATCCATCCAGATCCACGGATGTCTTACACTTGTTGCACTGCTTTGCTCCCCTGAAGAGCTTGTGGCCGCAACTCGGGCAGAGGTAGCGGGCCTCCTCATCCTCCACCCATTTCTCAGTACCCACGCTACGCCAGTGAGGAATGGCCCTCAAGATAACTTTTTTCCCGACCGGCATGGGAAAATTCTCAATCAGGGAGCAGGGAAAGTCCCCGCATTCGCGGCAGCTTGAATATCCCTTCTTGGATGTACAGTCTTTTATGTCACATCTCTTGCAGTAAGCGAACGGCTCCTCTGAAAGGCATCCCTTGCAGTGGATGTCTTCCACGGACAGGTTCTCCGTTTCAGGAAGTTTACCCTTGTAGAGTCCTACGAGCTTCTCTTTGAACTTCACATTGTTTTCCCTTGTGGCGTAAAGAACGGCACACACCCCGCAATAAAGCCCACAGGGAGCCAGGAAGTCAGGATTGGTTTTCATGGAGCACCTCCAGTTTTTTGGGGTTCTTTCAAGAAAGGCAAGATGCACAAGGTTAGTTTGGTTCAGGGCAAACGTCAAGGCAGTGTGGACCCCCACGGTCCGGAGACCGAGGGTTCCTGCGAAGGCGGGCGAAAGAACGAGTTCCTGCGTGCCATAAAGAAAAATTTGTGTTAAATAATTTTCTCAGGAGATCTTTCTCTGTCACTACCAAGAAAAGTTCGGAGGACTCTCATGGAAGTATTCAATGCTCTTGATAAATCACCGGTAAAAATCGAGACCTATCCTTACAAAGGTAAGCCTTACAAGGTCAAAGACGTGTGGATCCGATGGCTCAGCCAGGCCGGCCCCAAGGACTCTCCCGAGTACGGCCTCCGCTTTTTCACTATAGGCCCTGCCGGGGAGATCCCGATTCACAATCACTTTTACTATCAGACCCTGTTCATCCTGAGCGGAAGGGTCACGGTCTTTTCTCATGAAGCCGAAACAGATCGTGTCAAGGAAGAGCGCACAGCCGGACCCTTTGACGTGGTCTTTGTACCGACCATGGAACCGCACAGCATCAAGAACCTGAGCGCGTCCGATCCTGTGCTTTTCCTCTGCTGTGTCGGAAGTGTCTACGAAGACGAGGACAAGTGATTAGCGACCGCCGACAGATGACGGCCGAACGCTGACCGCCGGCTACAACCCTTTTGCGTGGAGCGCAGCGCCAAGGCCGCCGACAATCTGCGGTTCTTTGTACAGACGGACCGGATGTCCCAGCTTCTCTTCCAGGAGGGCGACCACTCCCTGGTTCTTGGCCACACCGCCGCTCATCGTGACTTCTCTTTTGACCCCAAGGGTTTTCACCATGCTCCAGACCCGGTTCACGATGGCGCGATGAATGCCCCTGATGATTTCCTCCTTTGGATGGTTCTGGGCCACGAGGGAAATCACCTCGCTCTCGGCAAAAACCGTGCACACGCTGCTGATCCTCACTTCGCCCTTCGCCCCCATGGACAGAGTTCCCATCTCGTTCAGCGGAACTTCCAGCTTGGCCGCCATCACTTCCAGGAAGCGGCCCGTGCCTGCCGCGCACTTGTCGTTCATGGTGAAATCGAGCACCTTACCGTCCGGACCCACCCGGATCACCTTGGAGTCCTGGCCTCCGATATCGACAACCGTCCTTGTATCAGGGAAAAGCTTGCACGCCCCGAGAGCATGGCATGAAATCTCAGTCACCTTCTTGTCGGCAAAAGGAACGGAGATGCGGCCGTAGCCTGTCGCAACAATACGCTTGACCCTGTCGCGTTGCACCGCCGAACGGACCAAAGCCTCCTCAAACGACTTTTCAGCCGACTCCGTGCTGTTGGCGCCGGTTTCCGTGATGCTGTAGGAAAGGATCTCCTCCTTTTCATTGATGATGACGCAGTCTGTGCTTAGAGAACCGACGTCAATTCCTACGAAGATGTCCATGGTTCGTTGACCGTTGTCCGTTGTCCGTAAGAGTTCGGAGTAATGGAGCATTGGAGTAATGGTTAAAACCCAGTCCTCCACCACTCCATTCTTTTGATTCGGTCTCCTGTTTACTGTATTCTGTCTTCTGTGTTCTGTTTTCTAGTTTTCCATGGTTTCAAAAAACGCGTCCAGCCTTGTGCGAGCCTGCTCTTCGGAATAGGCCCTGGAGTCCGTGATGTCTCCCTCGATAACCACGGATGGAACTCCAAGACGATCCATGAGCAGCCTCTTGAGATCGTACTGCCCCACCGAATAGGGTTTGCAGCTTCTCGCCGAGTGAATGACCAGGCCGTCCACCTGGTATTCCTTGATGAGACTTTCCATCAGATGGAGCCTGTGGTTCAGGTTGTTGTTGAGAATGACAAGGCTGTAAGTTCTCGCCATGGAGTCGAAAGGACGGTCCGAATCCATGTGAGGGGTTGTCTCAGCCCAGGCATTCGTGTAGGTGGCTGTGACGAAGTTCATCCCGTGCTCGGCGAAAAGGTTGGCGTAGTCTCTCACCTTGTACCACATGGCAATGTTGTCCCACATGAGCCTCTTTCGCTCGTTGGTGATCGCGGCCACACCTCGTTCCACCCTCTCCTTCAGTTCACTCAGTAAGGTTCGATAGTAGTTTAGGGCCACAGGCAGGCCCCGAAGAGAAACGACCGGGGCCAGGTGGCCGAAGGCATCAAAGATCGTCATAGGCGCAGGTCTCGCCTTCATGGTGGCGAGCACTTCCCCCCAGGCGAGCGAGGTCGCCTTGGCCGTGCGGATCACTTCCTTGAATTTCTCCTCCTTGAAGGGCTTTCCAGAGATACGCTCGAGCTCTGGGATCATCTCTTCTAACTGGCGCACCATGTACGCGACGTCCCCCTCCTGGATCCCGCGGAAATTGTAAGGCGTGTCGAGGAGGATCAAAGGAATCCTCCAGTGATGAGCCAGCACTTTGTACCAGTAGACCACGGTCTGGCAAATGTTGTTGGAAGCAAAAAGGAGATCCGGCTTGGGGAGCCTTCCCACAGGCGTTTTCCCGGTCAGGCAAACACCGAGGTCCACCCTTGCATAAGAGCAAAGATCCTGGCTATACCCCCGCTCCTCGGCAAGCGCACACAATTCCGGCGCCACCTTTTGGGCACCGCAAAGAGCTCCGTGGTTTTCCGGATAGATGGTGTAGAAGTCAAAGGGCCGGAGGATCTCCACAGGCGCACCGCTGGTGACCCAGGCCACAGGCTTTGCTCCTTCGGCGTAGCGGGAGAGGAAATAGTGTCTTGTGATGATCTCCTTCAGCCGATCGTTGCACCTGAGCGGAGGGCCGAACAAAGGGCTTGTCTTGCCCCGGCGTTTCTTCTTTCTCATGCCGGCCATCTTCATCAGCGCCGGAGCACCGTAATCCTTCATGAAGGAGTAACGAATTTTCTTAGGAAGAGACATAAGGATTCCTTTCGGATTTCCTGGGCCGAAGGCGCTAGGAAATCATTTCGACAAATGCTTCCACCCTCGTCCTCATTTGCCCGCTCACACCCTGGTTCAATTCCGTGTCCATCACCAGGGTCGCAACTCCTTTGCTCTTCAGTCCTTCCACAAGCTGCGGGATGTCGAAAAGCTCAGGCTCGCAGAACTTCACGGTGTAGAAAATAGCGCCTTTTGCCCCGCTCCGTTCAATCTTTTGCACAAGATGCTTCAGCCTTTCCTCTACCGGGGAGTTCTTGGTGCTGCAGGGCGGCATGGCAAAATAGCCGTCTGCCAAAGCTTCAAAAGGATCTTCGCTG
>Ga0105107_10000592_pt1 | contig 23147 bp, 14 predicted proteins | sample PPLLaktember2015_6_FD_79335 | JGI IMG/M metagenome (GOLD analysis project Ga0105107, IMG submission 79335) | Freshwater sediment microbial communities from Prairie Pothole Lake near Jamestown, North Dakota, USA - PPLs Lake P8 Core (1) Depth... | ecosystem: Environmental > Aquatic > Freshwater >... | reverse complement strand
TTCGGCAACGAGCTTCACCGAAATGCGCGCGCGCGGATTGACACTTTTGAGGTCATAGATCAGTTGGGCCAGATCTTCAATGGAGTAGATATCGTGATGCGGTGGCGGGGAAATGAGCCCGACACCGGGGGTAGCGTGCCGCGTCTTTGCGATCTGGATGTCAACTTTGTGACCGGGAAGTTGCCCGCCTTCGCCCGGCTTGGCCCCCTGGGCGATCTTAATCTGAATTTCGTCGGCGTTGACGAGATAGTGCGCGGAGACGCCGAACCGGGCTGATGCGACCTGCTTGATCGCGCTTCGCCGGAGATCTCCCCCCGGATCTCTTGTGAAGCGGTCCTGATCTTCACCGCCTTCGCCGCAGTTGTATTTTCCGCCGATGCGATTCATTGCGATGGCAAGCGTTTCGTGCGCTTCTTTGCTGATGGCACCGTACGACATGGCTCCAGTGACGAAACGTGTGACGATCTTCCGCGCAGGTTCGACTTCTTCGAGCGGAACGCTCCGGGTGCCTTTCTTGAACTCCATCAAACCGCGGATATTGACCAATCCCCGGCTCTGGTCGTTCACCATCCGCGTGAATTCGCGGAAGCTCGCCGCATCTGACTGCCGGACGGCCTGTTGCAGCCGCGGAATTGTCAAGGGGTCGATTTGGTGACGTTCACCGTCCTCCCGGAATTGATAGTCCCCTCCAAGGTCGAGGTCAGGTGTGGAGAGCAGAATCTGACGGTACGCGTGTTCATGTTTCATCCTTGCTTCACGGGCAAGGACCTCCAGGCCAACACCACCGATGTGCGACGACGTGCCAGTGAAATACTTGTCTATCACCTCACTATTCAATCCAAGCGCTTCGAAGACCTGTGCACCGCGATAGCTCTGTAACGTGGAGATGCCCATTTTCGACATTGTCTTGAGCAATCCCTTACGGAGCGCCTTCTTGTAGTTCTGCAAGGCCTTGTCAAACGTCATCCCATCGGGCAGAAGTCCCTTCACCGAAAGGTCTTCAAGGGTCTCAATCGCGAGGTACGGATTCACTGCGCTTGCGCCATATCCGATCAACATACAGAAATGGTGGACTTCACGGGGTTCACCGGACTCCACCACAAGTGCCACCTGAGTTCGGGTTTTCTCGCGCACGAGATGGTTGTGCACCGCGGTTAATGCAAGCAGGCTGGGAATCGGCGCATACTCCTCGTCGATACCTCGATCGGAAAGGATGATAATGGTGTACCCGGACTGAATCGCAAGCGTTGCACGGCGACAAAGGCCATCCAGCGCACGCTCGAGCTCCTTTGCGCCACCATCCACCCGGAACAGCATGGGCAACATCGTTGCAAGAAAATCCCCCTGCGACACCCTCCGCATCTTTTCGAGATCGCGGTTCGTAAGAATCGGATCATCAAGCTTCAGAGTGTGGCAATTTTGCGGGGTCTCACCGAGGATGTTGCGCTCCGTCCCGATATAGCTCGTGAGCGACATCACTAGTGCCTCGCGAAGCGAATCGATTGGCGGATTCGTCACCTGCGCGAAGAGCTGCCGGAAGTAATTAAACAATGTCTGCGGCTTGTCCGAGAGGCACGCAGGCGGCGTGTCACAACCCATGGAGCCGACCGGCTCTTCGCCCGTTGTCGCCATTGGACTGATAATCATCCGAAGATCTTCATCGGTGTAGCCGAATGTGCGCTGGCGCTGTACAATGTCTTGCGGATTAAAGCCAAATGCGCGTGGCGGTTCCGGCAGATCCTCGAGGCGAATCTGATTCTCCAGGATCCATTGCCCGTACGGCTGGCGGGCTGCAAGACTCTTCTTCAATTCTTCATCGGGCACAATTCTATGCTCTGTCAGGTCCGCAAGCAACACTTTCCCCGGTTCGAGACATCCCTTAAACATCACATCGGCGGGTTCAACGGGTAGGACACCAGCTTCGGATGCCATGATCAGCAGATTCTGCTTCGTCACAAGGTAGCGGGCCGGCCGGAGACCATTCCTGTCCAGTGTCACACCGATGCAACGGCCATCAGTGAATGCCACCGCAGCTGGTCCGTCCCACGGTTCCATCAACGAAGCATGATACTCATAGAACGCACGTTTCGCGGCACTCATCGTGGCATCCGCATCCCAGGCTTCCGGGATGAGCATAGCCATGACATGTGGCAACGAACGTCCGCCGAGTGAGAGCAATTCCACGGCATTGTCTAGTGCCGCGGAATCACTGCCACCCGGTTGGATAACGGGAAAGATGCGATCGATCTTGTCTCCGAATGCCGGCGACCTGAGGACCGACTGGCGTGCATGCATCCAGTTCATGTTGCCGCGCACCGTGTTGATTTCGCCATTGTGGCAAATATATCGGAACGGATGGGCAAGCTGCCAGCTGGGGAAGGTGTTTGTTGAAAAGCGCTGGTGGACGAGACACAGGGCGCTCGCGGCCGAGGGATCAGAGAGGTCGGTGTAGAATCGAGAAATCTGCGGAGCTAGCAGGAGACCTTTATAAACTATCGTCCAAGTCGACATTGACGGCATGTAAAAGAATTGCCTGTCGTGGATATCTGATGCCGCAATCTCTGCTTCTGCGCGTTTCCGGACAATGTATAGTCTCCTGTCAAGTTCATCCCGATCCATGCCCTCTGCAGTCTGAACGAAGATCTGCTCGATGTACGGCTGCGATGCCCGTGCCGTGCGACCGATTGCATCGGCATCGAGAGGCGTATCGCGCCAACCGAGCACACTCAGGCCCTCCTCCTGGACAATACGGTCGAGAATGCCCTGACATTGAAAGCGTGGTTGTGGCTCGACCGGCAGAAAGACCATCCCGACACCATACTCGCCCTCCTCTGGCAATGTGAACCCGAGTTTCTCGCATTCGGAAGCAAAGAAGGCGTGGGGGACCTGGATGGTAACACCGGCTCCGTCTCCCGTTTCCGGGTCGCAACCGCAGGCACCACGGTGCGTAAGGTTTGCAAGAACTTCAATGCCCTTGGTAATGATCTCGTGGGACTTCTCACCGCTCAGATCCACGACAAAACCAATACCACAGGCATCATGCTCTGTGCAGGGATCATACAGAGGAAATTCGCTGAACATCGTTTCGTCAAGCATGTGTCCACCTTCCGGACAATAGAAACACTCCTCTGTCCGAGGCGAACTTTGCTTGACCTTGTTACGTAGTGGAAATTGGGGTTTTGGGTGTGGGCGTCGCTAGCCTCGGCCGTTCATTAGCTGATCGTAATCAGCGGGAGAACGGGAATGAAGCTAATCGTCGTAATGCCAATAAGGATGAGAGCAAACACGAGCCATGCTACACCGCAGGCGGTTTCGCGCAGCACAAGACGGGCGTTATGTTTGCTGTTGTGCACGGCAGTTGACATGTCAATCTAGTGTCAATATACTAAATAGTTGGCTCTTGTCAAGTGGTGGGATGCAATTGTCTGAGGTTCGCCATGCTAGTTCTCCATACCGAGTTTCTTGATCAGCGTTATAAAACGAGATTCCGGGCGGGGATTCAGGACATTTTGGCACAACTCGAACTCAACGACCACACCCGATGGCTTCGGGGCTCAATGTTCTTCGCCGGTGATACAGAGATATCAATCGCCCGTGGCAAACAAGAAGAATGCATCATACCAAAGCAGACGTAAACCTTCATCTTTTTGCTCGGCATGGATTTCCCAAAAGAACATCTTCATCCGCATGGCTCCAGAGGCGCCTGAAATGCTCATATCGTCCAGCGGGACGTTCTCGGATCCCGCGTCCTCGTGTGCTCTGAAGAGACCCGCCACTGTACTGTCGACGTCGATGGTCACAGAATCCAGTGCCGTTCCTTCCTTCCAAAAGACCACCGTCATGCTGTCCAGATTTTGGCTCGCCCTGTAAGTGTATCTCCCGCCACCAAGCCTTCCACTGAGGGGGAAGCCCGGACCGAATCGATGTGAGTGCACCATCTTGTTGTATCCGGTGATATCGCACTGGCCCTCGTAGTTCGGTCGAAAAACCATTTCGCCACCGGAAATCTGGCGCGCCCGGATGAACTCAAGACCTATCAGCGAGCACACATCCGATGGGTCCTTGTACCCGACGCCGGGTGCAGCGGCTTCTTTTCTCAGCGGTTGATCGAACCAGGGCTGAATTGCATCATATCCGTGCATGTCATGGAGGTAGGAGAGTATCGCACTGACCTCCCAGGTATCTCTCCCATAAACGTTCCCGCTGCTCTTGTGCACTTTGCCATCCTGAAGGAGTGCGTTCTTCTTCAGAAGGGATTGCAGCCGCACAACCTTGCTCCGTTCCGACACAGGGAGTGCGCCCCATGGACCGAGGCTGACGATGAGTATGCCCACGCACAGCGAGGCCGGGATGAATTTGATGTCTTTCGCAGGTCGAAGGAGGAAGTAGAGTATCGTGAGGACGAGCCAGACCCCGAGTGCGAGGGCAAGGTATCGCCCTTCTGTCATTCCGTATTCTGTCACGCGGCGCCACACGGCAAAGAAGAGCATGACTACCAACGGTATCAAGACCACATAGAACCACCGTATGAGCGAGCGGATCCAGATGTTTTCGGTTTGGTGACCCAGCGGATGCAATAGCAGCAGCGAGAACATCCCTGTTCCCGCAAAGCCGAGGATCAGTTTGCTGACCCAGCCCTGCGGCCAATCCCACGATATGAGGATCTTCGCAAGATACGCATAGAGGATGGCCAGGTAGACGAACACAATCGGCAAAAGGATGTAGTAGGTAAAGATTCTGAGTCCCTTCGGGTACTCCCGGGCCCCCTCAAGTTCGTCGAGGTTTCGCGGGATCCCGGCGAGGAAGAACCAGGTGGTGAAGAGAATGCTCATGAGCACCCAGAGTTCCTCGTAGCGGTTGCCCGGGATCTGCATGCCGAAAAGGTTGTCCAATGCCGCCAGGGCGAACGCGAGACCGCCGAACAAGACGTGGGCAAAGAGGAGCGCGACGAGGATCCTGAGGAAGAGGTTTTTGTTGTACTGCCAGAACCCGTTGATCTCCCCTTTCCCTGTCCATGGTGCTACTGCGACCAGCATGTGTGCAGCCAGAGCAAACAGGAGGAGGCAGACAACGGCAGAGGCGGGCGCCTCGGGCACGTTGCGAGGAACGGTGGAAGCGTAGATCACGAGAAGCACGACACCGGCGCACTGGATTCCCCATGAAAGGATCGGTCGCCATCGCCTCTTCTCGCCGGTCAATCGGAGGGCGATAAGAAGTGGGATGCCCAAAATCCCGCCATAGAGGAAGCTCCAGAGGATGGTCGGCTGGGGAGGTCCCTCACGGTCCAAGAGGATTATCCCCGCGACGGTTGCTGTTGCAGCGCTGACCAAGACGAGAGGGAAGCGGGAGAGTGTCTGGAGGGCATCGTGCACGGCGTTGCGCAAAGATGCGAGTTTCATGGCGGTTCTCCTGAAAAAGTGCCCCCCCGATGGTAACGCATGCCCGGACGGAATATGTCAAAGAAATATCACAATTGTGTAGAGAATCAGAATGAAGAAGGTATGGGGCGATGGGAGAGCGTCAGTCTGCGACGAGAGCGATCACCTCTTGCAGCAGCGGTTTGTGCACGCTGCTCACATAGGTGAACCGTACGTGGAGTTCTTCCGGCCTGTTGCGAACCAGGTTGTACGCCGATGCAAAAAGCTCCGAGGGGTGATCTTCGGGGTGCCCGCCGAATCGTGCATTTCCTGAATACTCTCCGTCCCGGAAGAGGTAGAACAACGCCGTTTCCTTAAGACGATCCCACAAGCGGGCGGCGTGCCCGAGAGATGCGCTGTCCAGCATGCGATAGTGGACGTGCCCGAATTCATGGGTCAGAAGCGACCGCAGTATCCCCCGGTTATTGAAGAGCATGAAGTAACTACTTGAGATGAACAGCGTCTTGCCCGATTGTCCCGCTTCTGCAAAATTCTCTATGCTATGACTGATATGCAGGGTGTCGATGGCATACGACGAGCCTACGGTCTGGTTGAACGAGTCGATGAGTGCCGTGACGAACTCCGTCAGTTGCCTATAGCGCTTATGAAACTCATCCGGCGGGCACTCGTTGTACAGCGCCATGACACTGTCGGGCGGAACGGGTATGAGGGAATCGTACAACTCAATCTGCGCCCGTTGCGATATCGTCACCCGCACACGGTCATGCGCGGGCGATGAGTCCACCACGGTCGAAGCGCATCCTGCACAAAGGAGGAAGAGGGCGGCAACGATCAGATGCGACGGTGTACGCACGGGCATTGGCATGGATGCTTCGCCAATGTACGCCTTTTGTGCAGCAACCTCAACATGCCCGGTGGGAGGGTGCGCCGGACCGGCAAGAAGCAGCGGAGCGCCCTTTTCGGGGCGCTCCGCGAGCCTGCAGTGGAGAAATTCTCTCCCTACTGTTTGGCGAAGATCAGACTGCGCTCACTTCACGAGGATCATCTTGGCCGCCCGGACAAAACCTGGGGTCTGCAGCCGATAGATGTAGATGCCGCTGGCAAGCCCCCTGCCGTCGAAACTCACTTCGAAGGAACCTCCCGGCACGTCATTGTTGACAAGCGTCGCAACCAGCTGGCCCAGGATGGAGTAGACCTCGAGCGTCACGAACTGGCGCTGGGGCAGGGAGAACCGGATGGTCGTCGCAGGGTTGAATGGATTCGGATAATTCTGTTCAAGTGCAAATCCTTCCGGCACTACGGAAGTAAGGAGATCCGGTTCGACCGCGGTCACGGGGAATGATGACAGATAGTTCGTGTACTGTGGATCGAAGTTCGTCCACTTCGCAGTCCACTGCTCGCTCATCGCCTCTGTCGGGTCAAACGCGCCCGTGTACGACGTCAGTTCGAACGATGACAAGCGCGGATTCGAGAAGTCGGCAGATCCGATCAACGGAGAGCCTGCGGCAGGAACCGGGTTTGGCGCATTCATCGAGCGGACATCGGTGAGGCGAAGAGCGCTTGGCATGCGCGGTGCAGAACCGGCATTCGCGTAGGCCGGCGTCGCAAACCACGCGGCAACTCCTGCCCACTGTGACGAATCGTGAACAGTCGATGAGCCGCTTGGCCGCGCCGTTGCAGCCAGATTCGTATTTCGGATCTGGAGGGAGTCGGCGTTAGCCGCGGCTATGGTGTTGATGTCACGGATTCTGAATCCCCAGGGATAGCCGAGGATAGCGGAGTTGTAAATGCTAATGCGCGTCGAACGGCGGAGCAGCGCGCTGTACTGGAACTTGTTCCCCGGGGGCAGGTTGCCCACGAGAGAATCCGTCCGCTCGGGTCCGACCATCGTGACGTTGCTGAACAGAGCCGACGTGAACGGGAGCTCGGTGGATGTTGCAGACCCGTCATTGTCGGATTCGAAGCCGTTGCTCTCGCCTGTGGGGTCCCACTGGTTCGGATCGCGCAGGGCAAACGCATACTGCACCCTCCCGGAGTAGCCGAAGTCTGTATCGAATTCATCGTCGGTGGTACCGTACGTGACAAGGTGTTTTGCGTTCACGGTTCCACCGAACCACTCGTACGCATCATCGTCGGCATAGCTCACCTGAACATGGTGGATCTCGGTGGCAGCACCCACTCCGCCCATTGTCAGACCGTTGACTTCATTGTTGAGCTGGAAGCGATACCCGCCAAACTCGATGCGGACATAGCGGAAAACACCGCTGTTGTCATTCGGGTCATTGCCGCCGTAGGAACCGCCGATGATGCCCCCTTCGATGAGAGGGTTGACTTTATTGGCCGGTGCCTTGCCGAGGATCAGCACTCCGCCCCAGTCACCTGACCGACGCTGACCGGGCGCTTTCATGCTCGTAAAGACAACAGGATGGTCAGCCGTTCCTGTGGCAAAGATCTTCGCGCCCCGTGCAATGACGAGTGCAGCGCCCGTATCGCCCATGATCACAGTGCCCGCAGGTATGGTGAGGGAGTAGAGCGAATCCATGTACACGAGACCTGTAAGGATGTACATGGAGTCGGCGGTCAATGTACGATCGGATTTGAGGTGATAGGGCGTCCGGCCGCTGTTGAGGCCCGGACCGATGATTGCCTTGCTCCTGGGCTGCAAGAGACGATAATTTGTATTCTGGGGATCGAAGTTGGTCCAGCTGGCTGTCCATTGAGAAGACATGGGTGTGAGCGGTTCAAATGCGCCACGGTAGGTCACAACATCCAATCCGCCCAGTGGTGCAACAGTAAAGCCTGCGCCGTTCACCAGCTCGGAACCTGCCTGGGGAACCGGATTCGGATTGGTGAGCGTGTTCATGTCCGTGAGGCCAAGTGCACTCGGGTTTCTCGGTACTGAACCGGTGTTGGCAAATGCCGGCGTGTCGAACCATGCGGCAAGGCCGGCCCACTGGGAAGAATCATGGACGGTTGATGAGCCGGTAGGCCGCGCGCTGGCTGCCAGACTGGTGTTCCGGATCTGGAGAGAATCGGCGTTCGCGGCTGCGATCGTGTTGATGTCGCGGACCCGGAGTCCCCATGGATATCCCAGAATCGCTGAGTTGTAGATGCAGAGCCGGGTTGAGCGGCGGAGCAACGCACTGTATTGAAACTTGTTTCCAGCAGGGAGTTTTCCGACCATGGAATCCACTCGCTGCGGACCGACCAGCGTAATATTCGAGAACACCGGTTTCGTGAAAGGGAGTTCGGTCGATGTTGCGGACCCATCGTTGTCAGACTCGAATCCGTTGCTCTCGCCCGTGGGGTCCCACTGGTTCGGGTCGCGCAGGGCGAATGCAAATTGCACCTTGCCCGAATACCCGAAGTCAGAGTCGAACTCATCGTCGGTGGTGCCATACGCCACAAGATGCCTGGCGTTTACAGTCCCGCCGAACCACTCGAAGGCATCGTCATCGGCATAGCTCACCTGAACATGGTGGATCTCGGTGGCAGCACCCACTCCGCCCATTGTCAGACCGTTGACTTCATTGTTGAGCTGGAAGCGATAGCCACCGAACTCGATGCGGACATAGCGGAAGACGCCGCTGTTGTCATTCGGGTCGTTGCCGCCATAGGAGCCGCCGATGATACCCCCCTCGATGAGGGGGTTGACTTTGTTGGCAGGGGCCTCGCCGAGGATCAACACCCCACCCCAGTCACCCGACCGGCGCTGGCCGGGCGCTTTGTTGCTCGTGAATACGATGGGGCTTTGTGAGCTCCCATAGGCGAAGATCTTGGCCCCCCGCGAGATGACCAGAGCCGCCCCCGTGTCGCCAAAGACCACGGTCCCCGGCTGAATGGTGAGCGAATACGTCGAATCGACATAGTACAGACCGGTGAGGATATAGGCAGTGTCAGCAGAGAGCGTACGGTTCGTTTGCTGATGATAGGGAGTGCGTCCGGAGTTCAACCCCGGGCCGATCATGCGCTCCGGCAGTTGAGCAAACAATGCTGTCGTGGAGAATGCAACCGAAGCCAAGATGCTCCGTGACAATCTCATCAGATATCTCCTTTGTGTTGAGAGGTATAGGTTTGTCGTGACACTCCGCACCCTCGGACCTCAGAGGTTGAGCGAGAGTGAAAGCGAGTATGAGCTGCCCTGGTGCCAGGATGAAAACGGAACGCGCTGCTCGCCGCTGGTCAGGATCCGCTCTTTGTCGAGCAGGTTCTTCACGCTGAATTTGGCTTCCATGAAGGCGAAGAGCTGCTGGCTGATGCTGACATCGATCATGTCGCGGGGTTCTTCAAAGACATCGTAGTCGCGGACGTCGCCGACAGCGGCCAGCCGGCGGCCCTGCTTGTTCAGCATGATGTTCAGGCCCGTTCCGAGCGCCGGATGAATGTAGAAAAGGCCGACATTCATGGTCCACGGTGCCTGTCCCTGCATCGTGCGTGTCGCGGTCGTGCGAACCGCATTGCCCTGCGCATCAGTCCTGGCGTCCACATATTCAACCTCGGATGAGACCGCGGTGTAGTTCGCCGTCACCAGGACATTCTCGAGCAGGCTTGTCAGATGGCCGAGAGAGACACGTGCTTCCAATTCCCAACCCGCGTTCGTGGCGGAAGGAGAGTTGAACCAGGTCTTCACGTACCGGTCGGGGGCGGCAAGCAACCGTTCCTCGATTGCATTCGAGAAGGTCTTGTGAAAATACGAAACTGCAAAGACCTCTCCGGGAGCGGGGAAGTACTCGACACGGACATCATTATTGTGGATGTAAGCGCGCTGCAACAGCGGGTTCCCGGTGGTGTTCTGATCGGTCTGGAAATCCAGATAGAGCACGTTGGCGAGTTCCCGTAACTCCGGCCGGTTAACCGACTGATAGTGGGCCAGGCGGACGTTCAGGACTTCTGCAGGGGAGATCTTCAGGTTGACGGACGGGAGCAGGTCCGTGGCCTGGAGGTTCGATGTGTTGAGCGCAGCGTCGTCCAAGGCCTTCGGAGATGTGACATGTTCTTCAAAACTCTCCAGGCGGGCACCTCCGTTCAGGCGGACCGGCACCCCCGCGACCTCGATCGGTATGTCGACCATGGCATAATAGCCGTTCAGCCGCTGGTTTCCTTCATATGCGCCGCTGAATGTCGAGGCATCGTAGAGCTGGAACTTGCCTGAGCTGAAATTCTCCGCTGCAAAGATTTCGTCCACCGGAAGGAGGAGCAGCGAAAAATACTGCGGATCCCGTCCGGGGAGAGCGGAGAATGCCCTGATCTCGAACGCGCGATTTCTGGTGTCCACCGTTGCGCCTGCCTTGAACCTGGCGCCGGTAAATCCGAACGAGAAATCGATGCTCGCACCGCGCGACTTTTCATTGAGTTTCGACCATGTGCGGTAATTCTCGCCGAGCGCGTAGTCGTCGCCGACACCCTTCGTGTATTCGATCTGCTTTCGGTCGGGTTCTTCTGCCTTCGACGACGACGAGAAGAGCTTCCAGTTTACCTGCAGGTCTGACAGAACGGGGAAAACGTGCTTTCCGCCGGTCTGCAACAGATACAGGGAGCGTTCATTCCATGTGATGGACTGACGGCGCGCCTCGCTTCCCGGAACGTTCGTGCCTTGTGCCACCGCCACGTTGTCCTGAGCCGACTGGTTGTAGCTGTTCCGGATGCTGAACCGGTGGTTGCCCTCGAGCTTGTAGTTCAGGTCAAGCAGACCGGACCAGAGGATATTGCGGCTGTACTCGGTGCCGTCGAACCGGAAGACCGGCTGGCCACCGTATGCATAGGTCGGTGCCTCGCTGAAATCCTGTTTTGCGTACGAATCGGAATAGGTGAGAGCGGCGACAATGCCTGCCTCGTCAGCCTCGCCGATCTCGAGATGATCCCCGAGTGTCAGGTTGATGGCACCGTTCAAGGGCGCACGGTCCCGGCGCGATGCCCAGGTGTTCGGGAGTTGCTGCGCCAGCTGTGCAGATGAGAGTGAACCCGATGGGAATGCCCGTCCGCCATCATCCATGCCCAGCCAGTCCCTCGTCCCGCCGGAGGATGCCAGGAATCCCTGAGTGGATGTGATGGAGTTGTATGAGCTGGAAAGTCCGAACCGAATGACCCGCTCAGAAGGGAAGTCGATCGTGTTCATCTGGACCATGCCTCCGCTGAAGTCACCAGGCATGTCGGGTGTGGCGGTCTTGACGACGACCGTGTTTTCGAGAAGGTTGGCCGGAATCATGTCGAAGGCAAAGCTTTTTCTGTCTACTTCTGTGTCCGTGCTGGTGACGGACACGCCATTCAGCATGGTCCCGTTGTACCTGTCCGTGACACCGCGGACAAAGACAAACTTGTTGTCCACAACGGTGACACCCGTCACCCGTTTCAACGCGTCGCCGGATGTGGCGTCCGGAGTTTTCTTCATCTGTTCTGCGCTGAGTCCATCCCCGATTGACACGGATTGCTGCCGGTTTGACAAGACCGCAGATTCTGTGGAGAGGAGACGCTCTGCGGTGATGACAACTTCCTCGGTCTCAACCTGCTCGGTCTTCAGTGTGATCTGGAGTGGCTCCTGCTCTCCTGCAACTATCTGCAGGCCCCGGACGAGTTTCGTGGTGTAGCCCACGTACGTGATCCGCACGTCGTACGTCCCGACGGGAATGCCGCGGACTGAGAACTTCCCATTCAGGTCTGTGTTCCCTCCCCTGGAAGTCCCGACAAGAAGGATATTTGCCCCAACCAGTTCCTCTCCCGTCACTTCATCCCACACCTTTCCGGAAAGAGTGCCGGTTTCTTGTGCGAGGGCCCCTCCGGGCGGAACCGAAGCGAGGAGCAGAATCAAGGCTGTGGTGAAGTATCGAATCATTTGTATCACGTTGGCTCCAGTACTGTTCGAAAATCGTCCGGTCTCCACTCCTTCCGGATCTTTCGGGCTATGCCCATCTTTAAAGAGACGAGTAATGATACACCGGCTACATTACCTGAATGTTACGCCATCATTACCGAATGCTTAATATTCGTTCTCACAAGGGTGTTCCGGCAGAATGGCCGGGAAGAAGGGATTCTGGATGGTTTCGGATGACAGCACGGGGGGAATGCCGGAGCGGTCCCTCGCGCTTTTTCGGCGGGCTTCTCCTCCCGTGCAGTGATCAGGCTTCGCAAACTGTCGTTTATTTACGTCCCCCACCCGCTCGAGCAGGCATCGTAACATTCAAACGCTGGCACCAGGAATGCCGAAATCAGTTGACATTCTCACCGAGAACTCGTATTCATCGGAACAACCAAACAACAGCCAACGCTGGAGCCACAATGCGACCCGACGCCACATTCGCCACACTGTTATAGTGAGATTCGTCGCTGACAATCTTTGAACCCGATCCTGGAGCTGGCCAGACCGCATATCAGAACCAAAGAACAGGAAGAACCTACGTTAATACGATGCCGTGAGTGTAGGTCGGGGTCAGAGGACACCGTTACCTATTTGCGCCCGAAAAGCATATACATTCAGTGTTTAATGTTATGAGCCTCCATCTTGACCTGTCTCGCCTTCATATCAGGCACCAAGCTATCACCCGAAGAAGGAAGCGTCAACAGTCGCGCGTTTATCGCGACGATCACTGTACTCAACGACATCAGTACAGCGCCCGCAGCAGGACTCAGCAAAATGCCGAAGCTAAACAGCACGCCTGCAGCCAGGGGCATGGCAATCGCATTGTAGCCAGTTGCCCACGCAAGGTTCTGCACCATCTTTCGATAGGTCAATTTCGCAAGCCGAATCATGGCAACAACATCCTGTGGATTGCTCTTGACGAGGATTATGTCTGCGGTTTCTACGGCCACATCCGTTCCTGCGCCAATGGCAATGCCGACATCGGCCTGTGCCAATGCCGGTGCATCGTTGATGCCGTCGCCGGTCATGGCGACAACAAGCCCTCTTGATTGGACTTCTTTGATCTTCGCCGCTTTCTCATTGGGGAGAACCTCTGCGAAATACTCATCCACACCAAGTTCGTCAGACACCCACTTGGCGACCTTCTTGTTATCACCTGTCAACATCATCGAACGAATGCCCATCTCTTTGAGCATGGCTATTGCATTTTTCGATTCGGGTCGAACAATATCCGCAAGAGCGATTGCGCCGGAAACCTTTCCATCGATGAGAACAAAGACTACCGTTTTCCCTTGTTCACTGAGCTTTTCTATACCTTCGGTATCCGCCGTCAGGTTGTTCTCACGGACGTAGCCCGGACTCACGACCTTCACGTCTTTTCCATTCACTTTCCCCTCAGCGCCTTTTCCGGGGATTGCCTTAAAATTCTCGACGGGCATTAGTTCACCCGCTGATCGCACAATGCCCTGTGCAATTGGATGCTCGGAATGCGCTTCGATCGAACCCGCATACCGCACAAGATCTTTCTCGCCATACTCAGTTCCGAACTTCTGGATATCTGTCACTCCGAACTTGCCTTCGGTCAGCGTGCCGGTCTTATCAAAAATGACGGCTTGAATGTTCCTGGCGATTTCGAAGGAGGCACGGTTTCGAATCAAGAACCCGTGCTTTGCAGAGAGCGCAGTTGACACGGCAATAACAAGTGGAATGGCAAGTCCAAGCGCATGAGGACATGCAATCACCATGACCGTCACCGTCCTCTCGAGTGCAAAGGCAAAGCTTTGATTCATGACGGTGAGCCACACTACCAGTGTTATAGCACCACCTGCAAGTGCGATGATAGTAAGCCATAGTGCTGCACGGTTCGCGAGATCTTGTGTTCTGGATTTACTCTGCTGAGCTTCTTTGACCAGATCGATCACTTGCGAGAGGAACGATTCTTTTCCCGTTCTCTTGACCTCCACAGTGAGCGACCCTTCCCCGTTGATCGCTCCGCCGATAACCTTGGCACCGGGTTTCTTGTTCACGGGACTCGACTCACCCGTCAGCATCGACTCGTTGACGGATGATTCCCCGCCGGCAACATCACCGTCCGCAGGGATCTTTTCTCCCGGCTTTACGAGGACACGGTCGCCTGCCACAAGCTCACCGAGCGGGATGTCTCGCACATTTCCATCCGGCATGATCTTATGAGCATCGGAAGGCATGAGCTTTGCAAGTTCCTCCAACGCTTTGGATGCGCCCAGAATAGATTTCATTTCAATCCAGTGGCCCAGCAGCATGATATCGATCAGGGTCGCAGTCTCCCAGAAGAATACCTCCCCTTTTAGACCAAAGACGACAACGGCGCTATAGACGTAGGCTGTGGAAATAGCGATGGCGATGAGCGTCATCATGCCGGGCCTTCGGGCTTTCATCTCATCGACGAAGCCCTTCAAGAAGGGATAACCGCCGTAGAAGAATATCAGAGATGACAGAGCAAAAAGCAGGTACGCATCGCCGGGGAAGCGGAGCGCAACGCCGAGACCTGCCCAATGCTGCAACATGGGCGAGAGAAGAAGGATGGGAACAGTAATAATGAGAGATATCCAGAAGCGTTTTCTGAAGCCTTCCACCGAATGCCCTTCGTGTGAATCGTGGTGCTCGCCCTCGTGCGCGCCATGACCTTTGTGCTTCTGCGGCGCTTGCGCATCTTCCTTCGGAATACTCACGGCACGCCCTTTCACATGGGGCTCGGGATTGGCATCGAATTTCCCTTTGTCGCCGGCAGAACAGAAATAGTAAGTAGTACCATTGTAATGCGAAACATGTGGTGTTGACTTCTCGTCAACTTCCATACCGCACACCGGGTCTTTGACCATTGTGTTGAGTCCTCACCTCTTATATAAGTGTGGTTCGCGAGTTGTGGGAGTTGAACCCGAATCGAAACGGTCACTCCTTCTTCTTGAAGATAACCCAACCGAGCACGAGGCCGAGACCTAGTGCAACCAAGGCAGGAGTCCACATCCAACTGCGTTCACTCATCCATCCGCTGCCGCTCATCCCGCCATTCATCATGCCTCCAGTCATTGCCCCGCCGCCGAAGAGCAGGAAAAGCGCGATAACGGCGACAAATGCGATGACGAGAGGCGTATTCGTTGTTTTGTTCATGGGATCATTCTCCTTTGAGAAATGCAACACGGAAGCAAGCAATGTTGTTCATACCCGAACGCATGCCAACTCAGTGTTTATGGCTAGGCGTTCCCATCTTGACCTGACTGGCTTTCACGTCAGGCACCATTCCATCACCCCGTTGCCAGCCAGCATAGCAGTCAGAACAGACTGATTTGCCCGCTTTCAAAGCGGCGGCTCAGTCACAGCTCTGGTGATCAAGTGCGCATCGATCGCAGTTGTCTTTGATGCAGCAGTTGTACTTTCGTTCTTTCATCAAAGACCTCTTCGCATCATTGAGGAGGGCCTTGGCTTGTTGTGCCTTCTCCTTTCCGCCAGCGGCCGTTGAGGGCGACTTTGCCTGGGCATAGCCCATGGTGGATACGATGAAGAGCAGGAAAAAGACCACGCTTGGACGCATAGATCCTCCTATCAGGTTGGTTACTTTTGTTATTTGATGCTACACTCGCGTAGAATGGATGCATGGTTTATATGACTGATGTCCTTAGCTGTGTATGAGGCGTGATAATCCGGTGGTCGGGAAAGCTCCATCGGGTAAACTTGCCTCGTCTCCCGTGAGCTTACGCCCTTTCCACAACAGGTAGATTGCCGGGTACACGGCGAGTTCCATAATGGCCGATGTCACCACGCCCCCAATCATCGGTGCGGCGATTCTCTTCATCACGTCTGATCCTGCACCATGACTCCACATGATGGGTAACAGGCCCAGAATGATGGTGGCAACCGTCATGATCTTCGGCCTGATGCGCTTGACGGCACCATGGTAGATGGCATCCTTCAGGTCAGCTACATTTCGCATCTGCCCTTTCTTCTTCCACTCTTCACACGCGATATCCAGGTAGAGGAGCATTACGACGCCGGTCTCGGCATCAAGCCCCGCGAGGGCGATGATGCCGACCCACACCGCGATGCTCGTGTTATAGCCGAAGATATAGAGGAACCAGAACGCAGTCCTTCTCATTGCCCAAGACATCGCAATAAACTCATGATTGATCCGTGGTGGCATTTTGCCCCGGATGGAATTTTGAAGAGGGGCAGCCCAGCCAGGGTAATGGTGGAAAATCAGCCACGACATGGTTGATTTTCATGCATCAATGATCTTCAGGTATGGAAAACACCGTCTATCCAAGGCAGGTCGTCCCAAGGGTTCTGGCGGCCCTCAAAGACAGTCCCGTTGTTCTACTCAACGGGGCCCACCACGTCTCGATTACCATGCACTTCAACAGAGCCATGCGAAGATGCTGTCTGATGGACCGTTCAAAACGCAGACGGAGCTCGCTCGTCATTTGTGTGTCGGCAGAGTGTGGGTCAGTAGGGCCTGGAAGGGGATCAAGAGGAGGGCCTGCTGATGAATGTCACATGTATTCAAGCATTGACTCTGTTGTAGAAAAACAGGATCATACCATCCCCGGACGTCTGCACCCCCTTGCACACGCACATGAGCGGAAGGACCGATTCATGACTTTCGAAGAGGCAGAATCAGCCATGGGCCTTCTCACCCCGGAGGGGCCGAAGAGCTGGTAGGGTTCACCAAGTCGTCCAGGAAACCGTGGAAGGAATAAAGAACAACATCTGGCCCTCGACATGACCCGACACAAATGGAACGTCCGTTTTGCCGCCCTGCTGTTGCTCCTCCTGCTTGCCGCCAATCTGTATGTCTTCTTTGACCGCGAGTGGGAGTCATCGTTCTATCCTACATCCTACGCGACACTGTACTATCCGCTTGATGTCCCGACCGTTCGTGAGTGGAAGGTCCTGGACCGGAACCGGCTTCAGTTGAATCTGGAATGTACTGCAGAGATAGAGGAATGGCAAATCTTCACCGATGGCGAGGACCCGCAGACGGCGAGCGGCATGACGCCATCCTTCCGCATCGATACGACCTTCAGCGAGCTGCATACATACCGACTGGAACCGGTGCCGGCCGGTGCCGGCCCTCCGGTGGAGGTCACCGTACAGTTCTATTCCAAGGAATTCTATGGTTCGCGTGGGATGAACCGCCCTGATGTGTATGTCGTACGCGCGAATGTCCCCTGCGGAGAATTCGACCAGCTGCGGATACGCGATTGGGTCGATGACTATTCGTACGTCGGCGGGGAGGGACTCGCTGAGACAGAGCGTCTGCTGCGTGAGGAAGTCGGAATCCAGGACGGGGAGTCGACGTTTGCCCGGATGGAGAAGTTGTCGCGCTATTTGCGCATCCAGCTGAAGGACGCCCGCGGGGTTCCGAAGAATGACGAACGCTGGATGAACCCCTGGGTGCTGTACAACGAGATGGTCACCGGCACGGGGAAAGGGTGGTGCACGCAGCACGCCCAGGTCTATGTCTACTGGGCTAACCGCGCCGGCATCCCGACCCGGTTCGTCTTCGGTGCGCGCACGCAGGACAACACCATCACCTATACCGGTCACGCATTTGCGGAATCCTACATCAAAGAGCAGAGCAGGTGGGCGTTTGTCGATCTCTCCCACGCGCACATCTATGTCACGAACAAGAGCGGACAGGTCCTCAACACTGCAGAGCTATTTCTTCTGAACCAGCAGAACGCGTTCGACAGCACGACTGCCCGCATGTACGTCGACTGGGAATGGCAGGCTCCGTTCGGCCTGCCTGCGGCCGATACCGTTGTGTCGGTACCCTTCACCCGGGTCAACGCGGTCGTGCGAAGCGAGTTTACCCCCCACTCCATCTTCAAGTACCGCCGCCCGCCGAACGTGGAGGATGTGCGGGAATCCTACACGGGGTTTGTGAGGGACCGGACGTTTCTGGTGGGAAATCTGGAGCGGTATCTCTTCCAGCCTCAGTTCGCATACTCGCTCTACCCGACAGAGGGAGCACAGACATATCTCCTCCGGCGCCTGCTGTTCTTCGGCATGATCGCGAGTATGGTGCTCTGGCTCTTTCTGGCCGGGCGCAGACGCAGGGCCGGGCCTGGCACGCCGCAACGTTGATCGGTGTCACCGCGCCCATTTGCCTCCCCTATCGCTCATGTGCTGGTGCGCGGTGTGCCGGGTGTTTACTCTGTCGATGAGTGGTGATGGCGAAGTACGGAGATGAGCGTAGAACGGCGGAGGTCTGATTTGATGAGAACATTTCAACATCTTGACATTGCGAGCCGCAATCGGTTTTTCCGTTCTTGGGCCGCCGCCGCCGTTGCCGTATGGCTGTTTGCCGCTCCATCTTCGATTCTTGCAGGGGAGGGAAATCCAGGCAAGCCTGCTCCGGACGGGGATTCCCGGCGGGTGGTCTATCTCGTCCCCAATTTTCACCCGGCATGCTGCGGCTGGCTGACCGACTGGTCCACCGAGCGTAACTACTGCGCGAACAACTACATCGATCACCTGGACCGGGTGCGCGACGACCCGAACTACGCCTTCGCCCTCTCCGAGGTGCCGAACATGATCGCCATGTTCAATTTCCACCCGGAGCGAAAGGAAGAGCTGATCCGCCGCTTCCGGGAGGGGCGGGTGGAGCCGTGCAACGCCTTCTTCCTCGAATCGACGATCAACCTGCCGGGGGGCGAGGCGCTGGTCAAGAACGGCGTAGAGGGTCTGCGCTGGCAGAACCGGGTGCTCGGAGTCCGTCCGCGTTATGCCTGGATGATCGACGTGACGGGAACCCACGAGCAGATGGCGCAGATAACCGCCGGGCTCGGCCTGGACGCCCTGTTCTATACCCGGCACAATCCGACAGGATCCACGATCCACTGGGCCGAATCTCCCGACGGCACGCGTGTGCTGGCCATCGCCCCGGGACACTACAGCGAGTGGAACCCTCTCTTCAAGACCGCCCAGCCCCTCGACGAGACGGCGCTTCGGGAATTGAAGGATGATCTCGATTACCGGATGGGGCTGAAGACGATGACTCCCGAGGAGATCGAGAAACTGCCCTTCAAGTGGGACGGGTTGAGGCAACGTGCTCCCGAGGGGGCTCCGGTGCTGATCCTGGCAGGCAACGGAGACTACAGCGTCGCCCCCGCCTACAAGGGATATCCAACCGAGTTCCTCCGTCAATTCAAGAGCGTCGCCCCCCGAATCGACCTGGCCTTCGTCACCCCCAGCAAATACGTGGACGCGATCCTGCCCGTGGCCCGATCGGGCGCCATGAAGTTGCCCACAATGAAGGGGGGAACGAAATTCAGCTTCAACGCCTTCTGGATGGAAAACCCGCGCGTCAAAACCGCGTTTCGCCGCGCGGAGCAGGACCTGCAGGCGGCCGAGATGCTGTCGACGGTCGCCAGCCTCGAATCCCGTTCCACATACCCGGTTCAGCCGCTGTATCACGCCTGGCTCATGCTGCTGCTGAACATGGACCGCAATTCCCTCTGGGGATCGGCTGGCGGCATGGTCTTCGAGCACCCGCATTCGTGGGACGTTCGCGACCGTTACGACGCCGTGGGCGCCATCGCCCGCAGAACGTCCGAGGAGGCGATCGGCACCCTATTTCCCGAGGGATCGTCTTTGGCGTTGTTCAACCAGCTCAACTGGGAGCGACGCGATCCGGTACTGGTGAACCTCCCGGAAGGAAGCGGTCTGAAAGGCGTCCGGTGCCAAGCTGTGCCGGGGACGCCGTACGTCCTGTGCCGGCCGACGCTCTCTTCGGTTGGAACAGTTTCACTCGAGCCCTCGTCGAAGCATCCCGAACTCCCGATATCGGTTCATTTGCCCGACTCGATTGATACCCGTTTTTACCGGGTTCGGATCGATCAGGGCACGGGCGCGCTGACAAGCCTGAAGTTGAAACCCTCGGGCCGGGAAATGTTGGGCGGGCCGGCGAACGTCATCGTGGCTGAAAAGCCGAAGACGCAGACGGGCGATCCGGGCGACCACATCCTCGACCGGCCGGAGCGCCTGACACTGGCGAATTCGAGCCAGTTTCGTCCGAAGATCTCCGTTCAATCGGGGCCCTTGGCCACGACTGTCGAGATTGAGTCCGGGTTCTACGGCGACGGGCGCATGGTCCGGACCATGCGCTTCTACGACGAATATCCGCGCATCGATTTCGAGACGGAGCTGAATGACATCCCCGACAGTACCGTGGTGGCGGCGGAGTTTCCGCTGAGCGAGGAGATCGTCGAGATCCGCCGCGGCATTCCTTACGGCTTCTCGCACGGTGCCTGGTCGAGGCCGAACACCGGCCTGCACGGCTGGACCAAGGGGATCGTCCCCGCGGTGCGCTGGTCGCACTACGCGTTGGCCGACGGAGGTGGAGTGGCGCTGCTCGACCGTGGCCTCTCCGGCCGCGAGGTGACCGGCAAGACCCCGATCATCTTTCTGCTCAACGCCACAGACAAGTACTACGGATACGACAACCCGTGGCTAAGCGGCAAGGGGAAGCACCGGCTCGAGTACGCCCTGGTCGCCCACGACTCTCCCTGGGACAAGGCGCGCATTCCGCAACTGGCGTGGGAATTCAACTGCCCGCCGGTCGCGGTCCCCAACCGCGGGAAGACCGCTCCCCGATCATTTGTCAAGACATCGGAGAACGTGATCGTCGAAGCGATCCGCCGCGAAGGTTCCGATATTGAATTGCGCATGGCCGAATGCCTGGGAATCGCCGGCTACGCCGAAGTGAAACTCTCGATGCCCCACGAGCAAGCGGCGCTGACCGATCTCGCCGGCGCCAATCGTGTCCCGCTCAAGCCCGCCTCCGTCTACCGTTTCCCCGTACGTCCACAGCAGATCGTCACCATGCGTTTCCGCACCCGGAATGCCGTGGCCGGAATCCAGCCCCTGACCGATTGGACTCCCCTGGTTCCCGAGGCAAAGCGCGCCGCACTGAACACCCGCATTGACAAGAAGGGCCATCCCCCCCGGGGCGACGCGCCCAGGGATCCGGGATCCAATGGACCTTGACTCGAAAGCTGCATCGAGGGGCTGGTCACCTCGAATTCGATACGCCGTATTCGAAGGCACCAACGCAAGCCAAACGCAAGCTCCTGAATATCCTCATCCAAGAGATCCGTTCCTCGGTGAAGAAAGGCGAGAAGGAGGGGGAAATCGTCTACAAGCTTCGCGAAGATGGCTCTGTCAGGAAAGGATGAGAGAAGGCAAAAACAACAAACGAGGAGTCAGGTAACCCCTATTCCAGAGGTTTGACTCCTCGTGTAGTTTCGCTCCGCGAGCAGGACTCGAACCAAGGGAGAGTGCATCAACAAGCCGAATCTGAGCGGGATTCGGCACTTCACTCGCTCAGATTTTCGCCTTCTTCGCTACTTTGAACTGACAAGGGGACAATTATGGGACAGTGAAAAACTAAAGCGTTATGAGATGCTCGTGACGGAAAAGAACCTACACATACAGAAAGACGCATGGCTCATCATGCGGCTGTCACGGTTTCTGGCGATCAAGAACTGGTTTGCTCCAGCTCGTTGCATGCCAGCCGCAGAGCCGTCACAGCGAGGTCAATCTCTTCTCCAAACTCTCCCGCGATTTCCAACGCCGCAATATGTGTGGTTTGGCTTCGCAGGATAGCTGACTGAAACCAGCGGTCTACACAACTGCCCCAACATGGGTTTTCCCCAATCCACTCCGTGACAGACCCTCGGAGTCAGGTACTGTCGCTGGCGAGGCGCCCCGCGGGTTGATTGTATCAGAATATTATCGTTATATTGATACTGTCAACAAGGAGCAATCCCATGCCCGTGATCAAACCCATTTCTGACCTCCGCAATAAGGCCAACCAGATCTCCCTGCTGGCCCACACGGCCGATGAACCGATTTTCATCACCAAGAATGGCGAAGGAGACATGGTCGTGATGTCTCTTACGTACTATGCAAAACTGCAGAAGAAGCTCGAGCTTCTCAACAAGCTTTCGATCGCCCAGATTCACCATGCAGCCGGCGATGCTGGAAGACCTCTGAACCAAGTAGTTCGTGTCATCCGGAAGCGACTCCGTGCCTCCGCGTAAACGCCGTTCAGTTCGACTCCTTGGTCTTGCAGAGCAGGATTTGGCCGAGATCTACGAGTACATTGCGGCCGACAATACCACTGCCGCAGAACGCCTGCTGACCCGCATTGAGAAAGAGCTGAATGCTCTGGCAAAACAACCGTTGCTCGGTCGAATACCTCGTGACCCGGACATAGCCAAGCTCGGATACCGCTACCTGGTAATCGGCAACTACCTCGCCTTCTACCGCGTCGAGCCTTCTGTGGTCCTCGTCTATAGGATCATTCATGGAGCTCGAGACTACGCTGACATCCTCTAGCAGGCCGTTGAAAATTTGTGATTAGACGACCATGTTCTTTGAACACGGATTGCCTACGAAGTACTCCAACAGACCTACGCCAGGATGCTCACCGACGGGCCTTTCTCAATCCAGGCGGAGTTCGCTCGACATCTGGGAGTCAGCAGGGTCTGGGTGAACAGGGTGTTGAAGGGTATCAAACGGAGAGAAGGAAGAGGTCGAGGATCCTCCCTTTGACGTTCCTGAGGATGGTTGTCGGGGGCTTATGGAGCGATCGTTGCGTGCCGCCATTGAGGCAACTCGCGCCGTCAACTCGGTCCAGTGGGGTGTCGATTCTATCTGCTCGACCGCTCTGCGTCTGTTCATCCAGCGAGTGAAAATAAGCCAACGCAGAAAGGGCTCAGGATTTCCTGAGCCCCTTTTGTTTACCTCTTCGATTGTCCGGAGCTGTTTTAAAAGCAGCAAGTTGCGCGTCTGAACAAAGCTGCCCGCGGTTAGCCTGTAAAGATAAACCCCGGTCGAGAGATTCGAGGCATCGAACTTGACCTCGTGAACTC
>Ga0105107_10000591_pt1 | contig 23174 bp, 18 predicted proteins | sample PPLLaktember2015_6_FD_79335 | JGI IMG/M metagenome (GOLD analysis project Ga0105107, IMG submission 79335) | Freshwater sediment microbial communities from Prairie Pothole Lake near Jamestown, North Dakota, USA - PPLs Lake P8 Core (1) Depth... | ecosystem: Environmental > Aquatic > Freshwater >... | reverse complement strand
GGCGAGAGGCGTGAGGCGGCGCGACCCCGCCAGCATCGATCGGTGCCACCAGCGCCGAGCGACCGCTCGACTTCGCCCGCCTCAGCGGGTCGGGCTGCCCCGCCGACCGCCTCGCCTCACGCCTCACGCCTCTCGCCTCACGTATTCTGAATGACGATTTTCGGAAACGCCGCGCTGTAGTCCTGCTGCTTTTCGGCAATCTTCGCGGCCGCCTTGCGCGCGATCTCACGATAGACCTCCGCGACACGGCTGCCGGGGTCGGCGACCACGGTGGGATTGCCCGAGTCGGCCTGCTCGCGGATCCGCAGGTCGAGCGGCAGGGAGCCGAGCAGGGTCACACCGTACTCGGCGGCCATGCGCTGCCCGCCGCCGGCACCGAAGATGTGCTCCTCGTGACCGCACTTCGAGCAGATGTGCACAGCCATGTTCTCCACGATGCCCAGAATCGGGATGTTGACCTTCTCGAACATCTTCAGCCCCTTGCGGGCGTCCAGCAGGGCGATGTCCTGCGGCGTGGTGACGATCACCGCGCCGGTCACCGGGACCTTCTGCGCCAGGGTCAACTGGATGTCACCGGTGCCCGGCGGCATATCGACGACCAGGTAGTCCAGATCCCGCCAGCGGGTATCGCGCAACAGCTGCTCCAGCGCCTGCGTCACCATCGGCCCGCGCCAAACCATGGGTTGATCCAGGTCGATGAGGAAACCGATCGACATGGCCTGGATGCCGTGGGCAACCATCGGTTCGAGCGACTTGCCATCGGACGACTGCGGGCGCTGACCCTGCAGGCCCAGCATGAGCGGCTGCGAGGGGCCGTAAATGTCGGCGTCGAGGATCCCCACACTGGCGCCCTCGGCTGCCAACGCCAGCGCCAGGTTCACCGCCACAGTCGACTTGCCCACACCACCTTTGCCCGAGGCCACGGCGACGATGTTGCGCACGTTGGGTATGGGCGTGAGCGCACCCTGCACGGCCCGGGCGATGATCTTGAAGCTGGCGTTGACGCTCACCTTGCCCACGCCCGGCAAGCCCTGGAGCGCTCCGGCGACCTGCGCGCGCACCTGCTCCAGCACGCTCTTCGCCGGGTAGCCCAGCACGATGTCGAGCGACACGTCGCTGCCGCTCACCTTCAGGTTGCGCACCGCCTTGCCGGCCACGTAATCCTTGCCGGTCGTAGGGTCGATGATGGACTTGAGCAGTTCCTGGACTTGCGCTTCGCTGATGGTCATGGCGGTCGTCTTGCACGCAGATCGGAATTCTATCAGGGCGGGAGCAGGCACGGCAGCCGCAGTGCGCGGAAGCACCCCATTACTCATTGCTTTGTTAGACTTGCGGGTTTGCGAGTTCCCCGATGCGGCGAAAGCTCCTTGTCACCTCCGCGCTGCCCTATGCCAACGGCAGCATCCACCTCGGCCACCTGGTGGAGTACATCCAGACCGACATCTGGGTGCGCTTCCAGAAGCTGCGCGGCCACGAGTGCCACTACGTATGCGCGGACGACACCCATGGCACCGCCATCATGCTGCGGGCCGAGAAAGAGGGCATCACCCCGGAGGCGCTGATCGAGCGCGTCTGGCACGAGCACACCCGCGACTTCACGGGATTTCACGTCGGCTTCGACAACTACTACACCACGCACTCGGAAGAAACGCGCAGGCTCTCGGAGGGCATCTACCGGGAGCTCAAAGCCCGCGGCCTGATCGAGGTGCGTCCGGTGGAGCAGTTCTACGACCCGGTCAAGCAGATGTTCCTGCCCGACCGGTTCATCAAGGGGGAGTGCCCGAACTGTCACTCCAAGGACCAGTACGGCGACTCCTGCGAGGTGTGCAGCAAGACCTACAGCCCTACCGACCTGATCGAGCCCTACTCCGTCGTGTCGGGCGCCAAACCGATACGCAAGGCCTCCGATCACCACTTCTTCAGGCTCTCACATACCGACTGCCGGCAGTTCCTCGAGCAGTGGACGCAGTCCGGCGAGCACCTGCAGGAGGAAGCACGCAACAAGATCCGCGAGTGGTTCGACCAGGGCCTGAACGACTGGGACATCTCGCGCGACGCCCCCTACTTCGGGTTCGATATCCCCGGAGCATCGGGCAAGTACTTCTATGTCTGGCTGGACGCGCCGATCGGCTACCTGGGCAGCTTTCGCAACCTGTGCGACCGCCGGGGCCTGGACTTCGAGGCGTGGACGCGGCCGGGGTCCGAGACCGAGATGATCCACTTCATCGGCAAGGACATCCTCTACTTCCACGCCCTGTTCTGGCCGGCCATGCTGCGCTTCTCCGGCTACCGCACGCCCAACCGCGTGTACGCCCACGGCTTTCTTACCGTGGACGGGCAGAAGATGTCCAAGTCGCGCGGCACCTTCATCACCGCGGAGAGCTACCTGCAGCAGGGGCTGAATCCGGAGTGGCTGCGTTACTACTACGCCGCCAAGCTCGGGCCCACCATGGAAGACATCGACCTCAACCTGGAGGACTTCGTGGCCCGGGTCAACAGCGACCTGGTGGGCAAGTACGTCAACATCGCCGCCCGCGCGGCCGGCTTCGTATCCAAGCGCTTCGGCGGGCGCCTGATCGAGCCGGAGCGGCGCGCTGCCGGCGCCGCGGAGCGGCTGGATCTGCTGCTGTACGCCGCGGAGAACGACATTGCGGAAGCCTACGACCGCCGCGAGTACAGCAAGGCTGTGCGCGAGATCATGCGGCTCGCGGACCTGGCGAACCAGTATGCGGACCAGAACAAGCCCTGGGAGCTCGCCAAGCAGCCGGGTCAGACCGAGCGGCTGCACCAGGTCTGCAGCGAGTTGCTCAACGCCTTCCGCATCCTCAGCATCTACCTCAAGCCGATCCTGCCGCACACCGCGCAGCACGTGGAGGCGTTCATGAACCTCGAGGGCAGGCTCGACTGGCAGCATCTTGGCGAGTACCCGCGCGCCTCCATCAACGAGTACCGCCACCTGATGACGCGCGCGGACAGCAAGCAGATCGATGCACTGATCGCCGCCAACCGCGAGACCCTCGCCCCCACCCCCGCTGCCAGAGCGAGCAGTGAGGCGGGCGAGAGCCATTCACCCCAGCGCCATGCCCAGCACCAGGAGCACACCGTGGAAACGCAGACCGCACCTTCCTACATCAGCATCGACGATTTCATGAAAGTGGAGCTGCGCATCGCCCGGATCGTCGATGCCCAGCACGTGGAAGGCGCAGAGAAGCTGATCAAGCTGCAGCTGGACATCGGCGGCGAGACACGCCAGGTGTTCGCCGGCATCAAGTCCGCTTACGATCCCGCGGCCCTCAAAGGCCGGCTGACCGTGATGGTGGCTAACCTGCAGCCGCGCAAGATGCGCTTCGGCGAGTCCCAGGGCATGGTGCTGGCCGCCAGCGGCGAGGACCCGGGGATCTTCCTGTTGTCGCCCGACGAGGGCGCTCAGCCTGGCATGCGGGTTAAATGAAGCAACCTCTCACCACGAAGACACGAAGGCACGAAGAACGGCAAGAAAGACAGTATTCAAGCCTCAGCCGAGCCCGCACCGGCCTCGAAGTACTAACGAGGCCATCGCAGCCGGGCAAATGGTCTTTTCGTCGTTCTTCTTCGCGTCTTCGTGCCTTCGTGGTGAGCGGTGTCTTAGGCGGTAGATGAAGATCACCAAGCACGTCATCGTCCACGGTCGCGTACAGGGCGTGAACTTCCGCGAGAGCATGCGCATGCAGGCGCACCGGCTGAACGTGACCGGCTGGGTGCGCAATCGCAGCGACGGGACCGTGGAGGCAATGCTGCACGGCTGGCCGAAGGACGTGTCGCGCATGCTCGACTGGTGCCGGCACGGGCCGCCAGGCGCACACATCGCCTCGCTGCAGGTGAACGAAGCGTCGGGCGACTTCGAGGGCTTCGAGCGGCGCCCCAGCGCCTGACAAGCAGCCATACCCGCGGCGCCGGAGGCGCGCTCCTCAGGGGAACAGCCGCTCGAGCTCGGCGAGATACTGCGCGGCCTTCGACTCGCCCTCGCGCGGCGCCCACGGTGCCCGCTCGGCGTCGCTGATCGGCGCGTACGGTCCGGCCTTGGCCTCGAAGAACACCGAACCCTGCTGCAGCGACACAAGTGTGTGGTAAGTGCCGTGCGGGATGTTCGCGCCGACCGCGTCCGCGCCGGCCGCCAGGATAGCCGTGCGGGCGACGTTTCCGGCCTGATCAAACAGCACGAGCCCGAAACGGCCGCGCACCACCACGAAGGTCTCGTCCTTGTTCGGGTCGAAGTGACGGTGTGGCTGGATGTAGGAGCCCGGCTCCACCGCGTTAAGCAGGCGGTTGGCGCCTTCGGCCTCAGAGACGTGAAAGTTGTGGTTCCTGCGCCGACGGGGGCTGGCGCGCGCAGCTTCGCTGGTCTCGTCGAGGAGCTGCTTGTCGATCAAGGTTGGTTGGTCGGGTTTTTTCATCCCCCCACCCTATCCTCTCCTGCAAGAGGAGATTGCGTTTCCGTGCCACGAGCCCGATTTCGGTCAAACCGTGGAGCGCTGCGAAGTACCGCTACACCCGCGCGGATTGAGCGTCAGAGCCTTTCTGACGCTCGAATCCGCGCAGTTATCACGTCAGCTTGCCTGACGTGATAACGGCTCATAGACAATCTGAACATTCTCCGGCTGCAGCCACTCCCCCAGCGACTGGATCAGGCTCTCGTCGAGCTTCACCCGCCACGCGTCGCCCAGGTCGATGCGGCACTCGGCCTCCCGGTTCGTGTACTGGATGGACACCGTCACGCCACCGTTGCGGTAGGGCGCAAGCAGATCGCGCAGCTTGGCGCCGTTTGAGCCGCCGTTGCAGATGAGCTTCACGCCACGTGCAAAGCGCTGGCGCGCCGCCGCCAGATCGAGCACCTTGTCCACCGAGATGCGGATGCCGCCGGTGAAGTCGTCGTGCTGCGGCCGGCCCTCGACGATCAACAGCGTGTCTTCCTTGAGCAAGCCGCGGTTGGCCTCAAACAGCTCGTTGAAGACGGTGGCCTCGACACGTGCCGTGCCATCGTCGAGCTGGACCACGGCCATGCGGCCGCGCCGGCCCTGGGTCACACGCACGCCGGTGACCACGCCAGCCACGGCCACGCTCTGGTTGGAGGGCTGTACGCTGGACAGCCGCGTGCGCACCAGCGACTGGACCTCGCGGGCGTAAGTCGAGAAGGGATGTCCGCTGAAGTAGAAGCCGAGCGCCTGCTTCTCTTCGGTGAGCCGCTGCTTGTCGCTCCAGCGCGGCGCGGGGACCAGCTCGACGGCCGGCCCGGCCCCATCTGAATCCCCGCTGAACAGCGAGTTTTGCACGGTGTCCCTGCTCGCCTGCTCGGCGCCTTCGATGGCGATGCCGCCCGAAGCAAACAGGCTGGCCCGGTGATCGTTGACACTGTCGAACGCGCCCGCGCGGATCAGCGCCTCCAGCACGCGCCGGTTGATGACGCGCTTGTCCACTCGCCTGCAGAACTCGAACAGATCCTTGAAGGGCCCGCCCTGGCGGCGCGCCTGAAGGATTGCCTCGATCGCCGATGCGCCGGTGCCCTTGATGCCGCCCAGCCCGTAGCGGATCGCCTTCTCGCCCACTGGAACGAAGCGGTACTCCGAGGCGTTGATATCGGGTGGCAGGACTCTGAGCCCGTTGTCGGCTGCGTCCTCGCAGAGCTGGTGCACCTTGTCGGTGTCGTCCATCACCGCGGAAAGGTTGGCCGCCAGGAAGGCAGCCGGATGATGCGCCTTCATGTACGCGGTCTGGTAGGCGACCAGCGCGTACGCGGCCGCGTGCGACTTGTTGAAGCCGTAGCCGGCGAACTTCTCCATCAAGTCGAACAGCTGATTGGCCTTGCCCCGGGCGAGACCGTTACGCTCGGCCCCGGCGACGAAGATGTCGCGGTGCGTGGCCATCTCCTCCGGCTTCTTCTTGCCCATGGCCCGGCGCAGCAGATCGGCGCCGCCCAGCGTGTAACCGCCGATGACCTGGGCGATCTGCATCACCTGCTCCTGGTACACCATGATGCCGTAGGTGGGGCCCAGGATCGTCTCCAGCCGTGGGTCCAGGTAGTCGACGCGGCTGCGCCCGTGCTTACGCTCGATGTACTCGGGAATCAGCTCCATCGGTCCCGGGCGGAACAGCGCGACCAGGGCGATGATGTCCTCGAAGCGGTCCGGTCTGGCGCGCTTGAGCAGGTCGCGCATGCCGCGCGATTCGAACTGGAACACCGCGGTGGTGTTGGCGCTGGAGAAGATCTTGTACGCCTGCGGGTCGTCGAGCGGCAGGTCCTCCAGGGAAGTGGGAGGCGGGAGGCGGGAGGGGCGCTCCTCCTTCCGAGGGGAGGTGGGAGGTGGGGGATGGGAGGTGGGCTCGGTCGCGCGCTGCGCATCTCCTCGCTCCTCCCGCCCCCCCCCTCCCGCCGCAAGGTACTTCAGCGTCCAGTCCAGGATCGTAAGGGTGGTCAGCCCCAGAAAATCGAACTTCACCAGCCCGACGGCTTCCACGTCGTCCTTGTCGAACTGGCTCACCACACTGTCGGTGCCCTCGGCGCAATACAGCGGGCAGAAATCGGTGAGTTTGCCGGGGGCGATCAGCACGCCGCCAGCGTGCATGCCGACGTTGCGCGTCATGCCCTCCAGCCGCTCGCCGAGCTCGAGCAGCTCGCGCACTTCCTCCTCCTTCTGCTCGCGCTCGGCCAGCAGCGGCTCCATCTCGCGCGCCATCTTCAGCGTGATGAGCTTGCCGGGCTGGAAGGGGATCAGCTTGGCGAGCTGATCGCAGAACGTGTAGGGCATGTCCAGCACGCGACCGACATCGCGCACGACCGCCTTGGCCGCCATGGTGCCGAAGGTGGCGATCTGCGACACGCTGTGGCTGCCGTATTTCTGGCGGACGTATTCGATGACGCGATCGCGGCCGTCCTGGCAGAAGTCCACGTCGAAGTCGGGCATGGATACCCGCTCCGGGTTGAGGAAGCGCTCGAACAGCAGGTCATAGCGCAGCGGGTCGAGGTCGGTGATCCCGAGGCTGTAGGCCACCAGCGAGCCGGCGCCGGAACCGCGGCCCGGTCCCACCGGCACGCCGTTGCCCTTGGCCCAGTTGATGAAGTCGGCCACGATCAGAAAGTAGCCGGGGAAGCCCATCGCGATGATGGTCGCGATCTCCAGCTCGAGCCGCGCGAGATAGGTCGGCCGCTGCCGCTCGCGCTCCGCGGAGTCGGGATACAGCGCCGCCAGCCTGCGCTCGAGCCCCGCCAGGGCCTGGCTGCGCAGGTACTCGTCGAGGCCGACCTTGTCAGGGGTCGGGAACCGCGGCAGCTTCGCTGCACCCAGCTCGATCTCGAGGCTGCAGCGGCGGGCGATTTCCACGCTGTTGGCGAGCGCCGCGGGCATGTCCGCAAACAGCTCCGCCATCTCGGCCTGGGACTTGAAGTACTGCTCGGGCGTGAACGGCCGCGGGCGCCGCTGGTCGGCGAGGATGTAGCCATGGCTGATACACACGCGCGCCTCGTGCGCCTTGAACTCGTCGGGCGTCAGAAACTGCACCGGATGGGTCGCCACCACGGGCAGCTTGAGCCGCGCAGCCAGACGCACGCTACGCCGCAGGCAAGCCTCCTGCTCGGACCGACCGGTCCGCTGCAGCTCCAGATAGAAACGATCGGGGAAAAGCGCCGCCCACGAGCGCGCCAGCAACTCGGCCTGAGGCTCGTTGTCGGCCAGGACTGCCTGGCCGATGTCGCCTTGCGCGGCGCCGGACAGGGCGATGAGCCCGTCCGTGCCCAACTCCATGAACCAGGACTTCTTCACCTCGGCCCGCCCGCGGTGCTGGTTGCAGCGATAGGCACGCGAGAGCAGCTCGCACAGCCTCAGGTACCCGGTGCGGTTCTGGCACAGCAGCAGCGCGCGGAAGGGCTTGTCGCGGTCCTGCTCGTTGGTGAGCCACAGGTCGCAGCCGACGATGGGCTTGACGCCCGCGCTGCGCGCGGCCTGGTAGAACTTGACCAGGCCGAAGACATTAGCAAGATCGGTAAGCGCCAGCGCGGGCATCCCGTCCGCGGCCGCGGTCGCGACGGCGTCGTCGATGCGCACGATACCGTCGGAGATCGAGTACTCGCTGTGCAGGCGAAGGTGGATGAACTGCGGCGACGGCATGGCGCAATTTTATCGTGCTGCGCCCGGCTTGCACTACACCGCGCAGATCGAGCAGTGGCGCGCTCTGGCGAGGCTGGCCCCGGCATCGCAAGGTATACTGCGGCCTCCGCGACCCACCCTCGATGAATCGCCACACCAGCCTCGCCTGCGGGCCTGCGGCACCCTTGTTCCCCGGTGGCGACGCCTGTTGCACCCCGGTGCGCCCGGCACCGCGGCCTTGGCCACGGGCGAGCGGTCACGGGAAGCCACATGACCTATTGCGCACGCGTCGCACCTGCCAGTCACGCCACGGGTTTCGCCGATGAGCGCGCAGTCCGTGCGACGCGCCGCGGCGGTCATGCTCGGGCTCGTGCTGGTGTGGGGCTACGCCTGGATCGTGGCGAAGATGGCGCTCGCCTACTGCGGCCCGCTCGACTTGGCGACCCTTCGCACCGCCGTCGGGGCGGCCACCCTGTTCCCCGCGCTGGTATGGATGCGCGGGCCCATCTGGCCCGAGCACCCGTGGGAAGCGCTTGCGGTGGGGATGGTCCAGACCGCCGCGTTCCTGCTCCTGAACAACTGGGCGCTGGCGCAGGGAGAGGCCGGGAAGACCTCGGTTCTGGTGTTCACGATGCCGTTCTGGGTGCTGCTGCTCGCGTGGCCGGTTCTGGGCGAGCGCATCCAGGGCGTAGGTTGGCTGGCGGTTGTGCTGGCGGCAGTCGGCCTGGCGTTCATCCTGGCGCCCTCGCGGCTGCGTACCGGCATGGTCGCCGAGTTGCTCGCGGTCCTGGCCGGCATCTGCTGGGCACTGGGCGTGGTGATCTCAAAGCGTCTGCACAATCGCCACCCGGTGGACGTGCACAACTTCACCTTCTGGCAGATGGCGCTGGGGCTGCTCCCGATGATCGCCGTTTCGCTCTCCACTTCCTCCCGGCCGATAGAGTGGAGCGTGGAGTTCGTGCTGCTGCTGCTGACGCTGGGCATCGTCGCCACCGCCGGTGGATGGGGCGCCTGGTTCTATGTCTTGCGGCGCCTGCCGGCAGGCACCACCAGTATGGCCTCGCTGGGCATCCCGGTCGTCGCGCTCGGCGCCTCTGCGATCCAGCTCGGTGAGCGGCCAATGCCGATGGAGCTTTCCGGCATGATCCTGATCGGCATTGCGCTTGCGCTGGTGTCCTGGGACACCATCCGGCGGCACCGGCCGGTCGAGCCTTTGATGGGACAGGAGTAAGGACTTGAACCACAGAGACACAGAGACACAGAGGGAAGCGTGTGTCGGCCTGGCTGCTTGTTCGCCACGCAGCGATGGTTGTCGGATCTGGTCGACCGGGTTCGGTCAGCCTCGGGCTCCTGCAGGAACTCTCCGTCGTGCATTCCTCTGCGCCTCTGTGCCTCTGTGGTTCATCTGCCGTCGATGAAACCAAGCCAATCGCACATCCTCAACGTCCGCGGCCTGCGCTACCACGTACGCACCTGGGGCGATCCCGCGCATCCACAGCTGTGGCTGCTGCATGGCTGGATGGACGTCTCGGCGTCCTTCCAGTTTCTGGTGGATGCCTTGAAGCGCGACTGGTATGTGATCGCCCCGGACTGGCGCGGCTTCGGGTTGAGCGAGTGGGCCGCGGGCGGGTACTGGTTCCTCGACTACCTGGGCGACCTCGACGTGATGCTGGGGCTGCTCGCGCAGGACCGCAGCGTCCACCTGGCGGGTCACAGCATGGGCGGCAATGTCGCCAACCTGTACGCGGGCGTGCGCCCGGAGCGCGTCCGCAGGTTGGCGCTACTGGAGGGTTTAGGCCTCCCGCGCACCACGCCGGGTGCCGCCCCTGCGCGCTTGAGCAAATGGCTGGACGAGATCGCCGACCCGCCGAGCTTCAAACCCTATTCTTCGTTCGAGGAGGTGGAAGAGCGGCTGATGAAGAACAACCCGCGGCTCACCCGCGACAAAGCCCGCTTCCTGGCGCCCCATTGGGCCAAGCGGCTGGACTCGGGCGAGATCGTGCTGTCCAGCGATCCCGCTCACAAGATGGTCCACCCGGTGCTCTACCGGCTGGAGGAGGCGCTCGCCTGCTGGCGCAAGACCAGCGCGCCGGTGCTGTGGGTGTGGGGCGACAGCGATTGGATGCGCAAGTGGTTCAACACCGGCGAGGAGGACCTCGCAGAGCGCCGTGCTGCCTACCAGAACCTGACCGAAGTGCGCCTCACGGCCTGCGGGCACATGATGCATCACGACCAGCCCGAGCGGCTGGCTGAGGTGCTGGAGCGTTTCTTCGCTGAACCCGACTGAGCCCACTTCGCCCGCAGAGGCGCAGGGAACGCAGAGAAAAGCCAGAACTGGAGCTTGCTGATTCCTCAGCGGTGGATCGAGTCCATTCACTCATGCCGCTGATCTGCCCCGGTTTCCTCTGCGATCCTCTGCGCGTCGGCGTTGAGGCTTGGGTTCAACGGTATCAGGGCCGGTAGGCCGTCATCACTACAGCGGCGAGCTGGCGCGCGAAGCGCCCGTCGAGCCGGCCCTGCTTGAGCAGCAGCCGGTGCCAGATTGCCCCGAAAACCAGGTCGCAGATGACATCGAGGTCGGCATCGGCAGCCAGCTCGCCGCGGACAATCCCGCGCTCGAGCAGCGCCTTGAGCGCCTCCTTGCGCTTGTTCAGGAATGCCTTGAGCAGCACCTCGCGAAACTCCTCATCGAGCACCGCGTCGGCCATCAATCCGCGCATGATCGGACCGGAGATGTCGGTGAGCCGCTTGCAGCCCGCGGTCAGGAACGCATCCAGATCGGCGCGCAGCGAGCCCTTGTCCGGGAGAGGGATCTTGCTGGCGGCATGGTTGGCGTATGCCTCCAAGACCAGCTCCGCCCGGCACTTCCACCAGCGATAGATGGTTTGCTTGCCCACGCCGGCCTGGCGCGCCACCCCCTCGATGGTAAGCGCGCCGTAGCCCTCGTCCTCCAGCAACTGCAGCACCGCGTCCAGAATCGCTTCATGCGAGTGCTCGCTGCGCGGCCGGCCGCGGCAGGGCTTGCTGTTTTCTGCCTGGGCCTTGCCGTTGTCCGGCTGCGTCTTGCTGGAATCTGGCTGCGCCTTGGACAGAACGGTGTCGCTGTTAGACATACGGCGGAGTTGTGCTGTTATGGATTGGGGAAGTGCGGGCTGCGGAGGAGACTATCACACCGGCGCGGGAAGCGGCAGCGGGCTAGCCACGCAGCAGAACCGCCCCGCGCCACAACGTCAGGCAGCCGGTCACGACGAACGCGGCCGCGTAGCTTCCAGTGCCCGCGACGATCGCCCAGAACAGCAACGGCAGCGTCACTACACCGCAGTAGGTCAGGGCCAGCGAAGCTCCGGTTGCAGCCGCAGCCTGGCCGGCAGGAGCGGTGCGTGCGACCTCGCTCAGGTAGACACCGTTCCATCCCACCGCGGTAGCACCATAGGCCAGGCTGACCGCGAGCACCGGCAGCAGCGGCCAGTTCGCGCTCACCGTGGCGACGGCGAACGCGGCGAGCGACATGGCCACTCCCAGGGCCCCCAGCAGCAGGCGCGGCTTGATCCAATTGTCGGCCGCCACACCCCAGAGAACGCGGCCCGCGACTCCTGCCGCCATCGCGATTGACAGCGCTGCACCCGCCGCGGCGACGCTCAAGCCTGCGCGCTCGTGCAGGAACACGACCAGGAAAGACCCCAGGCACATCTGCATGCCCGAGTAGGCGAAGGACGCCAAGGCCATCTCGCGCAGGCGCCGGTCAGCGAGCACCGTGCGCAGCGGCTCGACGAGCCCCAACGGCTCGGCATCCGGCATCCGGCTGCCCGCGTCCACGGCGCGCCGCCAGGGCTGTACCGCCACCGTCAGTCCCAGACATAAGCCGCCGGTCGCGATCGCCGCCACCTTCCAACCGAAGGCCAGCATGAGTGCCGGCAGCAGCGCGCCGGCCAGCGCGCCGCCGATCGGCACACCAGTCTGCTTGAGCGAGAAGATGAAGGCGCGCAGGTTCGGCGGCACCCGCTCGGCCAGGATCGCCGAGCTGGACGGCGTCACGACGCCATAGCCCAGCCCAATCACAAGTGCTCCCAGCGCCACGAGCGTGACGTTCGCTGTCGCGAACAGTGCGATGCCCACTGCACACAGCAGAAGGCTGATCTGGCTCGTGCCCATCGGCCCGTAGCGGCCGATCGTGCTGCCGCTGCGCAGCGCGGCGAATGCGGCGCTGGAGTAGATCAGCGCGGTCAGAATCCCGATCGCGCTGGCGGGCACACCGACTTCGGGCTCCGCGACGGGCGCCAGCACCGGCGGCGCGAACACCACGAGTGATACGAGGGTCTGGATCGCCATGGTGACGGCGAGGGAGAGCCAGACGCCGTTCATGGGAGGGCGTGACAGATACAGCGTGACAGGTGTGAAGCGTTACAGAAAAGGCGTGCCAGGACAGGAATGGCGTTACAGGTTGAGCGTGACAGGCGGGCGCCTCGGACCACGAACGGAGAAAGGGACAAAGCCAATGCTGGTCCTGGGGTTTGCACGACTAGCATGGACCGTGCGCGACGTATCTGTCACGCTTCACCTGTCACGCCTTTTCCGTCACGCTCTTCTTGTCACGGTTCACCTGTCACGCCTCAGCGCGCCTTGGCCAGCGCCTGATCGATATCCCACAGGATGTCGTCGAGATCCTCGATGCCCACCGACAGGCGGATCATGTCGGGGGTGACACCGGCCTTGATCTGCTCTTCTTCCGACAGTTGCCGGTGGGTGGTCGAGGCCGGGTGGATGACCAGCGTCTTGGCATCGCCCACGTTGGCGAGGTGGCTCAGGAACTGCACGCTCTCGATGAACTTCACGCCGGCTTCCTGCCCGCCCTTGATGCCGAACGTCATGATGCCGCTGGCGCCCTTGGGCATGTACTTCTGCGTGAGATCGTAATAGCGGCTGGACGGCAGGCCGGGATAGTTGACCCAGCTCACCTGGGGATGCGACTCCAGGTACTTCGCCACCGCGAGTGCATTGGCCACGTGCCGGTCCATCCGCACGTGCAGGGTCTCCAACCCCTGCAGCAGCAGCCAGGCATTCAGCGGCGACATGGCCGGGCCCAGCGTACGCAGCGTCTCCATGCGGCACTTCATGGCGTAGCCGAAGTCGCCGAAGGTCTCGTAGAAGCGCACGCCATGGTAGCCGCGCGAGGGCTCGGTCATGCCCGGGAACTTGCCGTTGTCCCAGGGGAACTTGCCCGACTCCACCAGCACTCCACCCATGGTGGTGCCGTGCCCGCCGATGTACTTGGTGGCCGAGTGCACGATGATGTCGGCACCCCACTTGAAGGGCTGGCACAGGTACGGGCTGGCGAAGGTGTTGTCGATCACCAGGGGAATACCGGCGTCCTTGGCGATCGCCGCCACCGCTTCGATGTCCAGGATGTTGATGCGCGGGTTGCCGGCAGTCTCGGCGTACAGCACCTTGGTCCTCGGCGTGATGGCTTTCTTGAAGTTGCCCGGCTCGTCGGGATCGACGAAGGTGGTGCTGATGCCGAACTTGCGGAAGGTCACGTCGAACTGCGAGTAGGTCCCGCCGTAAAGCGTGCTGGCCGAGACGATCTCGTCGCCGTGGTCCAGCAGGGTGAGCAGTGCCGTCATCTGCGCCGCCTGTCCCGAAGAGGTGGCGAGGGCGGCCCGTCCTCCCTCCAGGGCGGCCACGCGCTCCTCGAACACCGCCACGGTCGGGTTGGAAATGCGCGAGTAGACGTTGCCGAAGGTCTGCAGGTTGAACAGGCTGGCGGCGTGTTCGGCCGAGTCGAACACGAAGGATGTGGTTTGGTAGATCGGCACGGCGCGCGCGCCCGTGGCCGGATCGGGAATCTGTCCGGCGTGCAGGCACAGTGTGCCCATGCCGAATTCGCGGTCGGGCATAGTCGTAATCTTCGCGAAGCTTGGGAAAGCTGGGATTGTAGCAGGCGCTCTGGCGCACCCGGGCCTCGCTGGTCAGGCGCGCGGCGAGGCAGAGCAGAAAGCCTGAGCCACGGAGGACACGGTGGACACGGAGGAAAAGCGAAGACTTGAACGGGAAGACGTGGTGGCCGTCGTGCGCTCAAGTCTGATCCCCCGTCCGGCTGCATCCGACCTCGACCCGAACGCCCATCCGACACCCGAGGCCCAGAATCAGCTCTTGTTTTCCTCCGTGTCCACCGTGTCCTCCGTGGTTCAGTTTTTTCTAGCTTGCGGCGAGCAGCTGCCGCACGTCGGACAGCAGAGCGGGAACGTCCTCGGCCGCCACCGGCATGCCGAACGCAGGACCCTGCGCGAGGTCGCAATCCGCTTCCCGCAGCAGGGCGGCGTGGGCAGCGCTTTCAACGCCGGTGACCACCACGCCCAGGTTGAGCGCGTGCACCATGTGGATCATCGCGCGCGTGACCGCGGCGAGATCGCCGTCGCGGGCGAGACCGCGCAGGAAGCTGGCCTCCATCCGCACCATGCTGAGGGGATACTGTCCGAGACTGGAGAACGCGGCTGGCCCGCTGCCCAGATCGTCCAGAACCAGACGTGCGCCCATGTCCTGCAACGCCCGCATCGCATCCTGCGTGCGCAGCGACACACGCGTGCCGGGGACCGAGCCGAACCCGAGCATGAGCAGGCCCGGGTCGACGCCCGCCTGGGCAGTGGCCTCGCGCACCAGACGGGACAGATCGCCGCGGTCCGCCGCGCCCGGCGGAAGGGTGAGCGAGAGATACAGCGACGGCAGGCCCATGGCGTGCCAGGCACGCAGCTGCAGGCACGCGCTGCGCACCAGCCATTCGGACATCGGCGTGACCACGGTGGCGTCCTCGCTCGCAGCGACGAACTCGGCGGCCGGGAGCATACCGTGCTGCGGGTGGCGCCAGAACAGCTGCGCGTCGAGCCCGGCGATGTCGCCGCTGCGCGCCGCGATCTGGGGTTGATAGCGCAGCAGAAACTCATCGCGGGCCAGGCCGCGCCGCAAGCCGTTCTCGAGGTCGGTGCGGGCGAGCGCTGCGGCGTTCATGCTCTCGTCGTGGAAGCGGTAGGCGTTGCGGCCGTTCTCCTTGGTCTGATACATCGCCACGTCGGCGTTCTTCATCAGCACGTCGGCGTCCTCGCCGTCGCTCGGATACACACTGATGCCGATGCTGGCGGTCGTCGTCACTTTTTCCCCACCCTTGAGCGTGAAGGGCCGGGTCAGCGACTCGAGGACGCGTGCCGCCACCTTGGCGGCATCCTCGGGACGCTCGAGCGGGGCCAGCACGAGCACGAACTCGTCTCCGCCAAGCCGCGCCAGCGTCGTGCCTCCGCCCAGCTCGGGTGAGCGCAACAGGGAGTCGGTTTCGCGCACACACGCGCTGATGCGCTCGGCCACGCCCTTCAGCAGCATGTCCCCGGCATCGTGGCCCAGCGTGTCGTTGACTTGCTTGAAGCGATCCAGGTCCAGAAACAGGATTGCGGCTAGGCCCTGTGCCCGGCGCGCCCGCGCCATCCCCTCGGCCAGGCGCTCCTTCAGCAGGACGCGGTTGGGCAGGTGGGTAAGCGGATCGTAGTAGGCCAGGCGCTCGATCTGCTCCTGCGCCTGCACCGCCGCGGTGATGTCGCGCAGCGTGATGACGGCCACGGCGGGCTCCAGGCCCGGCTCGCGCATCAGGGTCACGCTGGTGTCCAGCGTCCGGCGGCTGCCATCGGCCGAAACATACTCGCGTTCGCCGAGGGAGGCATTCTCGGACGGAAAGAAGGGCTGGTGCTGCCAGCCGAGCACGTCCTGGGCAAGCTGGGTCGGCGGCAGACGATTGACCAGGAGCGTACGGTCGATGCCCAGGATCTCGGCAGCAGCGGGGTTGACCAGACGCACGATTCCGTCGCGGTCGATCAGGAGCACCCCATCGCTCATGGAGTCCATCAACTGGTCGGCCGCGTAGGCAGGCGTGATCTCGACCAGACGATAGCGCCAGGTGGTGTAAGCGTTGACGACGTTGCCCACCATGATGGCCAGACCCCCGAGCGGGAAGACGCTCACGCCCAGTGCCGGGAGGAAATCGATCGCGCCGAGCGAGGCGACGGACAGGCCGGTCAGCAGGAGCAGCCCGCGCCGGGACGCGAAGCTGCCGCGGCGGTTGCTCCGGTACTGTTGCCAGTACATCTGCATGCAGGTGGCCACCACCGCCATGGTGAAGAATATGAACACCCAGCCCACCGGCGCGTAGAGAGGATAGTAGCCCCAGCTGTACGCAACGATGCCAGCCTGCATCTCACCAGCCAGATGAATCGCGAGCAGCAGCGTGGACGCGAGCCAGGCGCCGGCGACGGCGCGCTGCCGTCGCTGCCACTGTCCGGTAATGACGGTGGCAAAGTGGTACTGAACAGCCGGGATCGCGAGGACGAACAGCGTGGTGAGCCGCGCCCACACCGTAGCCGCCTCGATGTCGGCGCTGAGAAACTCGGCCGCCGTGGTGAGCTGCCAGGCGCCGATGGTGCTGGACAGGAGAAAGTGCAACCAGCCGACCCGGGAGAAGCGCTCCCGCAGCAGGATTGCCGTCCCTACCGCAAGGACGGTCAGCCCGGCAAACACGAAAGGCAACGCGAGCGCGGTCGGCGCGGAGCCGCTCATTGAGTTGTCGCTTCAGGTCATGCCGGCGGCGATCGAAAGCACCTCGCGCGGACCGGTCTTGGTTTTGCGAGGGTTATCGGCAGATTGCCGGCAGGCTTAAGGCTTCAGGCAGGCCGTCAAAGCCGGAACGCAAAGGACGCAAAGGGGAAAAGAAAGGGCGCCAAGGAAAACGGGGCGCGGGCTTGCAGTGGGCCAGTGGGAACCGGTGGTGTTCAATGACGGGCTGGATTCGTTGCCGAGGCCCGCTCGCTGCAGCCAGGCGAAATCAATCAAGTCACGGTTTTCTTTGCGTCCCTGGGGTTTCCCTTTGCGTCCTTTGCGTTCCCGCTTTAGCGAGTTAGCGCCGCGCTCCTCAATAAGCCAGCCATTGCGGCCGCTTGGAGGAGATGACCTTGGTGTTGACGCCTACCCAGTGCAAGCCACCGAACAAGCGGGCGTGCTCGATCTTGACGCAACGGTCCATGACCACCTCCAGGCCGGCGTTGCGCGCCCTGGCCGCCGCCTCGTGGTTGATCACTCCCAGCTGCATCCACAGGACCTTGGCCCCGATGGCAATGGCCTCCGCGGCGAGGGGCGGGATCTCTTCGCTCTTGCGGAAGCAATCGACGATGTCCACCCTCTCCGGAATGTCGCGCAGGCTGGCATAGCACTTCTCGCCCAGGACCTCCGGGTAGGCAGGGTTGACCGGGATGATGCGGTAGCCATGCTCCTGCATGTACTTGGCGGCAAAGTAGCTCGGACGCCACCAGTTGGCGGACAGGCCGACTACGGCGATGGTGCGAGCCTCTTTGAGAATGCGGCGCAACGTGTTGATGTCTTCGTTCATGGCCGACCGGAGAAAACTGGTGCACGGGCCGACAGTTTAGCAGGCCACCGCCCGATCCTATGCCTTTTGGACTAGATCGTCCGGCCGGTTTTCCGGGCCACGGCAGGGGTGCACACTGGTACGGAGTCTTCTTCGACTCCTCCCTCGGACGACAGTCCGTTCGCCCCGACCAGTGCGGTCGGGGCTTTTTTCGTATGGCTTGCCGGCCCCTTCGGGTCTACGGCCCTAGCCAGACCAAGGCCTGAGGCAGGGTGGTTCGGGCTCGCCGTATAATCTCGTCGAACCGAACTCAAGGACGTCCGCCCATGCTCCGACTCACCGCACGCTTCCTCTGGCTCCTGGTGGCCCTGCCGGCCATGGAGGCTGCACAGGGCGAGCCGCTTGCCAACCCGATCCAGGCACCGGGCGCGCCCTGGTATTTCGACAGCTTCATCGTCGATTCGCCGAATGAGGACGGCTGGGCTTCGTTCTCCAAGGATGCCAAATCGGCGGAGATGGGGAAGAAGTACGAGGATGGCCACACTGCCGCTGCGGTCGTCGAAGCGCACAAGCTCCGCGAGCCGGTCGTGTCACAGGAGGATCTGCTGGTTGTGGACAAGCAGATCAACGGCACCAGCCCCGACCCGGTGACGAAGCTGGCCGACTACCAGACCGAGGTCATCACGCCCAAAGGCCTGCTGTGTGTGCGCTCCGTCGCCCGCTTCGAGGACAGTCGCGAGCAGATCGAGCAGCCGGGCACCCTGCTCGTGCGCGGCTTGACCTGCGTGCGGCCCGACCGCCCCGAGATCGTCGTCGGACTGCGGTTCGCCGAGCGCGTACAGGCCGGCGCAGCAGCGGGTGGCCCGGACGACGTCGGCGAGCGCTTCCTGCGCAGTCTGCGGTTCACGCCCATCAGCTTCGATCTCATCAGCCAGGCGCGCTCCGCCGTGGGCATGAAGAAAGGTGACGAGGCGGTGCGCCTTCTGCAGCCGGCCGCCGAGCAAGGCGACGGCGAGGCCGCCCTGTTCCTCGGCAACATCCTGCTATACGGCTCCGGCACCGCCGAGGATCTGCCGGGCGCGCGCAAATGGCTCGAGATCGCCGCGCGCCAGGGGCGCGTCGACGCGATGTACAACCTCGGGGCAATCTACGACAAGGGCATCGGCACGTCGCGCGACGCGAGCGAGGCCATCAAGTGGTTCACGCTCGCCGCCGACCAGCGCGATCCCACCTCCCAACTCAATCTCGCGCTGTTTCATCTGCGGGGCGACGGCGTGGAGAAGAGCATCCCGACTGCCGAGCTGTGGCTCCAGCGCTCCGCCAACAACGGTAACAAGCGCGCGCAGGGGATCCTGGCGAGCGGTGCATACAAGAAGCAGTGATCCCCCGGCGACAGGCCACCGATAAACCAATGTCGCCGCGTCACGGGACGCCAATCTCCAGCGCGGCGACCCTGTCTTTCTCCGGCATCTTCGCCAGCGCCTCGACCGCAGCGTAGAAGCGTGGCAGGTCGCCGCCTGAGTCGGCCAGAAGCTGCTGGAAGCCAGGCACCAGCTGCGTATAGATCGCGACCGACGCGACCTGTGCATTGTTGAGCGGCTGGTCGAACCACCAATCGTATCCCGCGAATCCGTCCCACTGATCGCGCAGCTCCCGGTAGTCCGAGCGCATCTGGTCGAAGAGGTGCGCTTTGGCCCTGCGCATGGCCTGGGGGTCGCCGCCACTGGCGTACAACTGCACAAGCTTGTCCTGGAAGCGCGCGACCAGCCCGGCGAACTCGCGCCTGTACGCCTGTGTCGCCTGGAATGCCGCGAACTGCTCGGGGGTCCCTTGAGCCTGCAGCCAGCGCCCCACGCCCTCCAGCTCGACGGCCGTCGCGAAGGATTCGTTGAACGTGCTGTCTCCCGGGAGATAAACGACCTGGTGCGCCAGCTCGTGGAAGATCAGGCGCCCGATCTCCGTCTCTGGGTAGCGGATGAAAGTGTTGAGGACTGGATCGTCCATCCACCCCAGCGTCGAATAGGCCGGCACGCCGGCGACGTAGACGTCCAGGCCTTCATCGCGTAGCTGTGCAGCGAGCTTCTCGGCATCCTCCTGCGCGAAGTAGCCGCGATAGCCTACACACCCGGCGACGGGGAAACACCACTGGCGGGGAACGACGGAGAACTCCTCGGTGGCAAACACGTTCCACACGACGAAGGGGCGTTGCAGGTCGGCGTAACGCCTGTAGCTGCCATTGTCCGGCAGCGCCAGCTCGCGACTGGCAAACCCGCGGATCTCCTGCACCTGCTCGAGCCGGACCTTGAGCTCCGCGGGCGTGCGCTCGTCGTCGAGCACCTGCGGAATCGGGCGCGCCTTGCGCGACAGCTCGAGCTGCCCGTTCATCGCCTGCAGGTAGTAGCCCAGCGTCGAGCAGCCGGCAAAGCCAGCCAACACCAGCAGCAGCGCGCCAGCCAACAACCCTTTACGCATGCGTGAACCGGCCATCGGTAAGGAACGCACACACTTGACGCGCCACGCGCGCCGATACGAGCAGTCCGCTGTGGGTTACGGGGAGTACGATGTGGTCGCGCAGGCCAGGCAGCTTCGTCTCCGCGACCGTGACTGCGCCATCGTTGGGCTTTGGCAGCGTCACCACCACGCTTGCCACCCCGAACCTCAAGGTCCCGGCGATCGCACCCGTCTCCACGCGGCGCGCCGCCTCCGCCCCACGCTCCGCACGCCACTGCGGCAACCCGCGCCCGAGGAGCATGCGCCCGGACCGTAAGCGCACGAGCTGTTCGGTCGCAAGCGAGCTGGTGCAGGGGCTGCCCAGCAGGACCACGCGTCCGACCGAGATCGACGGCTCGCGTGCGAGCAGCTCCAGTGCGACCAGTCCCCCAAGGCTGTGCCCAACGAAGTGAACGCGCCCAGCGACGCGCTCTCGCACGAAGCGCTCGAGCCGCAGCGCAGCCTCCTCGAGAGTGAGCCGCACCGAAGGATAGGAGAAGGCCAGCGGCTCGAACCCGCAGCCACCCAGCCGGCGTGCGAGCAGCGCGCACACCGCACCTGTCATCCACAGGCCATGAACCAGCACAACCGGCTCGCGCTGCAACGGCTGTGTCACGCCTGGGTCGGCCTCGGGCGCGGGCAAGCGTGCGCGCGCAGCGCTTGGGGCTGTGCACCATGCAGTGGAGCAATCGCGAAGAGGCAGTCGCGCATTCGGCCGAACGTCATCGGGGATCAAACTGGATTATAGGGGGAAGCGCCCGCTGGTAGACTCGCCCGATGCCCTTCTCGCTCACCGCGATACTGCTTGCCCCGCTCGTCTCCCTGTTCGCATCGACCGTGCTGGCCATCAGCGGCTTCGGCTCGGCGCTGATCTCCATCCCGCTGCTCGCCCTGCTGCTGCCGCTTCAGATCGTGGTGCCGCTGGTCCTGGTGCTGGACTTCTGCGCATCGCTGGTGCTGGGCATCCGGCTGCGCGGCTCGGTCGACCGGACGGAGGCGCTGCGCGTCGTGCCGGCCATGCTCGTCGGCATCCCGGCCGGCGTCCTTCTGCTGGTGCTGGTGCCTGCACGCGTCATGCTCCTGGCACTGGGTGCGTTCGTTCTGACCTATGGTATCTACACGCTCGCACGCCGCGGCGGCCCGCCACGCCTGTCGCAACGCTGGGCCGTGCCCGCGGGCTTCGCCGGCGGATTGCTAGGCGGAGCAGTCGGCGTCGGCGGACCGATCTACGTGATGTATTATTCGGCCCGCATCGCCGAGCCCGCCCGCCTGCGTGCGACGTTGTCGCTGACCTTCCTCATCAGCACCGGCACGCGCCTGACCCTGTTCGCCGTATCCGGCCTTCTGGTTCAGAAGCAACTCTGGCTCGCCTTCGCGTTGCTGCTGCCAGCGGTCCTGACGGGGTTGTTCTTGGGGCATCACATCGGCCAGCGGCTTTCCCGCACGGTGGTCATGCGTGCAGTCGCAGCGCTGCTGATCGCAAGCGGACTGTCCGTGCTGTGGAAGGCGGCAGCCTTGTGAGCCGCTCGCGCGACGCGCCGCCCTATCACCAGTGCTCAGCGCCAGCATGTCTTCTCCTCTATAATTCATACATTTGTCGGGGTGCTTCACTGGCGTCCCGGAAACCGTCGAGGAGAAGTCAATGGACCAGGTCAGCACCGATAAGCTCATGAACGATCTGCGCACTGTGGTCGCCGACGCCGAGGCGCTGCTGCGCGCGACGGCCGGCCAGGCCGGCGAGAAGGTCACCGAGGTGCGCGCACGCGCCGAGGAGTCGCTCCGGGCCGCCCGCGCGAGCATGGAGCGGGCGAGCGCCGACATGGCCGCCCGCGCGCGAGCTGGCGCGCACGCCGCCGACGAGTATGTGCACGACAACCCTTGGGCATCCATCGGCATTGCCGCGGGCGTGGGATTTCTCATCGGGTATCTGATCGGCCGGCGCTGAGCCCCATGGCAGACCAGACGCATCCCGCCGGCCTGTTCGCGTCGCTCAAGACGCTGCTGGCCACGCTGATCGCGATCGGCCACAACCGGCTTGAGCTGCTCAGCACCGAACTGCAGGAGGAAGTCGCCAGGGGCGCCTCGATGCTGCTATGGGCGCTTGCAGCGCTGATGCTGGCGATGCTGGGCGCTCTGCTCGCCACCATCGCTATCCTGCTCGCTGTCCCGGAAGGCTCGCGAGCGGTCGCGGCAGCGCTCATGGCTCTGGGCGCCTTCGGCGTCGCTGCCGTCGCTGCACTAATCAGTCATGGCCGCGCGACCGCAAAGCCCCGCCTGTTCGACGCCACCCTGACCGAGCTGGGCAAAGACCGCGACCAGCTGTCACAGTGAGCACGCGCCTCGACGAGCTTGCCGCCCACCGCCGCGCCCTGGTAGCGCAGTCGGACGCTCTGCGCCTGCAACTCGCGGACTCGACACACAGCCTCAGGCAGGTCCTGGGCATCGCCGACCTCGGTGCTGCCGCAGGGCGAGCGGTCGCGCGCAGGCCGCTGCTATTGCTGGCCGGCGTCGGGGCTGCGCTGCTAATCCTGAAGCGGGGGCGTGCAGTGCGCAGTCTCAGCCGAACGCTGACCGCGATCTCGCTGCTCAGCCAACTGCGCCGATTACTCCCCGAACGACGCTGAGCCTTACCTCTGCGCGACGGGGTTCCAGGCGACGAGGACGCGACGCCTCAGGTGGAATGGTGTCGGCGCGTCGCGCCAATCGCCACCGCCGCAAGCAGCACGAGCGCGAGCGTCGAGGGCTCTGGAACTTGGCCGTCGGTGCGTTCCAGAACGGTGACGAAATTAGCAGTGGGCGGGATGTCGTAGTCGAGCAAGCAGCTGTCGAAAGGGCCACCGTTGGGCGGGCCAACGTCACACGCGACTGTGACAAGCGTGTCACCGGCTACTGCAGTGTCCAGAATGCGCAGGTCCAGATCGAGTAGCGACCCGGAAAGACCATCCTCGAAGATTTCCGGCAGCAGATTCACCAGAACCCTGCCCGGTTCAAGCACGTTGGTGATAGCGAAATTATTGAAGTCGCCAGTGTACTCGTAGTCGGGCCCGACGAATTCCAGTTGCGTGGGGTCGAACTCGATCAACACGTTCACGCCAGGGAACCCAGAGGTGTTCTCGTCGATGAGCCGCAGCGTAACCAGATCGCCCGGGAAGCCGCTATCGTTAGTGAGC
>Ga0105107_10000590_pt1 | contig 23201 bp, 8 predicted proteins | sample PPLLaktember2015_6_FD_79335 | JGI IMG/M metagenome (GOLD analysis project Ga0105107, IMG submission 79335) | Freshwater sediment microbial communities from Prairie Pothole Lake near Jamestown, North Dakota, USA - PPLs Lake P8 Core (1) Depth... | ecosystem: Environmental > Aquatic > Freshwater >... | reverse complement strand
GGTGTCGGCGCGGGCGAACAGGGAAAATTCCCTTTTGATCTTTCTCTCCCGAATGAGACGGCAAAGGCGCCAGGCGCGCGAGACGTTGTGAAGCGTGTTGTCATCAGCAAAAAAGACCGTGTGGACATCTTCGGGCAGCGCCGCCAGTTCATCGACGACCGACTCCGGCCTCCGGACGAGGTAGTTTCCGTCGAGCAACTTCCAGCAGGCGCAAAAATTGCAGCGGAAGGGGCAGCCCCTGCTGGTCAGGACCGCGGCGGTCCTTTTTCCGAACTGGTCCCGGTAGCTCTTTCTGTACCGCCGGGTCAGGTGCCTGTCCGGAAATGGGAGTTCGTCGAGGTCGACGGCGAAGGGGGCCCGTTTTGTCATGACGAGCCCATGGTCCCTCCTGAGGGCCAGATTGCTCACGGAGGCGGCATCCCCGCCTTCCTCCAGGACTCGCATGTACTCCGGAAACGTCAGGTCCGCCATCCCCAGGAAAACGACGTCGACGAAAGGCAGGGCAAAATCTTCAGGCAGAAAAGTGGCGTGGTGACCGCCCACCCCCGTCACGATCCTCCTGTCAAAGGTCTTGACTTCTTTCATGACCTGCTTGGCGGAGTTGGCATCGCATGTGTAGGCCGTCAATCCCACGAAATGAGGCTTGAACGCGTCCAGCTTCTCGACCAGGCCCCGGTCGACCCTCATGTCAAGGATGTCCACGTCGTGGTCCTTGACGGCGGCGGCCAGGTATTCGAGTTCGAGAGGTTCTCCCCCCCCGGCTGTGATCATATGCCGGCTCTTGGGCGGCTTGATGAGCAGTATTCTCATGGCCTCTGGCCTGCACCGAAGCTGCGCGGCAAGATCCCTCCGCGGCTGAACCAACTATGCGATCACTCGACCTCTTCCCATCTGGTGGCCATGATGCCCAGGATGAAAACAGCGACTGCGAAAACCCCTATGATCGCGGAGTATCTCAGCGCGGTCATGTTGTCGACAACGACCATGGACGCCCGGAGCCCCTCGTTCACATAATATAGAGGCAATAGCTTCGCGAGAGTCTGTAAGAAGCCCGGCATCATCTCGATGGGGAAGAAGCTCCCCGAGAGGAACATCATCGGGAACATGACGGCGTTCGCCGCGGCAGCGGCGCTTTGCGCCTCCTTCACGAAGCGGGCGAGGATCATCCCGATCCCCACAAACGTGAAGACGTCGAGCACAACGAATAGAGGAAGCCAGGCGTTGATTTTCAGGCTCACGTGAAACACGGCGGAGCTCACCAGCAGCATCGAAATCGTAGCGATGACCGCGAGGATGATCTGGTACAGAATGTTGGCCAAGACCCAGTCGGTACGGGTGATGGGCGTGGTGGAAAGCTTCCTGATAATACCCTTCTGCCGAAGCTCCGTGTTCAAGCTCACCGTGCCGAACAGGCTCGCTGTCATCACCGCCATCGCGATGATGCCGGGTACAAAGAATTCGATGAACCGGTACTTCTTCGTGATGATCGATGCCGCGGCCGGCACGATGAACGGCGGCATCCCGGACGTCGCCTGATTTATGCCGGCCAACGCCGAGTTCAGGACTTGCATCTTCGTGGTCGCCGACGTCGAACCGGGGTCGTAGATGTAGGTGATGGTCACGGATGCTGAGCGGTCGTCGTTCTCCAACCTCTGTTTGAGGGACCGTTGATAGCCTTCGGGAATCATGAGGACGAGGTTCAGCTTGTTGTCCTTGGCATACTGCGTGGCGTTTACGGCGGGATCGACCTTGATCATCTTGAACTTCCCGTTGAGCTTGAGGGCCTCGACGAGCTGCGCTGAGGCATCGGTGTGGTCGAGGTCCTGCACGTAAAGGCCGAGACGCGCGTTCTCCTGGTCCATGAAAATAGTACCGAAAAGAAGGATCAGGAGGATCGGAAACGCGATCGCGAAGAACATGGCCGTCTTCTCGCGGTAAAAACTCTTGATGTTCACGAGGAGATTGGCGCCAACGATACGCAGGCTCACTCCGCCCCCTTTTCCACGGCTGGGCCTTCGCCGAGCGCTCCGCCGGTCAGTTTTAGGAAGACCTCTTCAAGGTTGGGCTTCCGAACATCTAAGCTGAAGAACGAAGCCCCGGCGTCCTTGAGGACGCTGAGGATCTTCTGGACGTCATCCGCGTGCCCCACCCTAACCTTGATGTCGTCGTGCTGGTCAGGGGCCGGTTCGAAGCCCATCTTCCGGACGATGGCCCAGGCTTGTTCATCTGGGGACTGCAACGTGAGGAGTAGATAATTCGCGTTGCTTTCAATGAGCGTGCCGGGAGAGCCGATCGCGATGATCTTGCCCGTCGAGATGATGGCGACCGTATCTGCCAGAAGCTCTGCTTCCTCGATGTAGTGCGTGGTAAGGAATACCGTCGCCCCCTTCTTCTTCAGGCCCAGCAGAACGTCCCATACCTCGCGCCGTGCGCGGGGGTCGAGTCCGGTCGTCGGCTCGTCGAGGAACACAACCTCGGGGTCGTTCACGAGCGCCATGGCGATTCCGAGACGCTGCTTCAAGCCCCCAGAGAGGTTCTTGTACTGATCTTGAGCCTTATCCTTGAGCTTCACGAGCTCGATCAGCCCGTCGACATCGACGTCCTCGCAGCGGAAAAGCCGCGAATAATACTGGATGGTCTCCCTGACCGTTATCCTGTCGAATGAGCTGAACCCCTGCGGAAGAACGCCGATGCGAGAGACGATGTCATGTTTCTTTTTCGTGACATCCATCCCCAGAAGGATCACTTTTCCCGATGTGGGCCTGCGGATCGTATCGATGATCTCGACCGTCGTGGTCTTGCCGGCGCCGTTCGGGCCCAGCATAGCGAAGACTTCGCCTTTCTTGACGCTGAACGAGATGTTGTTGACCGCCAGCAGATCCCCGTAACGCTTCGTCAGATTTTTGACTTCGATCACATTTTCAGCGTCTTTCGACGGGGATCGGCGTTCCGGCCGCAGGGAGCGGGCGAACGTCAACGCCTCAGCCCATCGCTTCATCGATGTTGCCAGTCCAAGATGGCGATGGAAAGCCACGTTTTCAACTGGGGAAGCGAGCGCACCCAAATGGGCCGGCCGGCGCTTTTGGGAAATCGCACCTGGGTCCTTCTTGAGAAACCCGCGGAAAAGAAATACTCGCCGTCGCCTTCACCTGAAGGATGGACGGTGATCTCCCTCGGATTCACAAGATGGAACGCACATCCCAGAGCTTTGGCAACGGCTTCCTTGATGGACCAAAGCAGGGCGGATGCTTTGGCCGTATCTCCACCGGCCAACATCGAGGCCTGCTGAAGCTCTTGTTCATGGAAAACCCGGTGAATCGGGTATTCTATCGGGAATTCATCGGCCCCGGCCACGTCGATGCCGATATCGGAATCATCCCCACAGAGGGCCGCCCAGAGCCTTCCTCCTCCTTCGCTAAAGGAGACGGCCGGCCCCCGATGCTCTCCCCACAGGAAAAGCGGCTTACCGAGGGGGTCGTGGGCAATTTGAATCGGAAAAGCATCTCTGCTGGATGAACGACAGGGCTTCCTCAGGGGGCTTTCCGTCGCTATGACATGACTCCACAGGAGGGAGACGAGACGGTCCTTCATTCCACCGGTTGTCCCCTGTCCCGCCGGGGGGACTGTGCCATGAGGCAGGGAGGCATAGAAGACCGGTCCTCTTCGATGGATGGGGCACATCGTCTGGATGGTTATTTCCTGGTCGTCCTCTGCCACATCCCTTTCCATACAGCCGGACATCCGAATCAGTCCGAAATCCACTTCATATGCATGTCATGAACCTGCATGATGGTACGGCCTTGGTCGTCAATCCCTTTGGCATCCCAGAAGAGACCGTTCTCGTCTTGTGCCCGCCTTCGGGCTTCCAGCGTTATTCGTTCTCCCGCCCGGCATTTTCGCAAGAACCTCATCTCCCCGATCTCTACCGGGATGATGGATCGTCGCTCCGATGGGTCCAATGCGGCGGAGTGGAACCCGGCCAACTGCAAAAGAGACTCGAAAAGGTAGGGAGAGTATTGGTACCAGGCGTTCCGCAGATTTCCGAAATCACTTGTCTCCCGGTACGTGGTGTGGCCTCGCACCACCCCCGGACCTGCACCCTCGATGGACTCGATCACGCGATACCTGCCTTGGAGACCGCTACGGTCCTTATACCATTTGAGCACCGTCTTATGATCAAAAGGCCCCGTCCGCAGTTCGGCCGGCCGGACGGGATCATCCTGAAGCCCCTCCCCGAGATCTCCTTTCCCGCCGTCGAGGATGACCTGGCCCGCGAAATGGGGTGTGACGCGGTCGGCCAATCTCCCGGCGGGGGAGATCTTCCGTGTCGACAGAGAGACTTCGCACAATACTTCCGGATGACCGTTGCCGGCTCGGCGGCAGGAGATCGTGGAAGGCCGTGGAACGCCGGGAGGGCATTGGATCATATCGATGAGTCGCAGCTGGCGGACTCCTCGCACCTGAAGGTAGGGAAACAGGATCCGAGCGGCCTCCATGAATGTCTCCAGGACCATGGCGGCTGAGACCAGGGGATGCTTGACGGATTTGAAAGGTCTGTGATCCAGGATCCAAAGATCCTTCTCCTGGGAGAAGGATCTGACGGCCTCCAGTTCTTCCCGGCGGATGTCGAGGCGAGAAACCCTCTCTATCATGGGGAATTCCTCCGGGCTGAAGGACACAGTGCCTCCCTCCAGTTCTCCGCCGTGCGGAGGAGGGATTGCGTCATTGAGCTGGGCCGTCCTCACGGAGGGCAGCCGTCTCATGAACATCACCCAAACGTCGTCGGCTGAAGCCGCGAAGAGCTCCCGGCAGAAAAGCCCAGCAAGCTCATTGACGTGGATATACGCCACACCCTTGTGCCTCAGCAACTCGCGGATTTCCGGATCCTCGGCCATGCCCGTGCCTTCGACGGGGGGGAGCATCAGAGCCTTGAACCGGATGGCGGCGTTCTTGCGATGGAGATATCTCAACAACGCGGACATCATACGGTTGGCAGCCGCATAGTTGGCCTGGCCGAGGTTTCCCTGGATTGCCGCTGCCGAGGAGAGGGCCACGAAGAATCTCAATCCCGCCCCCTCCGCGGCCGAGAACAGATTCCAGGCGCCGAGGAACTTGACGTCAGCGACTGTGGAGAAATCATCAGGGGTCATCTGGCTGAGGAACCCGTCCCTGAGGACCCCGGCGCCATGAATGATCCCGTCGATCCGGCCATACCGGATCGCCACCTCGCCAAGGACAACACGGACCGCCCCGGGGTCCGCGACATCGCAAGTGTAGTACGATGCCTCGATCCCTGCGGAACGCATGTCGGCCAGGGTTCGAGCGATCTCCGATGCCCTGGCGTCGGGAGTGGCCGCCTCAGGAGACAATGAGCCGGGACGCGGCTTTGCAGAATCGATGCCTTGATCGGGAGAGGTCCTCCCCAAGAAAACCAGGCGGGGCATGAACGGCACGAGGCTGCGAGCCAGAGCGGCGCCAATCCCCGTGGCGCCCCCGGATATGACCAGCACGTCGCCAGTCCTCAGATTCATGCTGGAGGTGTGCCCGAACACCGAAGGGGCCACGTGCCCCTCCGAAGTGAAGACGCGTCCATCACGATGGATCATCTCCACCGCGGCATACCCTCGGTCCAGAGCCCCGCGTAAGGCAGTGCGCAGGTCGGTATCCCGGCCGATCTCCAATGTCCGAAACAGAACCGACGAATGTTCCTGCGCCGCGCTCAGAAACATCCCGAGGATCCCCTCAACGAGCAACCCGCTAAGAGGTTCGGTATTTTCCCTGTCGTGGATCAACACGACGAATTTCCCAGCTGGCGAGTCGAGAAATGCCTTGAGGGGAAGGACGAATCCCCGAAGAAGCCGCGACACATCCGCCATGCCTCGTAATCTTTCCGGCCCATTTTGAGGCAAGGTGATGACCATGCCGGCGAGGGGCGCCAGTCCCGATATTCTCTCGGAGACCTTGACGGAACCTTCATCCGTGAGGATGTCGCCGGCCTCTTCGCCCTGTCCCCGCTTCCCCTTCATGAATCGCAAGGGAATCGTGTCAATCCCGTAATCCCGCCGGAGGACGTCTCCCGCATTTCCTGCGATATCGTCATCTTTCCCCGGCGAGAGAAGGAGGACGGACTCACCCGGCTTCATCTCCAAAGGAAGGGGAACAGCACATTCCATAGGGACAACGCCGAACACGAGCCGCCTCAAATCCGCCTCATCTTCCTGGGGCCTCCGGGTTTCACCTTGTGCCGGCCCGGCGTCGAGAGCCTTGGCGGCCGGCGGCCGGCCGGTCCCGTGCTGGCGGGAGATCGTTTCGGCGATCTTCTGGGCAAGGTCGTTCACGGTACGGACCTGGATAAAATCCTCCAATTCGATCGTGATTCCGAATTGGCGTTCCGCGGCATCCATGATGATGGGCAGGCGGCTGGAGCGGATGGAAAGGTCTTTCCTGAGATCCATGTCCGGCTTGATCTCGTCCCTCTCGAATCCTGTGGCCTCTATGATGATCCGGATGAGCCTCTCCGTGAGATCCTGCCGACCGGGCCCCTCGCCGGCGGCAGGGGAGATTCTTCCCATGGTTTCACTGGTGGGATCGAGAGGCACGGATACCGACTTTCCGGGAAAGATCTGCCCCCGGCTTGCAGGCAGGGAAATAGACCTTGGCTCTTCTTGAATCTTGAAATGCCCTCGAACGAAAAGCTGAGCAAGGGCGGTCTTACACGTGAGGCGCTCAGCAGGGGGAAGGCAGGTCGGTAGGCATGTCGATTCAGGGAGCGTGTCCGCGATAAGGCTGCCCAATATGTCGCCGGGCCCCACCTCCACGAAAAGTCTGACTCCATATTGGTTCCAGAGAGTCTGGACGTTGTTCATCCAATGAACGGGAGATTCCAGATGAGCCATCAGGATTCGCTTGATCTCATCGGGATCTGACGGATAAGCGTCCATAGTCGTGTTGGAGATGACGGGGATCTGCGGGGAATGAAATGGGATAGGGGCAACGTACGCCTCCATCTCATCATGGATGGTCCGCATCGTGCGCGAGTGGAAGGCCATGCTGACCCGTAAAAGAGTGAACCGATAGCCCTTCTTCCTCAGCTCTTTGCCAAGAGTTTTCACCGCCTCCGTGTCGCCGGTCAGCACGACCTGGTTCGGTGCATTGATATTGCCAATTTGGACACCTTCTCGTTCTGTGATCATCTCTTTCAGCACATCCAAGGGGGTGTCCACGGCCGCCATGACGCCGGGATCTCTACGCAGAGCGGCGACCTTGTCCATGCAGCGGGCCCTCGTATTCACGATCCGAATCCCGTCCTCTAGGGAATAGACACCGGCCAGGCACAAGGCGATCAGTTCGCCAAGACTGTGGCCGGCCATAGCCACAGGGCGAATGCCCAGGCTGAGGAGGTATCGAGCCAGGGCGTGTTCCACGGCGAAGAGGGCAGGTTGCTGCCATCGGGTCTTTAAAAGATCCTCCTCGCGATCATGGAATAAGCGCTGAAGGAGGTCGAAGTCCAGCGCCGTAGCCGCCCGATCCATCCATTCCTTTATGACGGGAAAGGACTCATAAAGGTCCCGCCCCATTCCCATGTAATGTGATCCCTGCCCGGGAAACACAAAAGCCAGCGGCGGCGCCGGAAGATCCTCGGGGCTTAAGAAGATCCCCTGCTGCGCCACGGACCTCAGCGCCTTGGGCGAGACGGATCCGCCTTCGGCAAGAGAGGCCGACCTCTCGATGACTGCGAGCGCCTCTTTATCGGATTGCGCCAGAACGGCCATCCGATAGTTGCGGCCGCCGATCATGGTCCGAAAGAAAGTGACCCCTTGGACCGCAGTAGAGCCAACGAGCCTCTCTCGCGCGAGGCGCGGCTCTTTTTCCGGGGCGACCAGGATCGTATCGGCCTCGTCCAACGCCTGCTCCACGTGCACAACATAGTTGGAGCCTCCGAACCCGAAGGCGTTGACCTGAACCCGTCTCGGCCGGCGGGCCTCGCCGTTCCAGTCGAATGGCTCCCTGGCGATGAAGAGACCCGGCCCGTCCAAGTCGATCTCCGGATCCGGGTGCGTATAGTTGAGGGTGGGCGGGAAAACCCCTGCCTTCATGGCCATGATCCCTCGAATGAGGTTGTTCATGCCGGAGGCGCCCAGGGTGTGTCCGATCTGGGACTTGAACGACGAGAGAACGGTGCGCTTGGAGGAACTGAAGAATGTCCTCAGGGCGCGGACCTCCTCTACGTCCCCTTGGCGGGTGCTCGTGGCATGGCATTCCACCAGATCCACGGCGTCGGGCCCATAGGGCATCCCTCGGAAGGACGCGCGAATGGCGATCTCCTGGGTGATGCTCGAAGATTCGATCATGCCCAGGTGGTTATTGCTTGCGCCCATCCCGGTGATGAACGCATGGACCGGGGCCCCTCGGCGGCGGGCCAGGCTCTCGCGCTCGATGACGATCATGCCCCCGCCTTCGCCGAGGACCATGCCGTCCCTTTCGGCATCGAAAGGACGGGAGGTTTCGCGCGGCGGCCGCGACCGTCCCGACAATCCGTAAAGAGCGCCCACGGCGGAGAATTCCAGGAAATGCAGATGGGTGAGATTATCCTCGCCTCCGCCGATGATGGCGGCGTCGATGATGCCGTTGCGGATCATCTGCAGGGCGCTGTAAAGCGCGACCAGGGAGCTGGCGCAGGCGGCGGAGACCGCATAGCTAGGCCCCATGATGCCATAGCGGTTGCAGATGAACCCGGCGGCGGTGCAGTTGAGCCGGCCCAGGAGGGTGGTGTCATCCGGGGCCATGCGTCCGGACCTCACTTCCCGTTCGACGGCCTTCTCCTGATCCGCGGTGAGGGGAACGGCCCGCTGGACGGCGGAGACGATCTCGTGGACGTACTCCCTGATGATCATATCGGTGAGAGTGCCGGCCGCCTCTCCGGAGTTCTGGGATATGAGGACCGCAATGCGCTCGCGCGGGATCCCCGACTCCAGGAGACCGGAGGCCCGGATGGCCTTTTGCGCCAGCCATAGGGTGAGTCTGGTGGCCGAGGTCATTGTCCGGAAGTCCTGCGGGGAGATCCCGAGCTCTTGGCGAGAGGCATGAAAGTCTACGAAAGCGCCCACCTGGCAGTAGGTCTTGTCCTTAACTCGAGGTCGCGGATCATAAAAGAGGCTGTGATCCCATCGGGCAGGCGGAACCAGGGTGATCCCGCTCTTCATGGCCAGGCTTGCCGCCCAGACCTCCTCCGGACTCTGCCCCAAGGCATTGACGATGCTCATCCCGGTGATGGCGATCCTTTCGCGAGAACTGTCGGCCGGGGCGACCCGGGCAGGCCCCTGTTCGGCCCGCCAAAATGAAGTTCCGGCAACGGGCTGATGCAGCGAGAGCGGACCTTCGGCCAGCTCGCGGTGCAAGGACGGCAGATCCCGGACCTTGCCGATGAGGCCTGCGCAGGCCCCGCTCATGAATTGGCCGCGTTCCCAACTCGCCTGCTCATCGAGAGGCATCCCGCTCGATCTGTCGAATCCGCGGGCCGCGGCGAAGAGGCTCCCTGCGGCCATCTCTTCCATTCTCATCCGGAAGGACAGCTCGTCTTGGCGGCCGGTCGCGAACTCCCTCTCAAGAGCCAAAACAGCGGTAACGCGCGGCGTCTTCAAGGATCGCACCCGCAGTCCGGTGCTCTGGCCCGAAACAAGCGTTCCCCCAGGTTTCGATTCCACAATCATCCGCTGATAGAGGGCCGTCAGGGCGCCCGTCTCGACGATCTCCCGGGTGGCCAGATAGACCGTGCCCATCTGGATGGCATCTGCGCCGAGCATGGCGGCCATGAACGCGGTCTTTCGATCGAATATCCCCCCCGCAACGATCACGCGACAGTCTCGGAACAAGGACGGCTTGCGCCGTTTGAGGTCCAACACGATTTGCGCCAGCGTAAGCGTACTGTGTCGTCCCACGTGGCCGCCGGCCTCGTACCCCTCGCAGACGACGAACCGGACGCCGGATTCGAGAGCCAGTCCCAGCAGGGCCTCATCCGGAGCGAGATAGGCGACCTCGATCCCGCACCCCAACAATTCTCTTGCAGGGGAGAGATCACCTCCGGCAATCCAGACAAAACGAGGTCGATGTTCCTTGATCCAGGCCAGCTGAGCTTCTTGGCAAGGATTCTCCGCCAAGGAGAGGACATTCACCGCATAGGGGCGCCCTCCCATGATCTCCGGCAAGCGTCCCAGCTTGCGGTCAAGGGTCTCCGCGTCCAATAGGCCGAGTGCGATGGTCGGCAAGGCGCCTGCCTCGGCAACCTTGAGAGCAAACTCAGGGACATCCGTGATGGAGGTCATAGCTCCCTGGATAAAGGGGTAAGTGATGCCCATCTCTCCGGCCACAGGGCTGCCCACGAAACCGTCCTTTTTCAGCTCGGCCGAGCGGCACGAACTTCGGATCTCCGCCATGAAGGCCTTCACGGCCTTTTCGGTCCCTGTCCCAAAGCGCTCGGCAAAGGAAGCCGCGAAGGCCGCCTCCACACCCAGGAAGATGACTTCGGCCGGGGTGAAACGGCTTTCCAGGGGGTGGAGGGCTTGGCCGCGCACCTGGCTTACGAAGGAACGGCGGCTTTCCTCCGTGATCTCCGCTCCGCCCAACGACTCCTCGAGCGCCTTGATCTTTTTAAACGCCAGAGAGTTCCCCTTGGTGAAAAGGCGGCAAGGGACCTGCAGATCCAAGCCGACCAACTCGGTGGAATCCGTGCGGAGCTTGGAGAGCCGGTCGCGTTGGAGGTCATCGATCGCAACGAGGTCCGTCAGCCAATGGACCGACTCGAAGACGATCCCGGATGCGCACGTGGTCAGGAACGCCGCGGCTGCCTCCGGGGTGGAGACCCCGCCCCAGATAAGGACGCCCGGAGACTCTGAACGGGCTTGCAGGATCTTCCAGGCCGCCGAATAGAGGATCAGGGTCGTCTCGGCGGACACGAATCCGGCGGCTTCGCAGCCTTTCAGAGCAATCGGCCCGATCCCTGGGCTGTCTTTCACGATCGCTTCCAGAAGAGCCAGGTCTCCGATGATCGGAAAGCAGCGGTGGTTCTCCGACAATTCTCTTAATCTACGCAGCGAGCCGGAAAGGTCGCCAGGGGAGAACGGAGGCGTAAATTCCACCCATATGTCCTCGGCCCGCGTATCTTCCAGAAACCGTTCCAGCGAGGGATCCAGCAAGGCGGAAGCGGAAATCTTGATATCACAGGCTTGGCCGGCAGGACGAGCTCTCGGCAAGGAAGACGGTCCTGCTTCCGGTCCCGCCATGGAAAAATCGAAGATGGCCCGGGTCCCCGTTCGATGCGCCATTTGAGTCACCGGGGAGGCCATTTCCTCGGGCCGCCAGACAAAAGCGATGATGGGGGCCCGTTCCTCAGTCGACATATCGGAATCTCCGCTTCGACAAGGCCTATTCACTGTTCGGCCGGATCACAAAGACTTCCTGAAGAGGCGGTATGTCTTGTATTTTCTTCCGCCGGCTTCCTCGATCAGCGCGTTCACGGCCTTGTTGTCCTCCAGAGTCCACCCCATCTCCAAGTATTGATATTTCTTTTTTTCCCTCACGACCTCGTAGATATGGTGGAAGGCCAACATCGGGACACCGAGCTGCCGGTACTTCTCCTTGACCCCTAACATCAGCAGCCGCACCCCTTTTATCTCCCGCTGATACAGGAGCGCCTTCAGCAAGCCAAGCAGGCCGATCCGCCCGTTGAAGCGCTTGAGCAATGGATTGATATCGGGGAAGATCACGCAGACCGCCGCTGGTTCGTCCTCGTAATAGATGTAGAAAACCAAGTCGGGATCCACGAAGCTTTTCACGTTCTTCTGGATGTCCACCATCTCCTCATCGGTCAGGGGGACGAAACCCCAATTCGCGGACCAAGATTCATTGTAGATCTTCCTGATCAGAGCAAACTCGGCGCCATAATCCTTGCGACGAGGATGCCGGATGCGGATTCCTTGTTTTTGGGCTATCCGTCCGGCGTAACTATCCATCCACTCGGGAAGCCGGTAGTCGCCGTCGATCAGGAAGGCGAACAAGTCCTTCTCTTTGGCGAAACCGCACGATTCGATCAACCTGGAGTAGTACGGGGGGTTGTACGGCATCATCAACGCCGGCGCATGTTCGAAGCCCTCCACGAGCAGCCCGATCTCGTTGTTGGCAGACGGGTTGAGCGGCCCTCTGAGAAAGGCCATCCCCTTCTGGCGAACCCACGTCTCCACGGCGGAAAAGAGGGCCGCGGCCGCCGCCGGATCGTCGGCGCATTCGAAGAATCCCCAAATTCCCATCTGCTCGCGGTGGAACTCGTTGTGTCGGCGATCGATGATGCCCGCGATCCTTCCCACCGTCTCGGAGCCTCGCCGGGCCAAAAAGAGGGCGCGCTCGGAAAATTCCCAAAAGGGGTGACGGCGGGTATCCAGTAGCCGGCGAACTTCCTTCTTGAGCGGAGGAACCCATTTGGGATACCCGGCATAGAGCTTCCAGGGGAGGTCGATGAAGTCCTTGAGGGCCGATCCGTCTTCCGCGGAGATAATCTCTATGCCGGCCATCCTTGTTCCTTGCGAGAGGCAGCCCTCACAACGACCTCCTCCCGTTCATTATACCAGACGGATTGTCAGCGATCTCACTCCTCGCCGATTTTAGGTAGTATTGGATTTTGCCTGTTGTTTGTCAAGATTATGGACTTGCCGGGCTTGGACTCGTCCCCCTGGCTGGACTATTTTAAGGGATGAGGTCAGGAAGGGCAGGGAGACGGTCCCTCCGCCGGCCCGCGTGCGTTCTTCCTTCGAATCTTCGACGGGGGGGAAGGCGTCGAGGACGCTACTTGCCACCGGCTTTCCGGAATTCCTTGAGGTACCCGACGATCTGGTCGTACATTTCCTTGGAGAAGACCGGCCCGATGAGGTCGTTGACGCCCACCGCGGCGGTCTGGCGCCATTTCTCAAGCGCGTCCGGGGGGGCTTCGTGGACCTTGAGGCCGTTCTCAATCATCATTTTCACGGCGTCGGCCTCGAGGCTTTGGGTCTCCTCGTAAAGGCCGTGCGAGGCGTCGGCGACGGCCTCGATAAAGGGGTGATGCAACTCCTCGGGAATGCTCGCCCAAGCCTGTTCGCTCAGGAGGAAGCCCCCCACGAGGGGCGCCATCCGGAGCGAGAGCATATGGGGGACAACGGCGAAAAGCTGTCCCGCCCCGGCCAGGAGTGGGGGCATGTAGGCGGCAGAGACCATGCCGCTCTGGAGCTGGGGCAAGAGGTCCTTGCCGTCGCCGGGGACGATCTCAAAGCCCATTTTTTTCCAGACCTGATGGACTTCTTCTTCGCTGTCGGTGACGCTGATCTTGAGCTTTTTCAAGTCCGCCGGATAGATGACCTTTTCCTTGGTGAAGAAGTTGACCCAGCCGGCCAGGGTCCAGAGGACCACCTTGAAGTGCTGTTCCTCGATCTTCTTCTCGAGAGAGGGCCTCATGCGCTCGAAGACGGCGTTAAATTCCTCCGGGGAATGGAATAGCAGGGGGATATCGAGGGCCATGATCGACCGCTCGATCTTTGATAGCCCCATGCTGCTGAAGACGCCGCCCTGGTACAAACCCAGGCGCATCGAGTGGATCGTGGCTTCTTCGCTCCCGGCGATGCCGCCGGGGTAGATCCTAACCTGGACGGTCCCGTTCGAGATCCGCTCCCATTCACGAGCGACCCTTTCCATGGCCTTGTCCCAAGGCGAACGGCTGGGGGCGATGCTGCTGATCTTGATGACGACCGTCCGGGCGGCCGGCGGCGCCGCCGTGGCCGATATCGCGACCGTGAGGACGGCGAGGAAACCCAAGGATCTTTTGACCATGGTCGTTCCCGTTCGATGAAGAAGTCAATTTTATTCCCGACCTCCGAACGGTGTCAACCCCGCAAAAGCGAATGTCATGGAACTCGCGTCCGCCCCGCCGCATGGAACCATTCAGAAGGAGAACGCCAGACCGGCGAAGGCCTTCGTTTCAAGGCGATGAGAACGGATCTCCTCGAGCCGCCCCCACCTCCGAACGCTTTCGATGTCGGCGAAGAGCTCGAGCGGGGCGCCGGGCATCTTCCATCCCACGCCGAGGAGGAAGCGGGTTCGGCTATCGGTGAGGTGGGCGTTATTGGTAACCTCGTCCTGGAACCTGTCCAGGACGTCCACCGAGCCCCAGGCGCCGAGCTCGGCCTGTCCGCGGGCCCGGAAATTCCTGTAATCCAGGCTCGCGCTCGCCGAGAAGCTCCCCCCGAAACCGTAAAAATAGCCGTAATAGAAGACGATAGTCTTCAGCCCGGTGATGTCATGAAAGAGGGAATAGTCGTGGATCGCGGTCGAGTTGACCATGGCGAAATCGCCGTAGGCCTCGACGACTGTCCTGAGCCGAAGGTCCCTGCGGAAGACCGTCCAATCCAGAACGGGGCCGGCGAGGTGCAGGATGCCCAGCTTGTCCGTGAAGTTCCGTGGTTCATCGAGATGGAGCTGTTCCAGGTCGGTCTTAACGGGCACCGGGTGGGCATCGTAATCCGCGAGGGGTCTCTTCTTGAAAAGCTCGAAGGCGGAGCCGAACCCCCAGGTCAGGCTGTAGCCCGTGCGGTCGTCGGCGATCCTCTGGACGAAACGGCCCCAGGCCACGGCCTTGGTGAAGAACCGCGTCTCTTCAACGTGGCCGTGGCGGGTCGCATAGTCCAGGGTTATCTCGCTGAAATAGACATCCTTGACGGTCCGCCGGACCTCGCCGGGCATCCCGTATTCCGGAAGGCCGAGCAGACGAGCGTGGAACCCGAAATAGGTGTCGGTCCGGGCCTCGAGTCCGGCCGGGGCGAGGCGGCGCGCTCCGACGAACAAGCTGAGATCGCGCCAGCCCGGCTGGACGTAATACTTGGCCGACGGGTCCTTGCGGTCCAGCCAGTGGTTGAGCTTGACGATGGGATTAAGGAAGCTCAGCGCGCGCTGGAAGAAACCGTGCTGGTGACCCAGGTAGTGTCCGATCTGGTACCAGGGCTCCCCGACCGCGAACCCCCCGAGGCCGGCGTTGATCTGATCGTTGATGGCGATGACTTCATCCGCCTCCGCGATGATCTCCCACCAGGTCGAGCCGGCGACCGCCATCATCCACGAATAGAGCCAAGACAAATCGCTGGCACGGCCCTGCTGGTAGTAGGCCGCCCCGGATATGACGTGGAACCAGTTAAACGAGAACGGGTTCGAGTCGAAGCGCCAACCCTCGAGAAGAACGAGGCGCCTGAACTGGTCATGGAAGGTGATCTTGAAGTCCCGGTCCTCGGGGAAAGAGTAGCCCGCCCAAAAGATGGCCGTGGTCGCGACCGAAAAAACGCCCAGCTCGATCCAACCGCGCAACTTCTTTGCCCTTGGCTGGGAGACGGCGTCCTCTAAAGCGGCCTCCCCTTCCCGGTCCCAGTTGCCGGCTTGAGGCAGCGGGAGAGACAGGCTCAGGGGGGTTCGACCGGGCCCCTTACGCTGTGGCTGGGCTGCGAGGCTGAACGCAACGCGTGCCCCGGTCCCCGAAGGCGGACCGGACGCTGTCGCGGCCGGAACAGACCAAGCCGTCAGCCAGAGGGACGCCAGGCCGGCGGCGATCGTCCCCCTGAGAATGGCCATCAACCGTGGCCATCCTTCTCGAGACGATCGGTATCGCGCCAGGCCCTTCCCAAGCCCGCCTGACGCGGGGTTAGGGCGGGGGTCGAGACGATGGTGGCGATAGAGTTGGCTGCGTCATGCATGCCGTTGGTAACGTCGAACGCCAGCGCGAACAGGATGATGAAGATGACCAGTATGAGGCTCGCGGGGGGCATGAAGATCAGCCGCTCTTAAGAAGAGAGGACGGCGTCTTTGAATCGGATCATGGTTTGATTCCTTTGGATGCATTATAGCATCAGGTTGTTAAGATCTAATAAATGCCTTTGCTCGTTCCGGCTTTACCGGCACTGCCGAAGGCGGTCTGTCGCCTGTTCGAGAGTCAGGCCTGGGGCATTCGATTTAACCTTTTGAAATCTCCCCATATCAACTTAGAAATCAGCAATATAGAGGGAATGGCCATGATCCCGCCGGGGAGTTCAAGGCGTGAGCGCTTTTCAGCGAGCTTAAGTCGTTTTGGGATTAAGGACGTCAAAAACACGCCAATCGCTTTTTTGGGGCGAGTTGAAATCGACCCGTTCCCCCTAGGAAGCAACGGCGTTGGAAATGGCGCCCTCGAATGTCCGCGATGCTGCGGTGGCAAATAGGAGGCCGTCTGGACAGATGAGCGGCTGATTTGTAATCAGCAGGTCGGAGGTTCGATCCCTCTCGCTGGCTCCAGCATATCACCCAAGAAGATGCCGAGGATCCCAGGAAGAGGCCGGCCCGCGATGGACGCCTAAGCCGCTTGCCCAGGCTTCCCCATGTGCACGAGGATACGATGTTTAGCGAGATCCCGGTCCAATGGGATCACTCCAGCCCGCATGCGCTGACCATCCATCTCCACCCACGACACACCCCGCTCGCAGTGTTCCGGGTTCTCGACCTGGATCTCAAAGATCGCTTCACCGTGACGGTAGCGCAGATGGAAGCCATCCCACCACCCGGGGATGACCGGATCCAGCTGCATGTGATCCCCCCGTACCTTCAAACCCAGGACTTCTTCGACCCAGGCACGGTACATCCATGTCGCCGAACCTGTATACCAAGACCAACCACCCTGGCCGATCCGCCCGGGCAATCGGTACACGTCGGCGGGGACCGCGTAGGGCTCAAGTCCATAGCGCCAAACGGTTTCTGGATCACGCGCGCGCTCGATCGGATTGAGGATGCGTAGGATTTTCACCGCCCCCGTCCCATCCCCTCGACGTGCTAAGGCCATGGCGAACCACAGGGCGGCATGAGTATACTGTCCTCCGTTCTCCCGCACCCCCGGAGGATACCCCTGAATGTATCCGGGTGACGGGTTCGATCTGTCAAAGGGAGGCGTTAAAAGCAGCACCAGACCTTCGTTCTCGCGAACAAGGTTTTCCCACACGGATTCTATAGCCCTGGCCGCTCGATCTGTGCCGGCAGCTCCGCTCAGCCAGGCCCAAGATTGGGGCAGGGAATCGATCTTCGCCTCTTTGTTCGCAGAAGAACCGAGCGGCATGCCATCGTCGAAGATGGCCCGAAGATACCACTTCCCATCCCATCCTGCTCGCTCGGTACGCTGGATCAGAGCAATTCTATCTTGTTGATAAGATTGGCTTAAGTCGGGCCGCTCCAAGAGCTTAGAAAACTCGGCCATCTCCCGAAGCACGTCCGCCATGAACCACGCCAGCCAAACGCTTTCCCCCGTGCCCCCGGCGCCTACGAGGTTCATCCCATCGTTCCAGTCGCCCGAGCCTATCAGAGGCAAACCATGGGGCCCGAAGGTCATGCCATGCGAGACCGCGCGCCGGCAGTGCTCAAACAGCGTGGCGTGTTCAAGCGCGACCTTCGGCGTGAAGAAGATCTCGTGCTGGTCTCTCTCGAGAGTGGGCCCGCTGAGGAACGGAACTTCTGTGTGCAAGATGGTCACATCGCCGGTGACACGCACGTATTGAGCGACGACGTAGGGCAGCCACAGGGGGTCGTCGGAGATCCGGGATCGGACGCCCGCGCCGCTCGGTGGATGCCACCAGTGCTGGACATCTCCTTCTTTGAACTGACGGCTCGCCGCGAGCAGGATGTGCTGGCGCGCCAGCTCGGGAGACGCGTAGAGGAATGCCGTAACGTCCTGCAGTTGATCGCGGAAGCCGAATGCGCCCCCGGACTGGTAAAAGGCGGAACGTCCCCAGATCCGACAGCTCAGGCTTTGGCACAAAAGCCAACGGTTGATCAGGAAGTCGGCGGCCAGTTCGGGGGTATGCACTTCGATCGTCCCCAACAGGCCATCCCACCACGCTTTCGTCTGGCTCAACGCGGTTTCGAGTGCCAAGCCTTTCCGATAGGCCAGAACCCGCTTGCGGACTTCCCCCATCGACTCGGCTTGGCCCAACATGCAGGTGATCTCAGCCGACTCTCCAGGAGCGAGTTCCACCGTAACCCGAAGAGCCGCACACGGGTCAAATCCCGCTCCCGTCCGGCGTGATAGCCCGGACCGCTCCATCGCCGCCGGGCTGCCAAGCGAGCCGTTGCGTCCGACGAAGGCCGTGCGATCGCCGGTGTAAGACTCCGCCGGCGGGTCGATGGCCGCGAAGGCGATCCGATCCCCGTACTCGGGGTGGTAGCGGTTCCGGGCGATCAGGGCCCGGGCTTCTTCATCCCAACGGGTCGCGATATACATCTGGGAGGATTCGCGGATCTCGCCCAATGTCCACTCCACATAGTACGTCACCGACAGTCTGCGACGCCGGGAGGAGTCGTTCCTCAACCGCAGCCTTTGCAGCTTGATCGGTTCTCCTCCGTTCTCATCCACCGGGACGAAGACCGTCAGCTCCTGTTCGATCCCTTGACTGTTATGCTCGAAGACCGTGTACCCTGCCCCATGCCTGACCCGGTAGGCGGTCTCTTCCCGGATCGGCGACGGGGTCGGCGTCCAGTAGACCCCGGTGTTCTCGTCCCGGATGTAGATGGCCTCAGACGGTGGATCCATGACGGGGTCGTTCGACCATTGCGTCAGGCGATTGCGCTGGCTGTTGCCATACCAGGTAAATCCGGACCCCGCTTCGCTGACCAATGTGCCGAAGGCGGGGTTGGCGATGATGTTCGCCCAGGGCGCAGGGGTGTGGGTGTCAGGGCCGAGATAGATCGCGTATTCACGCCCATCCGGGGTAAACCCTCCCAGGCTGTTGAAGTAGGGCAGCTCCATGAAGGGCAGCGAAGCCGAAGGCTCCCGGGGGACGCGTTTCTTGGGCATGGGTTCCGGCAACTCGGGAACCTCCGCAGGCATGCCCTGAAGGAAAGTGCCGCGGGCGGCCACCATCACCACACTGGCCGCGGCCATGAGCAAAGTCACGTCTTCCTTCGGGATTTGATCCGCATTTCGCAAAAAAATCCCGCCCGGCTGATCCTTCCCCGTATACGTCGAATGCGCCTGGATCAGACCCTCGAGTCGCTCACGCAACGGTTGCTCATAGCCGCCCGCCTCCTCGTTGAGGATCACCAGGTCGACTATGAACCCATGCATTCGCCAATAGGTATGGGCCTGGAGCGTCTGGCGGACCAGGCTGATGTCCCGCCCATCACCAATGGTGATCAGGGCAATCGGCAAATCTCCCGAGATTCCATAGGGCCATAAGCCCGCCTGGCCCTTGCGGTTCTCTTCGGTTTGTTCAGCGGAAGGGCGGAAGAGCGGGTTTGGAAACAGCAGGTGGCTGGCCAGCCCCTGGAAGCGGCGGGCTTCGTCGGGCTGGATGCGAAGCAATCGCAACTCCAGCTGGGCAGAAGCTGCCGCGAAATCCATCGCCCGATCGATGGCATGGGGATCGCTGTACTTATCCATCAGCCGCAAGACCTTGTGACGTGTTTCGCCGGCCGCGAGAACCAAGGAAACCTGGACACGCTGGCCTGGACCGAGAGTCAGGCTCTGGCGCAGACTGAGGATCGGGTCCAGGACAAAACCCTGGCTGCCGTCAAGCTTCTGGAGGACCCCCATCGGATTTGCGAGCGTCCGTCCCCGACCGATGAATCGGCGCCGGTCGGTCTCGAACTGCAGGGCTTCGTCCCCGAGGTGTTCAAGCGTCAGGCGGTGGGCAACGTAAATGGGCGGGTCGTCTTCCGCTCGAGGCCGGCGGTACGCGAGGAGGGCTTGATGGTCGGGCACCGCTTCGGTTTGGATGAACAGCTTGTTGAAGGCCGGATGCTGCCGGTCGACATTGTGCGGCGCAAGCGAGAGTTCAATGTAGCTCGTCAGATCGAAATGACGCGTGCGAACGGACCGATTGAATAGGGTGATCCGCCGAACCTCAACATCGTCTTCCGGCGAAACGATGACCTCCGTTTCGGTTCGCGTGCCGTTATCGTCGCGCCGGAACACGGCCCGGTCGAGCGCGAAGTCGGCGGAGTACGCCTCAACCTTCCCGCCGACCGGGTGATACGTGTTGGCCCACAATCGATCCGCGTCGGGCTCATGGATGTAGCAGAAGGTGCCCCATGGATCCTGAGTTCGATCCGACCTCCAGCGTGTCACCTCAAAGTGGCCCCACCGGCTGTATCCCCCTCCTGCGTTGGTGATCATCAAGCCATAGCGGCCATTGCTAAGGAGTTGGGTTTTGGGCGTGCTCGTATGGGGGGTATCGAATTTGCTCACCGAAGGGCCGGCCTCGCGGACCTTCTCCGGCAAAGATATTCTCTCCCGCGTGGAGATGTGGTTCAGAGGAGATAGGACCGGGATGCGTTCATAGAGCAGGGGTTCAACGGCGCGCACGCGTGCGTCGGCATAAAAATCGCGCTGGATAGGATAGCCATGGAGGAAGTTGGTCAGTGACAGGAAACTCATGCCTTGATGATGCGCCAGGTAGGCCTGAATGATCAGCCCCCGCTCGCCCTCATGGGTCGGTTGACGGCTGAAGTCAATCGCTTCGTAGTAGCCGTAATCGTTCAACAGCCCCAGGCTAGCCAGTCGTTTCAGATTCTGCACGGCCTCTCTAGGCGAAACGATCAGCGCCAGAAGGGTGGCGTAGGGTGAGACGACGACTTTTTCCTCCAAGCCGCGCTTCAATCCGAGCTCCGGTACGCCAAAGGCCCTATATTGATAGGTCTTGTTGATGTCCAGATCTCCAAAGGCAGACTCCGAGATCCCCCACGGCACGTGACACTGGCGGCCGTAGGCTATGTGGATCGCCACCGCTTCCCTCGCCGCTTTATCCAGCAGCGAGTTCTCCTGGGAGCCTTGGAAGATCAGCGGCATCAGATATTCGAACATGGTTCCGGTCCAGCTGAGCAGCACTCGGCGCCGGCCGATTGCACCGTAGGGTCGACTCATGGAGAACCAATGCTCGACCGGGACATCACCCCGAGCGATGGCGACGAAACTTCCAAGACGTGCCTCACTCGCCAGGAGATCATAGTAGGCGCTGTCCAATCGGCCTTCGGACACGTTGTAGCCGATGGAGAACAACCGCCGTTCGGGGTCATACAAAAAGCGCATATTGATCGATTCGGATAACCTGCGTCCGTCCTGGATGAGCTGCTCGCCCGAACCCAGGATTTCACCGGCCAGCCATCGCGACCTGGCGAAGGATTCCATAAGGCGGTCAATCCATTCGAAGAGGGGGCGTGTGGCGGGGGAAGCCTTCTCCCGGACCGATTGGAGGATAGCCATACAACCGATGCGCCCGTTGGCAAGATCGAAAAGCGAAGGCGCGTGACACATGGCCTGGCGGACGGCGAGCAGAGCCTCCAGACCCAGCGGCGTGATCTCCTCTTCCTTTTTTTCATCGAGGATTTCGATCCAGGCGAGATAGCGGTCCGCGATCCTCAGCCAGGCCGATATCTGCTCCTCCATCTGCCTGGCCCAATAAGCCGCTTCCGTTTCAACCTCGGCGGACTTACGAGCCGTATCGGATAGAGCCCTGACGCGGCTCTCCACGCGCCGCAGCAGGCGGAGCGCGTCGGCGATGCGGGCCGGCGGCTTTTCCCACAGGCGTATCACTGCGTCGAGGGCGCGGGCATCCAGCCCCGATAGGCGTTCCTGTTCGATAACCTGTTTCAGGATCTCCCCGGTATCCCGCAGGCCTTCAAAAGCTTTCCCGTCCAAGATGGGTTTATGGATCAGCTCACCCAGGCCGTGCTCCAGCGACCAGAGGGCACCTAGCAGGTTTCCGCTGTCGACGGCGGACACGTAGCGAGGCTCGAGAGGGGTCAAGGTTGAAAGATCGTACCAATTCAGCAGGTGGCCCTCATGGCGCTCCAGTTTGCCGATCGTCTCCATGGTCCGGGCCAGTCTTTCTACGACCTGATCCACCGTCATGTACCCGAAATCATGAGCGGAGAGCGCGCTGAGCATCCAGAGACCGATGTTGGTCGGACTGGTGCGCATCGCCAGTCGGTTCTGAGGGGAGACCTGGTAGTTGTCGGGCGGAAGCCAAGACGTATCAGCGCTGACAAAGTCTGAAAAATAGCGCCAGGTTCGCCGTGCCACCTGCCTCAGCAACCGCAGGTCCCTTTCAGGCAGCAGGCGTGGCTTTTGTTCTTCCCGCGGACGGAGGTTCAAGAGCCAGCCGACCAGAGGGGATAGGGACCACAAGACGAGCCAGGGGCTGGCCATCGCCAGGCTGGATGGCATCCAGCGCTGCACCGCCCAACCCACGATCCCGCTGAATAGGCTGGCCAGGACCAAAGAAGGGACAAACCATGGCTGTCGACGCGTTGCACCCCTATGAGTCACCTGGGCCGAAGCCCATCTGAGCAACCTCCGGTGAGAGATGTGGCGGCGATACCAGACCCGCAGAATGGCATCCAGAGCCAGTCCGGCCTGGTGCACAAGCAACGCCGCATCAGCGACCGTCCGCAACAGGTCGTGCGCCAGCTTCGAGAAGGAGAAGCTCATCAGCCCCTGGCGGGTCGTTGCCATGGTGAAGGGTTGCGACAAAGGATGGAAGAGCAACTGCATGGCGACCACAAGCGTCGAGATCCTTGCCATCCGCGGAGAATTCAGCCAGGAGGCTATGAGCAAGCCAAGGCTGGTCATGGGTATCAGGCTTCGGCGCAAGTTGTCGAAAACCTTCCAACGGTCGAACCAGGAGAGTGGGTTTGGCACTCTCCGTCCCCCAGGCGCGGGAACCCACGGCAAGATCCAATCCGCGATTTGCCAATCACCGCGAATCCAACGATGTTGCCGGCGGGTGTAGGTCAGGTAACTCTGCGGGAATTCATCATAGAGTTCAATATCACTGGCCAGGCCCACCCGGACGTGAGCGCCTTCAATCAAGTCATGGCTCAGCAACCACTCTTCAGGGAATTTTCCAGAAAGCACTCGACCGAAAGCGCGCACATCATAGATACCCTTGCCATGGTAGGAGCCTTCGCCGGCCAAGTCCTGATTGACATCCGAAACGGCCTTGGTGTAGGGGTCAATTCCGACCGCGTCGGCGAAGAGCCGGCTGAAAGGGGACGCGCTGGTGCTCGGAAGCGATGGGCTCACGCGCGGTTGGATGATGGTGTAAGAGCCGGCCAGGATCCTGCCTGCGGCATCGAAGCGCGGCCGGTTGAGAGGATGGGCCAGGGTCTCGATCATCCTGCGG
>Ga0105107_10000589_pt1 | contig 23203 bp, 25 predicted proteins | sample PPLLaktember2015_6_FD_79335 | JGI IMG/M metagenome (GOLD analysis project Ga0105107, IMG submission 79335) | Freshwater sediment microbial communities from Prairie Pothole Lake near Jamestown, North Dakota, USA - PPLs Lake P8 Core (1) Depth... | ecosystem: Environmental > Aquatic > Freshwater >... | reverse complement strand
TGCGCGGCGCTCATTGCGCTGCGCCGCCGCGGCTCGCCGGTAAACGTACAGAGGGAAACCCAAGGTTTCCCTCGCTACGCTCGGCTCGCCGGTAACGTACAGAGGAAAACCCGAGGTTTCCCTCCGTAACCTCCCTTCCTTCGGTTTGTCACTCCGGACTCGATCCGGAATGACGATGGTTCGAATCGCGTTATAGTTGTTCGGCACGGTGAGGCGGTGCGCCGGGAGGTGGGGTCCCGGCTTCAGCGCCTCGCCACGACCGGCAGCGCCGGGGAGCCGGTTGACAAGGAGGAGTATGACCATGACCCCCCACACCGCCGCGTCCGCCGCGGCTGCTCTCGCATTCGCCGCGCTTGCCTTCCCTGCACAGTCGGCTTCCAGCCTCCTCACGCAGGGCACGTATCCCACCAAACCCATACGCCTCATCGTCGCGTTTCCGCCCGGCGGGTCGACCGACATCATCGCGAGGCTCGTCGGGCAGCGGCTCTCGGAGCGCCTCGGCCAGCAGGTGATCATCGACAACCGCGGCGGCGCCGGCGGCACCATAGGCACCGAGATCGCCGCGCGCGCGAATCCCGACGGCTACACGCTCACCATGGGAACGACCAGCACGCACGTCATCGCGCCCGCCGCCTACAGCAAAATCAGCTACGACCCGGTCAAGGATTTCGTGCCGATCACCCTGGTCGCTTCGACGCCTTACCTGCTCGTGCTCAATCCGGGCGTCAATGCGGGCTCGCTGAAAGAGTTCGTCGCGCTGGTGAAATCGACTCCGGGCAAATGGAATTACGCATCGGCGGGCGCGGGCTCGACGACGCATCTGGCGATGGAAATGCTGAAGAGCGCCGCAGGCATCGACATCACGCACGTGCCCTATAGCGGCAACGGCCCCGCGGGCACCGCGGTGCTTTGGCGGGCAGGTGCAGGCGCTCTTCGGCAGCATGCCGGCGGTGCTGCCGCACGCGAAAGCGGGCAGGGTGCGGCCGATCGCGGTAGGGACGTCAAAACGGTCGCCCGCGCTTCCTGACGTGCCGACGGTCGCCGAGTCCGGTTATCCCGGTTTCGAAGTTTCGCTGTGGCTCGGCTTCTTCGCGCCGCGCGGGACGCCGGCGCCGATCGTCAACCGGCTGCACGCCGAGCTGGTGAGAATCGCGACCTCTCCGGAGATGAAGGCGCAGTTCGAGCGTAATGGTGCGGAGGCCACCCACAACGTGACCAACCTCGACCTCGAGCGGCTGGTCAAATCGGAAACGGTGAAGTACACGAAAGTGGTGAAGGCGGCGGGCGTGAAGCTCAACTAGAAATCTCCCTGTCAGAACATCAGGGCAGCACCGCAGTTAGAGATGACCACCTGGCCGCTCCAGACGCCGTTCGCGGCCCAGCACGCGGGATCGGTCGCAGCTCCGGCCGAGTAGGTGCTGCCCCGGAAAGTGCCCTGCAGGGCATTGCCGTCGTCGATCTTGCGGTCGATCCCCTCCAGAATGTCTGAAGGGATGTTGCTGCCGGTCTTGAGGTTGTGCCTGAGCATGGTTGTTCCGGCGTAGTTGTCGTCGTAGGCGAGATGCAGAAACTGTCCGTAAGGGTTTCGCGGCGAGGTCGTCGCGTCGACGACCGTGTTACCCGAGCAGCTATATGTGCCGTTCAGGAAACCTGATTTCGAAAGGTGGTCCCACGCGAGGATCGCCTCCCCGCTTGCCGCTTCGATGAGTGCGTTGCCGTTGCCGTTACCAGCCGTAGCGCAGACCGTAGACACGCCCGGGATGTTTACCGTCGCCGCTGGATAATCGCCGGGAGGTGACCGGTAGCGGTCCATGAAGCCGAAAAAAGCTGCTTTGAAATGGTCGTGCTGCTGGATGACCGAACGCACGCGCGCGCCGGTCAAGAGCTCCTGCCCCTTGAGCACGCCGCCGAGCAGCAATCCGATGATGACCAGCACGACCGCAATTTCGATCAGCGTGAACCCGAGCTCTGAGTGGCACATTCGATGCCGAAGACCATATCTGCATACTCCCGACCGGCACGCCTTCCAGGTTGTCCAGCTCCACCGGCCTGATGCGGTCATGTGAGTCCCGGGTTGGGCGAACAGTATGACGTTGTTGATCCATAAATTGTGGCACCTTCCGGACTCCTTGGCTGTCGCCGCGCTACTTCAACGTATACAGGTACGCCGTCATGTCCCACGCGTCGCGCTCGCTCACACCGAGGTTCGGCATCGCCGTTCCGGGGTCGACCTCGCGCGGGTAGCGCAGCCAGCGCACCATGTTCTCGGGGGTGTTGACGAGCACGCCGCCGAGATACTTGCGCGTGGCGATGCGCGCGAGCGGCGGGCCGACCGGCGCCTGGTCGCCGACGACGCCGGGTATGCTGTGGCACGTGGTGCAGGCGTACTGACGTAGCGCCATCTTGCCGCGCATCGCGTCGCCGGTGCCCGAAGTGGGTTCGCTCGAGACCGCGGCGGCCTCGTCCACGGCGGACGTCGCACGTGCGCGCGCGGCGTAGTCCTCCGCCGAGATCCTCGGCAGCTCACGCATGAACGCGACGACGCTCCACAGGTCGCGCTCGGTCAGCCTGAACGCCCATGCGGGCATGCCCGTCATCTTGATGCCGTTCTTGAGGACCCAGTAGAGCTCCGCCGGCGTACGCTCGAGCGCGGCGTGTGCGAGATTCGCGGGCGCGGGCGTCATGCCGAGGGCGAAGGGATCGGGCGCCACGCCCGGCGCGCCGTGGCATTGCGCGCAGTGCGCGCGATAGAGCGCCAGGCCGCGCCCGGCGAGCCGCGGATCGTCGAGCGGCGGCACGACGACCTCGCGGGCGCGCCGCTGCACCGATTCGCGCAGGCCGATCTTGAGCAGCCAGTAAGTCGGACGCAGATGCTGATGCGTTGCGGAGATATTGTAGAAGCCCGCATAGAGAACGATCGCACCGGCGACAGCGCCTCCGGCGAGGAGCGTCGCAAGGGTGATGAGGACCGATGACAGTCTCACGCGCACGGAAGTCGTCGCTTCAGCGCAGCCGGTACAGGTACGCGATCATGTCGCGCGCATGCTGCTCGGGGACTTGCAGGTCCGGCATCGCAGTGAGCGGATCGACTTTCTGCGGCTCGCGGATCCAGCGCGTCATGTTCCCGGGCGTGTTGGGAAGCACGCCGCCGAGGTAGACGCGCGTTGCGATCTTGTCGAGCGGAGGACCGACGTTGCCCCTGGCCGTCGCAACGCCGGGAATCGCGTGGCACGACCCGCAGCCGTATTGCCGCAGCAGGAGCCGCCCCCGCTCGGGATCGCCTGTAACGCCTTGCGGCAGCTCGGGCTCGGCACTGCACCCGGCGAAGATCGCCGCGTACGTAATCAGCCATTTCGCCCGCACGTGTCGAATCATAATCTCCGCGTCACCCGTCACCCGTCACTGAATCACGTGCACACCGGCAGCATGAAAACCGGCACCGCTTCATACAGGATGCCGATCAGCGCCAGTCCCGCAATGGCCGCGCTCATCCACTGCACGAAATCGCGGGACTCGCGCGCGCGCAGCGCAGGCAGTATCAGCAAAACCATCAGCGCGGCGGCGATCGCTGTCGCGATCCCGATCACCCACGGCACTGCGCCGGTCCACATCGCGCCGGTATCGTGGAAGCGGCGTGCGCACGCGAGGCCGGTGTAGCCGTAGATCACCGCGAAATGCACGGCCCATACGATGATGCCCGCCGACATGCGCAGCGCCGTGGGGGCGAATGGACGGGCTTCGGCAGTCATGATCCGATCAGGCGCGGGAAGCCGTGGACGAGCGCCAGCCCCGCCAGAGTCTGCGCCACCGTGTAATGCCAGAAGAGCATGGTGTTGTCGAAAGTCACCCTGCGCACGCGATCGAGCTTGCGTGCGATGCCGCGCGCGATCGTGAAGCACGCCATGAAGACGACGAGCGCGGCATAAAAGCCGTGTATCGCGACGAACAGATAGACCGCTGCCGCATACGCGGAGTCCGTCGGGCGCAGGCGGGTGTCGAGGAGGGCCGCGAGGTCGATCGTGAATGCGCCGAGCATGAGCGCGGACGCGAGGCCGAGCGCGAGGCATACGCGGACCACCCGGCCGCGCTGGAGCGCACGGCTCGCGTATGCGACGCAGAGCGTGCTGGCGATGAGCGCGACTGCGGCGGTTAGCGGATGGACCGCGCGCGGCAGCGACGCCGCGGCCGGCCACACTTCGGGCGAGACCGTCCACAGGAAGAGGTAGGAAAAGATCGCGCAGCCGAAGATCGAAGCGGCGACGAGGATCAGGATCACCATCGCCCACCACGATTGCGACACGGGGCCGGTCGCGTAGACCGGCAGCTCGATGCCGCCGCCGATCGGTACCGGACGGTGCGTAGGACCGGGATCGAGGCTCCACAGCCATTTCACGATGGCCGCGATCGCGATGAAGCCGCAGACGAGGGAGACCGCGACCAGCTTGAACGTGAGGAGCAGGAAGAACGCGGCGGTGAAGACGGCGCCGATGAAATGCTCCCAGCTCGGATAGGGCATCTGCAGGAGCCACTGCGGCTTCGCCTCCACCGCGCTCGTCACGATCGTCTCGCGTCCTCCGGTCGGGGCGCCGGGGAGGTAGTAGTGGCCGTCCTCGACGTCCTTCGCGAGGTTCGGCTGGTCCCACAGCGGCTCGCGGCTGGTGACGATCGGCACGCTGCGGTTCGAGTAGTTGCCGTTGGGCAGCCATTCCAGCGTGCCCGCATTCCAGACGTTGCCGGCGTTGTTTTCGCCACCCATGCGAAACTTGCGCGCGAGGTCGATCACGAAAAGCAGCACGCCGGCCGCGATCATGAACGCCCCGATGGTGGACACCATGTTGAGGGCGTCCCATCCCAGTCCCGCCGAGTAGGTGTAGACGCGTCGCGGCATGCCCGCGAGCCCGGTGATGTGCATCGGGAAGAACGCGACGTTGAAGCCGACGAAGATGAGCCCGAACACCCAGCGGCCGGCGCGTTCGGAAAGAGCATTCCTGCTGACGTACGGAATCCAGTAATAGAACGCGGCGAACAGCGGGAACACCATGCCGCCGAAGAGCACGTAATGGAAGTGGGCGACGACGAAATAGGTATCGTGCACCTGCCAGTCGAAGGGCACCGCGGCGACCATGACCCCGGTGAGCCCGCCCAGCACGAAGACGAACAGAAAGCCGAGGACGAACAGCGCCGGCGTCTTCATCTGCACGCGGCCGGCGGCGAAGGTCGCTATCCACGCGAAGACCTGGATGCCGCTCGGGATCGCCACCGCCATGCTCGCCGCCGAGAAGAAGGAGAGCGACAGCTGCGGGATGCCGGTCGTGAACATGTGGTGCACCCACAGGCCGAAGCTGAGGAATCCCGTACCCACGATCGCCAGCACGACGAGGCGGTAGCCGACGATCGGCGTCTGCGCCATCGTCGGCACGATCATCGAGACCATGCCCGCCGCGGGCAGGAAGATGATGTAGACCTCGGGATGGCCGAAAAACCAGAAGAGGTGCTGCCACAGGAGCGGGTCGCCGCCGAGCTCCGCCGAAAAGAACGGCCAGTGGAATGCGCGCTCGAGCTCGAGCAGCACGGTCGCGAGGATGATGGCGGGGAAGGCGAAGACGATCATCAGCGCGAAGACGAGCATCGCCCACGCGAACACCGGGATGCGGTCGAGCGTCATGCCGGGCGCGCGCGTGCGCAGCACGCCGACGATGATCTCGATCGCGCCGGCGATGGCCGAGATCTCGATGAAACCGATGCCGAGCAGCCAGAAATCCTCGTTGACCCCCGGCGAATAGGTTTCGGTCGTGAGCGGCGGATACATGAACCAGCCGCCTTTGGGCGCGAGGTCGAAGAAGATGCTCGAGAAGAAGACCAGGCCGCCGACGAAGTACGCCCAGAATGCGTACGCGGAGAGCCGCGGGAAAGGCAGGTCGCGCGCCCCCAGCATGTTGGGCAGCAGCAGCACGCCCATCGCTTCCACGGCCGGCACGGCGAAAAGAAACATCATCACCGTGCCGTGCATCGTGAAAAGCTGGTTGTAGAGGTTGGGACCGACGAGATCGTTCTCGGGCACCGCGAGCTGGGTGCGCATGATGAGCCCCAGGATCCCGGCGAAGATGAAGAACAGGAAAGCGGTGCCGACATACCAGATGCCGACGTAGTTGTTGTTGATCGCGGTGAGGAAGCGCAAGCCCCGGGGCGGCGTCCATATCCTGCGCAGCTCGTCGAGCTCGCCGGCAGGGCGCGGCCCGGGGTTGGGCAGAGGGGCGACGTTGCGCGGGCGCGGCTGCGCGCCGCCGCGGGGGTGCTCAGCGCAGGCCATAGAGCACTCCGAGACCCGCGGCGTACGTGCCTATCACCGTCATGGAATCGACCCCCATGCCCATGACGGTACGGTGGCTGCGCTCGACGAGCCCGGCGACGAAGAGAGCGGTCACGGCGATGCCGAGCAGCGCGGCAAAGGTCGAAAATGCGCCGACTTCCGACAATACCGGCCCCCCGGTGTATGCGGCGTCGACGACGAAGATGAGCGCGAGGCAAAACAGGTTCGCCCCCAGGATGTCCGATATCGCCATCTCGTAACGGCCGATCCGGACCGCGGCGATCACGATGCTGATCTCGGGGAGCGACGTCGACAACGCGAGAAAGACTGCGCCGAAGAAGCTCTCGCCGAGACCGGTCTGTTCGGCGAGCGCATCGCCGCTTTCCGAAAGGACGTATCCCGCGACGAGAATGACCGCCGCACCCGCGGCGATCTTCGCGGCGAGCTGCGCAACGCTCGTCGTCGGCGCTCTTCCGCGGTCGCGTGCCTCCGCCGCGGCGGCCTGCCCGCCGTTTTTAGCCGGAACCCACGACTTGGCGCTCTCGGTGCGGCGAACGATGTACACGCAGGCGATATAGGCAGCGAGGATCGCGCACGACCACGCGCCTACGCCGTACAGTGCCACGTCGCCGACGACCGTGGCGCCCGCGACGAGCGCGAGGAGCACGATCAGGAGCGCCGCCTGCAGGAGGGGAGTCGGTGTGGCGATTGCGGAAGTCAGCGCTTCGCCGCGTATCAGCGCGTCGGCCGCTGCAAGTATCGCGACATTGAGCGCCATGCCGCCCAGGAGGTTGTTGACCGCGAGCTGCGCGTTGCCGTTCCACGAGGCGCTGACCGTTACCGCCAGCTCCGGCAGGGCGGAGATGAACCCGAGGAGCAGCATGCCGATGACGGCTTCGCCGATACCGGTGCGCTTCTCCAGCGCGTCCGCGCAGCGCGCGACGTGCGTTCCGGCCACCCACACCGCGAGGCTCGCTCCGAGGAACACGCTGACGTTACCCCAGAGGGGCACGGATTCGAACATTCAGTCGAGCCCTTCGAGGTAGGCGGCAAGCGCTCGAAGATCCTCGCCCGTGTAGATGTTCATCGAAGGCATCAGGTTGCCGGGCTTCAGGTGCTGGCTCGCCGCGATCCATTTGGCGAGCGTGTCCTGGTTGTTGGGCAAAGTCGCGGCGCCGATCGACATGCGGCCGCCGACGTGCGTCAGGTCCGGGCCGCGCGTGCCTTCGGCGCTCGTGCCGCGTACGGTGTGGCAGCTCGCGCAGCTCGCGAGAAAGAGCGTGCGCCCGTGCCGCAGCGCATCCGCGATGGGAGCCCGCGCGGGCTCGCGTTGCGCCGCGCGCCAGGCTTCGAAAGCGCCGGGCTCGCGCGCGATCACGTAAAAGCCCATCAGCGCATGCGGTCCGCCGCAATATTCCGCGCACTGCCCGCGAAACACGCCTGGACGCGACGCGCTGATGCGCAAACGGTTGGTGTGCCCGGGAATCATGTCGAGCTTGCCCGCGAGGCTGGGGACCCAGAAGCTGTGAATCACGTCCGCCGCCCTGAGCGTGAGCTCGATCGAGCGTCCGGCGGGGATGACGAGCTCGTTGGCGGTGGCGAACTCCACGCGCCCTCCCTGATCGAGGTAGTGGATGCGCCACCACCACTGCTCGCCGATGATTTCGACGCGCAGGTCCGGCTCGTCGGGAAAAACCACGATCGAGCGTGCGACGGCGAAGGTATAGACCAGCAAGGCGGTGAGCGTGACGAGCGGAAACACGAAACCGGCGGCGAGCACGAAGCGCCGGGTGCCCATCCAGGCGCGGCGCCTCGGCCACCACAGCGCGTAGGCCGCGAGCGCGAGCACCAGCGCGAAGATGGCCGCGCCGCCGTAGATCATCACCCACGTGAGGTCGGCGACCGCATCCGCGTGCGGACCCTGCGCGTTCAGTGCCGATTGAATGCCGCTGCGTAAATCCAATGCCCCCCCTGCGCTGGAAAGCGCGACGTCCGACGCCGTACGCAAGCCTCATGCCCGGGAGTCCAGGGGTGCGGAGCGACCGCCAGCGAGCCAAAGGAAAGGAGGTTACGGAGGGAAACCTTGGTTTCCCTCTGTACGTCTACTGGCGATCGTGTGGCCGCGCGATGTGCGGCCAGAGCCGCTCGAAGTTGGCGCGGTTGCCGCCGGCTTCGCGAAACGCCCTGTAAGCCTTGGCACGCAGCAGGCACTCATGCGCGTGCGCGGCTTTCGCGCGCGCCGCAGCGGCGCGCGCCGGCGGGCTCTGGACGAGCTCGTGCTGTATGGTCTTCTGCACGTTCGCCATCGCGCGCGCGCTCTCGAGCTCCGCCAGCTTGAGCAGCAGCGTGAGCGTCGAGCGCAGCATCGTCGGGTCGAGCGGCTTCACGAAATAGCGCACCGCGCCTGCGGCGACCGCGGCCTGCTGGTAGCGCGCCGACACATTGGATGAGCAGAAGATGATCGGCGTGCGACCGTCGACCCTTTGCAGCCATTCGACGAGCGCGATCGAGGTGGACTCGGGGCCGCCTCCGGAAACGACGTAGAGGTCGTAGGAGTTGTGGCGCGCGAGCGCGTGCGCTTCCTCGTCCGTCGCGGCGAGATCGATCGCGTGAGGTGAAAGCAGATCCTGCATGAGCAGGCGCGCCTCACGATCGGCGTCCACGTAGAGTATGCGCTTGAACCCGGCCAATTCGGTGCTCTCGGTTCGGCGAGCGCTTGTTCTGTGTTCGCATCTTGCGCGCTCGAAGCTAGTCTAACCAAACCGGAGCTGACGCTCAAACTAAGTTGCAGTGGATGTGATCTCCATCACGGGTCCTTCGCCGGCAACGAGAGCTCCCTCGTAAGGCTTTCCCCGACGCGGTCGAGGCGCGTGGAGAGCAGCACCCTTTGCGCTCGCGTGGAGTTGCATTCGCATGTCTCCTCGGGCAGCAAAGGGGTGCCGCGGCGCCGGCCGGCTATTTCACTTTCTTGTCCTCCGCCTTCGCCTGCCGCATGCCTTCCGGCTCCAGCGCTTCGGCCGCCACATTGAGCCGGATGAATACGCCCCACGCGATCATGATCGCCGCCGCGGCAAATCCGACGAGCGCCGCGTACGCCATGTTCTCGGGCTCGTCGTGGCTGTAGCGGAAAACGAGGACCAGCGCCTCGATCGTGAGGGCGACCACCAGCACCACCATGAAGCGCGAGAGAAAGCGGCGCACGCGCGTGGGGGCGCTCATCTGGCTTTCGCGCTGCACCTCTTCCTCGATGATGGTCTGCCCGAGCTCCATCGCCGCGAGCGCGACCGTCATCAGCGCCAGGCTTTCGAGGACCGTGTCCAGACGCGCGAGGAGCGCCTGATCGCCGGGCGCGATGCCCGACCAGAGCTGAATGATCGAAAAGCCGATGAGAGAGAGGCCGCACAGCGCGAAAAGCAGGCCGATCACGAAGTGCGCGATGGGAAACAGCCCGTGGAATAGATTCAGCAGCTTGGAAGGTCGTGCGGCCACGAGGCGCTCCGGCAGCGGGAAAGCGCGTATCCTACCGGCGGCCCTGCCGGCGGTCCAACCGCGGCCGGCCGCCTCGCGGAGCGGGGTGGTGCTGGCGGCACAGCCTTTGCAGCCGGTATGCTGGTATGAGTAACCTTGCGCGCGCCGGCGCGGCGACGAGTGCCGATCCCGACAGTGATGAGCGGAGAGCTCCGGTGGCCCCGGATATGACATCAGACCGCGCACCTTCCATACCGCACGCCGCCGAACGGTGCGGCCCCGCGTGGGGCAAGATCGCGCTGATCGCGATCGTCGTCTTCGGCTGCGCCGCCGCGTGGCGCTACACGCCGCTGTCGACGTACGTGACCGCCGAGCGCATCGTCGGTTGGGCCGAAAGCGTGGGCAGCGTGCGCTGGGCGCCACTGGTGGTGATGCTCGCTTACACGCCCGCGTGCTTCGTCATGTTCCCGCGGCCGCTCATCACGCTTTTCGCGGTGATTTCGTTCGGGCCCGAGCTGGGTTTCGTCTACAGCATCGTGGGCATACTGGGGGCGGCGCTCGCAACCTATTTCGCGGGGCGCGCGCTGCCGGCCGATACCGTGCGCAACATCGTGGGCGACAAACTGAACGACATGACCGACGTGCTGCGACGGCGCGGGCTGCTGGCGTGCTTCGCGATGCGCATCGTGCCCGCGGCGCCTTTCGTCGTGGAAGGCATCGCGGCCGGCGCGGTGCGCATCAACCTGCGCGACTTTTCCCTGGGGACGGTGCTCGGCATGGCGCCCGGCACGCTTACCACCGCCGTGTTCGGAGACCAGATACAGACGGCGCTCGAAGACCCGTCGCGAATCAATTACTGGCTGATCGGCGCGGTGGTGGTTTTTTTCGCGATTCTCATCCTGATCGTGCGGCGGTGGTTCCTGAAACAGCAAAGGCTCGCCCATGCGCACGCGCGCCACCAGGCGCCGGCTGCGCCCGAAAAAATCGCCGCGACGGCGGTTGCCGGCACGGCGCGTCACTAAGAGTCCCTAAGGGAGCTGCGCTGTTATTTTTTCGACGAGCGCTTCGTCGATTTGCGGGTGCTCTTCTTTTTCGAAGCTTTCTTTTTCGTCGACTTTTTCCTGGATGATTTCTTCTTCGCCGGGACTTTGGCGCCTTCGCGCCGCGCCTCGGCGAGACCGATGGCAATCGCCTGCTTCCTGCTTTTCACCTTCTTGCCCGAGCGGCCGCTTTTCAGGGTGCCGCGCTTGCGCTCGTGCATCGCCCTCTTCACTTTTTTCTGCGCTTTCTTTCCGTACTTCGCCATGCGTGCCTCCGATCGTTGTTACGAGGATGGCCTCGCAACGTTAGATTAGGCGCGGCGGAAGCGCGTTGTCAGGCCGCAGCGGACCTCGAGCGCGTTCGCATGCCCGGCGTGTTGCTAAAATGCAACACGCTGCGAAGTATTCCGCGATAGGGAAGGAGTTATGTCGACAACTTAATCCTTTTTATTTACTCTGCACTGGGACTCAATGCACAGACGTGAAGGCGAGGGGAGATTGTCGATGAAGCGCGCAATAGCCGTCGCACTGACCGCAGCATCGATGCTGATGACCGGGGCTGCCCGTGCCGATCTATCCATCGGCGGTGGTTTCGAATCGTTCCGATGGAAGGAGAGCACGACCCCCGCGGTGAAGGAATCGGGCATGCGCTGGGTGCTCGATCTCACCTGGTCGCAAAGCAAGGCGCCTGGGCTTTCGGCGGGATACAACCTCAAGCTCTACACCGGGAACGTCGATTACACCGGTGCGACGCTCTTCACTGGCGTGCCGGTAAGCGAAGACACGCATTACCGCGGCATCGTGAACGAGGTGCAGGCGCTTTACCGCATGCCGCAGAACGCGGTCGACATCGTGCTCGCGGCGGGCTGGGACCGCTGGACGCGGAAGATCAACAGCGTGACCGAAGAAGACTGGGACGTTCTGTATGCCAAGCTCGGCGTGAACGTGAACTCCGCGACGAAGCAGGGCTTCCTCGGTAGCGCCGGAATCAAGTATCCGGTCTGGACGCGCGAGAACGCGAATTTCATCGGCATGGGCGCAATCGACAACCCGCGTCTGAAGCCGGGCAAGGACTTCAGCTTTTACGCGACCCTCGGCTATCGCGTGAACCCGTCGTGGGATGTCTACGCGTACTACGACGGCTACCGTTTCAAGGAATCGAACACCGTTGCGGTGTCATTCCCGGGCGCAACGGGCTTTTTCTTTCAGCCGGAAAGCAGGCAGGACGTGCTCGGCATGAAGGTGCAGCACAACTTTCAGTGATAAGGCGTGGGAAACAGGGAGAGAAGAGGCATCGAATAACGTCTTGTTCGGTGGTGCAGTACTAAAGTTCCAACCACAAAACTGCACCATAGATTCGTAGCCGGGTCGCACCCGGCTATTTTTTTTGGCGCGCTACGCGCCCAAAAAAAATCACGCCGGGTGCGACCGTCGCACCGGTCACGAACGGGGGAAACCTAAGGTTTCCTCCGTTGCCCCCATCCTCCGAGCACCGCGGGCGGTGCGAGGGTCGACGAGCCGTAGGAAGGGAGGTTACGGAGGGAAAACCAGGTTTCCCTCTGTTCGTTATGACCGGTGCCCACCGGCACCTTCGCGCAGTTAGCGCGAATAGTGCCGGTGGTCGACCATCAGGCAGCGGTTCTGGACGACCTTGATGCCGGCGCGGGCGAGTTGCTCGGCGACGGTGTCGTTGCGTATCCCGAGCTGCATCCACACCGATTTCGGTTTCTTCGCGAGGATGTCCTCGAGGTGCGGCGGAACGTCTTCGGAGCGCCGGAAGACGTTGACCATGTCCACGTCACCGGGGATGTCGGCGAGCTTGCGATACACCGGCTTGCCGAGGATCGTCGTCACGTCGGGGTAGTACACCGGCACGGGAATGACTTCGAAACCGGCGGAGTCGAGATAGCTCGGGACGTAGAACGCCGGCTGGCCCGACTGCGCCTCGGTCTTGATGCCGAGCACGGCGATGGTCTTCGTATCCTCGAGCAGGGCCTTCAGGCCGCCTGCATCGGAAACGATGTTGTTTCTCCAATCCATGGCTTCAACCTCGCGGGTAGTTTTCGATCGCCTGCGCGACGAACGCGCGAATGTGCTCGGGCACCTCGAGGCTCGCATCGCGAAATATCGCCGATACGCGCTCGTGCTGGAACGCCCCGTCGGCGACGAGTATCGGGGTGCTTTTGTACTTGCTGGGCCGCGTCTCGCCCGCGTCGACGGCGGCGTGGTCGTATCCGCGGCCCGCCCGCCACGTCAGCGCGCGCTCGCTCGCATGCTTGTCGTAGCAGAGCTGGAAACCGAGGAGCTCCTCGTCGTCGTCGAGCCACACGATGAGGTCGAGCTCGGGCGAGCAGAACCAGCGGCGGCGCGGCTCTCCGGGTATCTGCCTGGTGTCCGCAAGCTCTCTCAATGCGCTCATGGGTAAAAGACAGCAAAGGGCGTGCGAGCGTTCAGTCCCGGGCGCTGAGCGCAGCGGCGCCGCGCCCGGCGATGCGGCCGCTCACGAAGCATTCGGCGATGTTGCCGCCCGAGAGGTAGAGGTGCCCGAAAGCGCTTCCCAGCTCACCAGCCGCGTAAAGACGCGGAATCGGCGCACCGTAGGCGTCGATCACGCGCGCCTGCGCGTCGTGGACGGGGCCGCCCTGGGTGTTCGAAAGCGTCGCCCACACCCGGGCGCCGTAGTAGGGCGGATTTTCGATCGGCATCATCGATCCGGCCGGGCGGCCGAAGTCCGCGTCTTCGCCGCGCGCGCACTGCGCGTTCCAGCGCTCGATGCTCGCGCTCACCATGCGCGCATCGAGGCCCAGCGCGTCGGCGAGGCCGGTGAGCGTTTCCGCGCGCCGCAGGATGCCGTTGTCGACTTCGCGCAGGTTGTCCTCGCTCCATTCGTAGCGCACGCCGACGTCGTTCGAAGTCGCCTTGCCGAGCGGATAGAGCTTGCGCCCCGCCTCGTCGCACACGAGGAAAGCCGGGTTGCGCGGAAAGCTCTGGGTGACGGGGTCGAAATGCTGGAGGGGCCGCACCGCCGTGTCCTGCGTGTACGGCTGATATTCCGGCATGAAGCGCCTGCCGAAGCGGTCGAGCAGTATCCACGGCATTTTGAGCCGCACCTTGTCCTGCTCGCCCGGGAACCAGTCGGGAAAGCGTTTGACGCGAATCGCATAGGGATACGCAGGGTCGGTATGGCGGAAGCCGTAGGCGCCGTGGAGGTGCCACATGTGCCAGAGGTCGGCGCCGAGATCCTGCGCCATGCGTATGCCGTCGCCGGTGTTGGTCCGTGCGGCAGCGTTGAAGACGGGATTGCATTGCAGGAACTGCGCCTTGAGCGCCGTGCTCCCTTCGAATCCGCCGCAAGCGAGCACGACGCCGCGCCGCGCCCCGATATCGAGCTCCCGGCCTCCGCGGCGAACCCGCAGGCCGCGCACTTCCTTCGTCGCGGGATCGGCGATGAGGCGAAGCGCGGCGGTGCCGAGGCGCACCTCGACGCCGAGCTTCTTCAGGTTGTCGTCCACGACCTTGAAGAGCCTGGGACCGTTGGGCGCGCCGTTCGCCCACGGATACTCTTTCCCTGCATCGAACCCCGGCACCTCCACCACCGTCGTGTGATAGAAAGCGTCGGTCCCGGGCAGCGGATAGTTCGCGCTCACGCGCCGGCGGTAAGGGTCGTTCGCCTTCTCCTTCTGCTCGTTCTCTTCGATCGAGCTCACCACCGTCGCGCCGTTCACGCGCGCGAGCTCGCGCACGTACGCTTCGAGATCGCACATGCCTTCGGCGAGAGCGCGCACGACATCGTCGGGCGTGCGCCCGCCGTTCGTCGCCTTGAGATACTCGAAGGCGTCCGCGGCATCGCGCGCGCTTCGCACCGCGCCGTAGGAGCAGATCGAAAGACCGCCGGGCACCTCCGACTTTTCCACGATGAGGGTCTTCGCGCCGGCCTGTGCGGCGTTGATTGCGGAGACGCCGCCGCCGAGGCCGAAGCCCGCGATGACGACGTCGTACGTCTCGTCGAAGCGTGTCATGTCTGCCTTTCAGCCGAGCCTGAGCGCGCCGGCCTGCGGCCGCTGGAAAAGAATCACGCCGCCGAGCTCCGGTGGGAGGACGACCATGATCCGCTCGCCCAGGTTTTTCGAATCGAAACCCGAAGCCTGGATCGCATTGCGCGCGCGTGCGATGTCGTTCGCCTCGAGGACGTAGCCCGCGATCCAGGGCAGCGCAGGCGCGTCGATCCCGAGCGCGCGCGCGAGCGTTCCGGCATCGGTGAAGATCACGCCGCCCCGCGCGGTCTCGATGCGCCACTCGTTGCCTGCGCCGTTCGGCGCGAGGCCGGTGAACCGGCTGTAGCGCTGCGCCGCTTCGGGCGGGTCGGCGACGCAGACCACCACCGCCGCGAGCCCCGAGGCGGCGTTGCGATGCTCGAGCCAGCGCTTCTGCCACACGAGGTCCGGGGTGTGGTGCTGGCAGAACTGGATACGGCCTTCGGCCATCGTGCCCGGCGGCACCCGCACGACCGTGAAGCGCGCGATGTCCTCGCCGCTTTCGGTGGAAATCGGACGCTGGAGGGCGACCGGCGCGAGCGGTTCAAAGCCTGCGGCGTCTAGCCTTGCGTGGTCGGCCTCGGGCGCAGCGCTGCCGAAAGCGATGAGGTGCACGCCGACGTAGCGCGCAATGGCGGCCCGCAATTGTTCCGCTACGGGCGTGGCGTCGGTCGGGGTCAGAAACTCGATGTAGCCCGCATCGAGCATGACGCAGCGGTTCCCGGTGCCCGCGGGAACGAGCGGCCCCCCGGGCGTGAGGCGGTGAGATTGCGCGGAGAAGGGCGTGAGCGTGAAGCCGAGCCGCTCGAGCGCGGCACCTGCCGCAGCGCTGTCAGGCACGAAGTGCGCGACGTGATCGAGATCCATTTTCAGTAACCGAGCTTGCGGTCGACCGCATTTTCCAGCGGCCTGCCCGCGACGAAGCGCTCGAAATTGGCGAACCAGCGATCGAGCAACCGATCGACATAGCCTGGTGTGTCGCACGAGATGTGCGGTGTGACGATGACGTTGCGGGTCGTCCACCACGGCGAGTCCGCAGGCAAGGGCTCCTGCTCGAAGACGTCGAGCACGGCGCCCGCGAGCTCGCCGCTCTCGAGCTTCTCGCGCAATCTCGCATAGTCCATCAGCGCCGCGCGCCCGATATTGATCACGCCGGCGCTGCGTTTGAGGAGGTCGAGGCGCTTCGCGTCGATCAACCCGCGCGTCTCGGGGGTCGTCGGGGTCGTGACGACGAGGAAATCGGCGAGCGGAAGGGCCTCCTCGATTCGCGACACCGGATAGGCCTCGTGGGCGGGCGCGGCGGCCTTGCCGCTGCGCGTGACGGCAAGCACGCGCAGGCCGAGCTTCGCGGCGGCGCGTCCGGCCCCCTGACCGAGATCGCCGAAGCCGACGATCACCGCGGTGCGGCCGGCGATGGGCGGGGTGAGGATCTGCTTCCAGACGCGATCGCGCTGATGCTGGAGCGTTTCGGGGAACCGCGTGTGCAGCGCGAGGAGCGCGAGCGTGCACGAATCCTCGGCTTTGAGCCCGTGTGCGCCGCGGTTGTTGGTGAGCGTGATGCCGTCCGGCAGCCAGTCGAGCGGCAGCAGGGCATCGACGCCCGCGCCAATGGTCTGTATCCACTTGAGTCTCGGCGCACGCTCGCGCAGGCGCTCTTTCGGCGGGACGGAATTGATCATGAAATCGGCGGTCCCGAGCGCCGGCTCGAGGTTCTCGCCGTCCCAGCCGATGGTCACGCGGAGCCTGCTCGCAAGCTCGGGATGGCGCTTCGCGGCGGCAGCCCAGAGCTCTTCCGTCAGATAAAAATGCTGAGGGCGATCGCGCAGCGTCTCGAGGTGCAGATGGAATCGGTCGTCGTTTGTCATCACCGTTTTCGAATCAGATCAGCGCCCGCAGGCGCTGGATGTATTGCGTCACCTGCGGCGCGGTCGAATCCCGCGGGCGCGGGAGCTCGATCGTCACGTCGTCGCGCACGCGCCCCGGACGCGGCGCGAGGACGACCACGCGATCGGCGAGCACCACCGATTCCTCGACGTCGTGGGTCACGAATACGATCGTCATGCTCTTCAGCGCGTGGATGCGCAGGAGCTCGACGTGCATGAGCGAGCGCGTCTGGGCGTCGAGCCGCGAGAAAGGCTCGTCCATGAGCAATATGCAGGGCTCGGTGACGAGGCTCCGCGCGAGCGCGACGCGGCTTCTCATGCCGCCGGAGAGCTGGTACGGGAAAGCGTCGCCGAAGCCAGTGAGGCCCACGAGCTCGAGCGCGGCTTCGGCGCGGCGCCGCCTTTCGGCGCGCGGGGTCGCACCCGCCTCGAGCGCGAACTCGACGTTGGCGAGCGCCGTGCGCCACGGCAGCAGCCGGTCTTCCTGGAAGACATAGCCCACGCTGCGCCAGTCGTCGAACTCCGCGGCGGCAACGCCGTTGATGCTGACGGTGCCGTGGTCGGGCCTGAGGATTCCCGAGATGATGTTGAGGAGCGTGCTTTTGCCGCACCCCGACGCGCCGAGGATCGCGACGATCGCGTGCTCCGGCACGGCGAGGTCGATGTCCTGCAGCACGTGCAGCGGCTCGCCGTCGGCCGCTGGAAACCACTTGCTGACGTGCTCGACGGTGATCGCGGCGCGTACGCCCGCAGGCGGGGGCTTCGCCTCCAGCGCAGCCGACTCCACTTACGATGTACCTTGGCCGGTGCGAGGCGCATCGGCGCCGAGGCACGTCGAATCTCCCTTCTCCTCACGGGAGGAGGGTCGGGGATGAGGGAGGGGCATCGTCAAGCTTTACGATGCCCGGACCGGCGGTTTCGCCGCGTGCACCGAGCCGCGCACGCACAGCCGCCCGCGCGGGTCCTGCCACAGCTTTTCGTCCTCGTGCAGCTTGCCGAGCGCGCGCGCGACGGCGACGAAAGCGTGCTGGCTGAATTTCTCGGCGATTTCGGTGTAATAGAGCGGCGCTTTGCCGATCGCCTCCAGGATGTCGTCCGCGAGCGCGGCGATCGCGCGGTCGTCCGCGGTGCCGCGCGCAGGGAGGGGGTCGGCTTTGCCCCCGAGATAGTCCGCGATCTTCGCGCGGTCGGCGTAAGCGTAAGCGATGCGCTCGAAGCGCTCGTGCGGAACGCCTTCCGGGATCGTCGCGTCGATTCCAACCTTGGCGCCGATCGGGACCACGCCCGGCGGCATCACCGGCAGGCTCGGGTCGAGGGGCTTCGCGCGCGCGCCGGGGATCACGAACACGTCGCGGTCGGCCTGCACGCGCGTTGCGATCGCCCACTCGACGTCGGTCGGGTCGTTCACGTCGATGTCGTCGTCGACGACGACGACGTGCTTCAGATCCATCACCGACAGCGCGGCGAGAAGCGCGTTCTTGCCCTCGCCGGCCTGCTTCCTGATCGAGATGATGGCGTGCCAGAAGGCGCAGCCGCCGAGCGTCACGTTGATGTCCTTCACCTGCACCCCGGCGGTCTTGAGCGCCGAGCGTATCGCGGTGTAGCGCGTGGGGGCGGCGAGCCAGGTGTTCTCCCACGGCATGTGGAGCGCGTAATAGACCGCATCCTCCCGCATGGTGATCGCCTTCACGCGCACGAGCGGGTTCCAGTGCAGCCCGCCCATGAGGCGCGTGAACTCGCCGAAGCGGCCTTCGGGATTGCTCCAGCCGGTGGGCAGGATTTCGCCCTCGAGCACGATTTCGGCGTCGGCGATGCAGGGCAGATCGATCGTCTCGCACTGCGCGAGCTCGACCGGGTGACCGCGCAGGCCGCCTGCGATCGCCATCTCGTCGACGCCGATCGGCGCGCGAAAGCCCGCGCCCATGACCTCGATCGGGTGCGTGCCGATGGAAATCGAGATCGGGCACGGCCTGCCGGCTTCGTAGGCCCGCTGCGCGAACATCCGCATGTTGTTGGGCGTGACGATGTCGATGCCGGTCAGGTTCTTTTCTTTCACCATGAAGCGGTAGACGCCCGAATTGAGGCCGTATTCGGGGTCTTTCGCGATCACGACGCCCGCGGTGATCATCGGCCCGCCGTCGTAGACCGATGACATCGGAATAGGCAGCTTGAAGAGATCGACCTCGTCGCCGATCCGGATCACCTGCTTATGCTTCGCCGTCTCGACGTAGCGGGGCGCGATCGGATTGTCGATGCCCTGCTTCAGCTTCTGCTCGATTTCACCGTAGTTGGCGCAGCCCATTCCCATGATCGAGCGGTGGCGGGTGCGGACGATGCCGGAGACGACGGGTACGTCGTAGCCGATCACGTCGTGAAACCAGAGCGCCTGGTCCGACTGGTCGACCAGCGTCGCGATATGGCGGATGTCGACCGGCTGCTTCACGTCGGCGAGCTCTTTCGCCTCGCGCAGCCGGTCCAGGAATTCGCGGAAATTCTCTTTCATGGGCTATTGTTCTTTCAGTACGTCGTTCTTGATTCCCCGCCACCGCTTGATCGTCTCGTGCTCGACGCCGAAGAGGTCGAGCACGCGCCCGACGGTGTGGTTGACGAGGTCGTCTATGGTTTTCGCGCCGCTGTAGAACGCGGGCACGGGCGGAAATATCACGCCGCCCATCTCGGTCACCGCGACCATGTTTCTCAGGTGCGCGAGGTTGAGCGGCGCCTCGCGCGTGACGAGCACGATGCGCCGGCGCTCCTTCAGGACGACGTCGGCGGCGCGCGTGATGAGGTTGTCCGAAAAAGCGTGGGCGACTCCCGCGAGCGTTTTCATCGAGCACGGCGCGATCACCATGCCTTCGGTGATGAAAGAGCCGCTCGCGACCGACGCGCCGACGTCGCGCACGTTGTGAACCACGTCGGCGAGCTTCTGGATGTCTTTCCTGGCGAGCTTGTACTCCTGCCACGCGTTGAGCATCCCCGCGTCCGAGACGATGAGGTGCGTCTCCCACCCTCCGGCAGCGCGCAGCGCCTCGAGGATGCGCAGCCCGTAGATCGACCCCGTGGCGCCGGTCATGCCCACTATCAGACGCTTCGTCGAGGCAACGGTTTCGGAAACCGGAGGAAGGGGGAGACGGGGGGAACCTTCGGTTCCTCCTGTTCGTTTACCGCGCGCTTTCATTTGCTTTCGGCTTCCTTCTTCCACCTGAAGAGATGGTTTTCGAGCGGCCGCAGCACGCCCATCTCGAGCGCGGCCATCATCACGACGAGCGTGATCGTCCATGCGAATACCTGATCGGTCTGTATGAGATCCGCCGCCTGCCTCAACCGGTATCCTACACCGCTGGACGAGCCCAGCGTTTCCGCGACGAGCGACACGCGCCAGCCGAAACCGAACGCGAGCCTGGCGCCGGAGAAGAAGTAGGGCAGGATCGTCGGCAGATAGATCTTCACCATCACCTTGTGTTGCGGCATGCGCAGCGTGTGCGCGAGCTCGATGAAGTCGGCGTTCACGGCGCGCGTTCCCTGCCACACGTTGGTGATGATGAGCGGCATCGCGGTCATGAACACCACGAAGACGGTCGTCGCGTTCGAGACGCCGAACCAGATGATCGCGAAAATCGCCCAGATCGCCGAAGAGATCGTGTTCATTACCGGGATGATCGGCTCGAAGAACTCGCCGAGCCGCTTGTTCGCGCCGAGCACGATGCCGAGCGGAAGGCCGATCACCGCCGCCAGCACGAAGCCCGCGGTGACACGCCCGAGCGTGATGCCGAGGTTGTGCCAGAGGTCGCCGTTGCCGGCGATCGTCATGAACGCATCCAGCACGCGCGGCGGGCCCGGCAGGATGAAGTGCGGCGTCGAGAGCGAGACGACCCACCACACCGCGACGATGATCGCGACCAGCGCCAGGCGCTGCGCGATCAGGTCGGCACGCCATTTGCGCGCGGGGGTCGGCGCGTGGATCTGCTGCTCGAGTACGGTGGGCACTTACCTGGGCGCCGCGGTGTAGTAGGTGCCGCGCCCGCTCGCGACGAGCCCGCCGTCCTTGTCATAGAGGTAGGCTTCCGCCGTTGAGTACTGGCTGCCCACGCGAACGACGCGCGCCTTCGCGGTGAGATCGCCGGGCATCGCGGCCTTGTGATAATCGACCCGGAGATCGATGGTGGGCACGGGACGGCCGAGCTCGGCCGCGATCGCGTAGTCGGCCGCCACGTCGACGATCGCGGCGAGGATGCCGCCGTGCGTGTAGCGCCGGTCGGGATTGACGACCCATTCCTCGCGCCACCCCGCGCGCAGCTCGAGACCGTCGGCGTCGGCCTTGACGACGGTGAAATCGAGCCACTGGTTGAAAGGCCCTCGCGTGATCAGCTGCTGCAGCTTCTCGACGCCGATGCGGGTGTCGGTCTTTTCACTCATGGTGCGGCTCCTGTGGCCTGCGGTTTCCTGTCCGGCGCGCCGTCGGCGACCCACTGCCTCAACTGCTTCTGGTCGATCTTGTTGGTGCCGGCAAGCGGAAGCTGGTCGAGAAAGAAGACGCGGCGCGGATGCTGGTACGCCGGGCCGTTCGCGAGGGCGAATTGTTTCAGGTCCTCTTCGCTCGCGTCGGCGCCGGAGCGCAGCACGACGAAGGCGTAAGGCGCTTGTCCTTTGAGCGCGTGCTCGAAAGGCATGACGTATGCCTGGTGCACCGCCGGGTGTCTCTCGAGCAGCGTCTCGACTTCGATCGGGAAGATGTTCTCGCCGCCGCACACGAACATGTCGTCGGTGCGGCCGACGAAATAGTAGAAGCCGTCCCGATCGCGGCGGCAGATGTCGCCGGTGTAGTACCAGCCGTCGCGGATGCGCTTCGCGCTCTCCTCCGGAAGGTTGTGGTACGCGAGGAGCACGCCGGGATTGCGCACCGCGAGCTCCCCTTCATTCTCGTCGAGGCCGCCGACCAGCTTCGCTTCAGTCCCCGGATACGGGTAGCCGATCGAGCCCTGCGGCCGCGGCTTGCCCGCGGGATGCGGCCCCAGCGGCACCGGGCCGCCTTCGGTGACGCCGTACACGACGAGCGGCTCTGCATTGGGGAATGCGGTGCGCAACTGCTCGATGAGTTGGGGCGAGGACGGCGCGGAGCCCATCATGATCGTGCGGACCGATGCCGTGTCGGTGCGGCCGAGCAGGTCCTTGCGCGCGAGCAGCATCGACATCATCGTGGGCACGCCGGAAATCACGGTGGCGCGGTAAGCGCCGATCGCCGCTATGTAACGCTCGACGTTGAACTGCGGCAGCAACGGCAGCATCGCTCCGGCTGTGAGGCCCTGCTTGATCGCGTTCAGCGCGTTCTTGTGATAGAGCGGCGCGGCGACCAGAATCACGTCCAGGGACGTGGTGCCGCGCGTATGCGCGAGGATGCGCCGGCTCCAGTTCTGGCCGTAGTGCGTGAGGAGCACGCCTTTGGGTCTGCCGGTCGACCCCGACGTGTAAGGCTGGATCGCCACGGTGTCCAGGCCCGGCTCGAAAGCGGCGCAATCCCCCGCGTCGAGGAAGCGATCGAACGCGTTTTCAGCTGCACCGCCGTATTCGACCGTGCGCACGCCGCGCGGGCACAGATGGCCGAGCGCGCGTTCCAGGAAAACCAGCTTTGCGCCCGCGTCCTCGAGGATGAAAGCGACGGTGTCGTGCGCGCTCTTGATGTTGATCGGGACCGGTATTGCGCCGGCGCGCATTGCGCCGAGCACGGTCGCGACGAACTCATGGCGGTTCGTCGACAGGATCGCGATGCGATTCCCCGGCGCAACGCCGGTGCGCCGCAGCCCGCGCGCGACGGCATTGCAGAGCGCGTCGAGGTCGGCGTAGCTGATCGGACGCGGCCGCCCGGCGTCGTGCAGATCGACGATCGCGGTGCGCGTTTCGCGCGCGTGGTCGGCGAAGAGCAGTCCGAGGTTGCCGGGATAGCCGCGCGATTCCGGACGGGGGAGGGACATCAATTCGAGCGCTCTTTTACGAAGAAAGCCTGTCCCGTATCGGTGGCATGCAATTCAAGCGCGTTGCGCACGGAAAACTCGTCGAATGCCTTGCGGGCGCCGGGCCAGCTGTAGTCGTCCGTAATGACGATGCCGCCCTCGCTCAGTCTCGGGAAAAAGTAATCCAGGCTGTCGATCGTGGGCTGATAGAGGTCCACATCGATATGCACGAACCGGTAAGCGCGCTCCGGCTGCGCCGAGAATACCTGCGGTATCCAGCCCACATGCAGTTCGACCTGGGGAAACAGCCTGTGCACGTTGCCTTGGACGAGATTCAGCGGGAATGCGTACTGTCCGGACCTCATGTTCAGCGAAAGATGCTCGGCTTCCTCGGAAGACCAATCTATCGCATCCTTCTCGCCCGGGACGCTCAACCCGGCGAACGAATCGAGCATCGTGTTGATCGCGAGTTCGTCGTCATACGATGCGCGCGCGGTCAACCCTTCGAGGAGGATGGCGA
>Ga0105107_10000588_pt1 | contig 23260 bp, 14 predicted proteins | sample PPLLaktember2015_6_FD_79335 | JGI IMG/M metagenome (GOLD analysis project Ga0105107, IMG submission 79335) | Freshwater sediment microbial communities from Prairie Pothole Lake near Jamestown, North Dakota, USA - PPLs Lake P8 Core (1) Depth... | ecosystem: Environmental > Aquatic > Freshwater >... | reverse complement strand
GCGATCCCGCGTTCCACCTGCACGGCACGCTCGAGTGGACGATCGCGAGCCACCCGCAGGAGATCATGGAGAACGGCGTCGACTTCGCGCACTTCTCGACCCTCCACGGCTGGAAGACCGCGCGCTGCCAGTGGGAGCCCGACGGGCCGTTCTACCGGCTGAAGATCGACGTCGACCAGTCGGCGGAAGAGCAGGCGGCGACGGCGGCGAACGCGACGGACGTCGACAGCTTCAACTCGGGCCCGGGCTTCCTCTACACCCGCGTGCGCGGACCGATGCACGGCATCGCAGTGAACGCCCTCACCCCGATCGCGCCCGAGAAGCTGCGCATCGTCCACGCCTACTACGCCCACGAGAGCGTCGATCCCACGATCGTGAAGGCGTTCTTCGAGGCCTACGCGGCGGACTGGAAGCTCGACCTGCCGATCTGGGACCACAAGATCTACCGGCCGCGCCCGGCGCTCACGGAGGGCGAGGCCGACTTCGCGCGCTTCCGGAAGTGGTACGCGCAGTTCTACTCGGAGCCGACCCCCGACGCGTGAGGCGCTGACGCCGGCGTCGACCTGTCCCATGCTCGCGACATGAAGCGTGCGGTCGCGCTGGCGTGGATCGCGTGGCTCGGCATCGCCATGCCGGCAGCCGCGCGGGATCCGGGCGCCGACGGCGAGTTCGACCGCCGGCGCTCCCGCCACTTCGAGCTCCACCAGGACGTCGACATCGATCAGCGCGCCGGACGCAGCGGCTCGCGCGCCTTCGAGCGCGAGGTGCTCGCGGTGCTCGAGGATGCCTACGACCGCGTGGCGGATGCGATCGACGTCGCGCCGCGCCGGCCCGTCTCGGTCTGGATCTACGACCCCGCGGTATTCGATGCAGGCGTCGCGGGAGCCGTCCGCTTCCCGCTGGCCGGCTTCTACCACGGCGTGATCCGCGTGCGCGGCGACCAGCGCGTCACGCGCGACCTCGCCCGCGTGCTCGCCCACGAGTACGTGCACGCCGCCTTCGACGCCACCGCGCCGTCCCTCGTCCTGCCCGCCGTGTTCAACGAGGGCATGGCGGAGTGGCTCTCGCGCGGGGGCCTCGACGCGAGCGAGCTGGCGATCCTGCGTCGCACGGCCGCGGCCGGCGCGCTGCCGACGCCGGACGCGATGTTCGCGCCGAGCTTCGGGGCGCTCGACGCCTCGGGAGCGCCGCTCGCCTACCTCTACGCCACCGCGTTCGTCGAGCGGCTCGCACGGGAGCATGGCGAGAAGGGCCTGCGCGAGCTGGTGCGGATCCTGCTGCGCACCGACAGCCTCGACCAGGCGCTCGAGCGCGTCTACGACGCCGATCTCGGGGCGCTCGACGCCGCGCTCCGCGCCGAGCTCGCACGCTGACCGCTGGCGGGGCCTGCGTTTCGCGTAGAGTGGCGCTCTGAACCGAGGAGAGTCCCCATGGCACTGCGCCTCTTCGAGCATCCGCTCTCACCCTACGCGCGCAAGGTGAAGATCGTCGTCTACGAGAAGGGCCTGCCCCTCGAGCGTGTGTTCGTGAACCCGCTTGGGCCGCTCGACGATCCGTCGGCCCGCGCCTTCGTCGACGCGAGCCCGCGCCTCGAGGTGCCGTGCCTCGTCGACGAGCGGCCCGAGGGCACGGTCCGCCTCTTCGACTCGACCGTCATGCTCGAGTACCTCGAGGAGCAGTACCCCGATCCGCCGCTGCAGCCCGCGGCGCCCGCCGAGCGCGCGCGCGTGCGCATGCTCGAGGAGATCTGCGACACGGAGCTCGAGGCCGTGAACTGGGGCGCGATGGAGATCCGCGTGTTCAAGCGCGCCGAGGGCAGCTACGCGGCCGAGATGCTCGACACCGTCGGGCGTCAGCTCGAGCGGCTCTGGGGCCGCCTCGAGCGCGAGCTCGACGGCCGCGACTGGATGAACGGCGAGCGCTTCGGCCGCGGCGACGCCGCGGTCTACCCGCACATCACGGGCTCCGCCTTCTTCGGCTTCCCGCTCCCCGCCCGCTTCGCCCGGCTCACGGAGTGGGCCGCCCGCTGCGCCGCGAAGCCCTCCGTCGTGCACGACGCCGCGGATCTCGCCGCCTGGGTGAAGGACAACATGGGCTCGGGCTCGAGCCTCGCCGGCATGCCGGTGGTGCGCCAATACCGCGACTACCGGCTCGAATGGATGATGAAGTCCGGCGGGCACGAGATCGTGCTCCGGGGAATCGAGGACGGCACGATCAAGTTCGCGGCCGAGCACGGCTAGGCGGACCGCGGGGGGGCGCCGGGGCTCGACGGCCTCCGAACTGAGGCTACCGTCAGCCACTGACATGGACGTCAGTTCACCCAGCCGAGCCCTGACCGCTCCCGAGCGCAGCCGCCGCGAGACCCGCGAGCGCCTGGTCGAGGCCGGCACGCGGCTCTTCGCCGAGCACGGGCTCCACGGCGTCACGTCCCACGAGATCGCCCGCGCCGCGGGCGTCGCCGCCGGCACCTTCTACCTGCACTTCAAGGACAAGGCCGCGCTCTTCCGCGAAGTGGTGTCGGAAGCGGTGCTCCACCTGCGCGCCCGCTTCGAGCGCGTGCGGGCGACGGCGCGCACGCCGGAGCAGGGCGCGCGCCAGCGGGCCGCCGAGCTGCTGGCCTTCGCCGAGGAGCAGCGCGGCCTCGTGCGCATCCTCTTCGGCCGCGACAGCGAGGCCGCGAGCGTCGCCGCCGACCTGCTCGAGGACTTCGCGGCCGGCACGGCCGCCGCCCTCGCCGACCGGATCGCCGCGGGCGAGGCGCCGTCGGCGATCCATCCCGAGGTCGCGGCCGAGGCCCTGGTCGGGATGCGCGCGCGCGTCGCGGCGTGGTGGGCCGAGCGTCCCGGCCGTGCGCCGCGCGAGGCCGTGATCGAGACGCTCGTGCACCTCGAGCTCTCCAGCGTCTGGCGCACGCCCGCAGACGCCGCACCGAAGACCGGTTCCCCGCGCCGGCGCGCTCCACGCGCGCAGAAACCCCGCAGCTCCGAGGACCCCCGCCGATGAGCCAGACGCAGAGCTACGACCCGATCTACGAGACCGTCCGTTCCGACGACTTCCCCGCGCTGCTCGACGTCGATCGCTTCGGCACGCGCACGAACGCCTTCGACGAGATCATCTCGGCCACCCACGACCACTTCTGGGACCCGAACGACACCCGCTACCTCGACTTCGCGCAGCCCTTCGACCTGAAGCACGACACCGTGATGCCGCGGGACTTCGTGGTGGAGCTGAACTGCGCCGTCGCCGAACGGCTCGACGAGCGGCAGCAGATCGACCTCGCGAACGCGAGCTCGCGCTGGATGATCTCGGCGCTGCTGCACGGCGAGCAGGGCGCGCTCTCGCTCTCGGCCAGCCTCTGCCACGTGCTGCGCGACCCGGGCGCACAGGAGTACGCCGCGAACCAGACCCGCGAGGAGGCGCGCCACGTCACCGCCTTCGCGCGCTACGTGAAGACGCGCTTCGGCACGCCGTACCCGTGCGGGCCGACGCTCGCGAACCTGCTCCACGAGCTGGTGTCGTCCGAGGAGGTCTACAAGAAGCTGATCGGAATGCAGATGCTGGTCGAGGGGCTCGCCATGGGCGCCTTCGCGACCCTGCACTCGCGGACCAACGACCCGCTGCTCCAGCGCATGGTGCAGATGGTCATGACCGACGAGGCCTTCCACCACAAGTTCGGGAAGATCTGGGCCGATCGCACCGTGCCGAAGCTGACCGAGGAGGAGCACGAGAAGGCGGAGCTCTGGGCCGCGAAGTGCTTCCAGACGCTGCTCTTCAACCTCGTGAACAGCGAGCAGAAGCAGGTGATCTACGAGCCCTTCGGCCTCGACTGGCAGTGGGTGCGCGGCGCCGTGCTCGAGGCCTTCAGCGACGCGGATCGTCGCAAGGCCATGACGGAGAGCACGAACATCTTCCGCGTGCTGATCAAGACGCTGCTCAAGGCGGGGATCATCACCGAGCGGACGAGGCCGATCTACGCCGGATGGGTCGACATGGAGGAGCTCCACCGCGAGAGCGACGAGGTCGCCGGCCAGGACATCGCCGACGCCGGGATCGCGGAGCTGCGCGAGCTCAACCAGGGTCGGCGGCAGATCGGGCGCGCGTTCAAGCGGCAGGCCTAGGCGGGTCGGTCGCTCGGGCCCCGGGGCAAGAACGGTGCCCCGGGGCCCTTTCGTCTGTACGCTCGGCCCCTGGCCGATCCACACCACACAGCACGAGGAGAGTCGCCCCCCATGCGTGAAGCCGTCATCGTCGCGAGCGCCCGCACGCCGCTCGCCAAGTCACACCGCGGATCCTTCAACATGACGAGGCCCGACGATCTCGCCGCGCACGCCATCAAGTCGGTGCTGGCGAAGGTGTCGAAGCTCGACCCGGCCGAGGTCGACGACGTGATCATCGGCTGCGGCCTCCCGGAGGGCCCCTCGGGCAGCAACGTTGCCCGCGTGGCGGTCCTCGGCGCGGGCCTGCCGGCCTCGGTCGCGGGCACCACCGTGAACCGCTTCTGCTCCTCGGGCCTGCAGGCGATCGCGATGGCCGCCCATCGCGTGCTCGTCGACGGCGTCGACGTCGCGATCGGCGGCGGCACCGAGTCGATCACCCTGGTCCAGAACGACAAGATGCGCGTCGCCGACATGGTGAACCCGCGCATCGCCAAGGAGTGGCCCGGGATCTACATGGGAATGGGCCAGACCGCGGAGATCGTGGCCGACCGCTACAAGATCTCGCGCGAGGACCAGGATCACTACGCCCTGCTCTCCCAGCAGCGCACCGCGAAGGCACAGCAGAACGGCTGGCTGGACGACATCGTCCCGATCACGGTCGAGAAGCGGGCGGTGAAGCAGAAGGACGGCACCACGACGATCGAGGAGAACGTCACGGTGTCGAAGGACGAGTGCAATCGGCCCGACACCACGCTCGAGGGACTCCAGAAGCTGCCGCCGGCGTTCAAGCAGGGCGGCTCGGTCACGGCGGGCAACGCCTCGCAGCTCTCCGACGGCGCGTCCGCCACGCTCGTGATGTCGGCGGAGCGCGCGAAGCAGCTCGGCCTCGAGCCCCTCGGCTACTTCCGCGGGCTCGCGGTGGCGGGCTGCAACCCCGAGGAGATGGGCATCGGCCCCGTGTTCGCAGTGCCGAAGCTGCTGAAGCAGGCCGGCCTCACGATGAACGACATCGACATCGTCGAGCTCAACGAGGCCTTCGCCTCGCAGCTCCTCTACTGCCAGCGCGAGCTCGACATCCCGCTCGAGAAGCTGAACCCGCTCGGCGGCGCGATCTCGATCGGCCACCCGTACGGAATGACGGGCTCGCGCATGACGGCGCAGATCCTGAACCACCTGGGCCGAATCAAGGGTCGCTACGGCGTCGTCACGATGTGCGTCGGCGGCGGCATGGGCGCGGCCGGCTTGTTCGAGCGGGCCTGAGTCGCCCGGATCGCCCCGGAGCCGGCACACCGCGCGCGGTGTGCCGGCTCCGGGGCCCTGGCGCCCCGACGATCCACCGGTAGGCTGCCGCCCTCGTGAGCTCTCACGGCCCATCGTCCGGCCCGTCGGTCCCGGCCCAGCTGCGAAGCCTCGGCCCGCTCCTCTGCTGGGCCATCGTCTACGCCGACATCGGCACGAGCATCTACTACGTGCCGGGCATCCTGTACCGGGACGTCGGCACCAGCGCCGCGACCTTCGTGCTCGCGACCAGCCTCGCCTTCGTCCTCCTGGCCGAGAAGTACTCGGAGATCGCCGCGCGCTATCCCGGCGGCGGCGGCGTGGTCTCGGTGGCGGACGAAGCCTTCGGCCCGCGCGTCGGCGCCCTCGGCGGCATGCTGATCCTGGTCGACTACTTCCTGACGGCCGCCATCTCGGCGGTGTCGGGCTTCACGTACCTCGCCTCGTTGCTCCCCGTGCTCCACGGCTTCGAGCCGTTTCTCGCCGCGGGCGGCCTGCTGCTGCTCGGCGTGTTGAACTGGGTCGGGATCCGCGAGTCGGCGCAGGTCAGCGCCCTGATCGGCACCGCGGCCTTCTTGAGCCTCCTCCTCCTGATCGCCGCCACCGTCGGCCACGTCGACACCGAGCACTGGCAGCGCATCGCGGGCTCCGTGTCGGCGGCGGGCTCGATCCCGCTCTCGGGGGCGGTCGTCGGCTACGCCGCGGCGTGGCTCGCCTTCAGCGGGCTCGAATCGCTGGCGCAGATCTCCCCCGCGATGCGGCCCCCGCGCCGCCGCACCGGCGGCATCGCGATGCTGCTGGTCGTGATCGCCGTGCTCGCGACCTCGCCGCTCCTGACCGCGTTCGCGACCAACGTGCTCGATGCGAGCAGCGTCAACCCCGACGCGTTCCAGGGCGAGCTCGCCGGAGCGGTCGGCGGCGAGGGACTGAAGCTCCTGGTCGTGATCACGGCTTCCGCGCTCCTGCTCTTCGCCGCGAACACCGCGATCGTCGGCTCGTACCACGTCTTCGGCGCGCTCGCGGACGGCGAGTTCCTGCCGCGCGCGCTGCTCGCGCGCCATCGCCGCTTCGGCACGCCGTGGATCGCGATCGTCGCCTCGGTCGTCGTGCCCCTCGGTGTGATCGCCGCCACCCGCGGCGACATCGGCATGCTGGGCGACCTCTACGCCTTCGGCCTGCTCGGCGCCTTCGTGCTCTCGTCCACGGCGCTCGACCGCGTTCGCATCCAGGAGGGACGCACCGGGATGCTGTTCGCCGTCGGCGTCGCGACCTCGCTGCTCGTGATCCTGGCCTTCGTCACGAACCTGTTCGAGAAGCCCCACGCGACGCTCTTCGGCGGCACGCTCACGCTCGTGATGCTCGCCTACGGCCTCGTCCACCGCGGCGAGATCTCGCTCGGCCGCAAGCAGCGCGGGCCGGCCGTCACGACCGAGGAGGCCGAGCGCATCGCCGCCGAGGCGCCGGCCGCCGCCCGCATCCTGACCCTGAAGGAGGCCTTCGAGCTCAAGCCCACCTACGCGCCCCACACGCTCGTCTGTCTGCGCGGCCCGAACCAGCGCCTGCTGGAAGAGGTCGAGACGCGGCTGCGCGGCGCGAAGCAGACCGACGTCGCGGTGCTGTTCGTGGAGGAAGTCCCGGGCCTGTTCGTGCCGCGCGAAACCGTGCCCTCGCGCGAGGCGGTGGAGGTGCTCGAGGAGGCCGTGACCTGGCTCGAGGACCGGGGCTTCACCGCCGTCCCGATCTGGCGCCTCGCCCAGGACACCGGCGAGGCCATCGCCTACGTCGCGAAGACGCTCGGCTGCGACGCGATCGTCGTGGGCACGAGCCAGCGCGGCGCGCTCTGGCACATCCTGCGCGGAAACGTGCTGTCGCGCCTGATCGCGACGGCACCGCGGGAGACGCGGATCCTGATCGTCGGATGACGCGCGGTGCGGCCCGTCGTGCCGCGACGGGGGCCGTCCTCTATCCTGCCCCCATGGGCAAACGGGGTGCGTCCGTCCACAAGCGCGAGCGCGAGCTCAAGAAGGCCGAGAAGGCCCTCAAGAAGCAGCAGCGCCCGCGCGAGACCGGGCCCGTCGGCAAGGGCGGGCCCGCCGTCGCCTCGAGCGACGATCTGCGCGGCTATTACGGTCCGCCCCCCGAGCCGCCGCCCCGCAAGGGCGCCTGACCTTCCCTCCAGCCAGAGACGAGACCCCCGATGTCGCAGCCCGCGTCCGACGCGAAGACCCTCTCCGAGCACGCGAGCAAGGAGCTGCTCGCGCGCTACGGCGTGCCCTGCGCCCGCGAGGCGCTGGCCGACGACGCCGCCGGCGCCGCGGCCGCCGCCGCGCGGCTCGGCTTCCCGGTGGTGCTGAAGCTCTGCGGCGACGCGATCGCCCACAAGACCGAGCGCGACCTCGTGCGCCTGGGCCTGGCCGACGCCGCTGCGGTGCAGCGCGCGGCCGAGGAGCTGCTCGCGAAGCGTCGTCCCGAGGACGGCGAGACGCGGCTGCTCGTGGCCGAGATGGTGCGCGGACGCCGCGAGCTGATCGCCGGCTTCGTGCGCGATCCGCAGTTCGGGCCGACGGTCGTGCTCGGCCTCGGCGGCATCCTGACCGAGGCCCTGGGCGACGTCGTCTTCGGCGCGGCGCCGCTCTCGCGGGGCGATGCGAAGCGCATGATCCGCGGCCTCCGCACCAGCCATCTCCTGACGAAGCCGTTCCGCGGCGAGCCCGCCGTGGACGAGGACGCGCTCGCGGATCTGCTCGTCGGCCTCGGCCGCCTCGGCGCCGAGCGCCCGGACGTGAAGAGCGTGGACGTGAACCCCGTGATCGTCGCCGGCGCGAAGCCCGTCGCCGTGGACGCGCTGGTGGTGCTGGGCGACGCCGCGAGCGCGGCGCCCGCCGCCGCCCCGAAGCCCGGTGCGTCGCACGACGCCGCAGCGATCGTCGAGCGTTTCCGTCCGCTCTTCCATCCGCGCGGCATCGTCGTCGCCGGCGTCTCGAGCCACCCGGGGAAGTTCGGGTTCGTGACCCTGCACAACCTTCTGCGCTTCGGGTACGCGGGCGAGATCTTCCCCGTGAACCGCGACGGCGCCGAGGTGCTGGGACGGAAGTGCCTGCGCGACGTCGCGGAGATTCCGCCCGGCCGCGCCGACCTCGTCTTCGTCTGCACGCCGAACGCCGCCAACGTGGCGCTGCTGCGCGCCTGCGCGAAGGTCGGCGTGCGCGCGGCCTTCGTCGCGAGCGCGGGCTACGGCGAGGCCGGCCCCGAGGGCCGCGCCCTCGAGCAGGAGCTCGTGGCCGTCGCCGACGAGCTCGGCATGGTTCTCGCCGGTCCGAACGGGCAGGGCGTGATCTCGACGGCGGACGCCATGTGCGCGCAGATCGTGGCGCCGTTTCCGCCGCCGGGACGCATCTCCGTGTCGAGCCAGAGCGGCAACCTGGTCTCGTCGTTCCTGAACTACGCGGTGCTGACGGGCGCCGGCGTGTCGAAGGCGATCTCCTGCGGCAACTCGGCCCAGACCGGGATCGCCGACTACCTCGAGTACTTCGCCGCCGATCCCGACACCGGGGTGGGGCTCGCCTATCTCGAAGGCGTGGGTGACGGCCGGCGCTTCCTCGAGGCCGCGCGGACGATGACCGCGGTGAAGCCCCTGGTGGTGCTGAAGGGCGGCGTCGCGGCCGAGGGCCAGCGCGCCGCCGCGTCGCACACCGGCTCGCTCGCGACCGACGACCGCGTCTTCGACGGGCTTGCGCGGCAGGCCGGCATCGTGCGCGCGCCGACGGTCGAGCACGCGTTCGAGTGGGCCGCGAGCTTCGCGACGCAGCCGCTCCCGCGCGGAAACCGCGTCGTGATCTTCACCTCCGTCGGCGGCTGGGGCGTGCTCGCGGCCGACGCCTGCGCCGCGGCGGGCCTCGTGCTGGTGCCGCTGCCCGAGGACGTCAAGAAGACGATCGACGGCATGGTCCCGGCGCGCTGGAGCCGCAACAACCCGATCGACCTCGCCGGCGGCGAGACCCGCGACACGATCCCCGAGGTCATGGACCTGCTCTGCGCGCACCCCGACGTGGACGCCGTGCTCTTCCTCGGCATCGGCATCCAGTCGAACCAGGCGCACGCCTTCCGCACCGGCGAGTTCTTCCCGGGCCACGGCCTCGAGCGCATCGTCGAGTTCCACGAGCGGCAGGACCGCCGCTACGCCCACGCCGCGAAGGAGGCGAGCGAGCGCCACGGGAAGCCCGTGCTGGTCGCAACCGAGCTCGCCTACACCGATCGCTTCTACGGCAACGCCGGGCCCGTGGGCGTCCGCGAGAGCGGGCGCATCTGCTACCCGAGCGCGCACCGCGCCGTCGAGGCGCTGGCGGCCATGGTGCGGTACGCGCAGTTCCGGAAGTCGATGGCCTGATGCCGCGGTCGCGGAGTCGGTCGGGGAACCGACGTCAGCCGAACGGCTCTCGAATCAGTCGTCGACCGTCCAACCTGCTTCGGCGACGCCGCCGCGCACCCGCACCACGCGAAGCTCGAATCCCGCCCGGAGCGAAGATCGGACCGCGTACCCGACGAACGGGTCCGCCGGCTTCGAGAAGCTCTCGAGCCACGGAATGTCGAGTGCCGTCGAGGCTGCGCGAGATCTGACTCCGAGAGCTCGTGGAGCGGTGCTCCGAAGCGACGCAACGCCGCCATCACGCGAGCGGCGTTCTCTGGTGTCGGCTCGACCCAGATGTCGAGGTCGCCGGTGGCTCGAGGCTCCGCGTGCGCGGCAACGGCGTAGGCACCAACGATCAGGAAGCGCGCTTCAGCCTCGAACAACGCGAGCAACAGATCTCGAAAGTCCTCGTTCACCAGGATCTCGCCCCGTGAATCGCCACAGCTCCTCCGAGAGCCGCCACGTCTCCGCGAGCTTCTCGCTCGGCGTGAGGCCCGCCGAAAGCTCGCGGTCGAACGAATCGTCGAGCGCTGAGAGGGTCGTCTTGCGGGTCTTGGCGTGCGAGCGGTCGCGCACGATTCACTCCGACCGGCTCAGGTACGTGTACTCCTGCAGCCCCTGCTCGTAGCGCTTGCGCAGGCGGGCGCTCTCCTCGAGCGTGATCGAGCCCGCGCGCAGGGCGGCTTCGATCGTGCGGCGCACCTTCTCGATCAGCTCGCGCTTGTCGTACTGCACGTACGAGAGCACCTCGTCCACGGCGTCGCCCTCGACCACGTGGTGGACGTTGTAGCTGCCGTCCTCGTCGAGGCGCACGTGCACGGCGTCGGTGTCGCCGAAGAGGTTGTGCAGGTCGCCCAGGATCTCCTGGTACGCGCCCACCAGGAACACGCCGATGTAGTAGGGCTGGCCGTTCGCGGCGTGGAGCTCGAGGGTGTCCTTCACGTCGCGCTGGTCGATGAACTGGTCGATCTTGCCGTCGCTGTCGCAGGTCAGGTCGGCGAAGATGCCGCGCCGGGTCGGCCGCTCGTCGAGGCGGTGGATCGGCATCACCGGGAAGAGCTGCTTCACGGCCCAGTGGTCCGGCACCGACTGGAACACCGAGAAGTTCCCGTAGTAGGTGTCGGCCAGGTCCTTCTCGAGATCCTCGAGATCCTCGGGCACGTAGGGCAGGTCGCGCACGATGCGCAGGATCTTGTCGCAGCAGTCCCAGAACAGGCGCTCGACCTTGGCGCGCGCGCGCAGATCGAGATGGCCGAGCGAGAACAGGGTGCCGGCCTCCTCCTTGAGCTGGAGCGCGTCGTGGTAGGCCTCCTGCACGTTCTTGCGCGAGATCGTCGACCAGACCTCCCACAGGTCCTGCAGCACCTTCGGGTCTTCGGGCGCCACGGGCTCCGCGGGCTTCCCGGTCAGCATCTCGTTCGTGCCGAGCACGTCGAAGATCAGCACGGAGTGGTGCGCGACCATCGAGCGCCCGGACTCCGTCACGATGTCGGGATGCGGCACCCCCTGCGCGTCGCAGGCCTCCTGGATGTGCGCCACGACGTCGTTCGCGTACTCCTGCACCGAATAGTTCATGCTCGAGTGGAAGTTCGTCTGGGAGCCGTCGTAGTCGACGCCGAGCCCCCCGCCGACGTCCACCACCTTGAGCCGCGCGCCGAGCCCATGGAGCTCGACGAAGATCCGGCTCGCCTCGCGCAGCGCGTCCTTGTGCGCCCGGATCGCGGTGATCTGGGAGCCGATGTGGAAGTGCAGCAGCTCGAGGCAGTCGAGCATGTCCTCGCCGCGCAGGCGCTCGACGGCCTCCATGATCTCCACCGCGGAAAGGCCGAACTTCGAGCGGTCGCCCGTCGACTCGACCCACTTGCCGGCGCCTTTGGTCGTGAGCCGCGCGCGCATGCCGATGCGCGGGCGGATGCCGAGCTCGCGGGAGGTCTTCACGATCAGGTCGATCTCGGTGAAGCGGTCGACCACGATGATCGGGTTGCGGCCGAGCCGCTGGGCGAGGAGCGCCGTCTCGATGTAGGCGCGGTCCTTGTAGCCGTTGCAGATGATGAGCGCGCCCGGCGTGTCGAGCAGCGCGAGGGCGACCAGCAGCTCGGGCTTGCTGCCCGCTTCGAGGCCGACGCCGTGGCGGGCGCCGAACTCGACGATCTCCTCCACCACGTGGCGCTGCTGGTTCACCTTGATCGGGTAGACGCCGCGGTAGCGCCCGCGGTAGCCGTACTCGGAGATCGCCTTCTCGAACGAGCCCGCGAGGCCGCGGACGCGGGCGGCGAGGATGTCGGAGAAGCGCACGAGCAGCGGCGTGCGCAGGCCGCGCCGCTCGAGGTCTTGCACCAGATCCAGGAGATCGATGCCCGGGCCGCCGTTCGCCGTCGGCCGGACCTCCACGCGGCCCTTGTCGTTCACCGTGAAGAAGCCCGCGCCCCAGTTCTTGACGCCGTAGAGGTCGGCGCTGTCGCGAATGGTCCAGCCGTGCATCGGGTTCTTGGATCACCTCCCGCGCGCCGGGGGGCGACGCGCTCCTGGCCGAGGACGGCGCCTACATAGCGCCCTTGCGCGCCGCGTCGAGAGCGCGGCCCCGCGGTCGCCGAGACGTCACGCGCCGAGGGGCTCGTCGCGCTGCTCGCCGGTCGCCTGGTCGCGCACCCGCACCTGCCCGCGCGCGACTTCGTCGGGCCCGAGCAGGTAGAGGCGCCGTGCGCCCGCCCGATCGGCGTCCTCGAAGGCGCGCTTGAGCTTGCCGCCGAAGGCGAGCGCGACCGAGGCGCCCGCCGCACGGAGCCTCGAGGCGAGGCCGATCGCGGCGGCGCGCTCGGCGTCGGTGAAGGCGAAGACGAAAGCGTCGACCGCGCGGGCGAGCTGCGGGAGGAGCCCCCGGTCGGCGAGCAGCTCGCCGATCACGACGTCGCCGAAGCCGAAGCCCACGGCCGGTGTCGGCGGGCCGCCCAGGGCCTCGAGCAGCCGGTCGTAGCGGCCGCCGCCGCAGACCGCGCGCAGGGCGCCCGCGGTGTCGAAGCCCTCGAACACGATCCCGGTGTAGTAGGCGAGGCCGCGCACGATCGAGGCGTCGAAGACGAGGCGGTCGGCGTAGCCGTAGGCGGCGGCGAACTCGAAGAGCCGGCGCAGCTCGGCGACTGCCGGCGAGCCCGCCGGCGCCTGGCGCGCGGCCTCGTCGAGGCTGCGCAGGCCCAGGAGCCCGACCACGTCCTTCGCCTCGGCGCGTGCCAGCCCGATCGCGCCGGAAGGGTCGCAGAGCAGGTCGACCACGGCGTCGGCGCCGATCTTCGAGAGCTTGTCGATCGCCACGCAGAGCGGCGCGAAGGCCTCGGGCCGCGCCCGCAGGATTCCGCCGCGCAGGGTCTCCTCGAGCAGCGCACGGCTGTTCACGCGGATCCGGACGGCGTCGGCGCCGAGGCCGAGCCGCTCGAAGAGCGCGGCGATCGCGGCCAGGAGCTCCGCCTCTGCGGTCACGCCGGGCTCGCCCCAGACGTCCATGTTCCACTGATAGTGCTCGCGCTTGCGGCCGCGCGTGGTGCGCTCGTAGCGCCAGTTCTGGGTGATCGCGAACCAGCGTAGCGGGAAGCGCAGGGCCCCGTGCCGGGCGAGCACCATGCGCGCGATCGAGGGCGTCATCTCGGGCCGGAGCGCCAGGTGCCGGTCGTGGAGCACGAAGTGGAAGAGCTGCTCGACGATCTCCTCGCCCGCCTTGCGCGTGAAGAGCTCGGCGTGCTCGACGATCGGGGCGTCCACCTCCTCGAAGCCGAAGCGGCGTGCGACCTCGCGGAACTGCTCGAAGAGCCAGGCGCGCAGGCGCATCTCGTCGGGGTAGAAGTCGCGCGTGCCGCGCGGCGGCTGGAGGTCGATGGTCGGAGCCGGGGCCATGGCGCGCGAAGATGGCACAGGCCTCCGCGCGTTGGACCCGTCGCGCGGCGCTCCCCTGCCGCGAGCTGCGCTGCTACCAAGCCCCCCGAACGGAGGACCCCGGATGCGACCTCACCCGCTCGTGCTCGCCATCGCAGCGCTGGGCTCGCTGGCGTTGGCCTGCGGGCGCGAGGAGGCCGCGCCCCCGGCGGCGCCGACGCCCGCCGCGCCGGCCGCCGCAGCCGGCTCGGACACGCCCGCGGATCTCCCGCGCGGGCTCCTCGTCGCGACCTCCCAGTTCGAGGTCGGGCCGGACGGAAGCGTGCTGCCGAACCCGGGCCCGGCGCGCCTCGAGATCCTCGAGCGGCGCGGCGGGGCGTGGACCAGCCGGGCCGTCGAAGACCCTGCGAGCAACGTCTTCCACAAGGCTTTCGCGTACGCCGGCCCTGGTGGGACGGCGATCGTGACGCTCGGCGGGAACGCCGCCGCGGTGAAGCGCTGGCGCCCGACGGCCGGCGGCGGCTTCGCCGCCGAGACGCTCTGGGAGGCGACCTTCGGCGGCAAGCAGAACCGGATGCGGGACGCCGAGGTCGCGGATCTCGGCAGCGGGAGCCCGTTCGACATCGCGGTCGCGACCCACGACCAGGGTGTGGTCGCGCTGATCCAGCCGAAGGCCGACGGCGGCTACGCCGTGCGCGAGCTCGACCGCGAGGCCGACACCTTCGTGCACGAGATCGAGATCGGCGACCTCGACGGGGACGGCGTCAACGAGGTCTACGCCACGCCGAGCGAGCCGAACCGGCTCGACGGCTCGCCCCAGGCGGGGAAGGTCGTGCGCTACGTGCCCGCGAAGGGCGAGGGCCGCACGCTGGTGGCCGACCTCGGCAGCCGGCACGCGAAGGAGATCCTGGCCGGCGACGTGGACGGCGACGGCCGCGACGAGCTCTACGTCGCCGTCGAGGCCGAGACCGAGGGAAGTGGCGACGAGGCGCGCATCGTGGCCCCGGTCGAGATCCGTCGCTTCGATGCGGGGACCGACCCCGCCGCCGGCGCCGTGATCGCGACGATCGACGATCGCCTGACCCGCTTCCTGACCGCGGGCGACGTCGACGGCGACGGCAAGAAGGAGCTCGTGGCGGCCGGCTTCCGGAGCGGGCTCTGGCTGCTGCGCCCCGGCGCCGACCCGAAGGGCGCGTGGAAGATCGAGTCGGTCGACCGCGCCTCGTCGGGCTTCGAGCACGCGGCCCTGCTCGCCGACCTCGACGGCGACGGCCGCGCGGAGCTCTACGTGGCGAGCGACGACCAGGGTGAGATCCGCCGCTACGTCTGGAACGACGGCGCCTTCACCCGCGAGACGATCTACGCGCGCCCCGTCCCGGGCTCCGCCTTCGTCTGGAACCTGATGCCGGTCCCGCTCGACGCGCTCGCTCCGCCGAAAGCGCCCTAGCCGCGGCGCGCGAGCGCGAGCATCGCGTCGGTCGCGACGGCGATGCAGGTCTCCATGTTGCGATCGAGGTCGATCGCCGCGGGCCCCGGCCACGGGGTCCGGTCCGAGACCACGCAGATGCAGCCGGCGCGCAGTCCGAAGAGGCCGGCGAGGGTGAGCAGCGCGCCCGCCTCCATCTCGCAGTTGAGCACGCCCGCCGCCTGCATCGTGCGGATCCGCGTCTCGTGCTCGGGCGTCCAGTAGCCCCCGAAGCTCATCGACTCGAGGCCGCCGCCGGCGCCGAGCACGGCGTTGCGGGCGTAGAAGGCGTCGAGAGACCAGGTGACGCCCGCGTGCCGGCGGGCCTTTGCGGCGCTCGCGGCGGCGAGGAGCGCCGCGACCACCTCGTGGTGCGCCACGGCCGGGTACTCCGCGGGGACGTAGCTGCGCGAGGTGCCGTCGTCGCGCACGGCGCCGGTCGTCACGACCAGGTCGCCGAGCTCGAGGCGCGGCGCGAGGCCGCCGCTGTTCCCGATGCGAACGAGAGTATGGGCGCCGAGCTTCGCGAGCTCCTCGACCAGGATCGCGGTGCTCGGGCCGCCGATTCCGGTCGAGGCCGCGGTCAGGGCCACGCCGTCCCGGCTCCCGGTCACGACCCTGTACTCCCGGACGGCGCAGACCTCCCGGACGTCCTGCCAGCCGCGGGCGATCCGGGCCACCCGTGCCGGGTCCCCGCACAGGAAGACATGGGGCGCGACCTGGCCCGGGCGCAGGCCGGTGATCGGCTGGGCGTCGCTCACGGCTCTCCTTTCGTTTCGCGGACTTGCCGGCCCGCGCGGGCGCAACGGTGCCGCGAGACGCCCGCCGACTCAAGTTTTCCCGGGAGCGCCCGACCGGGGAGGGTGTCCGGCATCGGGCGGTCCGGCGGCTGGGAACCCGGGGGGCGCTCGGGTTGTCAGGCCAGGGGGCGCAGGCTATCGGTCGCGCTCTTCGGCCCCGGACCTGCCCACCGAGCGGGCGGCCGGCCGATCCGCGGACAGCCGATTCCACCCACGAACAGCCAGGAAGGATGGGAGCGCGTGGCCAAGGCCCTCGTCATCACCGAGAAGCCGAGCGTCGCCCGCGACATCGCGGCGGCGCTCCGGGGATTCGAAGATCACGACGGCTACTTCGAGAGCCCGGATCTGGTCGTGAGCTTCGCCGTCGGACACCTGTTCGAGCTGCTCGAGCCCGAGGAGGTCGACCCGAAGTACAAGCGCTGGCTGCTGGGCGATCTCCCGATCCTCCCGGCCGAGTTCAAGCTCAAGCCGAAGGCGGGCCAGACGGACCGCATCCGCACCCTGAAGCGCCTCGCCCAGCGGGACGACGTGGACTCGATCGTGAACGCCTGCGACGCCGGCCGCGAGGGCGAGCTGATCTTTCGCGAGATCCTGAAGAACCTCGGGGTCGAGAAGCCCGTGCGGCGGCTCTGGCTCCAGTCCATGACCGACGACGCAATCCGCACCGGCTTCGCCCAGCTCCGGAGCGGCGACGAGTTCGAGGGCCTCGGCGCCGCGGCGGAGTGCCGCGCGTACTCGGACTGGCTGATCGGCATGAACGCGACGCGCGCGTTGACCAAGCGCCTGAAGTCGCGCAAGGAGAAGACGGCCTGGTCCGCCGGCCGGGTGCAGACGCCGACTCTCGCCCTGCTCGTCGACAAGGAGCACGAGGTGCTCTCCCACGTGCCGCGGCCCTACTGGCGCGTGACCGCCCGCTTCGACAACGACGGCCAGAGCTACGACGCGACCTGGTTCGATCCCCGCTTCGAGGCCGGCGAGGAGACCGAGGCCCGCGACGACCGGCTCTTCGACGAGGCGCGCGCACGCGCGATCGTCGACGCGGTGCAGGCGGCGCCGCGCGCGCTCGCCGCCGAGACGCGCAAGCCGTCGCGCGAGTCGGCGCCGCCGCTCTTCGATCTCACGAGCCTGCAGCGCGAGGCCAACCGCCGCTTCGGCTGGTCGGCGAAGCGCGCGCTCGGCGCGGCGCAGCGCTGCTACGAGCAGCACAAGATCCTGACCTATCCGCGTACCGACTCGCGCTGTCTGCCCGAGGACTACCGCGACTACGTCGACCGCGTGCTCGAGTCGTTCGCGTCCGGCACCGATCCGCGCCAGCCCGACCCCGCGCTCGCGGACTACGCCGCCGCCGCCGAGCGCCTGCGGCGCGACGGCCGTCAGAACGAAGGTCGCACCTTCGACAACGCGGGCGTGTCGGACCACTTCGCGATCATCCCGACCGGCGTCCTGCCGGGCCCGAACCTCTCGGGCGACGACCGGCGCCTCTACGACCTCGTCACCCGCCGCTTCCTCGGCGCGTTCCACCCGGCCGCGCTCTGGATGCGCGTCGAGCGCACCACCGAGGTCGCGGGCGAGAGCTTCCGCACGCGCGCCCGCACGCTCCAGGAGCCCGGCTGGCGCGCCGTGCTCTCGATGGAGAAGGAGGAGGACGAGGCGGTGCTCCCGCCGCTCCGCTCCGGCGTGGACGAGGTGAGCGACGTCGCCGTCGCGTCGCGCGGCGCCGAGCTCGAGGCGAACGAGACCAAGCCGCCCGGGCGCATCACCGAGGCGCGCCTGCTCTCGCTGATGGAGAACGCGGGCCAGCAGATCGAGGACGAGGATCTCGCGGCCGTGCTCCACGAGAAGGGCCTCGGCACCCCGGCGACCCGCGCCGACATCATCGAGAACCTGATCGGCAAGGGCTACGCCCAGCGCGTCGGCAAGGCGCTCCGCCCGACGGTGAAGGGCATGCGCCTGATCGACATCCTGAAGCGCATCCACGTCGATCGCCTGGCGTCCGCGCAGCTCACGGGCGAGATCGAGACGCACCTGCTCGAGGTCGAGCGCGGCCGCCGCCGCCCCGACGACTACATGAAGGAGATCGCGGAGTACGCGGAGGAGATCGTCGACCGCACCCGCGACTTCGAATTCGAGGACGTCTACCCCGAGCGCGACCCGCTCGGCGACTGCCCGCGCTGCCACAAGCCCGTGTACGAGCGCTCGTGGTTCTACCGCTGCCCCGAGCAGGGCGACCCGGCCGAGGACTGCACGGTGCGGATCTGGAAGGACACCTCGGGCCGCTACATCGACCGGGCGGCCGTGGGCGCCCTGCTGCGCGACGGCAAGACCGGCGTGCTCGACGGCTTCACCGCCCGCGACGGCCGCACCTACAAGGGTCGCCTCGAGTTCGACCCCGAGACCTTCCAGGTGAAGGTCCGCAGCGAGGGCGCCTCCGAGGACGGCAACGCGAGCGGCAACCCCGAGTACGAGGTCAACCCCGAGCCCCTCGGCATGTGTCCGCGCGGCGACGGCTGTCGCGTGGTCGAGTCGCCCACCCACTTCCTGTGCGAGCGGCGCCTCCTCGACGAGACCCAGGGCAAGGACGAGTCGCGGCCGCCGAGCTGCGGCTTCGTGCTGCCGCGCACGGTCTGCAAGCGCGAGATCACGCGCGACGAGGCGCTGGTCTACCTCGCCAACGGCAAGACCGACCTGCTGACCGACTTCACCTCGCGCTTCGGCCGACCGTTCTCTGCGACGCTCGTGCTCAAGGAGAACGGGCGACACGGCTTCGAGTTCCCGCCCCGGGCGCCGCGCGCGCCGAAGGGCAAGGCGGCGGCCGCGACCGACGAGGGCGCGAGCGAGGCCGCGGCCGCGGCTGCGCCGGCGCGTGCACGGCGTGGCAAGCGCGCCGCAGCAGCCGAGCCCGTGCGCACGACGGCACCGAAGAAGAAGAAGGCCGCTCGCAAAGCGCCGCGGCGCAAGGCCGGCGCCGTCGCCAAGCGGCGGGCCGCGCGCGCGTCGAAGGCGGATCCCGCCGGGACGGACGAGGGCGCGAGCTCGTAGCTCGCCGTCCGCGAGCTCCGCGCGAGGGTCGCTCCAGCGATTCGTGTGTCGCGCTGCGTCACGTTTTTCCCGGCATCTCCCGCCAACTCCCCCGCACTGCGAAAAAATCCGTTGAGCTTGGCCCGTCTTCACGGGTATAACTGCGACCGCGCGACAGGGGGGAAGCTCGCGGGGATGCGCCGTTCAAGCGTCCCGCGTCCATGCGCCCACACATGACTCCTCCCGCTCGCTGCGCCGGTGCTGAGAGCTGCTGAGAGCAGCGCGACGGGGGCCCGTTCCCTGCGCTGCGAACGATGGAAGGCAGGAGGGGTCATGACCTTGGGTTCGGTGTATCGACGGGTCGGCGCGCTGGTCGCAGCGCTCGGCGCGTTCGCATCCGCGACGCCCGCGCACGCGATCGAGGCGTTCGACGGGCGCTTCCAGCTCCATGGCTACTTCGAGGAGCAGGTGCGCGGCATCGACGCGGATTTCAAGGAGAACATGGACCTCACGCAGTGGTACCACGTTCTCAATCTCGAGACCGAGATGGACATCCTGCCCGACGGCTGGGGCCCCTTCACGGGCCTCTCCGCGTTTGCGCGCGTCGAGGTGCGGTACGACTGCGTCTGGACCCGCGCCTGCGGCATCTTCAAATCGGCCGACACCTTCGGGAACCGCGCCAGCAAGCTTCCGGTCCGGCTCGGAGACGCCCGCTTCGCGAACATGTCGGGCGTCGCCCAGGCGACCGGCGCGAACCCCGACGGCCCCGGCCGGATCTACGGACCGACGCTCGCCCTCGGCCACGCGCGCCGCGTGGGCGGCCCGGAGAACGTCGACGGCCTCTCGACGCTCTTCGGCATCAACACCTCCGCCGTGCTCTTCAACGGCCGCAACTACCGGCCGGCCTCCGACAACACCTTCGTCCCGATCAACGACTACATCTTCGCGATGCGTCAGATCCAGGGCGGGAACAACGGCATCTCGATCCAGACGCTCGGCCCCTGGGCGCCGAAGAACACGATCGAGTCGAACGGCCTGCTGCGGACGACCCCGAACCCGTTCCGCGCGGCGGACGCAGTCCCCAACACCTTCGTGCCGTCGACGGGCCTTCCGCTCAGCGGCTCGGGCGAGCTGCCGTACCGTCCGGCGCCGCTCCTGCCGTTCCAGAAGGGCGGCAACACGACCCAGGCCGCCGGGCTCAACTACGTGAGCTGGGGCGCGCGCAACGTGCTGCAGCAGCGTGGCACGCTGCTCGACAGCTTCGACCAGAACTTCCGCCAGAGCGAGCTCGAGTGGAACCGTGGCGCGAGCCAGCAGGACGAGAAGGAGCTGAAGGAGGCGTACCTCGACGTCGAGCTCTTCGACGGCCAGCTCCTCGCGCGCCTGGGCAAACAGACCATCGTCTGGGGCAAGACGGAGCTCTTCGCGACCACCGACCAGTTCAACCCCCGCGACCTCGCGCTGGCGTCGCTGCCGAGCCTCGAGGAATCGCGCATCGCGCTCTGGGCGGCGCGTTTCATCTACTCCTTCTACAACGTGGGCGACCTCGAGGACGTCCGGCTCGAGGTGGCCCTGAACCTCGACGACTTCGAGCCCGAGGACCTCGGCCGCTGCGGCGAGCCCTACACCCCGAACCCGGTCTGCGACAAGTCGATGGGCCTGTTCGCGCACGGCATCGCCGGCTACGGGATCATCGGCGAAGATCGCCCCGAGCATTGGTGGAACGGCTGGAAGGGCCTGCAGGGCGGCGCCCGCCTCGAGTTCCGCTGGGATCGCTTCAGCTTCGCGATCTCCGACATCTACAACTACGTGCGCACGCCCTACGCGCACCGCATCACGACCTACGAGCGCAACGTGGACGAGGTGACGGGCCGGCCGCGCGAGTTCGCGAGCCGCGGCTCCTGCGTCACCGGCAACGAGCCCGCGTGCCTCACGCCGGCCGAGGCCCTGACGAAGCAGAGCGTGAATCAGTCGCTGTTCGCGATGATCTGCTCGTCGAGCGTCGGCTTCTCGAGCCTCGACCCGACGGCGTGCGCGCAGACCGTGTTCAACAGCCAGGTGCTCGCGAACGGGCTGATCCCGATCACCACCGCGCTCACGAACGTCTTCGGCGGCAGCGGCCTCGGCGGCATCGTGCTGTCGGTGCTCGCGGGCGCGGCGAACAACCTGGTGCCCCTCGACGGCGGCCTCCAGACGATGAGCACCTCGTTGAGCTCGCAGCAGCAAGCGCTCCTCGGCTGCGGTCCGTTCTACAACACGTCGTGCGACGTCAACGGCATGGACCTGCTGAACGCCGAGGCGTCGGTGCTCCTGCAGTCGTTCCCGGGCTTCGACGGCACGACGCTGAACGGCTGGCTCACGACCGACGCGAGCCGCGCGCAGCCTGGCACCGTCGGCTTCCGGGGCGGGCCGGTCGCGACCCGCTACTTCAACGGCGCCGTCGCCACCCTGCCCGGCGCGCGCGGGCCCGGCGATCCCGGCTACGACCCGGCGATCGACGGCGTGCCGACGGCGGTGCAGCCGCTCACGGGCCAGCCCTTCCGCACCGAGATGGCGATGTTCTCCTGGAACTACCTCCAGCTCGTCGTCGCGTTCTCGACGCCGCCGGCGGGCACGGCGCCGGGCGTCCACCAGTTCGACGCGGCGAACCAGTTCCGCACCGACGGCTGCTCCTTCGCCGCGCCGCAGTTCTGCGCAAACGTGCAGTCGCTCTACGCCGTCGCAGGCAACCGTCGACAGACGCTGAACGCGGGCGGGAACGGCCGCTTCGGACGCCGCGACTTCGTGTGGGCCGGCGGCGGCGAGCTCCTGCTGCGCTACGAGAAGCGGAACATCCTCGGCTTCTCGATGGACTTCGCGGAGGACGTGACGAAGTCGAACTGGGGCATCGAGTCGGCGTGGATCGAGGGCAACCCGTTCGGCGACGCCGACAAGAGCAACGGCATCTCGAAGTCGTCGACCCTGAACATGACGGTTTCGGTCGACCGTCCGACCTTCATCAACTTCCTGAACGCGAACCGCACCTTCTTCTTCAACTCGCAGCTCTTCTTCCAGTACATCACGGACTACAAGTCGAGCTTCACGAGCACGCTCGGGCCCTGGAACTTCCTCTCCACGTTCACGATCTCGACCGGCTACTTCCAGGATCGCCTGCTGCCGTCGGTCACCTTCGTGTACGACCTGAAGTCGAACTCCGGCGCGGCGCTGCCCCAGGTGCAGTACCGGTTCACCGAGAACTTCTCGGCGACGGTGGGCGTCTCGACGTTCATGGGCCGGTTCCAGAACCGCGACATGGCGCTCGAGCCGGTGGCGCTCGTGAACCAGGCCGCACAAGGCGAGCCCGGTCCCTACCACACCGTAACGGAGCAGGGACTCTCCCCGATCCGGGATCGGGACGAGGTATTCCTGCGCGTCCGGTACACGTTCTGACAACCCCACGGCGGTGACGGGGCTCGGCGGGGGCTCCATCACCACCGACACGGCTCGGACCGCGCAGCGCGCGGCGCGAGCATTGCGGAGCATCCATGCCGTTCCGTCCTCGCCACGCATCCCTGCTGCTGTCGCTCCTCGCGGTCCTCCTGCTCGCGCGCCCCGCGCCGGCCGTCGAGTTCTTCGACGGACGGCTCCAGATCCACGGCTACGCCGAGACGCAGATGCGTGCGATCTCGAGCGGCTTCAGCATGGACGACTGGTACTGGTCGCAGTGGGCGAACGTGCTGAACATCGAGATCGAGGGCGATATCGCGCCGACCGGCTTCGGGCCCTTCGACCTGATCTCGAGCTACGCGCGCGTCCAGGTCCGCTACGACTGCATCTGGAGCAAGATGTGCGGCCTCGATCGGTCGCAGGACTACTTCGGCGACCGCTCCTACCGGGGTCCGAAGAAGAACACGAACGCGAAGACCCCGGGCTTCACCGGCGTCCTGCCGAACCCGGACGAGCCGTCCGAGGCGTCGACGCCGAACCACTACCTGGCGCCGTTCACCGAGGTGCCGCCCCTCGACGTGATCGGCGCCCTGGGTGGGACCGGTCTCGAATCGACCTTCGCGCCGGTGAGCGAGTCGATGTTCGCGTTGCGCAAGTTCGGGGGCACGCTCGGGCCGGGCGTCCTGCCCCTGGGCCCGTGGCAGCCGCGCAATACGATCCACCCGAGTGGCGTGCTTCGAAGCGTGGCGAACGTCACGCAGCCGCTCCCGTTCCGGCCGCTGATCGGCGCCGACCCGACCGTGCCGGGCGCCGCCCAGGGCCTCTACTCGCCCTCGGCCGCGCT
>Ga0105107_10000586_pt1 | contig 23301 bp, 29 predicted proteins | sample PPLLaktember2015_6_FD_79335 | JGI IMG/M metagenome (GOLD analysis project Ga0105107, IMG submission 79335) | Freshwater sediment microbial communities from Prairie Pothole Lake near Jamestown, North Dakota, USA - PPLs Lake P8 Core (1) Depth... | ecosystem: Environmental > Aquatic > Freshwater >... | reverse complement strand
GGCCTGAAGGTCAGGGCGCCGGTCAAGAGCGCCGGCGTGGTGGTGGGCAGGATCAGCGACATCCGCTTCATGACCGACACCTACGAGGCGGAGGTCGTCATGAGCATCGACACGCGCTACCCCTTCCCGCGCGACACGTCCGCGAAGATCCTCACCTCCGGCCTGCTCGGCGACCAGTACGTCGGGCTCCAGGCGGGCGGCGACACCGTGAACCTGAAGACCGGCGAGACGTTAAAACTTACTCAATCGGCGATCGTCCTCGAAAGCCTGATCGGCCAGTTCCTGTACAGTAAAGCGGCGGAAGGCCCGGAGAAGTCGGAAAAGAAGTAGGCAAGAATGGCAGGCATGCACATCAGGAGGCTTGCGGTGGTGGCGCTGGCCGCGGTCGCCATGGCGGGCTGCGCGACGCAGCGCTCGCCGAGCCCGCGCGACCCGTTCGAGCCGGTGAATCGCGCGACGTTCGAGTTCAACGACAACGCCGACAAGTTCGTGTTCAAGCCGGTGGCGGAGGGCTATCGGGCGGTGCTGCCGGAGGTCGTTCGCACCGGCGTGCGCAACTTCTTCTCCAACCTGCGCGATCCGTGGAACGCGGTGAATCAGCTCCTGCAGGGCAAGGTCGAGCTCGCGCTCTCGGATTCGTGGCGCTTCATCGTCAACAGCACATTCGGCATCGGCGGGGTCATGGACGTCGCCACCGACATGCGGTTGCCGAAGCACAACGAGGACTTCGGCCAGACGCTCGGGGTCTGGGGCCTGGATACGGGGCCGTATCTCGTCATCCCGATCTGGGGGCCGAGCAGCGTGCGCGACGGCGTGGGGCTGGTCGCCGACGCGTATGCCTTTCTGCCCTGGTGGATTCCCGACTGGCTCGACCTCCAGCACCGGGTCGCGTGGCAGAACTCGCTCACTGCGCTGGATTTCGTCAACATCCGCGCGAACCTGCTCGACGCCACCAATATCCTCGAGGAAGCGGCGCTCGACCGCTACGCATTCGTGCGAGATGCGTACTTCCAAAGGCGCCGGAGCCTGATTTACGACGGCAATCCCCCGCCGCAACCCAACGCAGAGAAGTTGGGCGCGGCGCCGGTCGATCTGCAAACCGAACCTGCGCGCGAGCCGGCGGCGCTCGCACCGGCGGTGACGGGCGAAAAGGAGTTTCCGTCGCCTGCCGCAGCCGAAGCGGCGCCTGCGCAGGGAATGCAGGTCGTCGAGCCCCAGGTCCCAGCCAACTACGCGGCCGTCCTCGCGGCCGACAGGGCACGCGTAGCCGTCGCTCGCTGATAATACGGATTGAATCTCTATGAGAAAACTTCTTGCCTCGCTCGTGTTCTTTGCAATCACACCCGCTATTGCGCAGGACGCGCAGGCGCCGGATGCACTGGTCAAGGAGGTCACGCAAGACGTCATCGCGATCGTCAAGCAGGACAAGGACATCCAGTCCGGCAACACGAAGAAGACGATTGTCCTGGTCGAGCAGAAGGTGCTGCCGCACTTCAACTTCACTCGCATGACGGCGCTCGCGATGGGGATCAACTGGCGCAAGGCGACGCCCGACCAGCAGAAGCTGCTCATCGACCAGTTCCGCACCCTGCTGGTGCGGACCTACTCCACTGCGCTGACGTCGTACCGCAACCAGACGATCGACTTCAAGCCGCTGCGCGCGCAGCCGGCCGGCACGGACGTGATGGTGCGTTCCGAGGTACGGCAGTCGGGCGCCGAGGCGGTGACAATCGACTACAGCATGGAAAAAACACCCTCCGGCTGGAAGGTCTACGACGTCGTGGTCGGCGGTGTGAGCCTGGTGACGACCTACCGCGACACGTTCGCGAACGAGATTCGCAATGCCGGCGTCGACGGTCTGATCAAGACGCTTTCCGACAAGAACCGCCAGCTCGAGACGAAGAGCGGCTGACCCCACTCGGCCGCGCCCGGTGCGCAGCCGCGACTGCGCCATCCCCAAGCCATGTCCCGACGCGAAGGTAACCGTCTGAGCCTCGACGGCGCGGTGACGATCGAGACCACCGCGCGGGTGCTGGCGGATGCCGCTGCACAAGTCCGCAACGGCGTGGAGGTGATCGACTTCGCTGCCGTCTCGGAAGTGGACTCGGCGGCCGTGGCGCTCACTCTCGCGCTCGTGCGGGAGGCGCGCGGGCTGGGCCGGCCGATCGAGTTCGCGAACCTGCCCCCGTCGCTCGCGAACCTCGCCTCGCTCTACGCGGTCGCCGACTTCATCCCGGTCGCCGGCCGCTGACGCCGCCCGCGATCGCAGGATGACCGCCGCCATCGAGATCCGCGGCGTCGCCAAGCGCTACGGCGCGGTCCAGGCGCTCGCCGGCGTCGACCTGGAGATCCGCCGAGGCGAGATCTTCGGGCTGCTCGGCCCGAATGGCGCCGGCAAGACCACGCTCATCAGCATCCTTGCCGGGCTTGCGCGGGCCGACGCCGGGGTGGTGCGAGTGCTCGGACACGACGTGATCGCCGACTACCGTGCCGCGCGGCGCCTGCTCGGCGTGGTCCCGCAGGAGCTCGTGTTCGATCCGTTCTTCACCGTGCGCGAAACGCTCGCGATCCAGTCCGGCTACTACGGTCTGCGGTCAAACGGCGCATGGATCGAAGAGGTCATGCGCAACCTCGACCTCACCGGCAAGGCCGACGCGAACATGCGCTCGCTCTCCGGCGGGATGAAGCGGCGGGTGCTGGTCGCGCAGGCCCTCGTGCACCGGCCGCCGGTGATCGTCCTCGACGAGCCGACAGCAGGCGTGGACGTGGAGCTGCGCCAGGGGCTGTGGCAGTTCGTGCGCCGCCTCAACGGCGAAGGCCACACGGTCGTGCTGACCACGCACTACCTCGAGGAGGCCGAGATGCTGTGCGACCGCATCGCCATGCTCAAGACGGGGCGCATCGTGGCGCTCGACGCCACGGAAAACCTGATCCGGCGCCACCACGCGCTGTATCTGCGCGTACGCCTCGACGGGCCTCTTCCCGACGCCCTCCCGGCGCTCCCGATTGCGACGGACGCGGGCCTCCACACCTTCCGGCTGGACCACAACGCCGAGCTCGAGCCGATGCTCGGCGCGTTCCGGCAGTCGGGTCGCCAGGTGCTCGAGGTCGAGGTCGCGCAGCCCGACCTCGAGGAGGTCTTCGTGCAGATCATGCGAGGGGACGGGTGAGGAGCGAGAACGAAGAAGCCGGAGGCGTCGGCGCGGGGCCGGCGGCTGCCGGGGCCGTGCGCTTCTCCGGGCTGCCGACGCTCGTCTACAAGGAGCTGCTGCGCTTCTGGAGGGTCAGCTTCCAGACGGTTGGCGCGCCGATCCTCACCTCACTCCTCTACCTGCTGATCTTCGGTCATGTGCTCGAAGACCACGTGCGCGTGTACGGGCAGCTCTCGTACACGGCATTCCTGGTGCCGGGGCTGGTGATGATGTCGATGCTCCAGAACGCGTTCGCGAACAGCTCGTCGAGCCTGATCCAGTCCAAGGTGACCGGCAACATCGTGTTCGTGCTGCTGCCACCGCTCTCGTACGTCGAGTTCTTCGTCGCCTATGTGCTGGCCTCGGTCGTGCGCGGGCTCGTCGTCGGCCTCGGCGTGCTCGCGGTCACCGTGCCCTTCGCGCACCTCACGCTGGCCCACCCGGTCTGGGCGGCGCTGTTCGCGCTCGTCGGCACCGCGGCGCTGGGCGCGATGGGCGTGATCGCCGGCATCTGGGCCGAGAAATTCGATCAGCTTGCCGGCTTCCAGAACTTCGTGATCGTGCCGTTCACGTTCCTCGCGGGCGTGTTCTACTCGATCCACTCGCTCCCCGCTTTCTGGCAGCACGTGTCGCGCTTCAACCCCTTCTTCTACATGATCGACGGGTTCCGCTACGGCTTCCACGGCGTGTCCGACGTCGATCCGCTCGCGAGCCTCGGGGTCGCCGGCGCGTTCCTCGCCGCGCTGTCCGCGGGTACACTTCTCCTCCTCAGATCGGGCTACCGGCTGCGATACTGAGAACGAGGAGCAGCGATGGTTCGTCCCGAAGACATCCAGGCCTACATCGAGCAGGGACTCGAGTGCGAGACGGTCCGCGTCGCGGGCGACGGCCACCATTTCGAGGCCGTCGTCGTGAGCGCCGCGTTCCGCGGCAAGTCGCGGGTCCAGCAGCACCAACTCGTCTATCGTGCGCTGGGCGATCGCATGCGCGAGGAGGTCCACGCGCTGTCGATGCAGACATTCACGCCCGAGGATTGGGCGGCGGCGAATCGCTAAACTGAAATTTGTTGCCGAAGGCAGCGGATTTCCCGACTTTGGGGTGCGCGAGGGGATGTGGCCTCTCGCGTCGTGAAAACTAGCGCGCCGACGCGCGCCATCTTTTCGCCAGCATTGGCGGCGAGAATCCGCTCTCACGCTTCTCTCGAACACGAATGGACAAGCTCCTGATCGCCGGCAGCACGCCCCTGCGCGGCGCGGTGCGCATCTCCGGCGCGAAAAACGCGGCGCTGCCGATCATGTGCGCCGCGCTGCTCGCCGCCGAACCCTTGCGGCTCGCCAATGTTCCACGGCTGCACGACGTCCGCACGATGATGCGGCTGCTCGAGCAGATGGGCGTCAAGGCGACGGTCGACGGTTCGCGCGTGGACCTGGACGCTGCCCGCCTCGACAAGCCGTTCGCGCCGTACGAGCTCGTGAAGACCATGCGGGCCTCGATCCTGGTGCTCGGGCCGCTCCTCGCCCGCTGCGGGCACGCGCGCGTGTCGCTGCCGGGCGGCTGCGCGATCGGGCTGCGGCCGGTCGATCAGCACGTGAAGGGACTGGAGGCGCTCGGCGCCGAGATCCGCGTCGAGCAGGGCTACATAGAGGTGCGCGCCGAACGGCTGAAGGGAACCCGGCACGTCATGGACCTCGTGACCGTCACCGGCACCGAGAATCTGATGATGGCCGCCTGCCTCGCGGACGGCGTGACGGTGCTCGAGAACGCCGCACGAGAGCCCGAGGTCGTCGACCTGGCGGACTGCCTCAACGCGATGGGCGCGCGGGTCCGCGGCGCGGGCACCGACGTCATCACGGTGGAAGGGGTCGACCGGTTGTCCGGAGCGAGCCACTCGATCATGCCGGACCGCATCGAGACCGGCACGTTCCTCGTCGCCGCGGCCGCCACCGGCGGCGCGGTGACCTTGCACGACACGCGGGCGGGCCTGCTCGATGCGGTGATCGACAAGCTGCGCGAGGCGGGCGCGTCCCTCGAGGTCGAGAATGACTCGATCCGGGTCGAGATGCGCGGCCGGCCGAAGAGCGTGAGCGTGCGCACGGCGCCTTACCCCGGATTCCCGACCGACATGCAGGCGCAGTTCATGGCGCTCGACGCCATCGCCGACGGCACCGCGACGGTCACCGAGACGATCTTCGAGAACCGCTTCATGCATGCGCTCGAGCTTGCGCGCCTCGGCGCCGAGATCGAGACGTCCGGCAACACCGCAATCGTGCGCGGTGTGCCGCGGCTGCAGGGTGCGACCGTCATGGCGACGGACTTGCGCGCATCGGCGAGCCTGGTCATCGCGGGACTCGTCGCCGAGGGCGAGACGCGCATCGACCGGATCTACCATCTCGACCGCGGCTACGAAGCGATCGAAGAGAAGCTCTCGGCGCTCGGCGCCCGCATTCGCCGGGTGCGCTGAGCGCGTCCGCGCCGTCGGCCCGGCGGCTGCGGTAAACTCCTGTTTTTCCGAGAGCTTCTGTAGCCGTGTCGGGCATCACCATCGCCCTGTCCAAAGGACGGATCTTCGACGAGACCCTGCCGCTCCTCGCCGCGGCCGGCGTCGCGCCGCGCGAGGATCCGGAGACCTCGCGCAAGCTGATCCTCCCCACCGTCCGGCCCGACGTCCGCCTCGTGGTCGTGCGCGCGTCGGACACGCCGACGTACGTACAGTACGGCGCCGCCGACCTGGGGATCGCCGGCAAGGACGTTCTCTACGAGCACGGCGGCGCGGGGCTGTACCAGCCGCTCGACCTGCGCATCGCGGTCTGCCGGATGATCGTCGCCGTGCCCGAAGGCTTCGACTACGCGCACGCCGTTCGCCAGGGCGCCCGGCTGCGCGTGGCGACCAAGTACCTGCGCGCCGCGCGGGAGCACTTCGCCGCCAAGGGCGTGCACGTCGATCTCATCAAGCTCTACGGCTCGATGGAGCTCGCGCCGCTCGCCGGGCTCGCGGATGCCATCGTCGACCTCGTGTCGACCGGCAACACACTGCGCGCGAACAATCTGCGCGTGGTCGAGGAGATCATGCCCGTGTCGAGCCGGCTGATCGTCAACCAGGCCGCGCTGAAGACCAAGCGCGGCGCGCTCCAGCCGCTGATCGAGCGCTTCGAGGCCGCCGTCGCCGCCCATGCCTGAGATCGCGCGTCTTGCCACGCGCGAGCCGGACTTCGACACTCGGCTCGGCGCGCTCACCGCGCTCGAAGCCGCGCAGGACGAGTCCGTGGATCGCGTGGTGGCGGCGATCGTCGCCGACGTGCGCACGCGCGGCGACGCCGCTTTGCTCGAGTACACGCAGCGCTTCGATCGCGTCACGGCAACGCGTGTCGCAGATCTGGAGATCCCGCGCGCGGATCTCGACCGCGCGCTCGCCGGCCTGCCGGCCGACCTCCGGACGCCGCTCGGCGAAGCCGCCGAACGCATCCGCCGCTATCACGAGCGCCAACGCTCGGAGTCGTGGAGCTACACGGAAGCCGACGGTACCGTGCTCGGTCAGAAGGTGACGGCGCTCGACCGGGTGGGTCTCTACGTGCCCGGCGGAAAAGCCGCGTATCCGTCCTCGGTCCTGATGAACGCGATCCCAGCGCACGTCGCCGGCGTCGGGGAACTGGTCATCGTTGTCCCGACGCCAGAAGGCGTCCGCAATCCCCTGGTGCTTGCCGCGGCGGCCCTGGCCGGGGTCGATCGCGTGTTCGCGATCGGCGGCGCGCAGGCGATCGCGGCGCTCGCCTACGGGACCGCAACCGTGCCGGCGGTCGACAAGATCGTCGGGCCGGGCAACGCGTACGTGGCCGCTGCGAAGCGACGCGTGTTTGGCGTTGTCGGCATCGACATGATCGCCGGGCCGTCGGAGATCCTCGTGATCTGCGATGGCGCCACCGACCCCGACTGGATCGCGATGGATCTCTTCTCCCAGGCCGAGCACGACGAGGTCGCGCAGGCGATCCTGCTGTCCCCCGACGCGGCCTTCCTCGACCGCGTGGCCGCAAGCATCGACCGGCAGCTCGCGGAGATGCCGCGCCGCGACGTGATTCGCGCAGCGCTCGCGGCGCGCGGGGCGCTGATCCACGTGCGGGACCTCGAGGAGGCGTGCGAGATCGCAAACCGGATCGCCCCCGAGCACCTCGAGCTGTCGGTGCGCGAGCCGGAGAAATGGCTCGAGCGCATCCGTCACGCCGGCGCGATCTTCGTCGGACCGTACAGCTCGGAGTCGCTCGGCGACTACTGCGCCGGGCCGAACCACGTGCTGCCGACTTCGCGCACCGCCCGCTTCTCGTCGCCGCTCGGCGTCTACGATTTCCAGAAGCGCTCGAGCATCATCAACGTGTCGCGCGAAGGGGCGCGGACGCTCGGCCGCATCGCGTCCCGGCTCGCTCGCGGCGAAGGCCTGCCCGCGCACGCGCGCTCGGCCGAGTACCGCCTCGGGGAGGACGCGTGAAGCGCGAACGGTCAAGGCAAGGCCCGGCCGACCTCGTGCGTGAGGAGATTCTCGCGCTCAAGGCGTACCACGTGGCGCCGGCGTCGGGCATGATCAAGCTCGACGCCATGGAGAATCCGTATCGCCTGCCCGAGCCTCTCCGCGAGGAGGTCGGACGCGCGGTCGCCGCGCTCGCAATCAACCGCTACCCCGATCCCGAGGCGCCCGAGCTGAAGGCGCGGCTGCGCGACGTGTTCGAGATCCCGGCCGAAGCGGGGCTCCTCATCGGGAACGGTTCCGACGAGATCATCGCGATCCTCGCGCAGACTCTCGCGCGGCCCGGCGCGGTGATGCTCGCGCCCGAACCGTCGTTCGCGATGTACAAGAGGAACGCGCTTTACACGCGGATGAGCTACGTCGGCGTGCCGCTGGAGCGCGACTTCACGCTCGATCCCGGCCGCTTCCTCGACGCAATTGCGACCCACCGTCCGGCGCTCACGTTCATCGCCTACCCGAACAACCCGACCGGCAACCTGTTCTCCGAGGACGCGGTCGCGCGGATCATCGAAGCCTCACCCGGCGTCGTCGTGCTCGACGAGGCGTATCACGTGTTCGCCCGCAAGACCTTCATGGGGCGTCTTGCCGAATTCCCGAACCTGATGGTGATGCGCACCGTGTCGAAGCTGGGGCTCGCCGGCGTGCGGCTCGGTTATGCCGTCGCCGCGCCCGAATGGATCCGGGAGTTCGACAAGGTGCGGCCGCCGTACAACGTCAGCGTGCTCACGCAGTTCGTGGCCGAGCGCGTGCTCGCGCACGCCGGCACGCTGGAGCAGCAGGCCGCGCGCATCCGGGCCGAGCGCGATGCGCTCTTCGATGGCTTGCGCGACCTCCGGGGCGTCGAGGCGTTCCCGAGCGACGCAAACTTCATCCTGGTGCGCGTCGCCGACGCCGATGCGGTCAACGCGCGGCTGAAGGCGCGCAAGATCCTCGTCCGCAACTTCCACGGCAGCCATCCTTTGCTCGCGAATTGCCTGCGGCTCACCGTCGGCACGCCGGGCGAGAACGAGTTGCTCCTCGACGCCCTGACCGCGAGCCTGTAGACCCATGAGAACCGCAACCGTGACCCGTAAAACCGCCGAGACCGAGATCGCGGTGACGCTGAACCTCGACGGGACCGGCAAGGCGAAGCTCGCCACCGGCGTGCCGTTCCTCGACCATATGCTCGACCAGGTCGCGCGCCACGGCATGATCGACCTCGACGTGGCGGCGCAGGGCGACCTACACATCGACGCCCACCACACCGTCGAGGACGTCGGCATCACGATCGGACAGGCCGTCGCGAAGGCGCTGGGCGGCAAGAAGGGGATCCGGCGCTTCGGGCACGCTTACATTCCTCTCGACGAAGCCTTGTCGCGCGTCGTGATCGATTTCTCGGGACGCCCCGGGCTCGAGTTCCACGTGCCGTTCACGCGCGGCCTGATCGGCGAATTCGACGTCGACCTGGTGCACGAGTTCTTCCAGGGATTCGTCAACCACGCGCAGGTGACGCTGCACGTCGACAACCTCCGCGGCGCGAATGCGCACCACCAGGCCGAGACCGCGTTCAAGGCGTTCGGGCGCGCGCTGCGCATGGCCGTCGAGCCCGATCCTCGCGCAGGGGGCGCGGTGCCGTCGACCAAAGGCACACTCTGACCGTCGAAGCGCCGCTGCTGTCCGGTTCATGACCACGGTCGCGGTCATCGACTACGGCATGGGCAACCTGCGCTCGGTCTCCAAGGCCGTCGAGCACGTTGCCCCGGATGCGCGGGTGGTCGTCACCTCCGAGGCCGCGGCGGTGGACGCCGCTGCGCGCGTGGTGTTTCCCGGCCAGGGCGCCATGCCGGATTGCATGCGCGCGCTCGAGCGCGCCGGCTTGCGCGACGCGGTGGTGCGCGCGATACGCGAGAAGCCGCTGCTCGGCATCTGCATCGGCGCGCAGATGCTGTTCGACTGGAGCGCGGAGGGGGACACGCCCGGGCTGGGCATCTTCCGGGGCAAGGTCGTGCGCTTCCCGCACGATCGGCTGCACGCGGCGCCGGGCGGGCCGCTGAAAGTCCCGCACATGGGCTGGAATCGGGTGCGCCAAAGCGCGGCACACCCGCTCTGGCGCGGGATCCGGGACGACGATCGATTCTACTTCTGCCACAGCTACTTCTTCGTCCCGGAGGAGCCGGGCCTTACCTGCGGGGCGAGCGAGCACGGCGTGCCCTTTACGTGCGCGGTGGCACGCGATAACATTTTCGCGGTACAGTTCCACCCCGAGAAGAGTCACACGGCGGGATTGCAGCTCCTCGCAAACTTCGTCTCCTGGAATCCATAACCACGGATCCGTAACGGCGCCGCGCGCCGTCCCGCCTGTCCCCAACGACAGCCCCTGTCCGCGACCAGCGATGGTCATCATTCCGGCAATCGACGTGAAGGACGGCCGCTGCGTGCGGCTGAAGCAGGGCGACATGTCCACCGCGACCGTCTATTCCGACAACCCCGTCGCGGTGGCCAGGCACTGGCTCGCGCAGGGCGCGCGCCGGCTGCACGTCGTCGATCTGAACGGCGCAGCCGCGGGCCGCCCGAAGAACGAGGGCGTGATCCGGGAGATCGTCAAGGCGGTCGGCGGCTCCATCCCGGTGCAGCTCGGCGGCGGGATCCGCGACCTGGACACGATCGAGAAGTATCTCGACGACGGCGTCACCTACATCGTCATCGGCACCGCAGCGGTGAAGAACCCGGGCTTCCTGCACGACGCGTGCACCGCGTTCGGCGGGCACATCATCGTCGCCCTCGACGCGAAGGGCGGCAAGGTCGCCGTGGAGGGCTGGTCCAAGCTGACCGGCCACGACGTCGTCGACCTCGCGAAGAAGTTCGAGGACTACGGCGTCGAGGCGGTGCTGTACACCGACATCGGCCGTGACGGCATGCTCACCGGCGTGAACGTCGAGGCGACCGTGAAGCTCGCGCGCGAGCTGCGCATCCCGGTGATCGCGAGCGGCGGGCTCACCGGCCTCGCCGACGTCGAGCAGCTCTGTGCGATCGAGTCGGAGGGCATCATGGGCGTGATCACCGGCCGCGCGCTGTACCAGGGCACCGTCGACTTCAAGGCGGCGCAGGCCAGGGCGGATGCCCTGAGCGAAGCAGGAAAGGGGCCGAAAGCAGGGTAAGCCCCGCTCCGGCCTGCTCCTCCGCCTTCCCGCTTCCCATGCCGCTCGCCAAACGCATCATCCCCTGCCTGGACGTCAACGCCGGGCGCGTCGTGAAGGGCGTGAATTTCGTGAACCTGCGCGACGCCGGCGACCCGGTGGAGGTCGCGCGTCGCTACGACGAGCAGGGCGCCGACGAGCTCTGCTTCCTCGACATCACAGCGAGCTCCGACGAGCGCGACACCATCGTCCACGTCGTCGAGGATGTTGCGGCCCAGGTCTTCATCCCGCTCACGGTCGGAGGCGGCGTGAGGAGCGTAACCGACGTGCGCCGGCTTCTGAACGCCGGCGCCGACAAGGTCTCGATCAATACGGCCGCGGTCCAGAATCCGCCGCTCATCGAGGAAGCCGCGGGGCGCTTCGGCTCGCAGTGCATCGTGGTGGCGATCGACGCCAAGCGGGTCGCCGATCACTGGGAAGTGTTCACCCACGGCGGCCGCCGGCCGACGGGGCTCGATGCGGTCGAGTGGGCGCGGCGGATGCAGGCGGCAGGCGCCGGCGAGCTGCTGCTCACCAGCATGGACCGGGATGGCACGCGCGCGGGCTTCGACCTGCCGCTCACCCGCGCGGTGTGCGAGGCGGTCGACATCCCGGTGATCGCGAGCGGCGGGGTCGGCACGCTCGAGCATCTCGTGGCCGGAGTGCTCGAGGGAAAGGCCGATGCGGTGCTTGCCGCGAGCATCTTCCACTACGGCGAGCACACGGTGCGCGAGGCGAAGGAGCTGATGGCCGCGCGCGGCATCGAGGTGAGACTCTGAGCCGGCCGGGGACCACCATGAACTGGCTCGACGAAATCAAATGGGACGAGCGTGGCCTCGTGCCGGCGATCGCGCAGGACGCGCAGACCGGCCGGGTCCTGATGTTTGCCTGGATGGACCGCGCCGCGCTCGCCGCTACCGCGCAGACGGGCGAGGCGGTCTACTACTCGCGGTCGCGCGCGCGCCAATGGCGCAAGGGCGAGGACTCTGGCCACATCCAGCGGGTGCGCGAGATCCGAATGGACTGTGACAATGACGTCGTGCTGCTCAAGGTCGAGCAGGTGGGCGCGATTGCATGCCACACGGGCCGCCCGGCATGCTTCTTCCACAAGCTCGTGGACGGACGCTGGGAGACGGTCGAGGCGGTCCTCAAGGACCCGGCAGAGATATACGGGCGGAAGGAGTGAGCCGATGGGAACCACCAAAGCCATGGCCGACGTGCTGGAGCGGCTCGCCGATGTGATCGAGAGCCGCAAGGCCGCGGATCCCGACGCGTCGTACGTGGGCCGCCTGCTCGCGCGCGGCGAGGACTCGGTGCTCAAGAAGATCGGCGAGGAGGCGACCGAGCTCGTCATGGCGGCGAAGGACGGTGAGCGGCTGCGCATCGTCGAGGAGACCGCCGACCTCTGGTTCCACTGCCTGATCGCGTTGGCGCACTACGGCCTGCGGCCGTCCGACGTCCTGATGGAGCTGCGGCGACGGGAGGGCATCTCGGGGATCGACGAGAAAGCCGCGCGCCAGGATGGCATCCGCATCGAGGCGGAGCGCAAGGGATGACGGGCGACGCGGCGATGACCGGCGCGGACGCGGCGGCAAGCTGCCTCTTCTGCAAGATCGTGCGTGGGGAGATCCCCGCGAAGCGCGCCTACGAGGACGAGCTGGTGCTTGCTTTCCACGACATCCGGCCGGTAGCCCCTGTCCACGTCCTGGTCATCCCGAAGGCGCACGTCGCGTCGCTCGCCGAGTGCGGCGCGGAGCACGCGGCGGTCCTCGGCCGGATGCTGGGGGTTGCGCCCCGGCTCGCCCGGGAACTCGGGGCGACCGACGGCTTTCGGACGATCGTCAACACGGGGCGGGACGGCCGACAGGAGGTGTATCATTTGCACATGCACGTGATCGGCGGTCGCGACACCGGGCCGATGATCGTACGGACCTAGCGAGGTAACACCATGGGTTCCTTCAGCATCTGGCATTGGCTGATCGTCCTGCTCATCATCGTCCTGGTCTTCGGGACGAAGAAGCTGCGCAATATCGGCGCGGATCTCGGCGGCGCGGTCAAGGGGTTCAAGGAGGGCGTGAAAGGCGCCGGCGACGGCGCCGAGGCGCCCACGCAGCCCCAGCAACAGGTGACGGGCCGCACGATCGATGCGGAGGTCAAGAAGGAGTCGAGCACCAAGGCCTGACCGCGCGCCGACCGCGCGCGGCGGGTCGTAGAGGATGCCGGGGCGACCCGGCGTCTTTTTTTTCGACGCCACTTTCCCGCACCGCCCGAGCCGCACCCGACCCGACGTCATGTTCGACATTGGCTTCTCCGAGCTGCTGGTCATCGCGGTCGTCGCGCTGCTCGTCGTCGGGCCGGAGCGGCTGCCCAGGGTCGCACGCACTGCGGGGCACCTGTTTGGTCGCCTCCAGCGCTACGTGAACGACGTGAAGTCGGACATCCAGCGCGAGCTGGAGCTGGACGAGCTGAAGAAGCTGCGCTCCCAGTTCGAGGACGCGGCGCGCTCGGTGGAGCAGTCGGTGAACGAGGTCGGGCGGGAGATCAACGCGGTATCCGACGACCTCAACCGCTCGATCGCGGGCGAAGGACAGGCCTCTGCATCCCCGCCGCCCGCCGTGCTGCCAGACGGCGTGCCCCCGACCGCTGCAGACGGCGGGTCCGCGCCCGCTTCCACGACCTCGACCGAGGCCAAAGTCTAGCCGCGCACGGCCGGGGCCTCCGCAATGACGTCCCAGCAGGACACTTTCATCTCCCACCTGGTCGAGCTCCGCGACCGGCTGCTGCGGGCGCTCGTCGCGATCGCGCTCGTCTTCATCGTGCTCTTCCTCTACCCCGGTTCGGGGCCGATCTACGACTTCCTGGCCGCGCCCCTGATGCAGGCGTTGCCCGATGGCGCGAAGATGATCGCGACGGGCGTCATCACGCCTTTTGTCGTGCCGGTCAAGATCACCGCGTTCGCGGCGCTGTTCATCGCGCTGCCGTACGTGCTCTATCAGGCCTGGGCATTTGTCGCCCCCGGCCTCTACGCGCACGAGAAACGGCTCGTGCTCCCGCTCGTGATCGCGAGCACGGTGCTGTTCCTGCTCGGCGTCGCGTTCTGCTACTACTTCGTGTTCGGGAAGGTGTTCACCTTCATCAACAGCTTCGCTCCGCAGAGCATCACCCCCGCGCCCGACATCGAGGCCTATTTCAGCTTCGTGCTGACCATGTTCCTCGCGTTCGGCGTGACCTTCGAGATCCCGGTGGTGGTCGTGGTGCTCGCCCGCGCGGGCATCGTCTCTCTGGACCAGCTCAAACAGGCGCGGCCCTATGTGATCGTCGGCGCGTTCGTGGTGGCCGCGGTCGTCACCCCGCCCGACGTGATCTCCCAGATCCTCCTCGCGGTGCCGATGTGGCTGCTCTACGAGCTCGGCATCTTCGTTGCGCGCTTCGTGATGAAGCCGCAAGGGGCGACCGACTGGAAAGCCCCGAGCGAGGCCGAGATGGAGCGCGAGCTCGACAAGGCCGACGCGGACCGCCAGGACCTCAAGTGACCGTGCGCAGGCGCGGACCCTAGACGTCACCGCACTCCCCGCACGCAGCTCCGGACCCCGGAATTTGCCGGCGCGAGCGCGTTCCTAGGGCCCGCCCTGGGTGCGCGGCCCGCTTTCCTTCAGCTTGCGCGCGAGGTCGCCGCTCATCACCGAGCGCAACGCGAACCGGATCGCAAGGCTCTCCCTGAGCAGCGCGCGCAGCGCGTCGTGCGGCCACGCGAGGCAGCGCATCGGCGTGGCGACGCGCACCGTCGCCGACGCGACGTCGTGCGTGAGAAAGCTCACTTCGCCGAGGAACTCGAGCCCCGCGGTGTGCCGGATCGGACGGCCGTCGATCTCGATGGCCGCCGCGCCGTCGCAGACCAGCAGCACGTCGCGCACCGGCTTGCCCTGCTCGGTCACCAGCGTGCCCGGGTCGATCGTCACCCAGCGACCGGCCTTGAGCAGCTGCGCGAAATCCACCAGGGAGAGTTGCGGGAACAGCATCTTGTGCAGCGAACGCTCCTCCTCGGTGAGCTTGATGGCGTGGCTCTCCCGGTAGAGGAGGAAGATCCGCACCACGTTGATCGTGATGAACACGCAGTTCCAGAAAACCGAGATCCAGAGCATCTCGGAGCGCGTGAAGAGATAGGTGATCCAGGTCAGCGACGAGACGATCGAGAGCGTGCGCAGCCACACGATGTCCTTCACCGTGTAGGCGATGCACGTCAGCACGAACGCGAGATTGCCGATCAGGTCGACGAGTGCGATGGCGGGCACGGCGGGCCTCCTGGCGCTGGTCCTCCCGGCGCAAGGCCGCTAGGGTACCCGACCGGGAAGCGCGGACGTCGCCCGCGCGTGCCGGCCTAGCGCTGCGCGGGACGCCGCTGCGCGGGCGGCCGCTTGCCCACCGTCACGGCCACTTCGAGCTCGCTTTGATTACGACGCAGCTTGAGCGCCGCCTGGCTGCCGGGCGCGAGCGCGGCGACGGCGTCGAGCATCGCGGCCGGGTCGCGCGTCGCCCGACCGTTCACCGCAATGAGCACGTCGCCGGGCTTCACGCCGCCCTTCTCGGCCGGGCCGTTGCGTTCGACGCCCGCGATCAGGACGCCCGCGCCGCCGGGGATCTTGAACGACTCGGCAAGCTCGGGTGTCACCTCCTGCGCCTGGATGCCGATGTACCCGCGCGTAACCGCGCCCCCGGCGATGATCTGCTCCATCACGGTGCGCGCGGTCGAGACCGGGATCGCAAAGCCGATGCCGATCGAGCCGCCGGAGCCCGACAGGATCACCGTGTTGATGCCGATCAGGTTGCCCGCAGTGTCGACGAGCGCGCCGCCGGAATTGCCCTGGTTGATCGCCGCATCGGTCTGGATGAAGTTCTCGTAGGTGCTGACGCCCAGGCCGGTGCGCCCGAGTGCCGAGACAATGCCCATCGTGACCGTCTGGCCCACGCCGAACGGATTCCCGATCGCGAGCACGACGTCGCCGACTTGCACCGCATCCAGCGCGCCGAAAGTGATCGCCGGCAGGTCGTCGCGCTCGACCTTGAGCACCGCGAGATCGGTCTCGAGGTCGGAGCCCACCACCTTCGCGCGCAACCGCGTCTGGCTGTCGGCAAGGAGCACCTCGATCTGGTCCATGCCTTCGACGACGTGGTTGTTCGTGACCACATAGCCCTTCTGGCTCACGATCACGCCCGACCCGAGGCTCGCCGTGCGGCGGCCCTCGCCGAGCGAGTCGCCGAAGAAGCGCCGGAAGAGCGGATCGTCCGTAAAGGGATGCTTCTGCCCCTTCGCCGTGCCCGAGGTGAAGATGTTCACCACGGCCGGCGCCGCCTTCGCCACGGCGTCGTTGTACGAGCCGGGCTTGGCGCCCGCGGCCGGCGCGGGCGCGGCCTGCTTGACGACGACCGGCGCCTCGCGCGGCGCGTCCCGGGAGGCGAGCCACTCCGGCTTGAGCGTCGTCACGACGAAGACGGCTGCGAGCGCGACGGTCGCGGTCTGCGCGAAGATGAGCCAGAGCGTCCTGATCGTCATGATCCGGGAGGCGTGTGTCGAGGCGGGGCGCGCGCCGCGACTACAATCCGCCGCGTAACGACGCGTTGAAGGAGTGAGCGACGATGCTACGCGACGAACTGGCCCGCCATCTCGACCAGCTCCTCGACGCCTCCCGTGTCAAGGATTATTGCCCAAACGGGTTGCAGGTGGAAGGTCGCGCCGAGGTCGCCTCGCTCGTCACCGGAGTGACGGCGAGCGCCGCGCTGATCGAGGCGGCGGCCGCGGCCGGCGCCGACGCCTTGCTCGTGCACCACGGCTACTTCTGGCGCGGCGAGGACCCGCGCCTCGTCGGCGCGCGCAAGCGCCGCATCGAGCTGCTGCTCGCGGCCGGGATCAACCTGTTCGCCTATCACCTGCCGCTGGATCTCCACCCGGAGCTCGGCAACAACGCGCAGCTCGCCGCACGGCTCGGACTCGCGCCGGAGGGCCGGACCGGCGACCAGGATCTGGTGGCTTATGGGACGGTTACTGCGGGGACGTTGACTGCGGAAACATTCACCGCACCCGATCTGGCCGCGTTTGCCGCCCACGTCGGCGCGCAGCTCGGCCGCGAGCCGCTGGTGATCGGCGACCCCGCGCGACCCGTGCGCCGCGTCGCGTGGTGCACTGGCGCGGCGCAGGGCTACTTCGAGACGGCGGTCGCGCTTGGCGTCGACGTTTACGTGACCGGCGAGATCTCGGAGCAGCACGTGCACCTCGCGCGCGAGTCCGGCGTGGCTTTCGTCGCGGCCGGACATCACGCCACCGAGCGGTTCGGCGTTCAGGCGGTGGGCGCGCACCTCGAGCAGACCTTCGGACTCAGGCACCGCTTCATCGATGTGCCGAGCCCGGTGTAGTGGCTGGGCCGGCCGATTTTGCTCGTCCGCTCAAGGCCTTACGAGCAAAAACTTTCTTTTCGAGGGGGCCTTCCGCTATAATCCGCGGCGCTCCCGCCGCCGCCGAACGACAGCCCCCCTTTCCTGCCCGAATTTCCACTCTCTCTCCCTAGGAGCGTACGCCCGTCATGAGCAACTCCTCCGAAGCCACGCTCCCGCCCGGCGCCGCCGACGCGGAAGACGTCGACGCCGGCCGCCGCCGGCTGCTGGTCGCGACCTGCGTCGCAGGCGGGGCCGCCACCGCCGCGGTCGCCTGGCCGTTCCTCGCGAGCATGGAGCCGTCGGAGCGCGCGAAAGCCATGGGCGCGCCCGTCGAAGCCGACATCTCCGCGCTCGAGCCCGGGCAGCAGATGATCGTCGAGTGGCAGGGCAAGCCGGTCTGGATCGTCCGGCGCACGAAGGAAATGCTCGCGACCCTGACGAAGGACGCAGCGCTGCTCGCCGACCCGAGCTCGAAGCGCTCGGAGCAGCCGGCCGCGGCCCAAAACGAGTTCCGCTCGCTCAAGCCCGAGTTGATGGTGATGGTCGGCATCTGCACCCATCTCGGCTGCTCGCCCACGGCGAAGTTCGCGCCCAACGACCCGAGCATGGGCGCCAACTGGCCCGGCGGGTTTTTCTGCCCGTGCCACGGCTCGAAGTTCGATCTGGCCGGCCGCGTGTACTCGAACATGCCTGCGCCCGACAACCTCCCGGTGCCGAAGTACAAGTACCTGTCCGAGACGAAGCTCCTCATCGGCGACGACAGCAAAGGGGCCTGACCGATGGCGAATGGATCCACGACGACGCCCGTGAAGCAGCACTGGGCCAACGGGCTCATGGACTGGGTGAACGACCGGTTCCCGCTGACCGCCTTGTGGGAGAGCCAGTGGGGCAAGTACATCGCGCCGAAGAACTTCAACTTCTGGTACTACTTCGGCTCGCTCGCCGCGATGGTCCTCGCGCTGCAGATCATCACCGGCATCTTCCTCACCATGAATTACAAGCCCGACGCGGCGCTCGCGTTCGCGTCGGTCGAGTACATCATGCGCGAGGTGCCGTGGGGCTGGCTGATCCGGTACCTGCATTCGACCGGCGCCTCGGCGTTCTTCGTCGTCGTGTACCTGCACATGTTCCGCGGCTTGCTGTACGGCTCGTACCGCAAGCCGCGCGAGCTCACCTGGATCTTCGGCTGCCTGATCTTCCTCTGCCTGATGGCGGAGGGGTTCTTCGGCTATCTCCTTCCCTGGGGCCAGATGTCGTACTGGGGCGCCCAGGTGATCGTGAACCTGTTCGCCGCCATCCCGGTCATCGGACCTGACCTCGCCATTTGGATCCGCGGCGACTACGTGATCGGCGACGCAACGCTCAACCGCTTCTTCGCCTTCCACGTCATCGCGGTGCCGCTGGTGCTGATCGGCCTGGTCGCCGCGCACCTCATGGCGCTGCACGAGACCGGCTCGAACAACCCCGACGGCGTCGAGATCAAGAAGCAACCGAAGGACCCCGCCACGGGCCTGCCGCTCGACGGCATCTACTCCCATCCGCTCTACTCGGTGAAGGACGTGTTCGGGATGACCGTCTTCCTGCTGGTCTTCTCGATCATCGTGTTCTTCGCGCCGGAGATGGGCGGGTACTTCCTCGAGTACAACAACTTCATTCCCGCCGACCCGCTGAAGACGCCGGCGCACATCGCCCCGGTCTGGTACTTCACGCCGTACTACTCGATCCTGCGCGCGACGACGACCGAGCTCATGTACGTGCTCGCCGCCGGCCTCGTCGTACTGGTCGCGTTCTACTGGCGCGAGATCCCGCGGAAGCTGCGGCCGATCGTGCTCGGCGTGGCGGCGGTCCTGCTGGCCGGTTTCTTCCTCATCGAGGCGAAGGTGTGGGGCGTGGTGCTGATGGGCGCCTCGGTGCTGATCTTCTTCCTGCTGCCCTGGCTCGACCGCGCGCCGGTAAAGTCGATCCGCTACAAGGGCCCGCTCTACAAGAGTGCGCTCGCGATCTTCGTGGTCGCATTCCTCGTCCTCGGCTACCTCGGCACGGAGGCGCCGACCGTGCTGTTCACGCGCATCGCGCAGGTGGGCACGCTGCTGTACTTCGGGTTCTTCGTGCTGATGCCCTGGTACTCGAAGATCGATTCTTACAAGCCCGAGCCGGCGAGGGTGACGAAATGAGCAGACTCTCCCGCATCCTCATCCTCGCGGCGCTGGGCCTGGCGGCGGCGGTCCCGGCCGGTGCCGCGGAAACGGGCTGGAAAGTCGATCGCGTCGAGATGAGCCTCACCGATAAGGCGAGCCTGCAGTCCGGCGCGCGGACGTTCGTCAACTACTGCCTCGGCTGCCACGGCGCCGCGCTCGTCCGCTACAACGCCTTGCGTCAGATCGGCCTCAGCGACGAGCAGATCAAGGACAACCTGATGTTCACGGCCGAGAAGGTCGGGATGCCGATGACGAGCGCGATGTCCGCGAAGGACGGCAAGGAGTGGTTCGGCGTCGCCCCCCCGGACCTGTCGGTGATCGCGCGCGCCCGCGGCGCCGACTGGCTGTACACATATCTGCGCACGTTCTACCGCGATTCCGCCTCGGCGACGGGGTGGAACAACGCCCTGTTCCCGAACGTCGGGATGCCGAACGTCCTGTGGCGGCTGCAGGGGGAGCGGGTGCTCAAGCAGGAGCCGGCCATGCGGGACGGCAAGCCCGTGAGCGACGGGCACGGCGGCACCGTGATGGTCTCGAAGTTCGAGACGCTCGCGCCCGGCGCGATGACGCCGCAGCAGTACGACGAGACGATCCGCGACCTGGTGGCCTTCATGGTGTGGATGGGAGAGCCGAACCAGTTGCAGCGCAAGCAGCTCGGTGTGTGGGTGCTGTTTGCCCTCACGATCCTGGTGTTCATGACGTACTTCCTCTACAAGTCGTACTGGAAGAACGTTCACTAGCCCGCATTTGAGCGGGGCGCGGGCGGTGGCCGCGCCCGCCCCGCTTCGCAGGCGCCCCGCGTGGCGTCAAAGGTAACCCAATGATGAACCTCTACTCCGGAACGACCTGCCCGTTCTCGCAGCGCTGCCGCATCGTGCTGTACGAGAAGGGAATGGATTTCCAGATCATCGATGTCGACATGTACAACAAGCCGGAAGACATCGCGGTGATGAACCCGTACGGCCGCCTTCCGGTGCTGGTGGAGCGCGACCTCATCCTCTACGAGGCGAACATCATCAACGAGTACATCGACGAGCGCTTCCCGCACCCCCAGCTCATGCCGGCCGACCCGGTGATGCGCGCACGGGCGCGCCTGTTCCTGTTCAACTTCGAAGTCGAGCTCTTCAGCCAGATCGACGCGCTCGAGCAGGGCAACGCGAAGCAGCAGGACAAGGCGCGCAGCCACGTCTCCGACCGCCTGACCGAGCTCGCGCCGGTGTTCACCAAGCAGAAGTACATGCTCGGCGACGAGTTCTCGATGCTCGACGTCGCGATCAGCCCGCTGCTGTGGCGGCTCGACTACTACAGCGTCAGCCTCCCCAAATCGGCCGCGCCCCTGATGAAGTACGCCGAGCGCCTGTTCAGCCGACCGGCGTTCATCGACGCGCTGACGCCGTCCGAGAAGGTCATGCGAAAGTAGCCGAGCGGGGAATTCGGCACACCGGGTTCCCCGCCGCCCGCCCCGCCTTGCGGCCTCGCGGTACACTGCCCGCCACCCTGCCGTACGGCCTGGCCGTGAACGAGACCTCCACCAAGCCCTACCTGCTGCGCGCCCTCTACGAATGGTGCGTGGACAACGGCTTCACGCCCTACCTCTCCGTCGTGGTCGATGCCGCCACGCGGGTGCCCCCCGAGTACGTGCGCAACGGCGAGATCGTCCTCAACATCGGCCCGCTCGCCGCGAACCGGCTGAAGATGACCAACGAGTCGATCGACTTCTCGGCGCGCTTCGGCGGCGCGGCCAGGGAGCTGTCGATCCCGGTGGCGCAGGTCGCCGCGCTTTATGCGCGCGAGAACGGACACGGGATGTCGTTCGAGATCGATCGCACGAAGACACCGTTGGAGGCGAGCGGGCAAGCGGCTGCGCAACCGTCCGCGCCGCCCGAGCCGCCGGCCCCTGCGCCTGGTGGCGGGAAGCCCACGCTCCGCGTCATCAAGTGACCGCGCGTCGCGCCGGCGACCGCCTTCGTATAATCCCCCGCAGCCGGCTTAGCTCAGTTGGTAGAGCAACCGCCTTGTAAGCGGTAGGTCCCGGGTTCGATTCCTGGAGCCGGCACCGTCTAGCATTACCTCCCAAGTGCATCAACGTGAGAGCCGCCAATAGCGCGACGATCGCGAGCGCTATGACTACGAGGACGGCCTGCGCATAGTAGTTACTCCGTTTCAAACCACGGCAGGGCTCCGCTGCGAGCAGCAGTACACGCACGATCTCGCCGCTTGCCGGTGGCGGGGTTGAGATCATGCCGCACCCGCCGTTACTCGATCGGCACACCGAACGGCATCCACCTTTGGTGTGAGCGGCACCGGCTCGTGGTCGTGTTCCCCTGCGGGTGGTGGGGAGTGTGCGTGGCGTCAGTACGGCGCAGATGCGGGCGGGCAAGCCGTCTTAGCTTAGGCGGCGGCGTTGGACAGGGGTCGCGCGACGACGGGTCATGGCCCAAGCACCGGCGAGCGCGAAACCAAGTAGCGCGACCGTGCCGGGTTCGGAGACAACGGTTGGGCTCGGAGCAGTCGTGACGTTGTCGAAGCTGTAGTTGCCGAAGCCGACGTTCCCGCCGCCGGAATCGGTGCCCAAGTTCTCGAACTCGACGGACGTAAGACCGAAAGGGTCCGCGAATCCCACGAAGTTGACCCCTGAAACCTCGAGCGCCAGGATTCCGCTCCCACCCGTCACCGTCAGCTTCAGCGTGTCCGTAGCGTCGACTAGGTAAAGGTCTGCGCCCCAGAACTGAGTGCCGAGCGGGAACGCCTCGAAAATCCGGAGGCCCTCGGCCGAGGGGCTGTCGAATAAGCATTGGTCCGCATCCCCACAGAGCGCCACCGACCCTTGGACGCGTGGCGTCCCGGACGTGAACGCTCCGTTCGCGATGACGAACGGTGAAACGAACTCCGTGCCGTTCGGGTAGCTCTCGAAATCCTCCACGACCGTGGTCAGCCCGGCAGTCGCTGCATTGAACTGCGCCTTCGTCTGCGACATCGGCAGCCCCGCCGCTCCGGCGCTCGCACCGAGCGCCGCGTAGAGGAGCGCCGCTCGCAGGATGGCAGATATGTCCACGTACAGCGTCCTAGACAGGAAAATCACGTCGTCAGCTCTATCGCCGAACAACACCGCAACGATCCCGTCCAAGTATATTCGCACCGGCTCTCGCGCCCGCCAGTTCATTCCCTTTGCGAGCACTACCGGTTCGTCGTTGTGTTTCCGTGCGGGTGGCGGGAGCGGGAGGCGGGAACCGGGTAGTAAGAAGAAAGCCCGCGTGCGGCGGGCTCTCTCTGTGATCGAGAACGTGGACTACTCAGTGCAGCTTGCGGCGACGCGTGAAGCCGAGACCGGCGAGGGCGAGGGCGAGAAGCGCGAGGGTGGCGGGCTCGGGAACTCCTTCGAAGCCGCCATCGCCGATCCGCACGTTGCCGGCCAGGATGACCGCGTTGCCGCCGGGCTGCGTATCAAGAACCGCGAGCGCTGCGGGGACGGTGCTGATGTCGAACGCGTTGTGCGTGGGGTCGTTCACATCCGCGTTGGTGAGGCTGAACGGCGACGCCGCGCCCGCAGGGGTGACCGTGAAGGGACCGGTCGCGCCCACCGCCAGCACCCCCGGTAGCGGCACGAAGCCGAACAGGTCCGGCGTGGTCGGGCCGGCGAGCAGGTTAGCACCACACGGATAGCACTCGGCCGAAGCGAACAGTCCGCCGCCTGCGTTAATGAACGCCGCGATGTCCGCAGTGCGCGCAATCAGGCCGTCAAGCTCGGCCCGGGTGAGCAGACCGCCAAAGGACGACGCCACGGCGATCGCGCTGTAGTTTGAGAAGTCGACTGT
>Ga0105107_10000585_pt1 | contig 23310 bp, 22 predicted proteins | sample PPLLaktember2015_6_FD_79335 | JGI IMG/M metagenome (GOLD analysis project Ga0105107, IMG submission 79335) | Freshwater sediment microbial communities from Prairie Pothole Lake near Jamestown, North Dakota, USA - PPLs Lake P8 Core (1) Depth... | ecosystem: Environmental > Aquatic > Freshwater >... | reverse complement strand
TCTCGTTCGAGGCGAAGACGGCGAGCACCTCGTCCATCACGTCGGAGGAAAAGGGCGTGTTGCCGAATGCGGCCTGGATCTCGTCGACCGTCAGGCCGCCCTTGCGCCGCCCGAGGTGCAGCAGGCGCTGCAGGATCTGGGGGTTCGGCGTGGTGGGACGCGGTGCAGCGGGGGCGCTGCCGCCGTTCGGAGCGGCGTCGTGGGCGCCGTTCGGGCGACTGCCGTTGGGCGCGTCGGTCCTGGGATCGTTCTTGGGGGGAGCCTGCTTCGGACCCGGAGCGGAATGCGGGGGGTGAGTGGCCATCGGGGGTCTCCTCGTTGCTGCGATCCGCGATCTAGCTCGCCGCGGGAGTCACGGCGTTCTGCTTCTGCACGGCCTTCCTTCGATCGAGCTGACGCTGCTTCGCCGCCAGCAGGGACACATCGTTGTTCTGGCGCAAGGCATCGGTCGTCTCCGCGCTCTCGCGGCGCAGGCGCCGCCGCTCGAGCGCCGCAAGCGTGTCGTCGAGAGCGCGCTCGGCGGCAGCGCCGTCGAGCACGGGGACGTCCTCGACCGCGAGCTGCTGCAAGAGCACCCGCGCCGCGCCGGAAACGCGATCGACGAGCGTGGCGGCGTCCACGGGCTCGCCGAGCGCCGCGTGGTCGAGGATCGCGCCGAGCAGCGCGCACCAGGCCTCGAGCCCGGCGGTCTCCGCCAGGCTCTCGAGCAGGCTCTCGGCGCCGACGCGCCCGGCGAGGCCCGGATGCGCGAGCAGCAGGCGGACCAGGTCGCGCGCGGCGCGCGCGAGCGGCGTGCCCTCGGCGACGCCGACCGGCGTCGCCGGCGCGACGCGTGCGGCGATCGCGCCCTCGACGTCGCCGCCGCGGGCGGCCGTGCGCACGGCCATCTCGACCGCGCGCTCGTCCACGCCGGTGCCGAGCGCGAGGCGCCGCACGAGCTCCGTGCGCTCGACGGCGTCCTGCACGCGCGCCACGAGGGGCGCGACGGAGGCGACCGCGTCGGACTTCTCCCAGGGCGTCGCGACGCCCTTCGCGGCGGCGAGGGCGATCACGCGCTCGAGAGCGGGCGCCGCGCCGTCGACCAGCGTGCGCAGCGCATCGGCGCCCTCGCGCTCGAGATAGGTGTCGGGGTCGTCGCCCGCCGGCAGCACGGCGGCGCGCACGCGCAGCCCCTGCGGTAGCAGCACCTCGAGGGCCGACGCGATCGCGCGCTGTCCCGCTGCGTCGCCGTCGAAGAGCAGCACGACTTCGCGCGCGCGGCGGCGGAGCTGGCGCGCATGGTCCGGCGTGAGCGCCGTACCGCAGGTCGCGACGCTCTCCTCGATTCCCGCGCGCGCGAGGGCGATGCGGTCGAAGTAGCCCTCGCACACCACGAGGCGATCGCGCTTGCGCGCGGCCTCGAGCGCCGCGGGAATGCCGTAGAGCGCCTCACGCTTGTGGAAGATCGCCGTCTCCGGCGTGTTCAGGTACTTGGGCTCCTGGCCTGCCTGCGTCGCGCGGCCGCCGAAGCCGATCACGCGCCCGCGGACGTCCTGGATCGGGAACGTGACGCGCGCGCGCAGGTGGTCGTAGTGGCCGCCGCCGCTCGAGCGCGCCTTCGTCACGCCCGCGCGCTCGCCGGCCTCGCCCGGAATGCGCGCGGCGCCGAGCGCCTTCGCAACCGTGTCCCAGCGATCCGGCGCGTAGCCGATGCCGAAGCGCTCGGCGTCGGCAGGCGACAGACCGCGGCCTGCCAGGTACGCGCGCGCCGCCGCGCCCTCGGGGCTCGCGAGCGCGATCCGGTAGGCACGTTGCGCGATCTCGGTGGCTTCGTAGAGGGGCTTCGTCGCGTCGCGCGCGCCCGCGTCGTCCTCGGGAACCTCGATCCCGCAATCGCGGGCGAGGGAGCGCACGGCTTCGGGGAACGAGAGGTTCTCGCGCTTCATCAGGAAGCCGAAGACGTTCCCGCCCTCGCCGCACCCGAAGCAGTGGAAGATCTGCCGGGCGCGGTTGACGTTGAAGGACGGGGTCTTCTCGTCGTGGAAGGGGCAGAGCCCCTTGAAGTTGCTGCCGTTCTGCTTGAGGGAGACGTGGCGGGAAACGACGTCGACCAAGTCGACGCGCTCCCGGATCTCATTCACCGTGGCCTCGGGGATGCGGCCCACGGTCACCCCCCTTGGATCAGCGCGCCATCCGCTTGAGCTTCTTGAGCGCCCGCTTGCGTGCGGCGGCGGCCTTCTTCTTCTTGCGCACGCTCGGCTTGTCGTAGAACTCACGCCGGCGCAGCTCGGTCAGGATCCCTGCCTTCTCGCACTGCTTCTTGAACCGCTTCATCGCCATTTCGAAGGACTCGTTCTCCTTCACCTTCACGACGGGCATGCGCGCGATCCTTCCTTTCGGTGCTTGGCGTTCGCGGCGTGCGACGACGCGCGCGTGCGTTCGGGTTCTGATGATCGGGAACGCCTGCGCGCTTCCCTGAAGAGTGGCCTGCCACGGGGGATCGTGTCGAAATCAGGCGCCGCTGCGGCCCCGGCCCGCTCGGCAGCAGGCTCCCCCGACCCCCTGCCCAAAGCCGGTCACGTTGCGGATTTCAATGCAGATTCAACTGGTTGTAGTCGAACCAACCGAAGCTCGGACACGCTAGCGCACGGGCTCCGGGGGATCAACGGAAGGTAAGCGCACGGGCACGCCGAGCTCGTGCAGCCTGCGCTTCACCTGCCCCACCGTGAGCTCCTTGAAGTGGAAGATCGAGGCCGCCAGGGCCGCCTGGGCGTGTCCCCCGGTCGGACCGTCGTCGAGGGCGGCGGCCAGGTCTTCCGCTGAGCCGCCGCCGCCCGAGGCGATCACCGGAATCGGCACCGCGTCGGCCACGGCCCGGACGAAGGGAAGGTCGTAGCCGCTCTTCGTTCCGTCCCGGTCCATGCTGGTCAGCAGGATCTCGCCGGCCCCGAGCTCGGCCATGCGGCGAGCCCACGCGACCGCGTCGAGGCCGGTCGGGCGCCGCCCGCCGTGGGTGCAGACCTCCCAGCTCCCCTTGCCGTCTGCCCGGGCGTCGATCGCCACCACCAGGTTCGCGCTGCCGATCTTCGCCGCCGCCTGGGCCACGAGGTCGGGGTTCTGCACCGCGGCCGTCATGATCGAGACCTTGTCGGCGCCGGCGTTCAGCAGGTCGAGCACGTCCTGGATCCCCCGCACGCCGCCGCCCACCGTGAGGGGCATGAACACGCTCTCGGCGGTGCGCGTCACGACGTCGAGCAGGATGCGCCGCTCGTCGGAGCTCGCCGTGATGTCGAGGAACGTGATCTCGTCGGCCTCCTGCGCGTCGTAGAGCTTCGCGACCTCGACCGGATCGCCGGCGTCCACGTGGTCGACGTACTTCACGCCCTTCACCACGCGGCCGCGGTCCACGTCGAGGCACGGGATGATGCGCTTCATCAGCATGCGGCGATCTCCAGGGCGGCGGCCAGGTCGACGGCGCCGGTGTAGAGCGCGCGGCCGACGATCACGCCCGCCACGCCGCGCGACGCGAGCGCGGCCGCGCGGCGCACGTCGTCGAGGGAGCCGACACCGCCCGATGCGATCACCGGGATGCGCACGTGCGCCGCGAGGGCGGCGGTCGCCTCGAGGTTCGGGCCCGTGAGCATGCCGTCGCGCGCGATGTCGGTGTAGACGATCGCCGCGACGCCCGCGTCTTCGAAGCGGCGCGCGAGATCCTCCGCCGCGAGCTCGCTGGTCTCCGTCCAGCCTTCGACCGCAACGCGGCCGTCGCGGGCGTCGATGCCCACGGCCACGCGGCCCGGGAACCGGCGCGCGCTCTCGCGCACGAGCGCCGGATCGCGCAGCGCGATCGTGCCGAGGATCACGCGCTCGAGGCCGAGCGCGAGGCATTCCTCCACCGACGCGAGCGTGCGCAGGCCGCCGCCGAGCTGCACCGGCACGGGCTTCACGGCGGCGAGGATCCCGCGAACCGCAGCGCCGTTCACCGGACGCCCGGCCTTCGCGCCGTCGAGGTCGACCACGTGCAGGCGTCGGATGCCGGCCGCTGCGAAGCGCGCGGCCACGGCGGCCGGGTCGTCGCCATACACCGTGGCGGCGTCGTACTCGCCCTGGGCCAGGCGCACGCAGCGCCCGCCCAGCAGGTCGATGGCCGGAATCAGCTCGAAGGCGCCCATCTCACTGGCCCGTGGGCAGGTCCTTCGCCACCGCTTCAGCACCCCAGCGCACGAGCTCCTCGGCCGTGAGCCAGCGCGTGCCGCCGTCGGGGTAGCGGAAGGCGTTGAAGAGGTTGTCCGAGAGCGGGTGCTGCGTCTCGTCGAAGTCCGCCTTCCAGAGCGGCTCGCCGCTCGGCGCGGCGTGCAGCGTGACGTCGAAGGCGACGCTGGCCGGTGACGAGGCGCCGAGGCTCCTGCCATCGAGGCCCCGGTAGCGGGTCACGCGACCCGTGATGACCGCCTGCGCACCGAACTCATTTGCGGCGACGCGCGCGACCGTCGCCGGGTCGGCCGGGGCGCCGCGCAGCGCGGTCTCGACGTCGCTCGGCGCGATCACCTGAAGGCCGCGCGCGGAGAGCGCCTGCGCCAGCTGGTGCGCGACGACGTCGCTCCCGCCCGTCTCGCCGCGCGCGCCGAAGGGCGCGACGGCGACGCGCGTGATCTGGCCCTCGTCGGCGAGGGCCGGCATCTCGCGCACGCGCAGCACCGGCGCACAGCCCCACGCGAGCAGCGACGACGCGACCAGCGCCGCAGCGAGGGCGCGCTTCAGCGGCACGATGCAACCCACGCCGCGTAGGCGTCGAGCAGCCGCTTGCCGGCTCCCTGGCTCTTCTCGGGATGGAACTGCACGGCGAACATCCTCTCCGTCGCGACGGCTGAGACGAACTCGCCGCCGTAGTCGGTCGTGCCCACGACGCACGTGGGCTCCACGCCCTCGGCCCGGTAGGAGTGCACGAAGTAGAAGTAATCCGAGGCCGGGAGCGCCGCGAGCATCGGGTGGGTCCCGCGGAAGCGGACCTCGTTCCAGCCGATGTGCGGCACGCGGCGCGGCCGGCCGTCGTCGCCCGTCTCGGGGAAGCGCGTGACACGGCCGCGGAGCAGGCCGAAGCCCTTCGTGGTGCCGTGCTCCTCGCCCTCCTCGAACAGGAACTGCATGCCGAGGCACAAGCCGAGGTACGGTCGGCCCGCGGCCATCGACTCGCGCACGGCGTCCGGCAGGCCTCTCGCGGCGAGCGCCACCGCCGCGTCGCGCAGCGCGCCCGCGCCGGGCAGCACCACGCTGTCGGCGCGCACGACCTGCTTCGGATCGCCCGTCAGCGTGACGACGAGACCCGATCGCTCGAGGGCCTTCGCGACGCTCCGCACGTTGCCGGAGCCGTAGTCGAGGAGCGCCACCCGGGGCGCGGCGCTCACGCCGCGCCCCGCTTCACAGAGCGCCCTTCACGGTCGGGAGACCGACCACGCGCGGGTCGATCTCGACGGCGATCCGGAGCGCCCGGGCGAGGCCCTTGAAGATCGCCTCGACGATGTGATGCGGGCTCTTGCCGTATCGGAGCTCGACGTGCAGGTCGAGGCCGGCGTTCTGCGAGAACGCGTACAGGAAGTCCTCGGTCAGCGACGCGTCGAAGCCGCCGATGCGGTCGTTCGCCATCTCGACGCGGTACACGAAGTACGCGCGGTTCGAGATGTCGAGTGCGACCTCCACCTTCGACTCCGCCATCGGCAGCACGAAGCTCCCGTAGCGGCGGATGCCCTCCGCCGTGCCGAGCGCGTCGCGCACCGCCTTGCCGAGCACGATGCCCACGTCCTCGACCGTGTGGTGCAGGTCGACCGCGAGGTCGCCCTTCGCGCGCAGCTTCAGGTCGAAGAGCCCGTGGCGCGCGAACGATTCGAGCATGTGGTCGAAGAAGGGAATGCCGGTCGAGACGGTGTATTCGCCGCGCCCGTCGAGATCGAGCTCGAGCTCGATCTTCGTCTCCTTGGTGTTGCGCTCGATTTGCGACGTGCGGCTCGGACGCGCCTTCGCGGGAGTGTTCGTCTCGCCCATCAGAGCTCCGCCTCCGCCTCGCGGGCCGCCTCGCGCTCGCGCCGCGCCTTCCGGATCTTCTGCAGCCGCAGCTCGACGGACTCGCCGTGGCCGGTCAGGCCCTCGATCGCCGCGAGGCGGATCACGTCTCCGCCGAGCTCGCGCAGCTTCGGGGGCTCGAAGCGCACGATGCTCGTGCGCTTCATGAAGTCGTCCACGCCGAGGGGCGAGAAGAAGCGCGCGGTGCCGCCCGTCGGGAGCACGTGGTTCGGGCCCGCGAGGTAGTCGCCCACCGCGACCGGCGTGTACTGGCCGAGGAAGATCGCGCCGGCGTTCAGGATGCGCTTCGCGACGGCGTCGGGCTGGTCCATCGCGATCAGGCAGTGCTCCGGCGCGAAGCGGTTGGCGAGCGCCACCGCCTCGTCCATGTCGCGCGTCTGGATCAGGGCGCCGTGCGCGGACATCGAGGCCGACGCGATCTTCGCGCGGTCGAGCGCCTTCAGCTGCTTCACGATCTGCTCCTGCACCTTCGCGACCAGGCCCTTCACGGGCGTGATCAGCACCGCCGACGCGAGCTCGTCGTGCTCCGCCTGCGACAGCAGGTCGGCCGCGATCCAGGCCGGCGTCGCCGTCTTGTCGGCGATGATCAGGACCTCGCTCGGTCCCGCCTCGCTGTCGATCCCGACCTCGCCGAACAGGCAGCGCTTCGCGGTCGCGACCCAGACGTTCCCGGGGCCCACGATCTTGTCCACGCGCGGCACGCTCTCGGTGCCGTAGGCGAGGGCCGCCACCGCGTGGGCGCCGCCCATCTTGAAGACGCGGTGCACGCCGGCGACGCGCGCCGCCACCAGCACCTCCGGCGACACCGTGCCGTCGGGCCGCGCCGGCGTCGCCATCACGATCTCCGGCACCTCGACGACCGAGGCCGGGATCGCGTTCATGATCACGGTCGAGGGATAGAGCGCCTTGCCGCCCGGCACGTAAATGCCGACGCGCGAGAGCGCGCGCACGCGCTGGCCCATCAGGGCCCCGCCCTCTTCGCGCATCTCCCAGCTCGACGGGATGCGGCGCTTGTGGAAGTCGCGCACGCGCATCGCGGCCTTGCCGATCGCGGCGCGGTTCGCGGGGTCGACCTTCTCCACGCCCGCATCCCACTCGTCGCGCTTCACCTCGAGCGCGTCGACTTTCGCGCTGTCGTGCTTGCGCACGAGCGCGAGCAGCTCCTTGTCACCGCCGTCGCGCACGCGCTCGATGATCTTGCGGACCTCGCGCTCGATCTTCTCGTCCTGTCCGACGTGGCGCGCGGCGAGCTTGCGGAAGGCGGCCTCGAAGCCCGGATCTTCGGTCTTCCAGACCGCGATGGGGCTCTTGTCGCTGGTTCGACTCGCCATGGATCGCTAGCCCTCCCGTCGGATCTCGGCACCGAGCTGCCGGAGCTTGGCCTCGATGCGCTCGTAGCCACGGTCGATGTGGTAGACGCGGCTCACCGTCGTCTCGCCCTCGGCGGCGAGCGCCGCGACCAGCAGGCACGCCGACGCGCGCAGGTCGGTCGCCATCACCGGCGCCGCCTGCAGGCGCTCGACGCCGCGCACGTGGGCCGAGCGCCCGTCGAGCGCGATGTCCGCCCCCATGCGTTGCAGCTCCGGCACGTGCATGAAGCGGTTCTCGAACACCGTCTCCGTGACGAGGCTCGAGCCGCTTCCGAGCGTCAGCAGCGCCATCATCTGGGCCTGCATGTCGGTCGCGAAGCCCGGATACGGCGCGGTCACGACACGGATCGGCTTCGGCCGCTCCCACGCCCGTGCGTGGATGCCGTCGTCCGTCACGACGAGCTCGACGCCCGCCTCTGCGAGCTTGTCGAGCGTGCTCTCGAGGTGGAGCGGGTCGACGCCCTGGACCAGGACCTCGCCGCGCGTGATCGCCGCGGCGGCGAGGAGCGTTCCGGCCTCGATCCGGTCGCCCGAGACCGCATGCTCGATCGCGCGCAGGCGCTCGACGCCGCGCACGCGGATCCTGTCGGTGCCGGCGCCCTCGATCTCGGCGCCCATCTTCGTGAGCGCCTCGGCCAGCTCGATGACCTCGGGCTCGCGGGCGGCGTTCTCGAGCAGCGTCTCACCGCGCGCGAGGGTCGCGGCCATCAGCACGTTCTGCGTGCCGTTCACCGTGACCATGTCGAACACGACCCGCGCGCCGTCGAGCCCGGCCTCGGCGCGGGCCTCGACGTAGCCGTGGTCGAGGCGCGTCGTCGCGCCCAGGGCCTCGAGGCCTTTCAGATGCTGGTCCACGGGTCGCACGCCGATCGCGCAGCCGCCGGGCTCGGACACGCGGCCCGAGCCGTAGCGCGCGACCAGCGGGCCGAGCACGAGGAACGATGCGCGCATCTGGCGCACGAGGTCGTAGGGCGCCTCGGGCTTCAGCACGCGGCCCTCGATGCGCACCGTGTTCGGATCGCTCGCGTCCCAGGTCGCGCGCGCGCCGAGGGCCTCGAGGATCTTCAGCATGGTGTCGACGTCCCGCACGCGGGGCACGTTGCGCAGCACGGTCTCGCCCTCGGCCAGGAGCGCCGACGCCATCAACGCGAGCGTCGAGTTCTTCGAGCCCGAGACGCGGACCGAGCCCGTGAGCCGCGCGCCCCCCTGCACGACGATGCGATCCATGGCGCTAGGCGTCCTCCTGCGCGCCGGCGGCCGCCGCCGGCAGCCGCGCCGACACCACACGCGGACGGCGCGCGAGATCGGAATGGGTCGTGACGTCCACGAGGCCGGCGCGCGCGAGGAAGCCCGCCACGACGCCGGCCTGGTCGGGCGCGATCTCGAGCGCGATCGCGCCGCCGGGGCGCAGCACGCGCGGCGCTCCGGCCGCGAGGCGCTCGAGCAGCTCGGTGCCGGTCGGGCCCGCGAACAGCGCGGCGCGCGGCTCGTGGGCGAGCTCCGGCGCGAGACCCGCGGCCTCGGCGTCGGCGAGGTAGGGCGGGTTCGAGACCACGAGATCGAAGCGGGCGTCGCCGGCGGCGGCGTAGGCGTCGCCTTCGACGAAGCGGATGCGATCGGCGAGGCCGAGGCGCTCGGCGTTGGCGCGCGCCACGGCGAGGGCGGCCGGCGAGGCGTCCGTTGCGACGAGGCGCGCGCGAGGCCGCTCCGTCGCGAGCGCAAGCGCGACCGCGCCCGAGCCCGTGCCGACGTCGAGCACGTCGAGCTCGGCCTCGCGCTCCGGGAAGAGCGCGAGGGCCGCGGTCACCAGGGTCTCGGTATCGGGCCGCGGCGTCAGCACGTCGCCGTTCACGGCGAGAGAGAGCGACCAGAACTCGCGGCGTCCGAGCAGCTGCGACACCGGAATGCGCTCGCCCGCGCGCCGGCGCACGAGCTCGCGGAAGCGCGCGCGCTCGTCCGCCTCGACGGGCTTCTCGAAGTCGAGGTAGAGGCGCAGCCGGTCGCTCCCGAGCGCGTGCGCGAGCAGGCACTCGGCGTCGAGGCGCGCGGTGTCGATGCCGCGCGCAGCGAAATGCTGCGTCGTCCAGCGCAGGAGCTCGAGCACGGTCCAGCTCTTCTCCCCGGGCGCCCCCACGCTCTTCTCGGCGGCGCGCCCGGCGATCGGCGTGGCGCCCGTCACGGGCGCGCTCATCGGGCGCTCCCGGCGGGGTCCTGCTTCGAGGCCTCGGCGTTGAAGTACGCGGCCACGGCGTCGAGCAGCTCGCCCGCGTTGCCGGCGAGCGTCGTCTCGAGCTGGTGCGTGGTGAAGCCGGCGCGGTGATCGGTGATGCGCGACTGCGGGAAGTTGTAGGTGCGGATGCGCTCGCTGCGATCGCCGGTGCCGACCTGCGCGCGCCGGTCGCTCGCGCGCTCCGCCGCCTTCTTCTGCTGCTCGACCTCGAGCAGCCGCGCGCGCAGGATCTTCAGCGCCCGCGCCTTGTTCTTGTGCTGCGACTTCTCGTCCTGGCACTGCACGACGAGGCCCGTCGGCACGTGCGTGATGCGCACCGCGGAGTCCGTGGTGTTGACGCTCTGGCCGCCCGGGCCCGACGAGCGGAACACGTCGACGCGCAGGTCCTTCGGGTCGATCTCGACCTCGACCTCCTCGGCCTCCGGCAGCACCGCCACCGTCACGGTCGAGGTGTGGATGCGGCCCGCCGACTCCGTCTCGGGCACGCGCTGTACGCGGTGCACGCCGCGCTCGTGCTTGAGCCGGCTGAAGACGCGGTCGCCGGAGATCGCGGCGATCACCTCGCGCAGGCCGCCGCCATCCGTCTCCGACACCGAGAGCGGCTCGACCTTCCAGCCCTGGAGCTCCGCGAAGCGCGAGTACATCCGGAACAGATCCGCCGCGAAGAGCGCGGCCTCGTCCCCGCCCGTGCCGGCGCGGATCTCGAGGATCACGTCCTTCTCGTCGTTCGGGTCCTTCGGCAGCAGCAGGTCGCGGATCTGGGCCTCGAGCCGGGCCTCTTCCGGCGTCAGCTTCTCGAGCTCGCCGCGGGCCATCTCGCGCAGCTCGGGGTCGGTCTCGGAGAGGAGCTCGCGGGAGCTCTCGATCTCGCCCAGCACCTGGCGGTAGCGGCGGCCGGCTTCGGCTAGGGGGCGCAGCCCGGAGAGCTGCTTCGCGATCTTCGCGTACTCGGCCGGGGCGCTCGCGACGGCGGGGTCGCCCAGACGCTCCTCGAGACCCCGGGCGCGCGCCTCGACGTCTGCGATGCGTTCGAGCAGATCCGACATGTCCCCTGCCTCACCGTCGCCCGGGGTGCGGGCGAGGCCCGAACCCACGGTAATCCAAGCCCTTCGGCTGCGAAACGCGAGGGGGGACGCCCTCCTCCGCGAGCCCGTGCCGCTCCGGCGCGGGCCCGCGAAGTCAGGCCGGTCGCGGCTAGGAGTTCATCGAGGCCAGGAACTCCGCGTTGGAGTCGGTGGCCTTGATCTTCTCCATCAGGAACTCCATCGAGTCCACCGGCGAGAGCGGCGCCAGCACCTTCCGCAGGATGTACATGCGGTTCAGGGTGGCCTCGGGGAGCAGCAGCTCCTCGCGCCGGGTCGCCGACTTCGTGATGTCGATGGCCGGGTAGGTCCGCCGCTCGGCGAGCTTGCGGTCGAGCACGATCTCGGAGTTACCCGTCCCCTTGAACTCCTCGAAGATCACCTCGTCCATGCGCGAGCCGGTGTCGATCAGCGCGGTGCCGACGATCGTCAGGCTGCCGCCCTCCTCGACGTTGCGCGCGGCGCCGAAGAAACGCTTCGGCTTGTGCAGCGCGTTCGAGTCGACGCCGCCCGACAGGATCTTGCCCGAGTGCGGCACGACCGTGTTGTGGGCGCGCGCGAGGCGCGTGATCGAGTCGAGCAGGATCACCACGTCGCGCTTGTGCTCGACCAGGCGCTTCGCCTTCTCGATCACCATGTCGGCCACCTGCACATGGCGGGTCGCCGGCTCGTCGAAGGTCGAGGAGATGACCTCGGCCCGGACGTTGCGCTGCATGTCGGTCACCTCTTCGGGCCGCTCGTCGATCAGCAGCACGATCAGGTAGACCTCGGGATGGTTCTCGCTGATCGCGTTCGCGAGATCCTTCAGGATCATCGTCTTGCCGGCCTTCGGCGGCGAGGTGATGAGGGCGCGCTGGCCCTTCCCGATGGGAGCGATCAGGTCGATGATGCGCGTCGTGAGGCCGCCGGTCCGCGCCTCGAGATTGAACTTCTCCTGCGGGTAGAGCGGCGTCAGGTTGTCGAACAGGATCTTGTGGCGCGCCTTCTCGGGCGACTCGAAGTTGATCGACTCGACCTTCAGCAGCGCGAAGTAGCGCTCGCCTTCCTTCGGCGGGCGGATCTGTCCGGAGATCGTGTCGCCGGTGCGCAGGTTGAAGCGCCGGATCTGCGAAGGCGAGACGTAGACGTCGTCGGGGCCGGCGAGGTAGTTCTGGTCTGGCGCGCGCAGGAAGCCGAAGCCGTCGGGCAGGATCTCGAGCACACCCTCCGCGTAGATCTTCCCTTCGTTCTCGGTCGTGGCGTTCAGGACCGCGAAGATCAGGTCCTGCTTCCGCATGCCCGCGGCGTTCTCGACCTGCAGGCCCTCGGCCAGCGCCGTGAGCTCCTGCATCGTCTTCGCCTTGAGCTCCTTGACGTAGAGGCGCTCGCCGGGCGGCGTGTCGTCGATGCTCTCGTCGATCAGGTCGTCGTCCGAGGGCTCGTCGTGGTGCACGTAATCGCGCATGCCGGGTAGGCCCCGGTGGTCGCGCATCACGTTCCCGTTGCGATCGCCGCCGCGCGGCCGCCGGCCCTTGCCGCGGCGCGATCGTCCGCCGCCGCCGCCGCCACCGCCACCGGCCATGTTCCCGTCGTTTCCTCGCTGATTCACGTGATCGTCTCTCGCTCGTTTCTGGTTGGGTTGGTGTGATTCGGTGCCATCTGGGTCTGGTCTCGGTCTCGGGCTTCGGGGGATGTGAGCTCGGGATTCGGGGGCGGGCCTCGGCCTGGCGGGCTCCGCGTCGTGGGGGTCGGGCGCTTCGGGGGATCGAAGGATGCGCTCCGGCTCTGCCTCTCGTTCGGATGGACGGCCTCGAAAGTTGACGGTCTCGCTTGACGCTTGCGGTCCGCCCGGCGAACGAGGGGGCTCGGGAGGCGGAACCGTTTCTTCCCGTGAGGTCTCGGAGCTGCCGAAGACCACGTACGCAGGCGACGGGGTTCCCAGGTCGCTCCTGCGCGCGCGGCGCCGATCCACAAGACCTTGGGAGAAAAGCTGTGGGCAAGCTAGAGGGGGCCTCCAGGTGTGTCAACCCTGCGCGCAGCCACATGGTGGAAGAGGCGCCCCGCCCCAGCGCCGTCCCGGCGGAAGGAGTGGAAGCGCTCCGGGTCGCAGTGCGTGCAGGCGTCGGCGAGCGTGCCGATCGCGGTTGCCTCGAGCCCCGCGCGCAGGAGGTCCTCGCGCACGAGGGCGACGAGGTCGAGTCGGTGGTGGCCGGGCCGCGTAGCCGCGAGCGCTGGCGCGAGGTCTTCGCCGAAGCGCGCCGCCAGCGCGTCGACCACCGGCGCGTCGATCTCGTAGCAGCACGCGCCGATGCACGGACCGATCGCGGCGACGAGCAGCGCGCCCGGCGCCGCCGCGCGCAACGCCTCGATGCCCGCTTCGACGACGCCGGCCGCGAGGCCGCGCCAGCCCGCGTGGATCGCGGCCACCGCGCGTCCATCGCGCGCCGCGGCGAGGATGGGAACGCAGTCCGCAGTCACCACCGCCACGGCGAGGCCCGGCGTGGCGCAGACGATCGCGTCGGCCTCGGCCGGCGCCGCCGCGCCCGATCGCACGTGGGCCACCGTTGCGCCGTGCACCTGGCGGGGCCGCACCAGCGACGCGGGCGGCGGGGCGCCGCGCACGCCGAAGCCATGGGAGACGCGTGCAGCGTCGAGGAGCGGATGGCGCAGCGCATCGCTCATGCGTCGCCCTCGCGCGCGGCGAGCTGTGCGATGCAGCGCGCGAGATCCTCGGGCAGCGGCGCCTCGAAGCGCAGGCGCGCCCCGCTGGTCGGATGCGTGAAGCCGAGCACCGCGGCGTGCAGCGCCGGCCGCTCGAGCCCGCAGGCCGGCGCGCCCCGGCCGTAGACCGGATCGCCGAGGATCGGAAGCCCCGACGCCGCGAGGTGGACGCGGATCTGATGCGTGCGTCCCGTCTCCGGCCGCACCTCGAGCTCGGCGCAGCCGCTCGCCGGGAAGCGCCGCGCCACCCGCCAGACCGTGCGTGCCTCGCGGCCGCGCGCCGTGCGCACGCTCATGCGCTTGCGATCGGTCGGATGGCGCCCGATCGCGGCGTCCGCCCGGCCTTCGTCGGCGCGGGGCACGCCGCGCACGATCGCGCGGTAGACGCGCTCGATCGAGTGATCCTTGAACTGCCGCGCGAGGGACGCGTGGGCCGCGTCGTGCTTCGCGACGACGAGCACGCCCGAGGTTCCCTTGTCGAGCCGGTGCACGATGCCCGGCCGCCTCACGCCGCCGATGCCGGCGAGATCGCGGCAGTGGTGCAGCAGCGCGTTCACGAGCGTGCCGCCGGCGTGACCCGGCGCCGGGTGCACGACCAGCCCCGCAGGCTTGTCGATCACGATCAGGTCGGCGTCCTCGTACAGCACGCGCAGCGGGATCGGCTCGGGCTCGAGCTCGCTCGGCGCGGGCTCGGGCGGCTCCGTCTCGACGGAGTCGCCGGCGCGCACCCGCTGGCTCGCGCGCCCCGCTGCGCCGTTCACGCGCACGCGCCCTTCGTCGATCCAGCGTCGGGCCTGCGCGCGCGGCACGCCGCAGAGCGCGGCGACCGCGAGGTCGAGGCGCGCGCCGGCCTCGGCCTCCGGCACGCGCTGCAGGGCCATCAGACGCGGCCCGGCAACCGCCCCGCAGTGCGGCCACTGCGACCGGCGGCGCGCACGGCCTCGTAGCGAGCCATGAAGCTCGGGAGAGCCGTCGCGGGATCGATCCCGCAGCAGCGCAGGTACGACACCACGAAGCCGCGCACGTAGACCGCTGCCGGGAGGTCTTCGAAGCGCTCGTCTTCGAGGTAGCGCAGGTACATCGGGCTGATCTTCGTGACGTTGGCGATCTGCTCGAGCTCTAGACCGCGACGCTGGCGCGCGCGGCGCAGGGCGGCGCCGTCGAGCTCGCCGCTCGACACGTCCTCGTGCGCGTCCACGGGCTCGAGCACCGGCGCCGCCAGCGGACGCAGCGGCGGCTTCTCGTAGCGGGCCGGCGGCGGCGGGGGCTTCGCAGGCTCCATCGTGATCGCGATCGGGCGCGCCTCTTCTTCGAAGCCGCCGTCGCGGAAGCGCTCGCGCAGCGCGACGGGCGCCGCGGCCGGGGGCGTACCGCCCTGGGAGAGCATGGCGTCGTAGGCGCGGCGCCGCTCCACGTCCGAGAGCACCGACCACGCGAGCTCGATCCGGTCGCGCAGCGCCTGCGCGTCCTCGCCGCCGAACACGGAGTAGAGCGCGACCGAGTCCTCGGCGTAGGCGGCCTGCGCCACGCGATAGGCGCGCTCCACGTCCTCGAAGGACGCTTCGCGCGGCACCTCGAGCACCTCGTAGTGGTCCTGCTCGGCGAGAGGTCTCATGCGCTGACGTCGGTCGCCTGCCCGTGGAGCCGCCCCGGGTCGGCGAGCTTGCGCGCGATGCGCTCGAGGTAGATCGAGGCGTCGGAGCCCGGTGTCAGCTCGACCAGCGGGCGGCGCGCGAGCACCGAGCGGCGTGCGGCATCGTCGTGGTTCACGTAGCCCAGGTACTCGGCGTCCACGCCGAAGTACTTCCTGCAGACGCTCCGCACCGCGAAGCCGAGCTTGATCTCCTCGGCGGTCCGCACCTCGTTCACGATCAGGCTCGGGCGGAAGCGCGCGACCGCCGCGACGAACGCGGCGCCGGCCCCCGGGTCGATCGCCTGCACTTCGCGCTGGAGGTCGAAGGGGGTGCGGATCCCGCGCTCGTTGCGCTGGTCCATGGCCTCGGCGATCACCTTCCGCACGGCCGGCTGCAGCAGCACGTCGTGCATGCGGCGGTAGAAGGCGGCGCGCAGGAAGCCGTAGGCGTTCTCGACCGAGGTCGGCTCCGGCGTCAGCACCACGATGCCGTCGTCGGCGGCGAGGAAGTAGTCGACGAGCGCCGGCTGATGGCCGGCGCCGAGATCGACCAGCACGAAGCGCGCGGGCAGGCGCGCGAGCCCTTCGAGCAGGCGCTCGCGCCGCGCAGGGTCGGGCTGCGCCTCGCCGAGATTTCCCTGGGTGCCGGCGATCAGCCGCAGATTCGGGATCGCGGTGTCCGATACCAGCTTGCCGACGTCGTCCTCGCGCTGCGCCACGTAGTCCGCGAGGGTCGCGCGCGGCGACGCGACGCCGAGCGCGGTGTGCAGGTTGGCGCCGTCGAGATCGGCGTCGACCACGACCACCGGGTGGCCCGCACGCGCGAGCGCGGCGGCGAGGTTCGCCACCACGAAGGTCTTGCCGACGCCGCCCTTGCCGCCGCCCACCGCCACCAGTCGGGGCCGCGAGCGGAGCACCGGGTCGAGCGCGGCGTCGGACGCGGGAACGGGGCTCAGCGGAATCTCCTCTCGCACCGCGCGGGCGAGGCTACTCGGCGAGCTCGGTGTTCCAGTAGGAGGCGTCGACCACGTTCAGGAACGGGCGCCATTCGTTGTAGCGCACGCTCGAGAGCATCAGGTTCATGATCGGCGTCCAGCGCGGGCGCCGCGGCGCGCGCCGGAGGTGCATGCCCGCCTGCTCGGGAGTGCAGCCGCCCTTGCGGCGATTGCAGTCGAGGCAGCTGCAGACCACGTTCTCCCACGTGCTCCGTCCGCCGAGCGAACGCGGCACCACGTGGTCGAGGTTCAGCTCGCTCCGCGGATACCGCAGCCCGCAGTACTGGCAGGTGAAGTCGTCGCGGCCGTAGATGTTGATCCGGCTGAAGCGGACGTGGCGCTTCGGGACGCGGTCGAAGGCCACCAGGACGATCACCCGGGGCACGCGGATCGGGCCGCTGGTCGTGCCCACGACCTCGCCGTCCCGGGCCATGGCCAGCTGCCGCCAGCCCTCGAAATCGAAGGTCTGGTACTGCTCGTCCACCACCTTGGCGATGCCCTGGTAGACCAAGGCGAAAGCGCGGCGTGCCGACGTCACGTGGATCGGCAGGAAGGAGCGATTCAGGACGAGAACGCTCGAGTTCACTGGCACCGCCTCGATCGATGGACCCTACCGGACCGGCCCCGGGGGATCAACGCATCGCCTTCGTCTCGCGCGCCGTCGGGAGCTCCCAACCCGGCTTGACCCGAGGAGTTTTCTTTACGATGGTGCGTCCTGGTTTGATCGGCCGAGCTGGCTCCGTCCTGAGCCGATTGGCGGGGCGCAAGGCGCGCCGCGCCATCCATCGGATCTGGACGAGAAGCGCGGACTCGAGCGGGACCGGCGGCGGGGAGCTGCAAAGGGACCGACGAACGCGTTTCGCGGCGGACTTCCAGCACCGGGGCTGCACGGCCGTGACGGAATCGCAATCAACCAACCGCAACGGAACGGCAAAAAGAGCCGGACGGACCGGACGGATTTCTTGGCGACGAGCCGACGGACAGACATGACCCTCCGCGCGCCGCGCCCCATCGCGGGGCGCCGCCGGGAGGGGAGAGCGCACTGACGGTCCCACCGGGCGGCTCGTCCGCTCGGCCTTCCCAATCCCCGCCGCCACCTGCGGACGCCCGCGGGCCCCGGGCCCTGCGCGCGTCGGCTGCGCCCTCCATCGCGTCCGTCCCGGCGGCCGTCGCGGGAGCGCGCCCATGCAGAACGAGATCATCATCAACGCCGCCGAGGGCGAGACCCGCGTCGCGGTGATCGAGCGCGGCACCTTCTCCGAGCTCCACCTCGAGCGCCGCGATTCCCGGAGCGTGGTCGGCAGCGTCGTGAAGGGACGCGTGACGCGCGTGCTGCCCGGCATGCAGGCCGCGTTCGTGGACATCGGCCTCGAAAAGGCCGCCTTCCTCTACGCCGGCGACTACTTCGAGGACACGGGCCCGGTCGAGTTCGACGACGACGAGGACGACGACTCCGGCCGCCCCCAGAACGGCGGGCGCGGCGGTCGCGGGGGACGCGGCGGTCGCGGGCGCGGCTCGCGCCGCGAGCCGCCGAAGATCGACACCCTGCTGCGCGAGGGGCAGGAAATCGTGGTGCAGATCGCGAAGGAGCCGATCGGCACCAAGGGCGCGCGCATCACCTCCCACGTCTCGATCGCGGGCCGCCATCTCGTGCTCACGCCCTGGTCGCAGCGCGTCGGCGTGTCGCGCCGCATCGACACCGACCGCGAGCGACGGCGCCTGCGCGAGATCGTCGAGCGATGCCGCCCGCGCGACCTCGGCTTCATCATCCGCACCGCCGGCGAGAGCGCGCGCGAGGCCGACCTCGAGGCCGACGTCCGCTACCTGACCGCGGTCTGGGACGAGATCCAGGTGAAGCAGGACGAGCTGCGCGCGCCGGCCGTGCTGGCCTCGGAGCTCTCGCTTCCGCTGCGCGTGATCCGCGACTTCGCGAACCAGGAGACGAAGCGCATCGTCGTCGACTCGCCCGTCGTCTACGAGGAGATGAAGAGCTTCGTGCAGCGCTTCGTCGCCGACCCGAAGCCGCGCATCGACCGCTACACCGGGCCGAAGCCGGTCTTCGACGAGTTCGGGATCGAGGCGCAGATCGACGCCAACCTCGGGCGCAAGGTGTGGCTGAAGAGCGGCGGCTACCTGATCGTCGACCAGAGCGAGGCGCTGACCGCGATCGACGTCAACACGGGGCGCTACGTCGGCAAGCGCGAGCTCGAGGAGACGGTGCTCAAGACCAACCTCGAGGCCGTGCGCGAGATCGTCTACCAGCTCCGCTTCCGCAACATCGGCGGCCTCATCATCCTCGACCTGATCGACATGGAGAGCTCCGAGAACCGCGACAAGGTCTACCGCGCGCTGCAGGAGGCGCTGCGCGCCGACAAGGCGAAGACGAACATCCTGAAGATCTCCGAGCTCGGCCTGGTCGAGATGACGCGCAAGCGCACGCGCGAGAACCTGGTGCAGCAGCTCTGCGAGCCCTGCGAGTACTGCGAGGGCCGGGGCTACGTGCTCTCGCGTCAGAGCGTCGCCTACAAGGTGCTGCGCGAGATCCGCAAGGACCTGCCGCGCATCCGCGGGCAGCGCATCGCCATCGTCGTGAACTCGCGCGTGGCCGAGCAGCTGCTCGGCGCCGAGCGCGCGTCCCTCGCCGATCTCGAGCGCGAGCTCGGCCGCGAGATCGAGGTGCGCGCCCGGCCGAGCCTCCACCACGAGCAGTTCGAGGTCGTGGCCCTGGACGGCGAGGGGCCGCCCCTCGCCCTCACGATCCCCTGGCTCGGCCTCGGCCAGCCGGAGCCCGCCCACCGGCACGAAGAGGCGCCGGCCCCCGAGCCCGAGGGCCTCGCGGAGGGACCGGGCGGGCGGGACGGAGCCGACGCACCGGCCGGAGCGGACGCATCGGACGGCGCAAACGGGCCGGACAGGGCGGAGACGACCCCCTTCTCGGACTTCGGAGCGCCGGGCCCGGTCGAGATCGCGGCGGAGGCCGGCGCGGCGGGGGCGGCGGCCGCCGACCGGAGCGCCCGGGCGCCCGAGGTGGACGCCCAGCCGGCCCTGGCCGCGGTCGGCGCGGACCTGGCCTCAGCCGGCTCGGACCGGGCCGAGCCCGCGCCCGCCCCGGACGAGGCGACCCCGACCGACCCCAACGAGGACCCCGCGCGCGGTTGACGGCGCCCGGATTCCCCGTGAAACTGCGCGACTCCGACCGGCCCCCGGGCCCGTCGGATCCACAGGCATCGGAGGCGACATGTACGCGGTGGTTCGCACCGGCGGGAAGCAGGTCCGCGTGACGCCGGGCCGACCCGTGCGGGTCGAGAAGCTCGAGGGCGCGGTCGGCGACACGGTCACCCTCGGCGAGGTGCTCCTCGTCGGCGGCGAGGGCGCGGCGCGGATCGGCGCCCCGACGATCGCGGGCGCGAGCGTGGTGGGCGTGATCACGGCCCAGGCGCGCGGCCCGAAGATCCAGATGTTCAAGATGAAGCGCCGGAAGGGCTACCGACGGAAGTACGGCCACCGGCAGTCCTACACCGAGATTCGCGTCGACCGCATCGACGGCTGACGAGCGGAGCGAGAGCCATGGCACACAAAAAGGGACAGGGCAGCTCCCGCAACGGGCGCGACAGCAACGGCCAGCGCCGGGGCACCAAGGTGTTCGGCGGCGAGACCGTGAGCGCCGGGTCGATCCTGGTGCGCCAGGTCGGCACCCGCGTGCACCCGGGCCGGAACGTCGGCCTCGGCCGCGACTACACGCTGTTCGCGCTCTGCGACGGCACGGTGCAGTACCGCGACTCGCGCGGCCGCAAGGTCGCGACCGTGGAGCCGAGCGCGTCGTAGCGTGATCCGGGCGCGCCTCGCGGCGCGCCGCGCTCGACCCCCTCACACACTCCCGGCGCGAGGCTCGAGCGCAAGCGCGAGGGCCTCATGAAGCCGACCGATTCCTTCATCGACGAAGCCAAGGTGCGCGTCGTCGCCGGCGCCGGCGGCAACGGCTGCGTGAGCTTCCGTCGCGAGAAGTTCGTGCCGCGCGGCGGCCCGGACGGCGGCGACGGCGGCCGCGGCGGCGACGTGACGCTCGTGGCCGACCGCAACCTCGCGACGCTCCTCGACCTGCGCCTGCGCCCCGAGCTGAAGGCCGGTCGCGGCGCCCACGGCGAGGGCAGCGGACGTCACGGCAAGGACGGCGAGTCGATCGAGGTGCGGGTGCCCGTGGGCACGATCGTGCGCGACGCGGACGCGCCCGAGGACGCCGAGCCCCTCGTGGATCTCGTCGAGCACGGGCAGCGCTTCGTCGCGGCGCGCGGCGGGCGCGGCGGCCTCGGCAACTCGAACTTCGCCACGGCGACGCGCCAGGCCCCGGACTTCGCGACGCCCGCGAAGCCCGGCGGCGAGCGCCGGCTCCGGCTCTCCCTGAAGCTGCTGGCCGACGTCGGCCTGGTCGGCTTCCCGAACGCGGGCAAGTCGACGCTGCTGCGGCGGCTCAGCGCCGCGCGGCCGCGGGTCGCGGCCTATCCCTTCACCACGCTCGTGCCGAGCCTCGGCGTGGCCGAGGTCGGCGAGCGCCGCTTCGTGGTGGCCGACATCCCCGGTTTGATCGAAGGCGCGAGCGAGGGCGCGGGCCTCGGTGACCGCTTCCTGCGTCACGTCGAGCGCACGCGCGTGCTGGTGCACCTGATCGACGCCGGCGCGTGGCAGCTCGAGGATCGCGACCCGATCGAGGGCTACGACGCGATCCGCGCCGAGCTCGGCGCCTACGATCCGAAGCTCCTCGAGCGCACGGAGATCGTGGCGATCAACAAGGTCGACCTGCTCGCCGACCGCGACGTGCTCGAGCCCGTCGAGGCGGAATTGCGCGCGCGCGGGCGCACCGTCGTGCGACTCTCCGGCGCGACGGGCGAGGGCATCCCCGAGCTGCTGCGGGCGATGGCGGCGGCGCTCGAAGCGGCGGATCGCGCGGCGGAGGCGGAGAAGGCCGCGCCGGCTGGCGCAGCGGGCGCGGAGGAGACGCGGGCGTGAGCGACAAGGGCGGAGCGCGGGCGATCGCGAAGCGCGCGAAGCGCATCGTCGTCAAGGTCGGGAGCTCGATCCTGACCGACGCCGGCGTGCTGCGGACGCGCGTGTTCGCGGATCTCGCGCGACAGGTCTCGGCGCTGCTCGACGACGGCCGCGAGGTGGTCGTGGTCTCGTCGGGCGCGATCGCGATCGGCAGCCGCGCGCTCGGCTGGTCGCATCCCGGGCGCTCGATGGAGGAGAAGCAGGCGGCGGCGGCCGTGGGCCAGGTGGGCCTGATGGAGATCTACCAGAAGCGCTTCGCGAAGCACCGACGGCCGGTGGCGCAGGTGCTCGTCACGCGCGTCGAGCTCGAGCACCGCGAGCGCTTCCTGAACGCGCGCCGCACGCTCCTCGCGCTGCTCCGCCTCGGCGTCGTCCCGATCGTGAACGAGAACGACACCGTCGCGACCGACGAGATCCGCTTCGGCGACAACGACAACCTCTCGGCCACGATCCTGAACGTGGTCGAGGGCGACCTGCTGATCCTGCTGACCGACGTCGAAGGCCTCTACCAGTCGCCGCCCCAGGAGGGCCAGCCGAAGCCTCCCCTGTTCGACATCGTCGAGGAGATCACGCCCGCGGTCCTGGCCGCGGGCCAGGGCTCGCGCCACGCCTTCGGCCGCGGCGGCATGACGACGAAGCTCGAGGCCGCGAAGAGCGCCGCGCACTCCGGCGCCGCCACAGTCGTGTGCAGCGGCGCGACGAAGGCCGCCCTGGTGCGCGTCGCCCGGGGCGAGGCCGTCGGGACCCTCTTCCTGCCGGGCAAGAAGCTCGGAAGCCGCAAGCACTGGCTCGCGTTCACGACGCAGCCGAAGGGCGTGCTCGTGCTCGACGACGGCGCGGCGAAGGCCGTGCGCGAGCGCGGCCGGAGCCTGCTCGCGGCGGGCGTGGTCGAAGTGCGGGGACGCTTCGGGATCGGCGACACCGTCTCGTGCGTCGACCGGCAGGGCGCCGAGGTCGCGCGGGGCCTCGCGAGCTACGGGGCTTCCGAGGTGGAGAAGCTGAAGGGCCGCTCGACCCGCGAGATCGCCGCGGTGCTAGGGTATTTCAACGGCGACGCCGTGATCCACCGCGACGATCTGGTCGTGGTCTCCTGATCGCGCGTCGGAGCGGAAGAGCCATGAGCGACACTCTCGAGCATCAGATCGTCGAGATCGCGCGTGCGGCGCGCCGGGCATCCCAGCGCACCGGCGAGCTCGATACGCATACGAAGAACGCCTGGCTGCTGCGCGCCGCCGAGCGCCTCGAGGCCGGGCGCGAGACGATCCTGCGCGCGAATGCCGCCGACGTCGCCGCCGCGCGCGAGGACGGCGTCGAGGCGCCGCTCCTCGGTCGCCTCGAGCTCTCGCCTGGGAAGTGGCGCGACATGATCGCGGGCCTGCGCGACGTCGCGGCCCTGCCCGACCCCGTGGGCGAGATCACCGATTCGCGCCTGCGCCCGAACGGCCTGCGCGTCTCGCGCATGCGGATCCCCCTCGGCGTGATCGCGATCATCTACGAGTCGCGCCCGAACGTGACGGTCGACGCCGCCGCGCTGTGCGTGAAGGCCGGGAACGCCGTGATCCTGCGCGGCGGGAGCGAATCCATCCGCGCGAACCGCGCGCTCGGCGAGGAGCTCCGCGCCGCGGCCCGCGACACCGGCGTGCCCGAGGACGCGGTCTCGATCGTGCCGATGACGGATCGCGCGGCGATCGACGTGCTGCTGCGCTGCGAGCGCGAGATCGACCTCGTGATCCCCCGCGGCGGAAAGGGCCTGATCCGCAAGGTGACGGAGACCTCGCGCATCCCGGTGATCAAGCACGACGAGGGCGTCTGCCACGTCTTCCTCGACGCCAGCGCCGACGCCGAGATGGCGACGCGCATCGCCCTCGACTCGAAGGTGAAGCAGATGGCGGTCTGCAACGGCCTCGAGACGCTGCTCGTGCACGCGGACGGCGCGGCGCGGCTCCTGCCCGGGCTCGCGAAGGCGATGCGCGAAGCGGGCGTCGAGCTGCGCGGCTGCGCGCGCACGCGCGCCATCGTCAGCGAGGCCAAGGCCGCGACCGACGCCGACTGGGACGCCGAGTACCTGGCGCCGATCCTCGCGGTGAAGGTGGTGGACGATCTCGACGACGCGATCGCCCACATCCGGGCCCACGGCTCGAACCACACCGAGGTGATCGTCACCGCCGACTACCGCAACGCGCAGGAGTTCCTGCGCCGC
>Ga0105107_10000583_pt1 | contig 23348 bp, 17 predicted proteins | sample PPLLaktember2015_6_FD_79335 | JGI IMG/M metagenome (GOLD analysis project Ga0105107, IMG submission 79335) | Freshwater sediment microbial communities from Prairie Pothole Lake near Jamestown, North Dakota, USA - PPLs Lake P8 Core (1) Depth... | ecosystem: Environmental > Aquatic > Freshwater >... | reverse complement strand
ATGATCTCCCTGTCTTTCTGGACGAGATATCTGTTAAGATCGGCCATTTCATCTTTCCCTGGCTTAACTGGAGCGACGCCGGGAACCTTATCACTCCGGCATGAAACGAAAGAAAATAAAAAGATCAGTGATACTGTTATTCCTGTTCTCATATCTTAAACCCGGACTTCAATAGTTCCGCATTGTCTTCCAGCACTTTCAGAAAATAGTTTACAGTATTGTCAAGGGAATCATAGTATTCTCCGCCTGAAGCATTACGATGACCTCCCCCTGAGAAATATTTCGATGCGAATTCATTAACCGGAAAATTCCCTTTTGAACGAAAGGAGAGCTTAACGAAATTCTCCTTCTCTATAAAAAGCACAGCAAAATTAATCCCTTTAATCGATAAAGGAAGATTTACAAATCCTTCAGTATCCCCCTTCACATGGTTAAATTCCAGAAGGTCCTTTTTTGTCAGGCAGATATAGGCAGTATTATAACCTTCCAAAACAGTCATTCTCTGATACAGGGAGAATCCAAGAAGTTTCATCCTTGCAGCGGAGAAGTTGTTATATACAACATCAATTATTCTTTCTTTTTCAATCCCTGATTCGATCAGGTCAGCTGCAATCCTGAAAGTCCTGCCCGTATAAGCACCATGTTCAAAGTTCCCGGTATCGGTTATTATCCCGACATATATGGCTTCAGAGTAGGATTTGCCGGTAAAGGGTGCCCCGTTTAATATAGTTATGATTTCATGAACCAGTTCTGATGTGGAACACATTGTTGGATCAGAAATAAGAAGTTTGGCCATATTATGAGGTCCGAGGTGATGATCAATTATGATCCTTACCGCAGATGATTCCATAACATATTTTTCAGCTTCTCCAAGACGGTTAGGCTGATTGAAATCAACCATTATTATCAGGTCGGCTGATTCAATCAGACAGATGCATTTCTTCCTGCTCCTGGTAAATACCTTAATTTTACTGCTCCCATCCATCCATCTGAGAAACTCCTGAAGGTTATTAGGGCACATCATGTCTACTTTTTTCCCTTTACTGGTAAGATACTGGAAAAAGGCCAGCTGAGAACCTATGGCATCACCGTCAGGATTGATATGACTTATGATTAATATTCTGTCAGATGAATCCAGATGTTCCGATAATTCTTTTGTATATTTGGACAGGTCAATCACTTTTATTGCTATTAAATCAAGTTGTTAAAGATAAAAAATAATCCTTTAGACCGTAACTGATTAAGGAATATCACAAAAACAGAAATATGAACGGAGATTTCACATTTTCAATTATAAAACCCAATGCCACAAGGACTGGCAAGACCGGGCCGATTTTATCAATGATAAATGAGGGAGGATTTATTCTTTCGGCTATAAAAATGGTGAGTATGACAATCCATCAGGCTCAATCGTTTTATGAGGTACATACCGGAAAACCATTTTTTGAGGAGCTTATTGAGTTTATGACAAGCGGTCCGGTGGTGGTGATGATACTTAAACATGAAAATGCAGTTGAAGAATTTCGAAAGCTTATCGGGGCAACCGATCCAAATAAAGCAGAACAGGGCACCATCAGGAAAACCTTTGCCGTTTCGTTGAAAATGAATGCCATACATGGTTCCGACAGCGATGAAAACGCTGCACGTGAAGCTAATTTTTTCTTTTCAGAAATTGAGAGATACTGAAAGAACCCGCCACATCTTCAGGGCTCTCATACCTGACACCCTTCCATCTTAAACTTATGCTGCATTGCAGAAAGATTAATATTGTTAGATTTGCTGAATTTTTAATCATTCTATGAGATCTGATTTAACCGGAGATTTTGCTGAAAAGAAAACCCTGGAAAAATATTCCTCGGCTTTTACGCTTTCGGATATGGAGATATTTATATTCCCACAGCTTTTTTACCCCCTCGTCCTTGCTAATATAATGTCACCTATAATATGGAAATGGCGCGATGATCCATGGTTCAGGGAAATTGAAAAGAAGAGCTTTACATACAAGGCAAACAGGATAAAACAATACATTATCCAGAACTATAATTTCAATCTCGATCTTTCCACATGGGGACTTACTACAAAGGCCCGGGAAATAAACAGGTTCAGTGATTTTTTCGACATGGAGATTTTAAGGCAGTCAAATGCGCTATTTGGATATGAGGGCGACAAATACTATTTTGATATTGATATCCGGAAACATTTTGGACTGGACAAATACACCACCGATGTAATTCCTTACTGGAAGACCGAAACTGTAGAAGCCATGACAGCTTTCAGATATAAGGAGAATTTTTCAACCGGTGCCGGTGAATGTGTTTCCCTTTCAGCTCTTTACGCCGCCGCGATGTTTGTTATCGGCCGGATTTCCCTCGACAAGATATTCCTGATTGCTACTCCTCTCCATTCTCAGAACTTTATTACAGAGAAAGATGGCCTTATTACCAATAACAGAAGAATTGTTACGAGGAACATGTGGTATAACGGCACATCCCTGTCAGAAAAAGCAAGAAGGGCCCTCGAAAATGAACGTGTTACTATTGTTTCCCATATATCAGGTTTTATACACACTATTTATGAGGAAGCAACAATAAGCAAAGATGCATACAAACTCTTCTCGGCTAGACTTAAGGAATTCCTGACCGCTGAACTCTCAGACGTTATTTTCGTAAACTTTCTGCGCTTCAAATCAAAATACAAAACCTTGTTCCAATACCGTTGCGAATGTTCGGGCAAACAAAGATTTATAAGCCTTGAAAAAATGTTCGAATATGAGCATACCAGTAAATATAGTGTATCGTGCGACACAAGGGATCTGCTTGTTAATGAGATAGAAGGAGATGAATTCCATCTCAGCCCCCTCCCGGGCAAAATCATGCTGAATGAAATTGAGCACATTATAAGGCATGGAAAGGGGAAAAAACTGGATGAGTTCAGGGAGGAATTTAAAAATTCAGCCGGTGAAATTTTCAGTGACGTAATTGATGAAATGTTCCTTGACCTCCATGATTTCACTTTTACCGATCCTAAAATTCCTGCTGACAATAAGAAATTTACCAGCACTTCTATCCCGGTTTTCTCTGCAGAAGATTCCCGGGAAGAAATAATTGAAATCATTTCAGGTCTTGCCGAGAAATCTGAAACTGCATTGCTGACACTTTATGTCTACAGGCAAATGGATAAGATCAGCTGGCTCCCGTTTGTCAAAGCTGCAATTGAAAGAAATCCTGTTTGTTTTACGGATCTGAATGGCAAATCGGTCATGGAAGTATTTAAAATCCTTGGGGCTTTGCCTGATGAATCAATTTATGATGGAAGGCGTCTGGCTCTGCCTGACGAAGTATGGAATTTTAAAAGAGGAGACGGTATTGAGAAAGCCCTTTTACTGGCTGATTTCATAGTGCAAAAGGAAACCGGTACCCCTGTACTTATTGAAATTGCAGAGCAAAATGTAAAATTAAGGTATAAAGATGAAGATTTTTTATTCACATCATCAAAACTGCTCACCAAATCAATATTGATCTCGGGTTCTGATTACTCGATCAGGGATCTATCTTAAAACTATATCTTTAATTACCTCTTTACCCGCCTTTTCATTAAGTCTCTCCCGAAGTGCTTCCTTGAGCATCATCAGCTCATTCCTCGCTACAGAGGAGTTAAGCTGAACATAAAGTATCTGATCCCTGATATATACTTTTGAAGTTCTTGTGGAAATGGCCTTCCCCACAATTTCATCCCACGAATTGATGAGATTCACCTCCGTCAGTTTGCCTTCGAGATTCATTTCCCTGACATAGTCTTTTATAGCTTCAGCAAGGGATATTGTTTTACTGCGTCTCATGCTTCTTTGCTGCCGTTTTGAATTATCTCATCAATGCCCGATTCTCCAATCCTGAAAAGCTTGTAATCAGTATCAAGATCATTCAGAATTTCATGAAGCCTCTCCTGATGTGTGTCAGTTATAAAAATCTGCCCGAAGCGATGATTGCCTACCAGCCTGATGATCTGAGCGACCCGTTCAGCATCAAACTTATCAAAAATATCATCAAGCAGCAGGATGGGTGCATAGCCGGCTTTGCTTTTTATATATTCGAATTTGGCCAGCTTGAGGGCGACCAGGTATGATTTCTGCTGACCCTGCGACCCGAGTGATCGTACCGGATAGCCATCCATCTCAAAAAGCAGGTCATCCTTGTGAATTCCTGCTGTGGTATACTCGAGCGATCTGTCTTTTGACAGGCTTTTTTTAAGCAGATCACCAAAGACGCCATCGTTGAGGTGAGAAAAGTATTTAAGCCTGACCTTTTCTTTTTGGTTTGTTACCAATGAGTAGTACTCCCTGAAAACAGGAATCAGTTCATCAATAAGCCTTTCTCTTTCAGCCCAGGCAAACATGCCATATCTGACAAGCTGGGAATCCCATACTGAAAGCATTTCTTCGTCAAAATTATTCAAGGAGGCGAAATCCCTCAGTAGCCTGTTCCTCTGCTGCAATGCCTTGTTGTAGTTCAGGACCGATTCAAGGTATTCAGAATTATACTGACTTATAATTTTATTCATGAACTTTCTTCTTTCATCGCTTCCTTCGCTTATAATAGCATTGTCTGCCGGCGAGATCATTACCACAGGGTACCTACCGACATGATCAGAAAGCCTTTCATATTCCTTGCCGTTCCGTTTCAGAACCTTTTGCCTGTGCTTATGGAATGAACAAAAAATATTATCCTCCTCTCCACCCTTGACAAATAATCCCTGAATTATGAAAAAGTCCTCTTCATGCCTAATACTAACACTGTCAATATTATTAAAGAAGCTTTTTGTCAGTGACAGATAATGAACAGCATCGAGGATGTTGGTTTTGCCGACACCATTGTTGCCAACGATGCAGTTGATCCTGGGTGAAAATTCAAGGTCGGCCTGGCTGTAGTTTTTGAAATTTGTGAGAGAAAGTCTTTTAAGGTGCATATGGGGGTTCAATGGTTCAAGGTTCAAGGTTCAAGGTTCAAGGTTCAAGGTTCAAGGGTTCAAGGTTCAAGGGTTCAAGGGTCAGTGGTTGGAATTTGTGCTTAAGGATTATAGGTTATTTAGTTTGCACAAAGTTAAAAAAAAGAAACAGCCAGCGAAGCACTTATTTTAAATATTTGAATATAAATGTATTACATCAACCAATCTTTATTTCCTTTTTTTTATCTTATTGTTTCAGAATTATTTTAAAAGCACTACTTTTGCGAAGTTAATTTTTCAAGTGTTTTAAGCATAAACTGTTATGGCAAAGACTAAGAAAGAAGATAATCCGCAGGGTATAAAGAACGTAGAGCAGACATTGACCAATACTGAACAATTTCTGGAAGAGAACTATAAACCACTTTTGATTGTTCTGGGTGTTTTGGTTGTCCTGGTAGGATTATTCTGGCTGGGGAAAATGTACATAGGTAAAAAGAATGATGAAGCCCAGTCTCAGATGTACCAGGCTCAGAAATATCTTGAACTGGATTCAATCAGCCTTGCATTGAATGGTGATGGCAATTACCTTGGATTTCTTGATATAGCAAAAGAGTATAAATTTACCAGTGCCGGCAATCTTGCGAAATACGGAGCCGGAATATGCTATCTCCATCTTGGGAACTATGAGGAAGCAATTGATTTCCTTAAAAAATATTCTAAGAAAGATAAAGTTATAGGTTCAATAGCTATAGGTGCAACAGGCGATGCATATGTTGAGCTGGGGGATGTTGAGAAAGGGATTTCTCAGTATCTTGAAGCAGCCAGATTTGCCGAAAATTCATTTAACACTCCATTATTTCTGATGAAGGCAGCCGAGCTTTATGAAATGAACGGTAAATACTCAGATGCCCTAAAACTGTATCAGCAGATAAAAGATGAATATCCCGGTAGCACCGAAGGTTCATCCATTGAAAAATATATCGCAAGGGCAAAACTCCTGTCTGAATAAATGAGCACTTCCGATCTGTCAGAATATGATGCCGCATCAGTTCCTGATGCCGGAAAAATGAGGTTTGGTATAGTAGTCTCTGACTGGAACCGGGAAGTCACGCATGCCTTGCTTGAAGGAAGTATAAATACACTTAAAAAGCACGGTGCCAAAGAAAGCCATATCGTTATAAGGCATGTACCTGGTAGTTTTGAGCTTACTCTTGGGGCACAGTTTCTTGCAGAATATGACGACCTGGATGCTGTAATTTGCCTGGGTTGCGTAATTCAGGGAGAGACACCGCATTTTAACTACATCTGTCAGAGTGTTACCCAGGGAATCACCCAGCTAAATCTCGAATACAATATCCCGTTTATTTTTGGTGTACTGACAACACTTAATACTGAACAGGCTCTTGAAAGGGCTGGAGGTAAGCTTGGTAACAAGGGCGATGAAGCAGCTGTGACGGCAATAAAGATGGCGGCCCTGCAGCGTGAGATGGAATAAACAGCCGGATAACCTACCGCTGACACAAAGACCGGTAGGGACAGTAACCACATTTATTGAGATTTTTTGTCATTCTGAAAGGTTCTGCCGGATCGAAGATTAACGATATCACTTCCCGTAGACCTCCTAAAAATGCCTCTCTTACTGTCCGATAATCATTCAGAATAAAATCACTGTTTTTTTCTTCCTTAATTCTAAGAGTATCTGTGAATTTATCGGCAGATAATTCCTTCACTTTATAGATTGATGGCCTGACAATGGACATTTCATTGCCAGCTAACCAGGCTTCACAATATAGCAGTGTCTGTAACCACCCATCCAGCTCTTTTTTCCGGTCGTCGGCGAAAAGATCACTTATCGAATTAATTCTTTCTGTTGTTTCTCCTGTCTTGTAATCCACAATTCTTGTGGTGTCTGAAAGTCGGTCTATCCTGTCAACTTTACCTCCAGTCCTGATTATTCTGTTTTCTCCGTTGCCTTCAAACGAAAGCCTGAAATGAAATGATTCTTCAAGTCCGGTTACAGTAAAAGGGGCAAGGGCTTTATCAGACTGCAAAATTTTCATGAAATATACAAGCAGAATATCCCGGATTATAATATCATTACCACTCATGGTCCTGTTCATATCTGAGTTATAATGCTCATTTATTGCACGATCAATAATATTCAAAAGCCCGATTTCATCTTTGACCAGCGAATCAATTAAAACGGCAGACACCTCGCTGTGAATCAACCCTTCATAGATCTTTTTCATAATCATGTGAAGTATCTGCCCAAAAACTGCGTGATCAATTTCAGCTGACATTATCTCAGGTTCTTTCAGTCTGTTTACATACCTGTAGTAAAATCTCATCCGGCAATTCAACCAGGTGTTAATTGCAGTAGGTGATAATAAGGCTTTGCTTTCAGGATCAATATAGAGAGAATGCAGCCTTTTTATATGGTTCTCATTTTTTATGACCTCAGATCCTATTGATACCGGAGTCCTTATATCAAAGCTTATGTTCAAAACTTCAGGTTTAATGATCTGTTCGTATTTCATCTGGGTAAGAAATCTGCTGATCTCTCCTGTCCTGAGGCCATTTGAATCCGAGTTGTAAATAAAGGTTATATTTTCAGCCCTGTGAAGCAACCGGTAAAAATGATACGCATAAACTGACTCTTTATGATTGTTTACCGGCAGCCCGAAAGCCTCCCTGATACTGAACGGGATAAATGATGATCCTGAAGTAACTGAAGGCAGAATTCCTTCATTTACCGAAAGCATTATAATGTTCCTGAAATCGAGAGCCCTGGTTTCAAGAAACCCCATAATCTGAATTCCTGACAGTGGTTCGCCTGAAAATGGAACTGATTGGTTCTTAAGGATTTTATCCAGGAACCTCATATAGGTCTCATTTTTAAAACTGACATCCGACGTGCTAATGATTGTTTCAAGCCTGTTAACTGAAAGAAGCACAGAATAGATAAACTCGTTTACCAGTTTTTTCTGGGTAAGCTGATCCTTCACAGTACCATCTTCATTTACATCACTTACAGGCACCACTGACAGGATATCCCTCAGGTATTGTGAAAGCTGGCCGGGATTATCTGCTTTCCTGAATATAGTCTTGAGAATTCCGGACCTGCAAAGAAATGAGGATGGAATCCGGATAAGATTTCTTCTGACGATCTCATCAATTATTATTTTCCCGTCTTCAGTTACATTATTCTCAACAAGCTGATGCTTAAGGATCTCAAATACATCATGATATCCGAAGTATACCTCGTCATTCTGCATTTTCGAGTTTCGCTGCAGGTTAAGAAGATGCTTTACAAGGCTATATACACCGGTCATCTTCAGCGGATATCCCATTGTAATATTTATTTCATCAGTATTCCCTGGAAGACTGGTAAGAAGAGGAACAATCAGACTTTCATCGGCAAGAATGATAACGGTATGATGTGCATCATCCTTTGATAAGTGAGGTATCCGATCAATGATATCAGGGACAAGCTTTACCTGGGCAATATCTGATGTAGTCTCAATTATATCCCTTACAACATCCTTATTGTCGGTCGATAGTAGCGTATCATAATGCCAGTCGCCCGGCATATCATTCCCGAATATTTCCAGATTACTGATCATAAAATACCCGGCAGAATTCTGTTTTCCTTTCTTTAGATAAGTGTTGTCATAATCCCAGTAGAATTTTGCAATGCCCTCTTTATGAAGCCGGGTCATAACTGCAAGTTCACATTTATTCAAGGCATTAAATCCGATAAAATGCACTTTCGTCCATTTTAATTCAGAATGCATTTCACTCCTGAAATTTTCAGCCACATCTCTGAAAATCATCCCTTCATAGGCCAGATTGCGTGATCTTAGAGAAGCTTTAAAACCGGAATATAAATCTGTCAGGATTGACCAGACCGAAATAAACCCGGCTTTTTCAGACGATTTTTTTTCAGGTTCAAAATGATACCAGAACCTTTTAATAATTTCAGCCTGCTCTTTATCGATATCCCCGAACTGAAAATCGATATTCTTAAAATCCTGAATATTACGAAACAGAACGGAAGCATCGGCCATATATTTGTCGACATCATCAAAATCATTGATCAGCATATCGCCCCAGAAATAGAACTCATCAAAACTCTCAGCCGATTTATTCAGTCCGCGGTAAATCCTGTAAAGTTCAAAAAGGAGTATTTCATTATCTGCAACAATATGATCAGAGAATGATCCGAAAAAGTCATTAATGGTAAGGATCGAAGGTGTCCAGGAAGGTTTTTTAAGGTGAGAAGCATAATATTTCAGGAAATAGAGCCCGGCTCTCCTGCTTGGAAACACAAGACAATGGTTCCTTATTTCGTCACCACTCTCTTCGTACAGAAGCTTCGCTATTCTTTCAAGAAAATACACCATCTTGTCCGTTATGCCGTTATGCCGTTATGCCATTACGCCGTTGTACCGTTTCCCCTGCCATGTATCAAGTTCTTCGAGCTTTTTTTCAATTAAACCGATAATCTGATCTGATCTCTTTTTACCCCATACCTCTCTTGCAAGGAACCGCGGAGGGGCTTCCCCTGTAAATCTTTCAACGACCAGGCCCGGATTAAGCTTTTCAAGAAAACTGATTATAAAACTGAGATAATCGTCCCAGCTGAAAATTTCGAAATCAGACGGATTTCTTTTAAACTCCTCCTCCATCCGAGTCCCTTTTATGATCTGAAGCTGATGAAATTTTACACTTATAAGTGGTAATCCTGAAATTATATCCGCCTCCCTAAGCATTTCCTCACGGGTTTCACCGGGGAGTCCGAATATAAAATGGGCTGAGACATTAAGTCCGTGCGAACTTGCCAATTCAATTGCATCAACTGCCTCCTTAAAGGAGTGCCCCCTGTTTATCCTAAGCAGAGTCTTGTCATAGCATGATTCTATTCCCAATTCCAACAAAAGAATACATCGTTTTGACAGTTCTTTCAGAAAATCCAGGATCTCATCATTTAAACAATCAGGCCGGGTACCAATCACCAATCCCCGTATATCTTTATGATTCAGAGCCTCATAGTACAATTCAGATAACCGGTCAATTGGAGCATATGTATTTGAATAGGCCTGAAAATAAGCAAGATATGACCCGACTTTTCTATATCTTTTTTTATGAAATTTAATGCCTTCATCAATTTGTGTTGTAACTGATTTTTCAGGCAGGCAATAAGATGGGTTAAAAGCTTTATTATTGCAATAAGTACAACCGCCCGTTCCCTTTGTTCCGTCACGGTTAGGACAGGTAAAACCTGCATCTACCGATACTTTTTGCATTCTCGAACCATAAAGCCTGCGAAAATAATCAGGGAATGCATTGAACCGGCGTTCATTTCCCCATGGGAACAAACCTGATATGTCTTTTTCTGCACCCATTCAGATAGTTACAATTTTATCAGCATCAACATACCACAAAAAAGCCTCAGTTTGTTCATAACCCATTTCAATGAGCAAGTTCCTGTAATGTCTGACCTGGAAAAGGTATCGGGGATTTTCCTCACCGAATTTAAAATCGATGATTGTTGCTTTTCCGTTCTTCAGAATTACTCTGTCAGGTCTCTTTGAATCAGAGTCGGGCATAAGAATTGATACTTCATTTAAAACTTCGTTACCTTTTTCAAACCACTCCCTGATTACCGGCTGATTTATAAGCTTTACAATCTTTTCACGGATCTGTGACTCCACAGATTCAGGAATCTTTCCTTCAATTACTTTCTTCCTTATGGCATTATTAATATCATCAGTAGTAGTAATTTCACTGAAAACTTCATGCATTACTTTACCATAGTTAATCCTTTCACGGACACCCGATTTTCCGGTATTGAAATAATTCTCCCAGTGCAGCTTCAGCCTGAGTGAGCTTGTGTTGTCATTAACCTGGTATTCAGTAATTACCGGGACATCTGAGATTTTCCTGTCAACTTCGATTTCCGGTATCACGCCATATTCAAATACCCTGGTCTGCTCATCATAATGACCTGGGAAAAAGAGATCTGAAACACCCGGAATCTCTTCAGTGAAGCTTATTGCATTCTTAATTACCCCGGCAATCCTGTTCTCCGGACGGGGCTGATCGGGAGCAAAACCGATAATTGCGTTTACTCCCCGTGTGAAGGCTACATACAGAAGATTAATATTGTCGAGGTAGGCCGAGTATTTTTCTTCGTAGTATTGTTCAGCAAAAATGGTATCGGCAAGCTCGCTCTTGTATCTTACAGGAACAATCCCCAGTTCATTATAAGGAGCAGAACCGGGTTTTGCCCAGAGTATATTTGAATGAAATGACTTATGATCTAAATTCCACGAGAGAAATGGTAATAAAACGACAGAGAATTCAAGACCTTTTGATTTGTGAATTGTCAGAATCTTCATTGAATCCTGCTGTTCCGGGAGTAATATTGATTTTTTTATACCTTCCGATTCCCACCATTCGAGGAATGATGGAATATCGGGATTTCCTGAGGAGGTATATTTAATTACCAGGTCCTGAAAGCTGTTAAGATAAGCAACATTGAATGAATAGTTTCCAAGACCGAAAAAGCCTGTGGTCAGTTCAGTAATATTCCAAAGTGGCAGATACCTTATTTCGCTCAGAAATTCATTGTAACCGGCCGGAAAATATAAGGAAGAATACTCAACGAGGTCTTCACTGCTCAATGGTATCTGCTCAGCACCCTTTTTCCCGGTAGCAAAAATATAAAACCTTAGCATAAGAGCTCTGCCAATCATATTTTCAGGATTGACAAGAACCATAAGAGTTGCAACAATGAAGTTAACAACGGGAGAATTGACCAGAAGCAGAGACTCCCCGGATACGACATTATAATTGTACTTTTTTTTCTTATCTTCAGAGCACGACAGACTGTAATTGATTATTTCCTTAAGTATTATTGCGCCTTCCTTGTTATCCCTGACCAGAATCCCGATATCTGAAGCCCTGTAACCTTTGTCCTGAACCATTTCAATTATTGAGGGAAGCCTTTTAAGGACAACTTCCTGCCATCCTGATTCTTCCGGATTTTCAACAAATTCGATCCTGATATAACCGTTTTCTTTCCTCCCCGGATCTTTCTGAACAGCTTCGGAAAAGAGTTCACGAAAACTCATTTCCGGTTTATGATCTGATATTTCCTCATCGATCTGATATGGAATTATTGAAAACAGGGCATTATTGAACCGTATTATATTTCTGCAACTCCTCCAGTTAGTATCGAGCGAACTCGAAATATAACGTTTGCCGTCAACTTTTTTCTTAAGATCGCTCAAAGTGTGCCAGTCGCTGTTCCTCCATCGGTATATTGATTGTTTTATATCTCCGACTACCAGGTTTTCAAATCCCTGAGCCATGCTGTTATCTATAAGCTGTCTGAAATTTTTCCATTGAATAATAGATGTGTCCTGAAACTCATCTATCATAAAATTCTCGAATGTATTGCCCGCTCTTTCATAAATAAAGGGGGTCTGGTCTTTTTCTGTTATCAGATAAATAAGCTCACCGGCATCAGATAAAAGGAAGATATTCTCATCGCTTGTTATATGATGTACATGGTTCAGAACATCAGATAGTATTCCCAGAATGTAGATGTTTGACAGGATCAGTTTTGCTGTATTATATGATTTGATGTTGCGGTCATAGCTGTTTATTGCCTCCCTGACTGAACTCTCAAGTCCTGCTTCGATTGCCTCTGCAAGCTGTGCAGACATCTTTCCTGTGCACCATTTTGGGAGATCGCCGGTTATTGCACGCACATAGTTATTAGGAGATTTCATTTCTCCGCCGGCAAGCGATCGTATGTGACCCGGAATTCCTTTACCTTTCTGGTAAAACATATCTTCCGTGAGAGCATATTTATTCCAAATCATAAGACATTTCGAACCAATCTCCTTCATTTCCCTGCTTATGGCTTGATGAATTGAACGCATCTCACCTATATATGATTTAAGAAACCCTTTGTCCATGAGTCTCTTTTTTTCATCAGATGAAAGGAGTTTGAATTTTTCAGCGAAGATCTCACCTGCAAGCCCTATAATATTTTTCTTAAGATCCCAGTTTTTCCCCTCTTCAATGTTTGCCCTGACATACATCGAAAGCCAGTTTCTTACTGTAAGATCAGAAGCGGCAGAATCGATCATCCTGTCGACAGCTGAAGCAAGTACAGCAGAATGGTCAATTTCGATATCAAAGCCCGAATGAAGACCAATATCGCGGGCAAATGCCCTGATTATCTTCTGGTAGAAGCTGTCGATGGTGCTTACTGAAAACCTTGAAAAATCATGCAAAACTGAAGTCAGTATCTCTTTCGCTTCATCTCTTATGAATTCTTCTGTCTTTCCGGTCGATTTTAAAAGATCATCAAGATATTTTGATTTTTCTCCTGAAGCCAGATTATCCAGTTCCTCCAGGATGCGGTTTTTCATTTCGGCAGTTGCCTTGTGAGTAAAAGTAACCGCAAGGATTTTACGGTAATTGAATCGGGATTTAAACAGCTTTTCAATGTAGATCCCGGCAAGCTTATGAGTCTTACCAGAACCTGCTGAAGCGCTATAGATAGTTAATGTTCCGACACCCATTACAGGGTAAAGTTAGCCAATTTAATTAACTTTGCGCGGTGAAAAAAAGGGTGGTAATAGGATTATCGGGTGGTGTTGACTCGAGTGTGGCAGCATGGCTTTTGAAAGAGAAGGGGTATGAAGTTACAGGTCTTTTCATGAAGAACTGGCACGATACGACAGGTCTGCTTCAGAGCGAATGCCATTGGGAAGATGATCTGATGTTTGCTGAGATGGTGGCCAGGAAGCTTGATATTCCTTTTCACTCTGTTGATCTTAGCGGACCCTACAGACAAAGGGTTGTCGATTACATGTTTTCGGAATATGAAAAAGGCCGTACTCCAAACCCTGATATTCTGTGCAACAGGGAAATAAAATTTGACTCTTTTGCTGATGAAGCAAGGAAGCTGGGAGGTGAATATGTAGCAACAGGTCATTATTGCCGTAAAGAGACAATCGGACAGGGAGATAAAAAACTTTACAGACTGCTTGCTGGAACTGACGTTAATAAGGACCAGAGTTACTTTCTTTGCCAGATCAGCCAGTATCAGCTCGGGTATGCCCTTTTCCCGGTCGGTGAAATGACCAAACCGGAAGTGCGCGCTATAGCTGAAAAGCTGGGACTTGCAACTGCCCACAGAAAAGACTCGCAGGGTATATGCTTTGTCGGCAAGGTACATCTTCCTACATTCCTCCAGCAGAAGCTGAAATCAAGTAAAGGCTCTGTTGTTGAGATCCCGGTTACTTTTAGTAACAAATTATGGCCTTCTGGATTACCTGAGAATACATCTGACGAAGAAGAACTGTCATCAGCCTCAAGGCCGCACCAGTACTATCAGGGTTCAGGCAGAATAATCGGAGAGCATAACGGCGCTCATTTCTTTACAATTGGTCAGAGGAAAGGGATAAATATAGGAGGCTTTAAAGAGCCATTATTTGTTATAGGCATTGATATTGAAAACAACCTGTTGTTTGTGGGCGAAGGACAATCGCATCCGGGGTTATACAGGAAAGGATTATTCATCAGGAATGATGAAGTCCACTGGATAAGAAGAGATCTTGAGATGGAATTGAACGAGACGAGGGATTATGAGGTCAGGATAAGATACAGACAACCCTTGCAAAAGGCAAGGCTTTTCAAAAAGTCTAATGGCATATATATTATATTTCACAAGTTGCAGCGGGGAATTACTCCTGGTCAGTTTGCAGCCTGGTATAATGGTGATGAGGTGATAGGGTCAGGTGTAATTAACAAGTAGAGACGGGACTAAGTCCCGTCTCTACTAAGTCCCGTCTCTACAAATTATGACAGCCGGTTTTTGTAATCTTCGTATCCGAATTCTTTAATTAATTTGAATTTATTGTCTCTGGTCCAGATCCCTATTGAAGGGTGGTGTACACCATTGAATGTTGTTGTTTTCACCATGGTATAATGAATCATATCCAGGAAAATGATCCTGTCGCCAGGCTTAAGTTCATTTTCAAATGACCATTCACCCATAAAATCACCTGACAGACATGAATTACCACCCATCCGGTAGGTTGGTTTTCCCTGAACGGGATCTGAAGCCCCGATTATTTTAGGCTTATATGGCATTTCAAGGCAATCGGGCATATGTGCAGTAAAGGAGACATCAAGAATTGAAGTCCTGATGCCCTGGTTTTCTACGATATCCTCAACAGTCGATACCAACTCGCCTGTTTCCCATGCAAAGGCACTCCCGGGCTCAAGAATCAGATGAAGACCAGAACTTTCCCTGAATCTCTTAAGTATATTTACAAGATGCTCTGTATCATATCCTTTCCTGGTCATCAGATGTCCCCCACCCATGTTTATCCATTTAAGTTTCGGGAAAAAAGAACTGAATTTCTCCTCCACCACCTTTAGAATTTTTTCAAGTGCATAGGAATCCGATTCAAACAAAACATGAAAATGTAACCCCTCTACCCCATCCGGAATTCCTTTCATTGTGAGTTCATCGGCAGTAATTCCGAGTCTTGAACCCGGGGAACAGGGGTTATAAATGTCATGGCCTATTTCAGAGAATTCAGGATTGATCCTTAAACCTGCAGAAACCTTTACCTGCGACTTTGCCAGAGTACCTGAATATTTAGAGAATTGGGCAAGGGAATTAAAAGTTACATGTGAGCTGTATCTGAGGATTGATTCAAAGTCATGGGCTTTGTAAACCGGAGAGTATGTATGTGCGGGATTTCCTATCTCCTCATAGCATAGGCGGGCTTCGCTGACTGAGCTGGCCGCAGCTCCGCTGAAGTATTCCTTAAGAATCGGAAAGACACCCCACATGGCAAATCCCTTGAACGCAAGGATAATTTCAGCGCCCGATTTTTCCGATACCCGCTTTATCAACGACAGATTATTGCGGAATCGTTCTTCATCGATTACGAAGCAGGGTGATGGTATTTTAGTATAGTCTATTGACAAAGTATATAAGTAGTTCCGTTGAACAATCACTACAATTCAAGATCAACATCATGCAGTTCCACCCACGGAAGACCAAGCAGGTTGAGCTGTTCCATAAAGGGATCCGGGTCAAATTCTTCAACATTGAACACCCCGGGTTTTTTCCATATCCCCTTCAGATACATCATTGCTCCTATTGCAGCAGGGACTCCAGTTGTGTAGCTGACCCCCTGGGCACCTGTTTCCTTATATGCAGCCTCATGACTGCAATTATTATAGATATAGTAAGTTTTCTCCTTCCCGTTCTTAATGCCCTTTATCCTGCAGCCAATCGATGTCTGCCCCTTATAGTTCTCACCCAGCTCACCCGGATCAGGGAGAACAGCCTTCAGGAACTGAATGGGGATGATCGCTCTCCCGTCAAACATTACAGGTTCAATACCTGCCATACCGATATTCTGGATTACCCTCAGATGGGTAAGATATTCCTGTCCGAATGTCATCCAGAATCTGGCTCTTTTAATAGTAGGGAAATTCTTTACCAGCGATTCAAGCTCTTCGTGATAAATAAGATATGATTCTTTAGGTCCTATATCGGGGTAGTTCAATGGCTTGTGTATCTGATGAGGTTTTGTATAAACCCATTTCCCGTTTTCCCAGTATTTACCCTTCTGGGTCACTTCCCTTATATTTATTTCGGGATTGAAATTGGTTGCAAAGGGTTTTCCGTGATCTCCAGCGTTGCAATCGACAATATCGAGGTAATGGATCTCATCAAAATGGTGTTTTGCAGCGTATGCGGTAAAAATTGATGTTACACCCGGATCAAATCCACAACCCAGTATTGCAGTTAAACCTGCGTCCCTGTACCTGTCGTGGTATGCCCATTGCCAGCCATATTCATATTTTGCCTCCTCAAGAGGCTCATAATTCGCAGTATCAAGGTATGATACCACTTCCGCCAGGCATGCATCCATAATATGAAGATCCTGATACGGAAGCGCAACATTCACAACGATATCAGGCTTAAAACTTCTGATAAGCTTTCTCAGTTCAGGAATCTTATCAGCATCGATCTGTGCTGTTTTAATCCTGCTTGATTTAATCCTGGCAGCTATGACATCACACTTTGATTTTGTGCGGCTTGCATGAAGTATCTCAGTAAATACTTCAGGTAGTGAAGCCATTTTGCTTATAACTACTGAGCCAACTCCACCTGCACCAATGACAAGTACTTTTCCCATATAAAAAACTATTAATAAGTCAGTATCAAATATAAGATAATTTGATCAGAGGATTACAAAATAGATGATGACTTTGTGATAAGATTGAAGGTCTGTTATAATTGAAAGGTGTTGCTGATTGCTGGTCACTGGTTGCTGGTAAGAAAGTTACAACAAGCAACAAGCAACAAGCAACAAGCAACAAGGACCAGCTAACTTGAGTTATTTTCTGTGTATATTTGATCCTAAGTTTTCCCTTACCGATTATGAAGTTGATAAATCCTCTGGTAATTCTCTATATACTTAGTACAATACTTTTCATTGAGGCAGTTTCATTCCTTTTTTGTCTGCCAGTTGCATTTATATATAAAGAATCGGTCTATCCTTTTATCTGGTCATTTTTAATAACAATTTCATTATCAGCAATTTTTTATACTGTATCCAGGAAAGTTTCTTCGGAAAAAGTGCAGAAAAGGGAGGGTTTTATGGCAGTTTCAGTATCCTGGCTGGCCCTTTCATTCATTGGAACACTGCCATTTATCCTGAGTGGATCAATTACCAACTTTATTGATGCACTTTTTGAATCAGCATCAGGATTTACAACAACAGGAGCTTCGATCATCACTGACGTTGAAGTTTTGCCATACTCAATATTATTCTGGAGAAGCTTTACTCATTGGATCGGAGGTCTCGGAATAATAGTGTTTGTTATAATTATTTTACCAACACTTGGCATGACAGCCAATCAGCTGCTTCCCCTGGAATCTTCGCTCAAGGAAAAAATACACCCAAAGACAAAATCAGTAGGATTACGGCTTTTATATGTTTATCTCGGACTGACTGTCACCCAAATTATTTTACTGTATCTGGGTGATATGAATCTGTTCGAAAGCATATGCCATACATTCGGAACCGTTGCGACAGGGGGGTTTTCGACAAGAAACACCAGCATTGCCGGTTTTTCTGCTTACACTCAATATATTATTGCTCTGTTTATGTTTCTTTCGGGTGTAAGCTTTATTGTCTATTATTATATCGTGAAGCTTAATTTCAGGAAAGTAAAGCAAAATGATGAACTTTGGTTTTATCTGGTTACAGTACTCTTTTTTGGGACAATCGCAACAAGTATTCTTCTTACCCATACAACCAAATCAATTGAACCTGCATTCAGGGAAGGATTTTTCCAGGTAATTTCAATAATTACAACAACCGGATATGCATCGGCTGATTACCTTTATTGGCCACCGGCAGGATTGATTATCATTTTCCTGATGCTGTTTGCAGGCGCATCAACAGGTTCAACTACCGGAGGCATAAAAATGGTAAGACATCTGATAGTGTTTAAAAACATCCGTTATTCGATTACAAAGCTCATTCACCCAAATGTAATCTCTCAGATTAAACTTAACAATAAGCCTTTAGCAGACAAAACAAATACCTCTATTTTCTCATTTATAATACTCTATCTGTTCATATTTTTAATAGGAACAATAATCATTGTGATGTTAGGTACAGATCCTGTTACCGCTGCCAGCGCTGTGGCAACTTCGCTTGGGAATACAGGTCCCGGGCTTGGATCTATAGGTCCGATGTCGAATTATTCTCACCTTCCTGGTATCAGCAAACTGATCTTCAGTTTTTTAATGATTATCGGAAGACTTGAAATCTATACGATCTTCATTCTCTTCACCAGGTCGTTCTGGAAACTTTGAATAAGTTGCGGGGTGGGGCAAGTCAGATCTTTTCAAAATAATTCCTTACGTTTCCCAGTTCTTCCGGTGTTCCTACATTGAACCAGTAACCATCATCACATCTGTAAGTAAAAATTTTATGCGAAGGTGCCAGCTCAAGGTAAAGAGATACTACTGTATAAATGCCATCCTTCATATAATTAAAAATCTCCGGATCGATAATCTGCATCGATGAAAAACCTACTTCTGACAACTCTTCATTAATATCTCCTGCAAGAATTTTTTCTCCCGTAGATTTGTTACACCATCCCCTAAGCACTCCCTTTGAATTAACAAGCAGAAACCTGTTCCCCTTTCGGTTTCTTACAGCAAGAGTGGCAAGACCGTTATTCTTCTTATGGCACCGGTAGAGGTCTGAAAGGTCAAGGTCAGAGACAATATCTGCATTGTAAACGAGAAACGGATTTTTGTCAAAAAAGCCTCTGGCCTTGTACAATCCGCCTCCATTCTCAAGAAGTAGATCCCTCTCATCTGAAACTGTTATTCTGAATCCTGATCTGTTAAGTCGTTTTATCTCTTCTTCGACCTGGTCTGCCAGATAGTGGACATTGACTATAATATCATCAAATCCATAACGGTAACAGGTTTCGACCGCTATCTGAAGAAGGCTTTTACCGTTAATATCAACAAGAACCTTTGGAATTGTCCCGGTGATTTTACCCAGTCGTGTACCCTTACCGGCAGCCATAATCATCGCTTTCATCTGCCTTGTATTAGAGGTGATTTTTCTCCGAGAGTTTCAAAAATATCGGCGTTCCGGGGATAGCTCTGACCACGCTGTATAATTCTGAAAGGCTGATATGTTTCTCGGCAAGATCAATGATCTGATTCAGAAGTCTGACGCCCGGGACTATGCTTTCGGTAAAAGTAGGCTTTTGCTCATACAACCCTCTGAATCCGAACGCTCCGAGAGCCTGCATTACCCTGATCATACTGAAGCCGGTATAATATCCCCTGAATTTAATACGGTCCTCTCTTGTTACAGAACAGAAATTGTCAATAAAATACTCCAGAAGCAACTCCCGGTCATTGGAGTTCATAGGAATTTTCGCATCGTAAAGCATCGACGCAACATCATACTGCGGAGCGCCTTTCCTCCCTCCCTGGTAATCAATAAACCATGGCTCCTCCCCCACAACCATCACATTGGCTGTCTGAAAATCCCTGTAAAGGAAATAATCCTGTCCGGTTTCAAGAAGATAGTCAGCCAGCAGATTGAAATCGCGTTCAAGCCGGGTTTCATTAAAAGGAGCTGCAAGAAGCTTCAATAACATGTATTTGAAATAATTCATATCCCACATCATCGATTGCCTGTCGAAGCTTTTGTGAGGATAACACAGATCGAGATTCAAACCCTGTATCCCCCTGGTCTGGAACAGTACCAGTTTGTCAAGTATATTCTTATACAGCTCTATTGTCTCATTATCAAAAGGAGTAATTACCGGCCGTTTGTGAAGCCATGTATACAGGTTATCATCACCAAGATCCTGAAGATAATAGACTGATTTTTCAGGGATGAAACCAAATATTTCAGGCACAGGCAACGATTTCGTTATGAAATGCCTGGTAAAGCCGATAAAAGCCTCATTTTCTTCGGCATTTGCATTAAAAGCCCCGATAATACTCCTGCCCTTGTCTTTAATCCTGTAATAACGTCTGTCTGAACCGGATCTGGGCAATGGGGTTACATCAGTTACAATTTGACCGAATACTTCCTTATAACCTTCTGAAATTGTTTTAATTATATCGAAATCCTCCATGACTGATTATTTAATTTAGTATTACATCCCCCTTACCCCCCCGCCGAAGCGGGGCAGGCTCTTCAAAGGGGGAATAAAAATATTTCCACTGTTAAAATGTTCCCTATTGCCGGATAGCAGATGCAATTCTTTTACTTTGCTTTAGTCATTTAACTTTTGTCTTTTGTCTTTTATCTTTTGTCTTGCTTATAATCTTATCATAATCTTTCTCCTATACAAAACAAACGCTATCACCCAGATCAATAGCATCTGGATTAAGGCAAACATAAGACTTCCGTTCATATTTCCTGCGACAGGGATACAAATTTTTTCATAAAACCATGTATAGATACTGATCTCATTCCCGTTCGAGGTAACCTTGAATAACATAATTAAATCTGTCCAGATCCCGGCCAGGAAAAAAGAGAAGAGTGCATTTGTACCAAAAACAACAAAAAACCTGCCCCACCAACTGAACTTTAACACGTCGGCCACCCAATAGACTACTGCAAGAACCATCATTGCAATGCCAGCGGTATAAAGAACATAAGAACTGGTCCATAATGGTTTATTAATCGGGAAAAGAAGGTTCCATAAAAGTCCCAGACCTATCAGAGCAGCCCCTATGACCAGGGTTTTAATAACAGCCTTTCCGTTAGCTGATTTTTTACCGATCACCTCCCCGATGTAATAGCCTATTATCACCGTACATACCGAGGGGATTGTACTCAAAAAACCTTCTGGTTCAAACGGGATCCCAAAACCTGTGTAGAGGTGGTTACTGCCTAATATCAATTTATCAACCTTAAGCGGGAAATTGCCTTCGAGACTATATGGATCTGCACCGCCAAAAAATGCCAGGACTCCCCAGTAAAGAAGCAAAAGTACTGCAGTCACGATCCATAAATAATCACGCCTTACAGTCATGCAGATCAGTGCTCCGGCCCCGTAAGCAAGTGCAATCCGCTGCAGGACACCCATTATCCTGAGTGCCGAATAGTCGCGATCGAAATGAGGAAAAATATTGAGGAAAAGGCCAAGTGCAAATATCGAAGCTGTCCGTCGTAAAATCCTGAGGACCGAGCTTCCGTTCAGCTCATGTCCATACTTCTTAAGTGAAAACCACATCGAAACACCGACAATAAAAAGGAAAAAAGGAAAAACAAGATCAGTCGGAGTACAGCCATGCCAGGTTGAATGCCTCAGAGGAGCATAAACGTATTTCCAGCTGCCGGGTGTATTGACGATGATCATGAATGCAACTGTAGCACCCCTGAATATATCAAGGGAAATCAGCCGGCCGGTACTTTTCTTCATATCATGGGCACATAAAAAAGCATAAAAATAAGAATATGTGACATAACCCATGATTATATTTGCGGTAATTTCAGCTTATTTTACAGGATTTGGGAGTAAAACATCTCTTGCCACACATAAACCCATGAAAAACAGAATATCAGCATTTGTAAAAATACTTGCAGTCACGCATTTCTTATTTGTGCCATTCAATTTGCGGTGTCAGACAGTTAAAACCGGACTGGAGGTTCTGGCCAAAAACAAATTTGAAATGCTGAAGAGCAAAAAAGTAGGCCTGATTACGAATATAACGGGGGTAGACAGGAACCTGCAGTCGGGTATTGATCTGATTTTCAAGGCACCGGGAGTGATGCTTACAGCACTCTACGGGCCCGAGCACGGAGTAAGGGGGGAATATGCTGCCGGTGAAATTATCGGATCAGCAACTGATCCATCGACTCACCTTAGAGTTTTCAGTTTATATGGAAGCACGAGAAAACCCACAAAAGAAATGCTTGAGGGGATAGATCTCCTCGTTTATGATATACAGGATATAGGTTCAAGATCATATACGTTTATCAGCACTCTCGGACTTGCAATGGAGGCAGCTGCGGAAAACAACATTCCATTTATTGTACTGGACAGACCGAATCCGCTTGGCGGATTAAAAATGGAAGGGCCTCTTGTGGAAAAAGAATTTACCGCATTTGTCAGCCAGTATCCGATACCTTATATACATGGCATGACAGTCGGAGAGCTTGCCATGTTCCTCAACGGCGAGGGACTGCTTAAGAACGGCATCAAGTGCAATCTCCGGGTTATTAAAATGGAAGGCTGGAAAAGGCAGATGAGCTTTGAGGAAACCGGATTGCCATGGGTTCCATCATCGCCACATATTCCCCATTCCGTCACCTGCCAGTTTTATCCTTCGACAGGCATCCTTGGTGAACTCTATGTGGCAAGCATCGGGGTTGGCTACACATTACCATTTCAGACATTCGCCGCAGAATGGATAAATGCCGATTCGCTGGCAAACAGTATGAATGCTCTGGGTCTGCCCGGTCTGATCTTCAGGCCTGTTCATTACAAGCCATATTACAGTGTTTCACAGGGTAAAATGGTACATGGAGTACAGATCCATTTAATTGACGCCAAAGTTGCCATATTAACCCTGATCCAGTTTTATCTGCTGCAGGAAACTCATAAATTATGGCCCGGGAATGATCTGTTTGCTTTATGTGAAAAATCACGGCTTGACATGTTCGACAAAGTCTGTGGAACAGATAAGATCAGAAAAGAGTTTACAAAAAGCTACAGGGTAGACTCTATACTTGAACTTTGGAATGGTTCTGTTCCGGCTTTCAGGAAGAAGATCCAGCCTTACCTGTTGTACT